>Ga0180435_10000822_pt1 | contig 32732 bp, 37 predicted proteins | sample SS_ome_3_FD_132467 | JGI IMG/M metagenome (GOLD analysis project Ga0180435, IMG submission 132467) | Hypersaline lake sediment archaeal communities from the Salton Sea, California, USA - SS_3_S_1 metaG | ecosystem: Environmental > Aquatic > Non-marine Saline and Alkaline > Hypersaline >... | reverse complement strand
GCCGATGGCAGGCTGGATTCGTCCGAAGACACCTTGCTGTTGCGCATATGCGGGCAGTTGGGAATCTCCGAGATCGAGTACCGACGCCTGGAGCGCATGATTCGTGCCGAGGCCGGGTTTGGTGGGGCCGGCCAGCCGGCTGGCCCGAGTGTCGCGGATGCCTATGCCGTGTTGGGGGTGGATGCCGGTGCAAGTGACGCGGAAATCAAGAAGGCGTATCGGAGACTGCTCAGCCAGCACCATCCGGACAAGCTGGTTTCGAAAGGTCTGCCGGAAGAGATGATGAAGGTCGCCGCGCAGAAGACCCACGAAATCAAACAGGCCTACGAACGCATCAAGCAGGAACGTAATTTATAGGCTCGCAAGCGTGTGTCTTTTCACACGGGTCAGGCGTCTGATTTTTGCTATGCTCAGCAGTCCGTAGCGGCGACGTAAAGCTCGCCGTTTGAACTGAAATCGCGTGGAGACGATATGAGCGACGGCCTTGATCCCCTGATTCTGAATATTATTTACGCCTGCATGGGCGGCTTTCTCACGCTGCTGTTCATGTGGCTGGGCTGCAAGGTATTCAGCCATATCGTGAACTTCAGCATTCCGGAGCAGCTCGCATCCGGTAATACCGCCGTCGGGCAGATGATCATGGGGATCTTCATCGGCATTGGTGTGGCGATGGGGTTGGTCATCGGGTTGGGTCTGAACTGATCGTGATGAGGCGGTATTGGTGGTGGCCTGTGCTGGTCTTGCTGCCCGTGCTGGCATACGCGGGCGTGGAAAAGCACGTCAAGCACAAACACTGGACCGACAAGTACGACAGCTTGTTTCGTAAATACACCAAGCATTACTTCGGTCCGCATGTGGACTGGCACTGGTTCAAGGCGCAGGGCATCGCCGAATCCGGTCTAAGGCCTGACGCCAAGAGCCCGGTGGGTGCGCGCGGCATCATGCAGATCATGCCGGCGACCTACGCGGAAATCCGCAAGAAGAACCCCTTTCTGGCCGATATCACCGAGCCGCGCTGGAACATTGCCGCAGGGATTTTTTACGACCGTCAGCTGTACCGAAAGTGGAAGCGCAAACGCGAGTTGCATACCCAAGACCGGTTGGCTTTCGCCTTCGGCAGCTACAATGCCGGCTATGGTAACGTGCTCAAGGCCTACAAGCGGGCACACAAGAAGCACGGTGAGGTCAAGAACTGGAAACAGGTCTCACCCTTTGCGCCCCGTGAGACGCGTGCCTACGTGAAGCGTATTCACGCGTTGATGGAAGCGGCGCGCTGAAATTAAACCAGGACCGGAAACCAAAACGCCGCTTATCGTAAAGATTCGCGGCGTTCTGCTTTGTGGCGAATACTAGCGTTGTGGCGGATAGGCAGGTTGCCATGGATAGCCGTATTGCTGCGGGTAAGCTGGCGCATACCCTGGCGCGTAATACCCCTGCTGGTAGGGCATTTGCGGCATTGCTTGCGGGGCCTGGTGTTGGCGTTGTTGTTGCTGGCGATTCCGGTAGGCCTGTCGGCGCGCCTGCACCCGCTCTTCGTAGGCCTTGCGACGCGCCTCAATTTGCGCTTTTTCGCGTTGGCGCTCGCTCAGGCGGTCCTGTTCGCGTTCAGCGCGTTGTTGCATGAACTGGTCAAAACGGTCGCGCATCTGGTCGCGATAGCCTTCCATTGCCTGTGCAGTCTCGGTGGACTCCGCTGCAGCCGGCTCGGTAGAAGCTGCGACTGTCGCCGTGGGTGTGGGGGGCGCAGTTTCCGGTGCAGTAGCGACGGCGGCCGGTTGTGTAGGGCGGCTCGGTGCCACTTCGGTGTTTGTCGGCACGGGCACTGCCGGCGGTTGCGATGAAAGCTGGGGTGATAGCTCGGCCTGCTTGGTAACGGGTTCCGCGGCCTGCATGGCTTGCTGAACGACGTTTTTTTGTTTTGCAATCAGCTGCTGCATTGTCTCGTCAGATTGCGCCGCTGGCGCTGAGCTCGCGGTCCCCGGAATGATCTCTGTGTGGCCCCAGGGCGGGGTGTCCGGCAACAGGTAGCCTTGTGCCTGTGCCCGCTCCTTGAGCTTGCGGTATTCCGCGTTGCGGTATTCCTCGCGCGCGGTGCCCTGCAGCGAGGCCATCTTGGCCTTGTGCTCGGCAATTTCCTGGTCGCTCATGATGCGGAACTGTTCTGGCGGTACCGCGCCGGGGGCTCCCTGGGTAATGGGGGCGGCGTGTGCCTGGCCGGCACAGAGCAATAGGGCAGTAATCAGGTGCAGGCGGTTCGGTTTCATCAGGCGCATCCTGTTGTTGGGTTGTCTCGATTCTAGAGCGGGCCGGTACGTGATGTCCAAGGCCAGGGTATGCGAGACGCGTGGATGTCCCGGGTGCTCAGGCGGGTCTTTCGATCCCGAGTTTTTTCATGCGCGAGCGCAAGGTGCTGGCCGGCAGGCCCAGGATTTCCGCGGCCCCGCCTTTGCCGGCGATCAGCCATCGGGTGTGCTCCAGCACCTGTTGGATGTACGCAGATTCGTTCTCGGCCAGGGTGGAGAAGCCGATCTTTTCGACGCTGGTCTGTGCTGGATCGCCAACTTCGGATTTCACGTTCGACCGCACCAGGTTGGATGCAATGTTGACCACTGGGTCCTGGGCGAGGATCGCGGAGCGCTCGATGACATTCTGCAATTCACGGATGTTGCCCGGCCAGTGGTAGTTCTCCAACAGCTGCAGGCTTTGTTCCGAGATGCGCGTGAACTCGCGGCCCAGGCGGCGTGCTTCGTCGCGCAGGAATTTTTTGACAAGCAGTGGAATGTCCTCCCGGCGGTCACGCAGTGGCGGTACATAGAGCGGGAACACGTTGAGGCGGTAGAACAGGTCCATGCGGAAGGTGTTCTGTTCGACCATCTTACCCAGGTCGCGGTTGGTGGCGGCAATCACGCGCACATCGACTCGAATCGGATCCTCGGAACCAACGCGGTTGAATTCCTGCTCCTGCAATACACGCAACAGTTTCACCTGTGCGTCGACCGGTAACTCGCCGATTTCGTCGAGGAATATGGTGCCGCCGTCCGCGACTTCGAAGTAGCCCTGGCGTTGCTTGAGGGCGCCGGTGAAGGCGCCTTTTTCGTGGCCGAACAGCTCGCTTTCGATCAGGCTCGCGGTAATGGCACCACAATTCACCTTGATCAATGGACGGTCCCGGCGCGCACTGTGCTCGTGGATAGCGCGCGCCAGTGCCTCCTTGCCGGTGCCGGACTCGCCCATGATCAGCACTGAGCTGTTGGTGGGCGCGACCTGTTCAATCTGGTTGAGTACGGTGTGCAGCGCGGCCGATTCACCGACGATGTTGTCAAAACCGCCATCGCTGGCCAGTTCCTGCTGCAGGTATTGGTTTTCTGCCTGCAGACGATCGCGAAGCTGCTCGACTTCCTGCAGGGCATCACGCAGTGCAAGTTCCTGGCGCTTGCGCGCGCTGATGTCATGGAATGCCAGCACTGCGCCTTGCACGCGTCCGTCGCGCAGGATCGGGGCGCAGTTCCACGCGACCGGGAAGTGGTCACCGGACTTGCGCCAGAATACGTCCGTTTCCTGTGCCGATACTTCGCCGCTGCGCAGGGTGTGGTAGATGCGCGTTTCGATGAAGTGGTACGGGGTCCCGTCCCAGCGCGCGTACAGGTGCAATTCGTGCACCGAGTTGCCCACCAGCTCTTCTTCGGTGTAGCCGGTCAAGGCGCTGGCGGCAGGATTGGCGAAGGTGATGTTGCCCTCGACGTCCAGTCCGTAAATGCCCTCAGCCACGGCTTCCAGAATGTGTTGCTTCGTCGAGGTGAGCTGTTCATTCTGTTCGGCCAGGCGTGCACGCAGCTGGGCGATCGCCAAGTGGGTTCCGACCCGTGCTGTGACTGCGGCTGCAGACAGGGGCAGGTCGATGGTCTCAACAGCGCCGAGTTGCAGGCCGCGCGTCTTGCTCTCGGTATCGTGTAGCGGTGCCAGGAAGATTACCGCGGTGTTGGCGGTATGCGGGTCGGTCAGCAGGTGGGCGCAAACCTCAAACCCGTCCATCTCCGGCATGGCGACATTCAACAATACCAGGTCAGGCAGGGAGCGCGCCGCGATCTTGAGCGCCCCGCGGCTGCTTTCCGCCTTGAGCAGGCGATAGCCCAAGGGTTCAAGAATGCTGACCAATTGCTGCAGTTGGTCGGGATTGTCGTCGACCAGCAGTATGCTGGCCGGATGTGGTTCGCTCACCCTGTGCATTGGCACATCATAGTGTGTGTCGCAGGAGAGGTGTAGCGGGTGGGCGAAACGCGGATTCCCCGAAAAAGGCGGATTCTCTCCGGGTTGCGGGCAAAAAAATGCCCCGGCCGGGATGGACGGGGCGGATCCGCGAAAAATTTGCGGTGGAGGACTCGACTAGAGTGCTATCTCGTTATTGGTTGTTGTCCTGTTCGCCAGAGCGCAGAAGCCGTGGCAGGGAAAGCAGCGAGAAAACACCCGAAACAATCACAATCCCGACAATCATGGCGGCAGGAATGTGGATATTGAGCAGGGGACCGGCAACGGCCAGCGCCATCGCGACCAGCCAGGCCATCAGCCCGATGATGCTCAGCCAGGCACCGGGCGAAGAGGTGTTGCTCGAGTCTTAGCGAGCTGAAATCTGTCCGTGAGGGGTTGTGCTGTGTGCCATTATTAACCTGAATGCTGATTGTCCATGTGTCAGGTATTTTTGCAATTGACGGGCCAGTCTGTATTAATTTATATAAATCAGTAAGTTGCGAAAATTACCCCGGCCCGGAAGCGCGACATTTCGCGCAAAGCGCGATATGTCGACGCGATATTTCGTATTGCTGCGGTTATATGACCGGGGTTACCAGTGAGGCCGTCTCTAACGCGCGGGAGCGTGCCTGGTCTGTGTCATTGGCCCGGGCGAGGGCCACGCCCATGCGACGCCGTTCAAAAGACACCGGCTTTCCGAACAGGCGCACCTCGGTGCCAGGGATGGCGAGGGCCCGGTCCAGTCCTTCGTAGGACATGGCTTCGGCTTGCATGCGCCCGTAGATCACCGCGCTGGCTGCGGTGAAAGCCAGGCGTGTGTCCACCGGAAGGCCCAGGATCGCACGTGCATGCAGGGCAAACTCGTTCTGAAATTGGCTGATCATGGTGACCATGCCGGTATCGTGCGGGCGCGGGCTGACCTCGCTGAACAGTACTTCGTCGCCCTTGATGAACAATTCCACGCCGAAGATCCCGCGCCCACCCAGTTCGCCGGTGACAGCGCCGGCAATATCGCGTGCACGCGCCAGCGCCTTCTCCGACATCGCTTGTGGTTGCCAGCTTTCCACGTAGTCGCCTTTTTCCTGGCGATGCCCAATGGGGGCGCAGAAATGTGTGTCGATTCGGCCATCCTGGGCGTTGGCGCGAACGGTCAACAGGGTGATCTCGTAGTCGAAGTCGACCATTTGTTCACAGATAACCCGTCCCTGGTTGACGCGACCGGCGCTGGCGGCGTATTCCCAGCAGCCTTCGATGTCGTCCATCGAATGCGCGGTCGACTGCCCCTTGCCAGAGGAAGACATCACCGGTTTGACGATGCAGGGAAAGCCGATGTCGGCGGCGGCGGCCTGCAATTCCTCCAGCGAGTCGGCAAAGGCATATGTGGAAGTTGGCAGTCCCAGGGTCTCCGCGGCCAAGCGGCGGATGCCCTCGCGATTCATGGTCAACTGCGTCGCTCGGGCGTTGGGGATGACCTCGGCGAGGCCATCCGATTCGATCCGTGCCAGTTCATCGGTGGCAATGGCTTCGATCTCCGGCACGATCAAATGCGGTTTTTCCATTTCCACCAGCGCACGCAGGGCCTGCGCATCTGTCATGTCGATGACGTGCGCACGGTGAGCCACCTGGTGGCCGGGGGCGTTCGCGTAGCGGTCTACAGCGATCACCTCCACCCCAAGGCGCTGCAGGGCAATGATCACTTCTTTGCCGAGTTCGCCGGCACCAAGCAGCATTACGCGGGTGGCACTGGGGCTGAGAGGGGTTCCGATACGCATGGGACATTACCTGGGTTGATTCCGGGGCGAAGATTACCAGCAGCAGAGCAAAAATGCCCCGCGCGGGCGGGGCAGAAATACTGCGTTGCAGGAATCTTTTGTCAGCATTCTTCGGGCTCTGTGTAGGTTTCGCTGTCTCCGGGTTGCTGTTCAGGCACGGCTTCCACGCTTTGCATGGCCAGCAGCATCCCGACGCATAGAGTGACGAGTAATTTGTGCATCGCGGGCTCCTCGGCTTTTGCTGGTTGTGCAAATAACCTTAGTCAGGCGCGTAGTGGGCGGCTGCGGGACAAGGAGGATAGCGTTGTAGGACTTTTCTGAAGGCACTATCGGTACATGGCTTGCAAAGCTTGAGTAGAATGGTCGCGTAGCCGGCAAACACCTTCCTCGAGCATGGGTGAAAAAAACGAAGTCCTCTCTATCGCAGACCTGATGAGCCAGAGTGGTGTGGGGTTTGGCACCAGCGGTGCCCGCGGCCTCGCAGCCGCGATGACCGATCGCGTCTGTTACGCCTATACCCTGGGTTTTCTGCAGTACCTCGAGAAGCTTGGCGAGGTGTGCCCGGGCGACGAGGTCGTGGTTGGTGGCGACCTACGCCCCAGCACACCTCGCATCATGGGTGCCTGCATGCGCGCAATCGGTGACCTCGGCTATGTGCCGCTCAACGGCGGTTTCGTCCCCTCGCCCGCAGTGGCGAACGAAGGCCTGCGACGTGGCGTGGCCAGCCTGATGGTGACCGGCAGCCATATTCCGGATGACCGGAATGGCATCAAGTTCAACAAGCCTGGTGGCGAGGTGCTCAAGTCTGACGAGGCGGGGATTCGCGAGCAGCAGGTGCAGATCGCACGCAACCTGTTTGACGACAGTGGTGCGTGTGCCAGCCCGGTGCCGATGCCCCCGGTTGATCCGAGTGTCGCCCGTCACTATGTCAGCCGCTACCTGGATTTTTTCCTTCCGAACTGCCTGGCTGGTTGCCGGATCCTGATGTATGAGCACTCCAGCGTGGCATCTGGGGTCATCGGTGAGATCTTGTCTGGGCTGGGGGCCGAGGTGCGGCGTATCGGCCGCAGCGCTGTCTTTGTTCCTGTGGACACCGAGGCAGTTCGCCCGGAAGACGTTGAGCTGGCTGCCCGGTGGGCTGAAGACCATGATTTCGACATGATCGTGTCCACCGATGGGGATGGCGACCGTCCGCTCATCGGTGACGAGAACGGGCAATGGCTGCGGGGTGATGTGCTGGGTGTCCTGGCGGCACACTACCTGGCTGCCGATGCGGTGGTCACCCCGGTCAGCAGTAACAGCCTGCTGGAATTGAGCGGCTGGTTCGGGCAAGTCGTGCGCACCCGCATAGGCTCACCCTACGTGATCGAAGGGATGCAGCAGGCTGCATCCCAGGGCGCGCAGCGGGTGGTTGGTTACGAAGCCAATGGCGGTTTCCTGACCTTCGTCGACATCGAGGACAATGGACGGCGCCTGCCTGCATTGCCGACCCGTGATGCAGTGCTGGTGGCAATTGCAACCCTGTTGCTGGCCCGCCGGAACGGGGGCGCTGTATCGCAGCTATTCGAGCTGTTGCCGCCGAGGTACACGGCAAGTGATCGTCTGAAGGCATTTCCTACCGAGCTTAGCCTGGAGCGCATTCAACAGCTGCGTGAAGGCGGTGCCGCGCGCATGGCGGAAACCTTCCCGGGTCTTGGCAAAGTTACCGATATCGACGAGACAGATGGTCTGCGCATGCACTTCGGTAACGGCGAGGTGGTGCATTTGCGGCCCTCCGGCAATGCACCGGAGCTGCGCTGCTACAACGAGGCTGCGTCACCCGTGCGCGCCGCAGAGCTGAATGCCGAGTGCCTGCAGGTTCTGCGGCAGTGGCGTGAATGATCTCCGGGTTGCAGTAGGCGTAAATTTCCTAAAGTCGTTTAGTTCCCTGCCGTTAAGGGCTCCAGGTGAAGTAACAGGAGCTCATCATGCTCGAATATATGGAACAGAGGGCCTACCCGCGCATGCCGGTTGAGTGCCCGGCCAGCTTTCGCATCGACGGTCAGCACGGTACGCACGGTGCGGTGGTGAAAAACCTCAGTGGTGGCGGGGTCCTAATGTGGTTCGACGCCCGGATGTCGCCAGGAACCTGCCTGGATATCGAGGTGGTGCCACCGTCCAGTATTACGCCGCCGATGCATGCGCGCATGAAGGTGCTGCGTTGCACGCCGGTACAGGAAGCCGATGGCCAGTTCGCGGTGGCCTGCAAGATGGAAGAGTTGCTCGCTTGAGTGCTAGAGTCGCGCGCTTTCCCGTAGCGTGACATCAACATGAGCCAAGACACCCTCGATACGATTGTTTCCCTGATCGAAGCTGATCCGCACTCTGCAGCGGCGTTGACGCTGTATGCGCTGGTCAGCACCCTCGAGTTTGAAAAGGCCGGCTATCTTTTCAAGCTCGATAAACTCAAGGACCTCGAGTCCTCGCATCGCCAGCTGGCTTACCAGTTGATGGAGATGATGGTCGCCGGCAAGGTGGGCGATCAACCCTGGAATTCCGCCAAGGCACGCATGGACGAACTGGTCAGAGGGGGGTGAGCGACGGCATACTGTCCGGGTAGACAAGCCAGGACAAGTTTATGTTTTCCCTGCTGATCCTCTTTTTTCTGATTGCCATCATCACTTCCTTTCTGTGTTCGCTGTGGGAAGCGGTATTGCTGAGCATCACCCCTTCGTATGCTCAGATACAGGTGCAGCAGGGGAGCAAGCTCGGGCATCGCCTGCAGTCCTTCAAGGAAGACATTGACCGCCCCCTGGCCGCTATCCTTACCCTGAACACCATTGCACACACGGTCGGCGCGATCGGTGTGGGAGACCAGGCCGCCAAGATCTGGTCTGAAGCCAATCCCCTGATTACCGGTCTGTTGGTGCCGGTGGTGATGACCCTGGCGATCCTGGTGCTCTCTGAATTGATCCCCAAGACACTGGGTGCCAACTATTGGCAGTCCTTGGCGTCTTTTACAGCGAGATCGTTGGAGTGGCTCATTCGTCTCCTGGGGCCGTTGGTGTGGTTTTCTGAATTGGTTACGCGCAAGCTCAAGAAGAAAGACGTCGGTGGTAGCGCCTTTACGCGCAGTGATTTCCTGGCGATGGCGGATATTGGTGCCCAACATGGCATCTTCGAGGAGCGTGAATCCGAGATCATTGCGAACCTGCTCAAGTTCCGCTCGGTCAAGGCGGCTGACGTAATGACGCCGCGTACCGTGGTGCGCTCTTCACCGGTCAGCGAAACGCTGGGGGATTTTTTCGAGAAAAATCGTGAGCAGCGTTTCTCGCGTATCCCCCTGTTTGAGAACGATTCGCCCGACCATGTCATCGGCTATGTGCTTAAGGACCAGGTCCTGGCCGGCATGGTCGATGGCCGATCACACGAAACATTGCTGACACTCAAGCGCGAGATCATCGCGATACCCGGGGACTACCCGATCCTCGAATTGTTCAATCGCTTCCTGTGCGCGCGCGAGCAGATCGCCTTGGTGGTAGACGAGTTCGGTGGCATGGATGGCATCGTCACCATGGAGGATGTCATCGAGACCCTGCTGGGCGTTGAGATCGTCGACGAATCCGACAAGTCGGTCGACATGCAGGTGCTGGCGCGCCGTAGCTGGGAACGCCGTGCCAGGCGGTTGGGGTTGATCGTCGAATCGATCCCGGTGGAGGAGGAACTGGAAGAGGAGATACCTGCGAAAGAGTAGGTGCCCCTTACTCGTAAGGTGTCACTTTTTCCGGCATCAGGAAGTCACGCGGTGGCACATATTCCAGGACTTCGCGACCCTTGTTATCGATCAACACCGACAGCCCTTTTTCCGGGTAGAACCAGCTGACCGCCTCTTCGTTTTCCTTCAGCGTAGCCGCCGGTTGTCCAAAGCGCTCGAGGAAGAAGTCGGCATCCAGGCCACGGGTGCCGGGCACGTAGCTGATGGCAGTGACAAGTCGTTGTGTCTGCGCAGGCTGGTCAGCCTGATTGAGGGTGTACTTCCAGTCACCGGTGGGCGAGGCTTCGCGTTCGCCGGCGCGCGCCACCAGTTGCTTTTTTTCCTCTTCGCTGGCTGCCAGCTTGACCACCACCTTGGCCTTCAGCGGGCCGAACATCACGTCGCCAAAATAGGCCTCGAGGTCTGAGTTGTTTTCGTCGCGGATGAATACCGCGTAGTTGACCACCGGGCCGAATTTGAGTTGAGCATCTGCAAGGGTGGCGCTACCGAGGTCGATATCCAAGACGCGGCTGCTGCCATCCGGGTTGGCGGTGATCTGCCAGGGCAGGTCGGTGCGGGCCTTTACCAGCTCTGGGTCGGGCTCGGGGGCAAACAGGTAACTGAGGCCAAGAAAAATGGCCACGACGGCAAGGATGGTCAGGGGAATTCTCATTGGGCGATCTCTCTGTCACGTACCCCGAGCAGGTACAAAATGCCGTCCAGGCCCAGGGTGGAAATACTGTGGCGCGCACTCTCGCGCACCAGCGGCTTGGCGTGGAAGGCCACTCCCAGGCCGGCGATGGAAAGCATCGGCAGGTCGTTGGCGCCGTCGCCGACAGCTACCGTCTGGCGCATGTCGATACCGTAACTGCCGGCCATCTTCTGCAACAGCTCGGCTTTCTTCTCGCCGTTGACGATCTCACCTTTGACTTCGCCGGTGAGCTTGCCATCGACAATATCCAGCTCGTTGGCCGAGACGCAGTCCAGGCCCCAGCGTTCCTTCAGGTGGTTGGCAAAGTAACTGAAACCGCCGGAGAGGATGCCGACCTTGTAGCCAAGCTGCTTGAGGGTGGTGATCAGGCGATCGGCACCCTCGGTGATCGGCAGGTTGTCGGCGATCTCCTGCAGCACCGATTCGTCCAGCCCCTTGAGGGTGCCCAGCCGGCGCTCGAAGCTCTCGTTGAACGGAATTTCGCCGCGCATCGCGGCCTCGGTAATGGCGGCTACCTCGTCGCCGGTACCGGCGGCCTTGGCCAGTTCGTCGATCACCTCGCACTGGATCAGGGTGGAGTCCATGTCGAACACGACCAGGCGGCGGTGGCGTCGGTACAGGTCATCGGCCTGGATGGCGATGTCCACCTCGTCGTCCTGGGTGATGGCCAGAAGGTCGTGGCGCAACTGCTCGATGTCGCCAGCCTCGCCGCGCAGCGAGAACTCCACGCAGGCACGCTTGTGGCGATTCGAATCGGTGATCGAGAAACGCCCCGACAGGCGCGTGATGCCGTCGATGTTGAGGCCGTGGCGTGCCGCCACCTCGGCCAGGTGGGAGATGTTGGCAGCGCTCAGCTTGCGCCCGAGAAGGGTGGCCATGAAGCGCGGCTTGCCCTCGGCGCTGACCCATTGCTCGTACTCGTTCTCGCCGATGGGGGTGAAATTGACCTTCAGATCCTGCTGGTGTGCGAGGAACAGCAGTTCCTTCATCACCGGCCCGGATTCGTCGCCCTCCGGCACCTCCAGCAGCATGCCGAGATTGAGGCGGTCATGGATTACCGACTGGCCGATGTCCAGAATGTTGACCGCGTGACGGCTCAACACTTCGGTAAAGGCGGCAGTCACGCCCGGGTGGTCGTGGCCGCTGATGGTCAGCAGAAGGATCTCGCGCATTATTCAATCCTCGTTGCCGTGGTACAGCTCGGGCTTGAGTTCGGGCGGCATCTGGAGGAAGAAGCCATTCTCCTTCAATCCATCGATCACCGAAGTGACTTCCACGCGCGCCAGTGTTCGTTCTGGCGAGAGGTCCAGTTCCATGACGAACTGAGGGGCGCCGAAACGGGCAACCAGGGCATCCGGCAGGTCGTCGAAGGCCTCTTCTTCGGCCAGGTAAAGGTACATCTCGTCCTTGCGCGGGCTGCGGTAGATCCAGCAGTGTGTCGTATCGCTCATGCTTGGTTTAGTGTCGGGCAAAGAAGACGTATTTTAGCAAGTCCTGATGGATGGGGCAGGCTAAACTAGTCGATATGAAAGTGTTTACGTCAGCGTTATTGCTGCTGGTTCTGGGCGGTTGCGCCAGCCATGTGCCGGAGGCGGTGCGCCTGGACCCCGGCCAGGTTGTCAGCGTGGCACGGGCGCAACAGCAAGCCGCTGAAGTGCGCGGCGAACGGGTGCGCTGGGGTGGCGAAATCCTCGCGGTGCACAACCATCGAGATGTCAGCGATGTGGTGGTTTTGCGCCGCGACCTGTTCAACCAGGGTGAACCCAAGCCGAGTGGCGGTGAGGCAAAGCGTTTCATCGCGCGTTTTCAAGGGTTTATCGATCCTGCCGAGTATGCCCGCGAACAACGCCTCACGGTTGTGGGGCGGCTGGATGGCAACGAGGTACTGCCGGTGGGGAATTATGACTATACCCACCCGGTGGTAAGGGTCGAGCAATCCTATCGATGGGAGAAATTCCGGCCGGTGCCCGAACCGCCATGGTTTCGTGATCCCTTTTACTGTGACCCGATCTTTCCCTGGGGATATCGTCGGCCTTACTGCTGGTAGGCAAGGGTGACGCTGCAATGGCCGTATTGATCTTAAGAGGACAGAAGATGAGCGCTCGAATCGTCGGGATGCTTTTAGCCGTCGTGCTGCTGACAGCCTGTGAAACCAAAAATCTGAAACTTGATCCGGAACTGGTGTCTCAGCCGACCCCGCAGCAGATCAGTCGTGCCGAGCGGATTCCGGCCGAAGGTGCTTTATTGGTCTGGACGGGCAAGGTGCAGGCAGTGCGCAATCGCGCCCGGGTGACGCATATCGAGGTGCTTTCTTATCCAGCCGACACTCGCCGCCGACCGGTAACCGGTAGACCGGCAAGCGGACGTTTCATCGCCGAAATGGCGGGTTTTCTGGAACCGCACGAGCTACCGCCGGGTACTGCGGTGAGTGTGCAGGGTTCTTATGTCGGGATAGTCGACGGCAAGGTGGGTGAAGCCGCTTATCGTTACCCGTTGATCCGCGGGCAAAAACTGGACGTGTGGCGGAGCAAGGAACGGGCACGGCACAGCGATGCCCCGGATGTGCGCTGGAGCATTGGAGTTGGCAGCGGTGGCAGCGGGGTTGGCGTGGGTATTGGCTTCTAAAGACGTGCCCGTAGCACCCGCGCGACTTCCTCGTCGGCCAGTTTGATCGGGTTGGTCTGCATGCTGCCGCCACGGCAGTTGGCCACCACGCGGTCGAAATCGGCTTCGCTCATACCGAAATGCGACAGGCGTGGCAGTTGCAAGCGCTGGGTCCAGCCTTCGAGCACCTCGATCAGCCCGTTCTGGGCTTCTTCCTCGCTACCGTACATCATGCCACCGAGCAGCAATCCGGCCTCGGCGTATTTGCGCAGCGCCGGGTTTCCCGGGTCGCGCTGGCGCAGTACCTCGATGTTGACCCGGGTAGCGGCTGCGACCAGTGTGCCGCACACAACGCCATGCGGAATGGGAAAGAACGCGCCCAGCGGTGAGGCCAGTCCATGCACCAAGCCCAGGCCGGCCTGCGCCAGAGTGATGCCGGAACACAGGGAGGCGTAGGCCATGCGCGCCCGGCCTTCGGCAGCGTTCTCTGTGTTTTCCCAGGCTGGCCAGAAGCCGTCACGGAAGGCTTGCATGCCGGAACTGGCGAGCGCGTCAGTGAAAGGGCTGGCGCGTAGCGAGACGTAGGATTCGAGCAGCTGTGTGAAGGCGTCCATGCCGTTGGCCGCGAGTAGTTCCGGGCTGCAGCTTTCGAGCAGGGCCGGGTCGATCAGAGCGACTTCGGCGACCAGCTGGTTGTCGCGAAACGACTTCTTGAAACCATCGGTGCCTCGCACGGAGAGCACGGCATTCTTGGTGGCTTCGCTACCGGTACCCGCGGTGGTCGGTACCGCCACGAAGGGCACCGACGGCCCCTGGTAGGGCACGCCTTTCCCGACGCCTTCGAGGTGGTCCATGACCGAGTTGCCGGTAATCAGCAGGCCGGCGATTGCCTTGGCGGCATCCAGGACGCTGCCCCCACCGATGCCAACCACCACGCCGATCTCGTTGTCCCTGAACTGGGCCACCGCATCATCGACCAGTTGTGGCGAAGGCTCGTCGGCGATGGCGCACTGGCGCCAGCCGATACTGCGAGCGTTGAGTGCGGCGGTGAGTGTCTTCCAGTGCGGCGTGGCCAGAAACGAGCTTTGCCCGGTGACCAGCAGGGCCTTCCCCTTGTAGCCGGCGACGATGTCTGGCAACTGTGCGATGGCGCCGTCAGCGAAGTGGATGGCCGGTAGGCGGGCTATATCAAAGGTGGAGTTAAAAGGCTGCATGGGCTTCGGCTTCAGGGAAACAAAGCCCGATGATGCCACGCGGCCACGATCCGGACACCTTGCCGGTGGTGCGCCTTGGTAACCTGCCGCCAGCCGCTTGGATTTATGGCATCAGTCCCAGCATCGGGATGCCTTCGCGCGGTCTGGCCATCATGTCGGCAACCGTTTCGCGCCACAGCAGGTAATGCTCCGTTTCCTTGTGAGCCTTGGCAGCGGCTTCGTCCTGGTAAGCCTCGTACAGGATGAAATGCGCGTGGTGCTGTGGATGCTGCAACGCGGCGAAGCGCAGGTTGCCGGGTTCGCGCACCGAGTTTTCGTGGTTGGACGTGGTGGCGTGGATGAAGTCTTCAACAGATTCTGGTTTGACGTACACATGTACCAGGGTCACATGCATGCCGGTTCTCCTTGTTCTACGGTTTGTATCCTAGCCAAGTCGGTAGCGACAGGTCGCGTAAATTCTGTACAGGGGTTTAGTAATCGATTTGTCTGCCGTTAAGGGGGTGTCGAACAATATGGTTGATCGAAGTTCATGTCCGAGAATAATTCGCGCGAAAACCCTGAATCCAAGATCGGCGCTTACCTGAGCGTCATGGTCCACAATGGTGGCGCCGACCTGTTTCTACACACTGCCGCACGCCCCACCATCAAGGGGGGGTTTGGATTCAAGGTGCTGGATGATGTGCTGCAATTCGGGGATACCGAGCGCATTCTGCGTTCGATGTTGACCGACAAGAAGATGATGGAATTCGAGGAAGCGGGTGAAGTCGACTTTTCGTTCTCGATCTCCGGTGTTGGCCGCTTCCGTGGCAATGCCTTTCGTCAGCGTCACGATGTGTCGATCGTCATGCGCCATGTGAAAGGCGATATCCCCACCGTGGATGGCCTGAAACTACCGCAGGTGCTCAAGAAGCTGGTTGAGCAGAAGCATGGCCTGATCGTCATTGCCGGTGCCACCGGTTCCGGTAAGTCGACGTCCCTGGCGGCGATGATCGACCACCGCAACAGCAATTTTCCCGGGCATATCATCACCCTGGAAGATCCGATCGAATTCATGCATCCGCACAAGAAGTCGCTGATTGCGCAACGCGAGATCGGCACCGATACCCTTAGTTTCGATTCCGGCATGCGCGCGGCGATGCGTGAATCCCCGGATGTGATCCTGATGGGCGAGATCCGCGATACGGTGAGCATGGAGTACGGGATCAAGTTTGCCAATACCGGTCACCTTTGCCTGTCGACCATTCACGCCAACAACGCCATCTCGTCAATCGAGCGCATGCTCAGCTTCTTCGACCGGGATGTGATCGAGCAGGAAGCCAAGCGCCTGTCGCAGAATTTGCGCGCCGTGGTGTGCCAACGCCTGGTGCCTACCGTGGATGGTGGCAAGGCCGCCGCCATCGAGATCCTGGTCAATACGCCGCGCATGGCCGACCTGATCGCCAAGCTGGATTACGACAGCATGAAGACCACGGTCGAGCAGGGCCAGAATTACGGTATGCAGACCTTCGACCAGGCGCTGTGCAGCCTGTTCGAACAGGGACGGGTCAGCGAGGAAGATGCCATCGAGTACGCCGACTCCAAGACCATGGTGACCCAGTTCATCCGCTTCCAGTCCAAGGACGCGCAAAAGCGCGACCTCGGTGCCGGCCTTACCCTGCAGGATATCGAGACCGGTTAAGTCTCACGCCCTGTGGCATAGTGTCCGTACAGGCACGGTGCAGCAGGTGTTAAGAGATGTCGGAATTGGTGTTGACCGAGTTGTGGCGCTACCCGGTCAAGTCGATGCGGGGAAGCCGCCATTCCACCATGCAGGTTACTCCGCGCGGCTTCCAACGCGACCGGCACTGGATGCTGGTGGATCCTGAAGGTCGATTTCTCACCCAGCGCCAATTGCCTCGAATGGCCCTGATCAATGCCGATCTGAAAAACGGTGAATTGTCGCTGTCGCTCGACAGTGGTGAGTCGTTACGGGTCGTCGCCGGGGCGATGGATGAAACGTTAACGGTCACTGTCTGGGGAGAGCGGTGCCAGGCACAGGCGCTGAACCCCGAGGTGGACCGCTGGCTGAGCGATTTTCTCGACACGTCATGTCGCTTGGTGGCGTTCCCGGCGGAACAGGTTCGCGCGGTCGATCCGGGCTATGCGCAGCCGCAGGACCAGGTCGGCTTTGCCGACGGTTTCCCTTTCCTGCTGATCTCGCAGGGTTCCCTGGACGGGTTGAACGCTCGCCTGGACGCGCCCTTGCCGATGCTGCGTTTTCGTCCCAACCTGGTGGTCGCCGGTTGTGAACCCCACGCGGAGGACAGCTGGAAACGGATCCGCATCGGTGACATCGGATTTCGCGTCGTCAAGCCCTGTTCACGTTGCCCGATCCCCACGATCGATCCACGCACAGCGCAGCGTGGTGCCGAGCCATTGCGTACCCTCCGGACCTACCGGTACCGGGATAACCGCATCTGGTTCGGGCAGAACCTGCTGCACGATACTCTGGGCGAGCTGCGCGAGGGTATGCCGGTTGAGGTGCTGGAGTGAATCCGGCCCAAGTAGAGCGGCAGGTCCTTGGCTGGCTGGAGGTGCTGGTGGTGGGCGAGGGATTGTGCCCGTTTGCGGCGCGTCCCTTGGGAGCTGGACGGGTGCGCATCAGTGTCTGCGAGGCTAACGATGTCGACGGTATCTACCGCCATGTGCTCGGCGAGCTTCAGCGCCTGCTGAACACGCCGGCCCAGGAGTTGGAAACCACAGTGGTGGCCGTACCAGAGGGGCTCGAGTCTTTTGACGAGTATCTGGACATGCTCGCAGCCGTGGAAGATGCGCTGGTACAGCTGCAACTGGAAGGCGTCTTCCAGGTCGCCAGTTTTCACCCGCATTATGTCTTCGAGGGAACCAGTGACGATGACGTCGGTAATTATACCAATCGGTCTCCTTATCCGTTATTTCACCTGTTGCGCGAAGCCTCGCTGAGTGCCGCGCTAGAGGCCTTTCCCGAGCCCGAAAAAATCCCCGAGCGCAATCAGGCGCGCATGCATGAACTCGGCAGGGAGGGGATCGCGCAGTTGCTCAGGCGCGCATCGTCAGTACAGGACTGAGGTCCAGCCCGCCATCCGTTTGCAGCAGGGCATAGTGATCGGGATGGTCACCGCTCTGCATGACTGGCACAGGGTCCTGAAACAAGGGGCGACGTATGAACACCAGGTGCCAGCCGAACTTTTCGGCCTGGTGCAGGGCGTTCATCTGCTCTTCGCTCAGGTAAGCGTCCAAAAACAGTGGAACAGCGGCTTCTCCGTGGCGGCGATCCTGTGGTGGTGGGGTGCCAGCTTGCATGTCGACCTCCTGTTCAACAGTTTGCCTCTGGTTTCAGTTTAGGCTCTTCCGAAAAGTTTTGGGAACGGGCGTGGTATTGAGCTTCCCAATCACGCGCTATCACGGTTTGTGAGAGGATGCGCGCCCTGTCATTTCCTGGATTAGCGGTGGAATTCTCAACGGCTCAATGGTTTGCGGTGCTGGCGATCTTTGTATGGACCGGGTTCGTCCGCAGCGGTATCGGATTCGGCGGGGCGGCGATGGGGCTGCCGTTGCTGCTGCTGGTGGAGGATGCGCCCTTGGTGTTCCTGCCCGTTATTGGCATCCACCTGTTGGTGTTCACCACGCTTACCGCTGGTGGGCGTTTGCGAAACATTGATTGGGGTTTCGTACGCCGTTCCATGGGCTGGATGATCGTGCCAAAGATCGCCGGTGTAATTGGCCTGTTGAGCCTGCCGACACGCTGGATGGTGATCTTCGTCTTCAGTATCACCGCCGCCTATGCCGTCAGCTGGATCGCTCAGCATGAGATTCGCAGCCGTTCGGCCTGGTTTGACAGGGTGCTGTTGGTGATCGGCGGCTACGTCAGCGGCGCCTCGCTGGTCGGTGCCCCACTGATCGCCGCAGTGGCGATCCGCGAGGTGGAGCTGACGCGCTACCGGGATACCCTGTTCGTACTCTGGTTCCTGCTGGTGGTGATCAAGATGTCGGCTTTTGCCGCGGTAGGTGTGGATCTGCAGCTTGAACTGGCGCTGTGGTTGCTGGCGCCGGCGGCAGTCGGGCATGTCATCGGCCTGCGTTTCCACGAGCACATGATCAGCAGCGACGCGGCGCAGGTGAAGAGGCTGTTGGGTGGCGGCCTGCTGCTGGTGTCTGCCGCCGGCCTGGTACAAACACTGGTTCAGTAATCGACCTTGCGGCGCAGGTTCTTGGTCTGCGAACGCCTGCTCTTGCCATCAAGGCGGCGCTGTTTCGCGGCACGGCTGGGCTTGGTCGGTACGCGTTTTTTCTCCACTCTGGCGACCGAGCGAATCAGCTCGGCGAGGCGCTGCAGGGCATCTTCGCGATTACGTTCCTGGGTGCGATGATTCTGTGCCTTGATGGTAATGATGCCTTCGTTGGAGATACGCCGGTCGCGCAGTGTGAGCAGCCTGTCCTTGTAGAAATCCGGCAAAGAAGAGCTGCGAATATCGAACTGCAGATGGATTGCGCTGGAGACCTTGTTGACGTTCTGCCCGCCTGCGCCTTGGGCGCGAATAGCCTGCAAGTCGATTTCCTGTAGAGGAACGCGCACGCGTGTACTGATCTCCAGGTAACGCCGTGCTTCCTCTGTCATGGTTGCGCAGCCGGCAACAGGCGTACCAGCTTGCCATCGTCGGCATCGGTCAGCAGGTACAGCAGGCCATCGGGACCTTGGCGCACGTCGCGAATGCGACCGAGCTCATCGCTGAGCAAGCGCTCTTCGTGAACCACTGTTTCGCCGTCGAGTTCCAGGCGTACCAGCTGGCGAAACTTCAGCGAACCGACGAACAGGTTGCCTTGCCACTGCGGGAATCGGTCGCCCGAGTAGAAGGCCATGCCAGAGGGGGCGATCGAAGGCACCCAGTAGTGGAGCGGTTGGGCCATGCCCGGTTTGTGCGTGCCCTCACCGATATCGGTACCGGTGACATAGTTTTTGCCATAGGTAATGACCGGCCAGCCGTAGTTGATGCCGGCCTCTGGAAGGTTGAGTTCATCGCCACCCTGTGGGCCGTGCTCATGGGTCCACAGTCTGCCGCTGACCGGATGCAATGCGGCACCCTGTATGTTGCGATGGCCGTAACTGTAGATTTCCGGCCTCGCGTCTTTCCTGTCGACAAACGGATTGTCTGCAGGGATGCGTCCATCGTCGTGCAGGCGGATCAACGAGCCCGCATGGTCATCCAGGTCCTGCGCGCGCGAGCGGGTGCCGCGATCACCCAGTGAAATGAAAAGATAGCCTTCCCTGTCGAAAACCAGGCGCGAGCCGAAGTGGTAGGCCTTGTTGTCTTTCGGTTGCAGGCGGAACAGGACTTCGACCCCGTCAAGCCGGTGACCCTGCAGACGTCCACGCGCCACCGCTGTACCGACGCCACGTGCATCGCGCTCAGCATAGGAAAAGTAGACCCAGCGGTTGTTTTCGAAGTCCGGGTGCAGTGCCACGTCGAGCAGGCCACCCTGGCCAATCTGGCGAATCTTCGGTAAGCCGTCGATTGGCTGCGGATGCAATTCTCCATCGTTGCTCACCATGCGCAACGAACCGCTTCGCTCGGTAATCAGCAGGCGTGCGTCTGGCAGGAAGGCCATCCCCCAAGGGTGGTCGAGTTCGTCCGCGAGAATTTCGTAACGAATGGTCGTGCGTTCCGTTTGCACGATTTCCGCATGGGCAAGAAACGGCAGCAGAGCGATTATCGCTAATAGTGTTTTCATAACAGAACATTAAAGCGCGTGAGCGCGATGTTTTGTATCGGAAATTTTGTGGGAGCTTCCGCCTCGGGATAAGGAACTACAATCAGGTTGCGAGTCTTCATTTCTGTTTTCAAAGGACGAACTGAAAATGCCAAGAAAAAAACACCTGATCCTGATCCATGGTCGTTCGACCAAGCCTGCCGAGGAAGAAAAGCGAAAGCTGGTCACGACGGCGCTGAAACACGGCCTGGATCGCGTCGACAAGACGGGCGGGCTCTCACGCCGCCTACGACCGAACGATGTGAAGTTCACCTTCGTCTACTATGGCGACATCGCCAACCAGAAGATGTTGGAAAAGAACCCGAAGCTGAAGAAGAAACTCATCGCGACCGATCCCAAGCATGGCACCCCGTGTGAACCGGTGGAACAGTATCTTGAACCGTTGCAGGAGTTATTCGCGGTGACCAGCCAGACCAAGGCAGCGTACAAGCGATTCCTGAAGGAGGAGCGCGATCTCCGTGGCCTGGACAACTTGGCTTCCATGGTCAGCTGGGTCGCAAACCTGACTGGCCTGAGTGACAACCTGATCAAGGCGGCGACCGCTGATATGGGCGCCTACCTGATGGAGCGCAAAGTCGGGTCTGCCGTTCGTGAACGCCTGGCCGGACCCCTGAAAAAGGCTTTGCTGGCGAATGAGGACGTGTGCCTGGTTGCGCACAGCATGGGTTGTATCGTTTCTTACGACGTGTTGTGGAAGCTCTCGCAGATGAGTGAATATCGCGACATTCAGCAATGCGGTAACAAGGTCAGTGACTGGATAACCCTGGGTAACCCCCTGGGTGAGCCAGGCGTGCGCAAGAATCTTTACGATGCGCGTGAGCACGATGATGGCAAGTACCCCAGGGATATCGTCAAGCGCTGGCTGAACATCCCAGCAAGGGATGATTTCGTGTCGCATGACAACACCATCGAGGACGACTTCCGGGAGATGGGCAGAGACGGCTACGACTACGTGGATTCGATCAAGGATCATCCCGAGGTTTACACCTTCTGGAACACCGACAAGGGCACCAATCCGCACAAGTTCTACGGCTACCTCGACAACAAGTCCGTGGCCGGCAAGATCGCGCGTTGGATGAGGCGCTGATAGTCGCGAAATCGCCCACCTGGCACGAGCTGGTGGGCAAACAGGTTGCCGCGGGTGGCAGCCCTAGGAGATGTGCTGTTCGCAGGACTCCAGGGCATCCATGGCGCGTAGCCAGGCCAGTTCGGCATCCTCGACCTGGCCGTCCACTTCGCCCTTGCGCGTCAGTAACCCGGCCAGTTTGTCCTTGTTCTCCGCGGCGTAGAGATCGTTGTCGGCCAATTGCTGCTCCAGTTGCTGTTGTTCGGCCTGCAGTTTTTCCAGCTGGTCCTCGGCCTTGCTCAACGCCTTTTTCAGGGGTTGTAGCTGTTTGCGCCGCTCGGCTTCCTCGCGCTTGCGCACCTTGCGTTGCTCTGCGGTCTCGCGCTCTGCGCTCTGCGGACTGTCGCGCTTTTCCAGCGCGCTGGCAGGAGCCTTGTTCTGTTGCGCAAGCCAGGCCGGGTAATGGTCAAGGTCGTCTTTGAATTCCTCCACCCGTCCACCGTGCACCAGTTCCAGGCGGTCGCAACCGGTTCGTAGCAGGTGACGGTCGTGCGAAACGATCACCATGGCGCCCTCGAAGTCCTGCAGGGCAGTGGCGAGGGCCTGGCGCATCTCCAGGTCGAGGTGGTTGGTCGGTTCGTCGAGCAGCAGCAGGTTCGGACGCTGGTAGACCAGTAGTGCCAATACCAGGCGTGACTTTTCGCCGCCGGAGAAGGGGCCGACCTTTTCCAGGGCCTTGTCGCCGACGAATCCAAAGCCGCCGAGAAAATCGCGTGCGTCCTGTTCGCCGATCTGGCGATCGAGCTGTTGCAGGTGTTCGACCGGAGTGTGTTCGGGGTGCAGCTGTTCCAGCTGGTGTTGTGCGAAGTAGCCGATCTTCAGGTCCTTGGCGGTGATGCGTTCACCGCTCTGCGCGGCGATCTCGCCGGCGAGGAGCTTGATCAGCGTCGACTTGCCCGCACCGTTGGGCCCGAGGAGCCCGACCCGGTCGCCCGGGGTCAGCACCATGCGTGCATGCTGCAGGACGGTGGCCTGCCCGTAGCCGGCGGCGCAATCATCGAGCTGCAGCAAGGGGTGTGGGTTCTTGTGCGGTGGTTTGAAACCGAAGTGGAAAGGCGAGTCGACGTGTGCAGGCGCGATCAGCTCCATGCGTTCGAGCGCCTTGATACGGCTCTGTGCCTGCTTGGCCTTGGTCGCCTTGGCTTTGAAGCGTTCGACAAAGCTGTGCATGTGCGCGATCTCGCGCCGCTGTTTTTCGTAGGCGGCCTGCTGGTTGGCGAGTTGCTCGGCGCGAATACGTTCGAAGCCCGAGTAGTTGCCGGAATAAAGCGTGGCGCGTTGCTGTTCCAGGTGCAGGATGTGGCTGCACACCGAGTCGAGAAAATCCCGGTCGTGCGATATCAGTAGCAGGGTGCCGCGATACTGTTTGAGCCAGTTCTCCAGCCAGATCACTGCGTCCAGGTCCAGGTGGTTGGTCGGCTCGTCCAGCAACAGCAGGTCGGAGCGGCACATCAGCGTGCGTGCCAGGTTGAGACGCATGCGCCAGCCACCGGAGAAGTCTGCCAGCCCACGTTGCTCGTCGTCCGGCTGGAAGCCCAGGCCGGCCATCAGTTGCGCGGCTCGACTGTTGGCCTGGTAGCCGCCGATGTGATCAAGCTCGGCATGCAGGTGGGCAATCTGTTCGCCTTTACCGGCGGCTTCCGCATCGGCCAGTTGGCGCTGCAGGTCGCGCAGCCCCTGGTCGCCATCCAGCACGTATTCGATGGCTTGTTGGTCGGTAGCCTCGATGTCCTGGGCAAGGTGCGCGATGACCCAAGCGGACGGGCGGCTGATCTCGCCCGCGTCGCTTGCGAGAGTTTGCAGCACCATGGCAAACAGGCTCGACTTGCCGGTACCGTTGGCGCCGGTGACGCCGACTTTTTGTCCCGGGTGGACTTGAAAGGTGGCGCCTTCAAACAGCAGGCGTGGCCCGCGGCGCAGGGATACATTATCGAAGTGCAGCATGGGCGCGGATTGTACGCCCTGGTGGCTCAGTTCGTCAGATATCGAGCAGCCACTGCAGCAGGTTCTTCATGAAAAAGCCGAAGATGCCGAAGGCGAGTACGAAGAACAGAATGAAGGTCCCGAATTTGCCCGCGTTGGATTTGCGCGCGAGGTCCCAGATGATGAACAGCATCAGGCCTATGAAAATACCCAGGCCCCAGGTCAGGCCGATGTCGGCGATTTGTTCTTCAGTCAGCTGCAACGCCCATTACTCCGCTACAGGGTAGGTTGGCAGGTTGCTGGAATCCACCAGGTCACGGTACACGTGCCACGAGGCGTGCCCCATCAGTGGGTACAACACCAGGAAGCCGAGCAAACCGGTGGCGAAGGATACGCCGGTCAGCACCAGAATGGCAGTGGCCCACCACACCATGGCGAAGGGATTTTCACTCACCGCACGGATGCTGGTACGGATTGCCAGCCAGGTGTTCACGTTGCGGTCGACCATCAACGGCATGGTGATGACGGTGATCGAGAAGGCCAATGCCGACACCAGGCCACCGCTGACCAACCACAGGATAAACAGGCCGTCATGCCGGGTCAGTACGTACCGCAAAAAGTCTTTCGGGTCCGCGATTTCAACATTGACGAACAGGTAGTAGAGCAGCAGCGAGATGATGGCCCACACGGCGCAGGCTGCCAGTAGTAAGAGCCCGAAGCGAAACAGGCACTTGCAACCATGCTGCCAGGCGTGGATCGCCTTGCTGAAGTTGGGGTTGTCACCTTCTTCCAGCGAGTGGCTGAGTGCATACAGGCCGGTAGCCAGAAAGGGGCCGGTGAACAGGAAGCAGGAGGCCGCGATCATTACCAGCTGCCACTGCAGTTGCGTGGCCATGAGGATGGCCGCGCTGATCATGACCACGATCAGCCCATGCAGCAGGCTGGGCAGTGCTGACCGGGTCATGTCTCTCCAGCCGAGTTTCAGCCACTGGAAAACGCGTTCGGGTTCCACCGCCCTGACCGGCGGTGGTTCGAGGGGTACTGCTGACGTTTGATTATTGTTGCTCATGCGCGCGTGTCGTCAGGTATACGGAATCCCGATACTGTCATGCGTCGGTCTGGATGAACAAGGTATGTTTTTACTAACCCCGGTCCAGGCGCCGGTAGCCGATGGCTTCGCCAAGGTGCGGTTGCTCGATGTCTCTGCTGTCCTGCAGGTCGGCGATGCTGCGCGCAACCCGGAGGATGCGGTGGTAGGCACGGGCGGACAGGCCAAGCCTTTCGATGGCGTTGGCCAGCAGTTCGCGGTTACTGGCATTCAGGCGGGCATGTTGTTCGAGCGAACCATTCGCAAGTTGTGCATTGCTGCAGCCCTGGCGATCTATCTGGCGTTGCCACGCACGGGCCACCCGCTCGCGCACCTGGGCGCTTGTCTCGGCATTACCGGCATCTGACAGCAATTCATGGGTTTTGATCGCCGGCACTTCGATCTGGATGTCGATGCGGTCGCGCAGCGGCCCCGAGATGCGTGCCTGGTAGCGTGCCGCCACTTCGGGCGAACATTGGGCGCAGGCCTTTTTCTCGTCGCCTGCATAGCCGCATTTGCAAGGGTTCATGGCCGCGACCAGTTGAAAGTTGGCCGGGAACTGCGCTGAGCGGGCCGCACGCGAAATCACGATGTGACCGGTTTCCATCGGCTCGCGCAGCACCTCGAGCACGCGGTGGTCGAATTCGGGCAGCTCGTCGAGAAACAACACACCATTGTGCGCCAGTGAGATCTCACCGGGGCGCGGGGTACTGCTGCCCCCGACCAGCGCAACGCCGGAACTGGTGTGGTGCGGCGTTCTGAAGGGGCGGCGTCGCCAATTACGGCTGTCGGCTTGGAGTCCTGCGATGGATCGGATCGCCGCGGTAGTCAGGGCCTCCTCTTCCGACAGTGGCGGGAGAATACCGGGGAGGCGGGCTGCCAGCATCGACTTGCCCGTACCGGGCGGGCCCTGCATCAGCAGATTATGGCGGCCACAGGCGGCGATCTCCAGCGCACGCTTGGCGTGTTGCTGGCCGCGCACTTCTGCCAGGTCGGGATGATTTGGTGGGTCCGGTTCGGCCGATGCGGATGGGGCAAAGGATTGCAGCGGTGTTTGTCCGCTGAGGTGCGCAGCCAGGGTCAGCAGGTGTTCGACCGGTAGCAGCTGTAGGTCACCGACCAGGGAGGCTTCCTCGCAATTGTCCGGCGGCAGGAGCAGGCTGTGACCATCGCGTTTGCACGCCATGGCGGTCGGCAGGACGCCACCGAGTGGGCGCACCTGGCCGCCCAGGGTCAGCTCCCCGATCAGCTCGGTGTCGCGCAGGCGCTCGCCCGGCACCTGGCCACTGGCGATCAGGATGCCGGCGGCAATGGCCAGGTCAAAGCGCGCGCCCTGCTTGGGAATATCGGCGGGTGCAAGGTTGACGGTGATGCGCCGCGCGGGGAATTCGAAGCCGCTGTTGACCAGGGCAGAGCGCACCCGGTCGCGCGCTTCCTGCACGGCTTTCTCGGGCAGGCCGACAATGCTGAAACAAGGTAATCCATTGGCCAGATGGGTTTCTACGGTAACCAATGGGGCTTCGATACCGAGCGCGGCCCGGCAATGGGTGGTTGCGAGTGACATGCTTCCCTGCCTGTCTTTCGGATTTAGAAATTCGTGCCTCTCAGTAGGCGCTGTACCCGGCAACATAATCGATCATGTCGCTGGTGGCGATACTTATTTTCCGGGCTTGGAGGGAATTTACCTGATCTATGCGAGGGGAATGCCTGATCTACTTTGACCTGGAAACCCGCAATAATCGAACCCAAACTGTTGTTGGCCCGAATTGACGCTGCGAGTCGGGGACAACGACCAACCGTCGCTAGGGATCACCAGTGGTCAGGAAATTTCTTACCTCTTCGTTGGGGGGTATTTTTTGGGCAGGTCTAATCTTGTCATTGCTGGTGGTGCTTTACGTTTACATCGGCAAGTACGAAGAGTTGCTCAACGATGCGCGTGTCGAATTGACCAGCACGCACCAGCTGATCAAGACCAGCGCGAGCGATGTGCTTGCCCAGCAGGAAGTGATGCTCAAGGTGCTTGGCCGACGGCTCTCGGATGTCGGTGGATTTGCCAATCCGGACGAGGCACGCCGCGTCATGGAATCGCTCCTGAACGATAACCCTGCGTTTGTGGCTTACGGCCTGGCATCGCCGGAAGGTGAGTTACTGGTTGTTTCCGATAACCTGCAAGGCAAGAAACTGCCAAACCTCAAGCAATCGTCGAGGTCCGCTTTCACGTTTCAGAAGGCGTTGGATTCCAACAGCCTGGTTGTAGGCAGCACCTATTACTTTGAATTGCTGAGCAGTTGGATAACGCCGGTTCGTTTTGCTTTAAGAGATGAACATGGCCGCGTTCAGATGGTGATTACCACGGCCTTCGATATGGATGGGGATCACAACCCCTGGCGAGGAAAAAACCTGAAGCCTGGCTTGCAGCTGAGCGTTACCACCGAGCCGGATAGCAGCGGTGACTATTACCCCATTTATTACTATCCCCACCAGGCAATTGCCGAAACGAGGCAGGAGGTTTACGGTCGCCCACTTCCAAAAGCCTTCGTGGACAATGTAGACGAAAGCGCCAGAAAGGCTTCTGGGATTGCGGTAGGCGAATTGGTTGATGATAACCGGTTGATTACCATGGTGAACGATTCCCCGGGTATGGCACCGGACTTGCCACCGGCACTAACCGTGGTCAGTTTTGATCAACGCTACCGTTACTTCCTCGCTGTACGCCAGCCGCTCGATGGTTTGGAAGAAAGCATGTGGATCTATTCACTTGCCTACATCGGCGTGGCGGCCTCGTTTAACCTGCTGGCCTTCGTTCTTTTGTTTCGCCTGTTCCTGTCTGAATCACGGTACCAGGCGGGCCTGCGTCGCCAGGCGCTACGCGATCAGCTGACTGATCTGCCCAATCGTTACGGGCTGACAACTCATTTCGACAGTTGGGTCGCTCAGCACGAAGGGCGCTATGCCCTGATGTACCTGGATCTGGACAACTTCAAGTTTGTGAATGACCAGTTCGGTCATTCCGTGGGCGATAAGGTTCTCGTCGAGATATCACGCCGAATCGCGAGAAAGTGCGAAGGCGTTGCCTGGGTGGTGCGGCAGGGCGGCGATGAGTTCATCGTCATGTACCCCACTGACGAGAAAAATGCCGTGGCGGTATTTGCCGAGCAACTACTGCATGTCATCAACGAGGTGATGTACATCGACGGCATCAAGGTGGCTATCAGTGGCAGCATTGGCGTGGCCATCACAGGACAGCAATCTGAATTGGAGAGTTTGGACGCCAGCATGGTTAAGGCCGACCTGGCCATGTACGAGGCCAAGAAAAGACGTAATCACTTTGCGTTTTACAGCGAGAGCATGCAACAAAGTATCGAGGAGCGTGCACTGATCGAAAGCGAGCTGAAAAGTGCAGTATTCGATGATGAGTTGTACATGGTCTACCAGCCCCAGGTGTCGGCGGAAAGTGGCGCGGTGGTCGGGATCGAGGCATTGCTGCGTTGGCACAATGCCACCTTGGGAGACGTGCCGCCGGACCAGTTCATTCCGGTTTCCGAGGCCAGTGGGCAGATCAATACCATCGGTGACTTTGTGGTGGAATCGGTGCTCCGGGATTTTGTGGAGCTGGCAACTTGTCGCAGGAACTGTACGGTCTCCATCAACGTGTCTGTGCACCAACTGGTGTACGGTGGCTTTCGCGAATTCATTCTGGAAAAGACACGCTTTTATGACGTGAAAGCGGAAAGCGTGGTGATCGAGATCACCGAGAGCCTTTTCATCGAAGATTTCAAGCAGATCGACACGCTGCTGAAACTGCTGCGCTCTGATGGGTTTGGCATCTCGCTGGACGATTTTGGTACCGGTTACTCGTCATTGAGTGTTTTGCGCAACCTGCCGATCAACGAGGTAAAGGTGGACAAGAGTTTTGTCCGAGACATTCTGGACGACGCCAACGATCGCAGATTGATCCAAAGCATCATTGGGATTGGTAAAAGCCTGAAGATCCCGGTACTGGCCGAAGGTGTCGAATCGGCAGAACAGGTCGCGATGCTCAAGGAATTTGGATGCGACCGCCTGCAGGGTTACTACTACCAGAAGCCGTTGAGGCTTGAAGAGCTGAAGCAGTATCTTCAGGCGTCGGAGGTTGCCTAAACGCGGATTCCATTCAGCGTTGTCCTGTCGCTAGGAGCGCTATTTTTGGAAATGTGGAGCAGCTGATGGCGGCTTTGCGTGAGAGTGTTTCAGCCCTAAGCCCTAAGCCCTAAGCCCTAAGCCCTAGGCCCTAAGCGAAGCGTCGTCCTGTTTGCGCCCCTCGTTTTTCCAGGGAGAAGACAGGCAGACGTATTTGGCATCCATTAGAAAGGCGTGCACAGCTGGCAAGTTCTTGGGCACCTTTATCTGTTCATTGCTTTGCCCGTACTTGTCCAGCATCTGCTTGCGCAGATCGCCGGGCAGGTCGTGCATGTCCACCAAGCGCATGCTCCAGTCCTCGAACTGTGCGGGGGTTTGGAGCTCAAAGGAAATCAGCTCCTGCTTTCGGTGCCTTGAGTCGGCCATTATTTTTCCAAACAGGTCCGTCAGTTTCTCTGGTGAACCTTCGAGCACCTGAATGAAGACGTTTCCGGCAAGTACCAACAGCCCGTTTATCGATTTGTTCTGGTTGTTGGTTGCGGCTGTTTTTTCAAGGCTGGCCAAAGCCTCGTTGGAAATGGCTTCAACTGTAGCCACACTCTTGTAGATCAGGCGACTCGTAGTAGGCATGTTACGTTGCTTCCTCAGCATGGATGATCACCGGACAAAGTTTAGCTCCAGTTCAACCTTTGGATAAGACGATTTGTTAACGTTTGCGCGCCAGCGTCAGTCCATCACCAATCGGCACCAGGCTGATGCTGACCCGCTGGTCGGCCAGCAGCTTGTCGTTGAATTGGCGCAGTGCGCGGGTATCGTCATCCTGCACCGAGTCGTCGGCCACCGAGCCGCCCCACAGGGTATTGTCGAACATCAGCAGGCCGCCGGGGCGGACGAGGCGCAGGCAGCGCTCGTAGTAGTTGAGGTAGTTGGTCTTGTCCGCGTCGATGAAGGCTATGTCGAATTGCCCGGCTTGGTCATTGCCCAGCAGCTTGTCCAAGGTGTTCATGGCCGGGGCGAGATGCAGGTCAATCCGGTCCGCTACACCGGCGTCTTCCCAGAACGCTCGGCCGATGGCGGTCCATTCTTTGCTGATATCGCAACATACCAGCCTGCCATCTACGGGCAGCGCCCTTGCCATGCATAGGGCGCTATAGCCGGTGAATGTGCCGATCTCCAGCAGGTTGTACGCACCCATCAGTTCCACCAGCAAGGCCATGAATTGCCCTTGTTCCGGGCCGATCTGCATGCGTGCCATGTCCAGCCCGGCGGTGGTTTCGCGCAGGCGCCGGGCGATATCGTCCTCGCGCAGTGAGTGATCCTGTAGGTAGGCGTACAGCCGATCGTCCAGATTGAGTGTGCGGTTGCTCATGCTTTTCCGTGCCTTGTCAGGGGTGATTTTGAGTAATCTTAGCGGTTAAAATTGGTGCGTCGCACAAGATTTTTGACGTGCGTCATCCAGTTTTCCGGCAACTGCCGATATGCTGAGAATCGTATTGAGAGATTTGATCGTCATGAGCCTGGTCATACCCACCCGACAACGCGAAAAGCTTCCCGAAGACTTTGCCTACACACTGTGGCCGAGCAAGGTCACCGACCTGCTGGAAGGCACCCCGCAACGTGACGATGCGGAGCTGGTTTTTCATTGGCGAGACGAGTTCTGGGAGTCCCACTGGCGCAAGCGTATTTTGCAGAAAGGCACGGTCAAGCTGGTGTCAGCGGAGTACACGACTCACTGGTCGCCGTATTTCCCAAAATGGAAGATCAATATCTACTCGGTTCCGAAGGAATATCTGACTGCTGCGCAAGAGATTCTGTTCGATGGCGGCATGCAGGAGCTGGCAGAAAAACTGAAGGCGCACGGACTGACGCCTGATGAAGCCGTGGCCGAGGCCATCTCCATGAACCTGGCCGACTGGGATCACGATGAGACCCGGCTCAGCCCTGAACAGGTTGCAGCGCCGCTGCACGCAGACCCGAACCAGGCGGCCTGAATCAATACTCATTCCTGAATGAAAGCCCCTGTCTTCCGGCAGGGGCTTTTTTGTTGGGGGGCTGTTTTCACGCTCAGTCTTGAGGTTTTTCCATTTCCGCCACGCGGGCTTCGAGTCCCTCCAGTTTCTCGCGGGTGCGCTGAAGTATTGCAGCCTGGATCTCGAACTCCTCGCGCGAAACCAGGTTGAGTTGGCGCAGGGCTCCCTCCAGGGCGCTACGCAGGTTGCGTTCGAAATCACCCTGCAGGGTCTGCAGGTTGCGTGGCATCCCTTCGGCAATGCGGCGAGACAGGTCGTCAAACAGTTTCGGGTCTAGCAAGGGGCGCTCCTGAAAATATCCTCTGTTACTCGCTGTGAGGGTAGGGGCAGGCTTTAGTCAACGCAACCGATGCGGCTTGCACCAAATTGGCGCACCGATCCGGTGCATGTGTCTTTCTTCTCCCGTTTCTGGTGCATTCGCGTTTCCTTATTTGCCGTTCGAGCGATCACAATTAATTGTTTTTACAAGAAAAATAATGTTTGGCACGGTTGCTGCTTCAGGTCAGGCATCGAGCATAAGAATCGATGTACCTCATTCAAACGTATTTTTTACTTGTGGGAGTAAGACAGATGAAAATGAACAAACTGGCGATTGCTGTAAGCGCAGCAGTAATGGGTTTCGCGAGTGTTGCCCAGGCAGAAATCAGCGCCAATATCGGCGCAACCAGCAACTACTTGTGGCGTGGTGTTACCCAGACCGACGATGGGGCTGCTGTATCCGGCGGCCTAGACTACGCGCATGACAGCGGTTTTTATGCTGGTACCTGGGCTTCCAATGTCGACGGTGGTGAAGAGCTTGATCTGTACGCCGGCTTCGGCGGTGAGGCCGGTGGTGTTGGCTACGACGTTGGCCTCATCTACTACATGTACCCGAGTGGCGACGACCTGGATTTCACAGAGATCTACGGCAGCGTGAGCTTTGGTCCGGCCAGCGCAGGTTTGGCCTACACCATTGATACCGAAGCGGGCGGTGAAGACGAGCACCTCTACTACCACGTTTCCGCTAGCACCGATCTGGGTGATGGCTGGGGCTTGGGTGGCACCATCGGTTACTACGATTTCGACGGTGGTAGCGACAGCGACTACATGCACGGCCAGGTCGACATCACCAAGAGTGCCGGTGATTTCGGCGACTTCACCTTCACTGTCTCCCTGGCGGAAGAAGAGTCTGGCGATGATGACATCATCCCGTTTGTCTCCTGGTCCAAGTCCTTCTAATCAAGGCTGAAAGCCAAGTAATCGGCCGGTACGGATGTACCGGCCGCTCAATCAACCGAGGAGTGAATTCATGAAACTGGTAGCAGCCATTATCAAGCCGTTCAAGCTGGACGACGTGCGCGAGGCGCTGTCGGAAATCGGCGTGACCGGTATCACCGTGGTCGAAGTCAAGGGCTTCGGTCGACAAAAGGGCCATACCGAGCTGTATCGCGGCGCTGAGTACGTGGTCGATTTCCTGCCCAAGATCAAGGTGGAAGTAGCCATCGACGATGATCAACTGGACAGCGTGATCGAGGCCATCAGCAACGCCGCCAAGACCGGCAAGATCGGCGACGGCAAAATTTTCGTTTACCCGCTGGAGCAGGCCGTGCGTATTCGTACCGGTGAGTCCGGCAGCGAAGCGCTGTAAACACGACTGAGCAACGAGGTTTAGTACGATGGAAAATCAGATATTTGAACTCCAGTACGCCATGGACACCTTCTATTTCCTGGTGTGTGGCGCGCTGGTCATGTGGATGGCGGCAGGCTTCGCCATGCTCGAGTCGGGCTTGGTGCGTGCCAAGAACACCACCGAGATCCTGACCAAGAACGTGGCACTGTTTGCCGTGTCCTGCATCATGTACCTGATCTGCGGGTACGCGATCATGTACGGCGGTGGCATCTTCCTTGACGGTATCGAGGGCGGTGAGTCCCTGGTTGCCGATGCCCTGGCTGCATCAGCTGAAAACGGCTTCGGTGGTGACTCTGTCTACTCCGGTGCTTCCGACTTCTTCTTCCAGGTCGTGTTTGTGGCTACTGCCATGTCGATCGTCTCCGGTGCCGTTGCCGAGCGTATGAAGCTGTGGGCCTTCCTGCTCTTCGCAGTGGTCATGACCGGCGTGATCTACCCGCTGGAAGGTAACTGGACCTGGGGTGGTGGCGACGTGTTCGGCATGTACAACCTGGGCGACGACTTCGGTTTCTCCGACTTCGCAGGCTCCGGTATCGTACACATGGCTGGTGCTGCAGCTGCCCTGGCAGGTGTTCTTCTGCTCGGCGCGCGTAAAGGCAAGTACGGTGCTGACGGTTCCGTTCGCGCCATTCCGGGCGCCAACCTGCCGCTGGCAACCCTCGGTACCTTCATCCTGTGGATGGGTTGGTTCGGCTTCAACGGTGGTTCCGT
>Ga0180435_10000818_pt1 | contig 32779 bp, 28 predicted proteins | sample SS_ome_3_FD_132467 | JGI IMG/M metagenome (GOLD analysis project Ga0180435, IMG submission 132467) | Hypersaline lake sediment archaeal communities from the Salton Sea, California, USA - SS_3_S_1 metaG | ecosystem: Environmental > Aquatic > Non-marine Saline and Alkaline > Hypersaline >... | reverse complement strand
TCTTCTTGCCTCACGGGCTATCCTCCTAAACGTGGACTTACTTGTACCCACAGGATAGCCCGTCTCCACCAAAAAATCATGAGGGTACTTCCTCAATCACCCCCGTTTATAATATCCACTCACCGCCGTTCAGTCGGCAAAGGCCTTCTCGAAAAAGTCGCACACCTTCCGTTCGTATTCCGCCGGGCGCGCATGCATCGAAGCGGTGTGGCCCGCGCCGTCGACGAGCCAGAGCTCCTTCGGCTCTCCGGCCTTTTCCGCCAGCTCGCGGCCCATTTCGCACGGGACGACGCGGTCGGCGGTCCCGTGGATGACGAGCGTCGGCCGGGGCGATATGGCCTGGATGTGGTCGATGGGGTCGAGTCCGGACCGTATCAGCACACGCGAGAGGGGCCAGGCCGGAAGCCATGTGACGGGATTGGAACGAAGGGCGTGAGCGGCCTCGGCCCTGTACGAGCTGAAGGCGCTGTCGATGACCAGCCCACGGACGCGTTGGTCCCCGGCCGCCACGACGACCGCGACGGCTCCGCCGATGGACTGGCCAAAGAGGCCGACCCGCCCCGGGTCCACGTCCCGTCGGCCGAGCACGTATTCGAGCGCGGCCCGGGCATCCTCGATTGTCCCGCGGCGCGACGGCGTGCCTTCAGACTTCCCATAGCCACGGTAGTCGAACACCAACAGGTTGAAGTGCCGCCGCGGGAGAAACTCCGCAAACAGCCAGTGGGACGACATGTTCTGCGCGTTGCCGTGGCAGTGGATGACGGTTCCTCTCGCCTCTCCGGCGGCGGGGATGAACCATCCGGTCAGGCCGGTACCGTCCCCGCTGGCGAATTGCACCGGCTCGAAGGCGAGGCCGCGTTCTGCGGGGGTGGAGTATTCGCGCGCGTCGGGGTAGTAGAAAAGGTGTTCACAACAGCCGGACATGGCGGCGACCGTAACCACTGTGAGCAGTACGACGCCGACCGTGACGGCGGCGCAGCCCAACCGCCGCACGAGACCGCGGCGTTCCTCAGATTCTTCGCGCCGCGCGGACAAGGAATGCCTCGATAGTTCTGCGGTCGGCGGCCGGGACGTTTTTCAGCGCGATATAGGCTCGCCAGTTGTCCACACTGGTCGATTCGATGTCCTCCACCGAACCTTCGAACTTCATCGATTGCGCAGGCGGCGGGAGCATTAGTTCGAGTTTCAGCGACGTCTTGACCTTGAGCGGCTTTTCGATGTTCAGGTCCATGTCCGTCAGCCCGAGGCGCTCACAGAATCCCTTTCTCGAAAACACCATCCAGGAGCCGGGCTTGAACCGCACTCGAACGGGATGCTCCAGCCGGACGATGGCCCCGACAAGCTTGTCGTGCTGTTCCGACGCGATCGCAAACGTGAGTTTTTCGACGACGCGGCGCTGGGCGAACGGCCGTTTGATGGCGTTGATGGCCCCGCGCGAGTACGCCGCCATCAACAGGTGGGTCGAAGAAACGTCGTATGAGAGGACAACCTTGGCCTTGGGGTGTGTCCTGTGGAGCTTGTCCAGCGCCGCGGCCGCGCCGAGCCGGCCCGAGACAAGCCGAAGAACGATCAGATGAGGGAACGACTTGTCGTAGAGTTCCAATGCCTCGGCATTTGTGTCGGCGAAATCAGAGACCTCGAACGCCGAGCCCTTGACCGCCCGGGCAAACTGCCGGCGCTCGTCTTCGTCCGGCTCCACCAGAATGACTTTCGCGGCCATTATATGCTTCTTGCCCCCTGCGTCCGGACGCCGTCGCGCCGTTCCGATGTGTTGGCTGTCCCGTCTTCCGCCACCTCCGCAACGGATGATACCAGAGTCGGTGCCGAATTTCAACCCGCTCGCCGTAAAAGGCCCGGCTCCGGGGCCGACGAGAGGTGAATTGACTTGACACTACTGGGGTGCGTCCTATAATACCCCCTGAAGCAGGTTTCTCGCCGGGACTTACCGGCGGAATACGTGCGCTCCATGCCGTTTTTTCCGTGTCTTGTTTAGGGCGGTTCGCGGATGGCTGAGGTTGCGCTCGAAAACGTGACCAAGATCTACCCGGGCGACGTCGTTGCCGTGGACAACGTGAACCTTGACATCGCGGACAAGGAGCTCCTGGTGCTGGTCGGTCCGTCCGGTTGCGGAAAATCGACCACTCTGCGGATGGTGGCCGGCCTGGAAGAGGTCACCCGCGGGACCGTTCGCATAGGCGACCGCTTGGTCAACGACGTGCCGCCCAAGGACCGCGATATCGCTATGGTCTTCCAGAACTACGCTTTGTACCCGCACATGACCGTCTACAAGAACATGGCCTTCGGCCTGAAACTCAGAAAGATGCCGAGGCACGAGATCGATACCCGCGTCAACGACGCCGCCACACTGCTCGGGATACAGGACCTGCTGGACCGCAAGCCCAAGGCCCTTTCGGGCGGCCAGCGCCAGCGGGTGGCGCTGGGCCGGGCAATCGTACGACAGCCGGCCGCCTTCCTGTTCGACGAGCCGCTCTCGAACCTGGACGCCAAACTGCGCGTCGAGATGAGGGCCGAGATCAACAAGCTCCACCGCCGCCTCGGCACCACCACGATCTACGTCACCCACGACCAGGTCGAGGCCATGACGCTCGGCGACCGGATCGCCGTGATGCACAAGGGCATCATACAACAGCTCGCCACGCCGCTCGAACTCTACGACCGGCCCGTCAACCGGTTCGTGGCCGGCTTCCTCGGTACGCCGCCGATGAACTTCGTCAGCGGCCGCGTCGAGGAACACGACGGCAAGTTCTTCTTCAACGAGGGCTCGGCCAGGATCGAACTGCCCGCGCGGGCCAAGAAATGGGCCGACGCGCTCCCCGGACGCGAGGCCGTCTTCGGCGTCCGGCCCGAGGACATCAGCATCGGCGCCCGGCCCGGCTCCGCCGACGCGAAGGTCAACGTCGTCGAGCCGCTCGGCGATGAAATGATAGTCTACGTGTCCACCAGCTACCACGACCTCGTCTGCAAGGCGCCGTCACACCAGGACGTCGCGGTTGACGACGAAGTCGGCCTGACGTTCAATATCGACAAGGCGCACCTCTTCGACCCCGAGACCGGCAAGAACGTTTCACTCGTTCACCGGGACCGGGGACGCGACTAGAGGAACGGCGGCCCCTCGCAGGGGGCGAACGCGCCTGACGCTGGGAATGCCGGTACGCTCCCGGGCTGTATTTTTGGAAGTGCACTATGAACGGCGAACTGATCCGCATCATCGACAGCATTCATCGCGACAAGGACATCTCGCTCGACATCCTGTTCGAAGCGCTCGAAGACGCAATGGCGTCCGCCCTCAGGAAGCGCATGGACGCTGTCGAAGAGATCAGCGTCTCCATCGACCGCGAGACGGGCGAGATCACGGTCGAGGGCACCGAAGAACACATCGAGCCGGGCAGTCTAGGCCGCATCGCGGCGCAGACCGCCAAGCAGGTCATCATACAGAAGATCCGCGAGGCCGAGCGCGACGTGATCCTGCGCGACTACGAGGCGCGCGTGGGCGACATCGTCAACGGCACCGTGCAACGGTCCGAGGGCGGGCACATCATCATCAACCTCGGCAAGACCGAAGGCATACTCCCGCGCCGCGAGCAGGTCAAGGAAGAGACGTACCGCGTGGGAGACCGCGTCCGCTGCTACGTGCTCGACGTCAAGAAGGCGGGCAGCGGCGTCAGGATCATCCTCTCGCGCAGCCATCCCGACCTGATCAAGAAGCTGTTCGAGCTCGAGGTGCCCGAAATCACCGAGCGGATCATAGAGATCAAGGTGCTCGCCCGCGAGCCGGGCTACCGCACCAAGATCGCCGTCAGCTCGGTCGATTCAAAGGTCGATGCCGTCGGCGCCTGCGTCGGCGTGCGCGGCACCCGCATCAAGAACATCGTCGCCGAGCTCGGCGGCGAGAGGATCGACATCGTCCGCTGGAGCGACCAGGACGACATCCTCATCGCCAACGCCCTCAACCCGGCAGAGATCGAAGCGATCAGTCTGAACCCGCGGGCACGGCTCGCCCGCGTCATCGTCGCCGAGGACCAGCTCTCCCGCGCGATAGGCGCCCTCGGACAGAACGTCCGCCTCGCGTCGAAACTCACCGGATGGGACATCGACGTGATGAGCCAGCAGGAGCTCGACGGCGAGCAGGACAAGATGAAGCAAGCCCTCGACGCCGTGCCCGGCGTCGGCGAGAAGACCATCGCCAAGCTCTTCGCCTCGGGCTTCTCGGTCAAGAAGCTCGCCACGACCTCGCCCGAGTCCGTGCAGACCGTCGAAGGCATCGGCGATGTCACAGCAGAAAAGATCGTCGCATGCGCGGCGGAGTTCATCGCCGTACAGCGCGACCGCATCCGCAGGGAACGCGCCGAGGCGCAGGCGGCCGCGGCCACAGCCGAGGAACAGAAACTGGACGAAGAAACGGCCGAGGAGGCCGACGATGCGGCGCCCGGCGACGCGACCGACGATGCAAGCGACGACGCCAACGACGAGGCGAACGAAAATACGAACGAAGACGCGGACGACGACGCGAACGAAGATGATGCGGAAACCGGACAGCCGGCGGAAGAAAATGAACCGGCCGACAAAGACTGAGTTAAAATGATGGAGGTTCAGCTTGGGTACACGCGTACACGTTCTTGCCAAGGAACTGGGGATAAGCAGCAAGGAGCTTATCGACCTTTGCCGGCAGAAGCGACTGGTGCGCATCACCAAGCACATGAACACGCTCAGCGACGGAGAGGCGCGCATGCTCCGCGAGCACGTGCAGGCGGCCAAGGCGGCCGCGGCCGCCCCTCCGAAGGCCAAGCCCGCAGCCCCGGCGGCAAAGCCCGCTCCCCCTCCCTCGGCCGGCAAGCCCGCGGCCCCGGCGGCGAAACCGGCCCACGCGACCAGGCGCCCGTCCGCGCGCCCGCCGGCACGGCCAAAGTCGCCCGAATCCAATGCCGTCTCTGAAAAGCCGACGGCCGAACGAGGCACACACCGCAGGAAGAAAGACCGAGGCCGCAAGGAGAAGGAGGAGACCGCAGAAGCCAAGAAGAGCCGGCTCAAGCCGAAGTCGCCCGACAGCGACAGCGACGACAAGGACCTCGGCATGGTGTTCACCGATTTCACCGCCGGCGGAACCTACTCGGGTGTCGCAGGCCAGGGCGTCGATTACCAGCGCCGGGTGCGACGGCCCAGGCCCTACGGCCGGCGAAGAGGCCCGCGGGGTGGCGGACGCAAGGCCGCCGCAATCGAGGTCCCGCCCGATCAGAGAAAAGCCGAACTGACCTTCCCGGTCACCGTCCGCGACCTGTCCGCGGCCATCGGCGCCAAGGTCAACGACATCATCCGCGATCTCATGGCCAACAACCTCGTCGCCACCATCAACCAGCCGCTGCCCAACGAAATGGTCCAGTTGATCGCAATGGAATACGGCTGGGAAGTCACCGTCAAGGAGCACGCAACCGTCGAAGAGGAGGTCGAGCGCGCGGCCACCGCGGAAAGCGAAGCGCAGCTCGAGCCCAGGATCCCGGTCGTGACCCTGCTCGGCCACGTGGACCACGGCAAGACGTCGCTCCTGGACCGGGTCCGCGAGGCGAACGTCGCGGCGACCGAGTCGGCCGGCATCACACAGCACATCGGCGCATACCACGTGAAGACCGCCGCCGGCAAGAGCATCACGTTTCTCGACACCCCGGGCCACGAGGCCTTCACGGCGATGCGCGCCCGCGGGGCGGACTGCACCGACGTCGTGGTTCTCGTCGTGGCCGCCGACGACGGAGTCATGCCCCAGACGCAGGAGGCCATCTCGCACGCGCGGGCCGCGGGCGTCCCGATCGTGGTCGCACTCAACAAAATCGACCTGCCGGGCGCCGACCCGCAGAGGGTGAAGCCCCAGCTCAGCAACGCCGGCCTCGAACTCGAAGAATGGGGCGGCGACGTCCCGTGCGTCGAGGTCTCAGCCGCGACCGGCGACGGCATCGACGACCTGCTGGAGATGATCCTGCTCGTCGCCGAACTCCGCGACCTCAAGGCCAATCCCTACAAGAACGCCACCGGCGTCGTGCTCGAAGCCAACCTGACCGAAGGGCGCGGCGCGGTCGCGACCGTGCTCGTCCGCGAGGGTACGATGAAGGTCGGCGACGTGGTGCTGTGCGGCGCCACGTTCGGCAAGGTGCGCTCAATGCACAACGACCGAGGCAAGAAAATCGAGTCCGCCGGGCCGTCCATCCCCGTTCAGATTTCGGGCCTTGACGGCGTGCCGGAAGCAAGCGACGAGATGATAGTCGTGCCCGACCTCCAGAAGGCCCGCGAGGTGGCCGAGATCCGCGGCCGGCGCGCCCGGGCCGCCTCGCTCATCGAGCGCTCCCACGTGACGCTCGAGAACCTCTTCGGCCGGCTCGCCGAGGGCGAGGCGGGCGAGGTTCGCGTCATCCTCAAGGCCGACGTCATGGGCTCGCTCGAACCCCTCAAGGAAAAGCTCAACGGGCTGTCGACCGACGAAGTCAAAATCCGGATGATCCACACCGGCGTCGGCGCCGTCAACGAGTCAGACGTGCTTCTCGCCGACGCCTCGGACGCCGTCATCATCGCGTACCGCGTCCTCGCGGACGCCCGTGTGCGACAGCTCGCGGAAGAAAAGACCGTGGACGTGAGGTTCTACCAGGTCATCTTCCAGCCCGTCGACGACATGCGGTCCGCCCTGAGCGGGCTCCTGAAGCCCGAGATACGGGAAACCGTCATCGGGCACGCGACCGTCAAGCAGGTGTTCAAAATCTCGAAACTCGGAAACATTGCCGGAAGCCAGGTGACCGACGGCGCCATCGAGAGAGACGCCAAGGTCCGCATCGCAAGAGACGGGATCGTCATCTTGAACGGCGGCCAGATCGAATCGCTGCGCAGGGTCAAGGACGACGCACGGCGGACCGTGGCCGGAACCGAGTGCGGCATCCGCGTCGCCGGGTTTGACGACATCAAGGAAGGCGACGTCATCGAGGCGTACCGCGTCGAGGAGATCGCCCGGACGCTCTGAACCCGGCCCTGTCGCGCAACCCTGTTCCTGTCTTTTTTTGATTGCCAGGCGCTATGAACCCGGACGGACGCATGGTCGTCGGCACACTACGCATACGGATGGTCATCCGTGCGGCCCGCTCGCTCAAGGAAAAGCGCCGCGTCGTCAAGAGCTTCAAGGACCGTGTCCGCAACAAGTTCAACGCCTCCGTCGCCGAGATAGGAGCGCTGGACACTCACCAGCAGGCGATACTCGGCGTCGCCGTCGTCGGGAACGACTCGACATACGTCCACTCCGTACTGTCACAGATAAGCAACCTGGCCGCCGCCGACCGCGAGGCCGAGCTCGCCGCCTGCGACGTGGAGATACTCTGACACATGGACTCCATCCGGCTCCAGCGCGTCAACCGGCAGATGGAGCACATCATCAGCCGGATTGTCACGCAGGAACTCAGGGACCCCCGCTGCGGCTTCATCACCATCGTCGGCGCCAGAGTCGCACCCGACCTCAAGACCGCCCACGTCAACTTCTCCGTGCTCGGAACCGACGCGCAGAAACGGTCCGCCGGGAGGGCTCTCGAGAGCGCCCGCGGCTACATCCAGGCGCGCGCCGCCAAGGAAGTCCAGCTCAAGTACACGCCCGTCATCGCCTTCCATCTCGATGAATCAGCCGAGCGCGACATCCGACTCGTGCGACAAATCGACGACGTCGTCAAGGCCGACGAACGAGCGCGGACCGCGCGCGCGATCCGGGCCCGAATCGCCGCCGGCTCCGTCCCGCCCGACGTGATCGACGAGGTCAACGAGGCCGCCGCGTCCGAAGAGACGGCCGAGTTTATCGCAACGACCCTCGCCGCACTCGTCGACGTCGACACCACAGCACGGGCCGCCGACGCCGAGCGCCGGTGCCTCGACATCATCGAGACCGCGCTCAAGCAGGCCGGCGGCGGCGAAATCGAGACCCGGTTCGCTCCCATCGGCCCCGAAATCCAGGACGACCCGGCCTACGTCCCCCCCGCCCGCGCCGACGGCACGCCGATTCCGTACGACGAGGCGTGGAACGGACGCTCGAATCTTCTCGCCGTCCTTCGCACCCCCGATATCGAAGGACACGAACCCGAGCTCCCGGACGACGGACTGCGTCCGATGCGCCTCACGCTTCACACCCACGTCGACACCGCGCCGCCCCACGCCCCGTCCTCGCGTCACGGTGACGTTGTCACCGGCCGCGGCGCGTCCGACGCCAAGGGCCAGGCGGCCACGATCCTCGTCGCGTTCCAACTGCTCCGGCTGATTCGGGACCGCTTCGGCGTCCGGCTTCGGAGCGACCTCGGCGCCCAGTTCGTCATCGGCGAGAAGGCCGGCGGCGGCGGCAGTCTCGGCATCGCTCTCCAGAACGAATTCCCGTCCGACGGCATCATCGTCTGCCACCCGACCGACCTTTGCCCTTACGAGACGGGCACGGAGGCGGAATCCACACTCGCCCTCTATGCCGTCGAGACCGGCAAGCGCCTGGGGCTGGACCTCTCGCCTCAGCCGGGCGGCCGCGACCTCACACCCGGCGCGGCGCTCCTTGCCGACATCTTTCCCAACCGCGACGTCCTCGCTTTCGGGCCCGGCCGGGGAACATCGGCCGAGCCGCCCTTCGAGAGCATATCCTTGCGCGAGATTGCGGCCGGCGCTAAGATGCTCGTGTTCCTGACTCTTGAGTCGGCAGGGCTTATGTGTTGAGGAAGTTCGCTCTCTCATCCGCAGCATACAGCCGATACAAGCTGGACCGCGCCGTCCGCCACGCCGCGCTGGCGGGATACTCCGGCATCGGCATCATCGCCGACGCACCCCACGGCTACCCGCCGTCCCTGACGGACGCAGATCGCAAGGCCGTCCGATCCGTTCTCGCCCGGCAACGACTGGCCGTGTCGAACATCAACGCCGCCCCGATGACGGCCCTGCGCGACGAACTGCGGCCGTCGTGGGTCGAGTCCGACCGCGTCCTGCGGCAGGAACGAATCCAGCACACGCTCGACGCCGCCCGGCTCGCCAAGGACCTCGGCGCGGTGACCGTATCGACGCTCGGCGGCGGGGAGATCGAGGAGGAAATGGACCGCCCGACCGCCGCGGCGCATTTCGTCGCCGGTCTCAAGCGGGTGGCGTGCGAGATAGCAAAGAAGAACTACCCGCCGGTTCTCATCGACCCGCAGGAGGGCCTGCTGATCGAGACGCTCCCCCAGGCGCTCGAAATCGCGGACCAATTCAAACCGGACGCCGTCGGCGTGAACGTCAACACCGGCAACTTCCACCGCGCCGGCCAGGATGCCGCCGCCGCCATCCGCGAGCTCAGGGAACGCGTCCGGCACGTCCACATCGAGGACGTCGCGGCCGACGGCTCCGGCGCGATCGTCGTGCCCGGCACGGGCCAGGTCGACTTCGCCCCGGTCTTCGCCGCCGTCGACGAAGTCGGCTACACCGGCTGGCTCACCATCGACCTCGCCGGCGCCGACGCACACCCGGACGACGCCGCGCGGCAGGCACTCGAATTCCTCAGGCAGTTCGACAAGTGAAAAGCGCGAACCCCACTCCCGAACGCGACCGCGGGAAGGCCTGCTTCATCACCTTCGGATGCCAGATGAACAAGCTCGATTCCGAGCTTGCCGCCGGCGAGTTCCTCCGGGCCGGCGTCTCCGTCACCGCGAATCCGGACGAGGCGGGCGTTGTCATCATCAACACCTGCAGTGTCCGCAGGCACGCCGAGCAACGGGCGCTCTCGAACCTCGGCCGGTTCAAGCGTGCGAAGAAGCAGTGCCCGGAACTCGTCCTCGTCGTGATGGGCTGCATGGCCCAGAAGGAGGGCGAAGCCCTTCTCGGCGCCTACCCCTGCCTCGACGTCGTCTGTGGCACGAAGCATTTCGCCGAACTGCCCGCGCTCGTCAAGCGCGTCCGGTCCGAGAGAGGGCGGTACGCCGTCACCGGCGACGCGCCGGTCAGGTTCGACCGCGCGGCGGCGGCCCGGCCCGACCGTTGGCGCGCGTTCGTCTCGGTCCTGCGCGGATGCAACTCGTTCTGCTCCTACTGCATCGTGCCCTACGTCCGCGGCCGCGAAACCAGCCGTCCGCCCGCCGAGGTCGAAGACGAAGTACGCCGGCTCGCCGATGACGGGTGTGTCGAGATCACCCTGCTCGGCCAGAACATCGACGCCTACCGGCACGGCGACACCGACCTGGCCGCCCTCCTCGCCCAGCTCGACCCGATTCCGGGGCTCCGACGGCTCCGGTTCGTCACCTCGCACCCGAAGGACATCTCGGACCGGCTCCTGCGGGCGATGGCCGACCTGCCGTCCGTGTGCGAGCACCTGCACATGCCGGCGCAGTCGGGCTCGACAAAAATCCTCCGGGCGATGAACCGCGGCTACACGGCCGAGCGCTACCGCGAGATCGCGGCGTCCGCGCGCGAGACCGTGCCGGGCGTCGGGATCGCGAGCGACTTCATCGTCGGCTTCCCGGGCGAGACGGACGACGACTTCGCCGCGACCGTCGAGCTCGTCCGCGAGTGCCGCTTCAGCCAGTCCTTCATCTTCAAGTACTCGCCCCGCGAGGGGACGAAGGCGGCGCGGATGACCGACGACGTGCCGCAGGGCACGAAGGAAGCGAGAAACCACGAACTGCTCTCGGTTCAGGAGGACGTGAGCCGCGCGGAAAACGAGGCGAAGGTGGGACGTTCGCTCGAGGTGATGGTCGAAGGCGTGAGCAAGCGCGACCCCGGCCGGCTGACCGGCCGCACCCGGGGCAACGACATCGTCGTCTTCCCGCGGCACGCGGGCGCCGAGCCGGAGCCCGGCGCGCTCGCCGAGGTCCGCATCACCGATTCCACCCCGCTCACGCTCTTCGGCGAGGCAGAAGGCGTTCGGTCTCGGTTCACCTCGACGGCTTGAGCACCCGGACCTCATGCGTCGCGGGCAATCGCTCCTCTGTCACCAACCGTTCTATGCCCTGGGATGGAACTTCTTGTGGACGGCCTTGAGCCGGTCCTTGTCGACGTGGGTGTAGATCTGCGTCGTGGCGATGTTCGCGTGGCCGAGCATCTCCTGGACGGACCGGAGGTCGGCCCCGCCCTGGAGCAGGTGGGTCGCGAACGAATGCCGCAGGGTGTGTGGCGAGACCTTCTTCCGAAGGCCCGCGGCTCGTGTGTATTTCCTGACCAGCGCCCATATGCTCTCGCGTGCCAGCCGCCGGCCCGACTTGCTGAGGAAAAGGAGCGGACTGCCGCGCCGGTCGAGCCGCGGACGCACTTTGTTGACGTACTCCATGACCGCGTCGACGGCGCCCCGGCCGATGGGCACGACCCGTTCCTTCGAGCCCTTGCCGAAACAGCGGAGGAACCTGAAATCGAAGTTAACGTCCGCCAGCTTCAGGTCCGCGGTCTCGGAGACGCGCGCGCCGGTCGCGTACATGACCTCGAGGATCGCGCGGTCGCGGACGCCGAGCGGCTTCGCGAGATCGGGCGCGGCGAGCAGCGCCTCCACGTCGCCGACGTCCAGCACGTCGGGCAGGCGGCGCCAAAGGTGCGGCGATTCGAGCGTCGAGGCCGCGTTCTTCGGCACCTTGCCCTCGACCGCGAGGAACCTGAACAGCATCCTGATGGCGGCGAGCGACCGCGAGATCGAGTTCGCCGAGAGTCCCCGCGCCTTCTCGTGCGTCAGGAAGCCCACGATGTCGTGTGCCCGGACCGCCTCGAACCCCGGCTTCTTCCGGGCCGCGAGCCAGGCGCAGAAATTAGCGAGGTCGCGCCGGTACGCCGCGATCGAGTTCGCGGCCAGGCCGCACTCGACCGCGAGGTAGTCCAGAAACAGCTCCACGAGCTCGTTCACCGGACCTCCCGCCTCTCAGGCCACTCAAGCGTCTCGACCCACACGTGCCATTCCTTCTCGAACCCGGCCGGGCTGTCCGGTACCGATTCAATCATTTTCTTGAACGTCTCCCAGCCGGTCTTGTCCTCGTCGGCCTTGTGGGCCTTGCGGAACGCCTTGTAGAACTTCGTGAGCAGACCCCGCTCCTGCAGGTAGAGACAAAGGTATCGGGCGTTGGCGTAGTTCCTCGGCTCGTTGTCGCCGCGGAACTCCGCGTTCGACATCTTGACGAGGTCTTCGAGCGGCACGAACCCGCCCTTTCGCAGGACGGGCAGGCGCCAGTTGACCAGCCCTTCGATGTGGCCGCCGCGCGTGATCCGGCACTGCTCGAACAGCGAGCCGAGCCCCTCGAACAGCCAGGTCGGGCAATCCGGGAAATCGGCGTCGGTCAGGGCGTGGGTCATCTCGTGCACGAGCGTCCCGCCGCCGGTGCCGATGTTCATCATCATCGACCTCGTGTCGCGCAGGTAGAATCCGTACGGGGTCTTCGGCTTGAACCCGGCCAGTTTCTTGACCCATTTTTCGTATGACGCCTTGTCGCGGAACAGGTATATCTTTATGGGATGGTCGGGCTTCTCGTCGAAGAAGCCGCCCCAGAGAGCGTCCGCGCAGTTTTCGATGGTGTGCTTCTTGAACCACGCGAAATCCCTGCGGGCGAAGTCCCCGGCGACGACGAAGATGCCCGCCTGCTCGACGATGAACCCCGCGCCGAGCTCGGCCCGCATCCCGGCCTCGGCCTTCGCGAGCTCCTTCTTGAATGCCGCGTCGTCGTCCGCGGCGAACGCGCCGCAGGCACCGAGGAACAGGAAAATCGCGGTGGCCGCATGTTTCACGGCGACGTCTCCTGCCGGCCGGGCGCGCCCCACAGAGCCCGATATCGGACCTTGACGAAACCTTCGCGGCCGTCCGCGTCGTAGGACAGGACGACCGTCGGCCCCCGGAGCGTGGCCGGCGTCAGGTTCCGCCGTTTCGGTATCAGCCATTGGCCGGCGGCCCCCGGCGGCAGTCCCTCCAGAAGCCGCCGGTCGGACTCGTTCTTGTCGCGGTTGAACTCCCTGTAATCCGCAATCTGGAGCGGGTCCCCGTCGTCCACGTAGATCACGGTTCTTGACGGAAACAACGTGACCTTGCCGATGTCGTGGTTGACGACGCCGACTCGCGATATCCACAGCCGCCCGCCCTGGGAATTGAAATGCACATACACCGAGGCGACGCCGCGGTTCGGGAGCACGACGAGCGCCTCCTGCGCTCCGCCGGCCTTGACATCGTCGGTGCTCACCGGCACGAAGACGGGGATGACGCGGTCGGCGCAGCCGGTCGCCAGCATCGCGACGCACAGTGCCGCCCTAGTTCCCGCCGACCATCGATTCGATTTCACGGATAAGCTCATCGGCGAGTCTTTCTTCCGGGACTTTTCTGAGCTTCTTCCCGCCGCGGAACAGGAAGCCGAACCCCTTTCCGCCCGCGATTCCGACGTCGGCCTCCGCCGCCTCGCCCGGCCCGTTGACGACGCATCCCATAACGGCCACGGTGAGCGGCGCGGCCGTGGCCGGCATCCGTCGCCGGACCTCGGCGACGAGCCGCACGAGGTCGATCTGGCAGCGCCCGCAGGTGGGGCAGGAGACGATCTGCGGCCCGCCCTGTTCCAGTTCGAGCGCTCGGAGAATCTCGTGGCCGAGGCGCACCTCGTCGTGCGGCGGGCCCGTCAGCGAGACGCGGATGGTGTCGCCGATGCCCTCCGCCAACAGTCCGCCGATTCCGATTGCGGATTTCACCGTGGCTGATTCGACCGGCCCCGCCGCGGTCACGCCGACGTGCAGAGGGTAGTCGCACCGGCCCGCGGCCGCGCGGTACGCGGCCATCGTCGTCGGCACGTCCGACGCCTTGAGCGACAGGATGATGTCGCCGAAGCCGAGCGATTCCATGAACGCGGCATGTTCCAGCGCGGCGTCAACCATCAGCGCGGCGAGGTCCGGCTTCTCGCCGGGGTCGTCTGCGCCGCGTGGGCGGATCGAACCGGAGTTCACCCCCACGCGGATGGAGATGCCGGCATCCACGGCCGCGCGGACGACCGCCTCGACCTCCGCCCGGCCCTTCAGGTTGCCGGGGTTGATGCGGACGCAATCGGCGCCCTGCTTGATGGATTCAAGCGCGATGCGATGATCGAAATGGACGTCCGCGACGAGCGGGATGTGAATCTGCTTCTTGATCGCCGCGACGGCGCGGGCGGACTCCACGGTCGGTACGGCCACGCGAACGATGTGGCAGCCGATGTCCTCAAGCTCGCGGATCTGCCGGACGGTCTCCTCCACGTCCTCGGTGTGCGTGGTCGTCATCGATTGCACCGAGACCGGCGCCCCGCCGCCAACCTGCACGTTCCCCTTGAACACCGCGCGCGTCTTTCGCCGTTGCATTATTCCGCCGGCTCCATGACAAGGAAAATCGAACTTCCTCATTCTACATCACGGCCGACACATCACACAACGCAAACTTGCGGAAGGGCCGGGCCGGCAACTCGTTTGCAGGGCCGCGGAATCGGCGGTATAATCAGGACTCATTGCGTGAACGGACGCGCGGCGGACGGCCCGCCGCGCCGGAATCGGGAGCTGTGCTGATGAAGCGTGTCCTGCTGAGCTTCGCCTGTCTTCTGCTGGCCGCATCCGCGGTCCGCGCCGGGGAAGCGCCGCAGGCCCTGCATTGGTTCGGCGGCGACCCCAACGTCCTGATCGCGCCGGCCGCGGACTTCGATCCCGCCGCGCGAGCGGCCCAGGCGGCCGAGGGCGGCCTGTCCTGGATGGTCGTCTCCAACAGCGTGCGGGCCTGGGTGCTGGCCGGCCCCGATGCCGCGCCGGCTCTCGAAAAACTCAAGACAAATGAACTCACCCCCATTCTCGGACTTCGGTCGCAGGACCCCTCGCCCATCAGCGAGGACATCATCTCAATCGGCGTGGACCAATCCCTGCCGTTGCCGGGGTCCGAGGCGCAGGACATCATCGACTGGACGAACGGGCTCGGCGGCGCGGCCATCCTCGCCAACCCCGGCACGAAGCTCGGGCGCTACGCCGGCATCCTGAACGGCTTTGCCGCGTTCGAGGCGTTCAGCGACGGAAAGTGGAGCCCCGAGTGCGAGGTGGGGCGGACTTGGGACAAACTGCTTGCGAAAGGCCGCCGGCTCTGCATCGTCGGCGGATCGAACGAAGGGAGCCGGCCCGTGCTCGGACGCGGCGCGGTGGCGACGTACGTCCTGGTTGCGGGCAACACCGAACGGGACATCGTCGAGGGCATGCGCGCCGGCAGGACGTTTGTGGCCGAGCGCGACAACATCCACCTGGAGTTCACCGTGAACGGGGCGCCCCCGGGCGCCGTCGCGACCCCAGCAGGCAACACGGTCGAAATCAGCGTCCGCGTGACAGGACGCGAGCCGGTCGACGAGGTGAACATCATCGGGAACACGGCGTCTCACGTCGGCGGCGCCTACCGGGAGGACACGGTCGTCTTCCAGAGCATCCGCCTCGATGCAAAAGAGGCGGAGCAGACGTTCACACTGCGTCTGGGCAGGGACACGCGGTACCTGCGGGCCGTGGCCGTCGTCAAGAAAGGCAACTGCCGCACGATGACGAACCCGGTGTTCATCGGGGCCGGAGCGCCCGGGCCGATGCCGCCCGATGTGCGGCGGAAGAACTTCGAACTTGTGAAGACGGCCCTGGACAGTCTCGACTGGGGCGATGAGCCGCGCGCAAGGGCCGTCGTGACCGCGCTGTTGCGGGACCGCGAACTCGGGCCGTGCGCGGCCGTGTTCATCGGGCAGAACTTCGGCAAGGAAGAACTCGGCCGCGTCCGTCCGTTGCTCGATGCGGAAGAGCCGCGGGTGCGGGCTCTCGCCGCGTACGTTCTTCTGCAGGTCGATGGCGAGGCGGCCATGCCGGAGGTGCTTCAACTTCTCGACGACCCGGCCGGCCCGCCGCGGGTCTTTGCCGCGCGGATGCTGGTGAAGTTCGCAAAGCCCGAACGCCTCGCGTCCGCTCTGAAGGCCGCCCGGGATACGCGGTCGCCCGTCGCTCGATACGGCCTGATCGCCCTCGGGCGCATGCCCTGCCGCGAGTCGCTGTCTCAGCTCCGACAGGCAATGTACGCGCGCCTTGAAACGACCCGCGAAACGGCCGAGACGCAACTGGGCCTGATGCTCGGGCTGGCCGAAGACGAGGGGCCGCGGTTCTTCAAGGCGTTCAGGATGGGCGACGTGACGGACGAACTGCTCGACGTGGCCGTCACCCGGGCCGAGCTGCGCCCGCTGGTGCGGGAGGCCGCGAACGAGAAGCTGGCCGAGGCCGAGCAAGAGAAGCTGGCCCGCATCAAGCGCGACAAGGAGGAGCGGACAGCCCGTGTGTTGACCGCCGTGCCCGCCGTGGAACTTATCACGGTTGACGGGCTTGCCGACGAAAAAACATGGGAAAAGGCCGCCGCGGTCGGGGACTTCGCTCTAGCCGACGGCGAGCCGGCAATCCACCAGACTACCGTCAAAGCCGCGTACTTCTCGGACGCGCTCCTTCTCCTGATCGAATGCGCGGAGCCGAACACCGACCGCCTTGTCATGAACGAGGAGGCGCGCGACGGCAACGTCTGGATGGACGACTCCGTCGACATCTACCTCTGCACGCAGGGAACCCGGCGTGACAAGCTCCTGCGCTACTATCGCCTCTCGGTGAACGCCCGCGGCGTCCGGTTCGACGAGAAGCAGATGCGGCGGCACTGGAACACCATGTGGACGGCCGGGGCGAAGGTCGGGGAGAACGGCTGGACGGCCGAAATCGCCCTGCCCTTCAGCAGCTTTCAGATCGACGGGCCGGTGGAGGACGGGGCACAGTGGCTCATCAACATCGTGCGGCACCGGCGCGTCAAGCCGGAAGAGGAGAGTTTCTTCACGCCCGGCGACCCGAGAGACCCCTCCGAGTACGCGGACCTGCTGTTCAAGTGAGAGCCGCGCCCGCGGTGTAATCCATCCTGTTTGCCGCGCCCACTTGAACGCCCGTCGGTTTGCTGATATATTTCTGCCGCCGCGCGCTGTCTGGAAGGACCGAAATGGGTGGAAACGCGAGACATCACGAGCCGAGGTCGCCCAGCGGAAAACGTCTGGGCACGCGGACCGTGCTGGCGATCGGGCCGCATCCCGACGACATCGAGATCGGTGTCGGCGGAACGCTCCTGACCCTGGCCGCGGCGGGACACGCCGTTCACATGCTGGACGTAACCGACGGCGAGCCGACGCCGCGCGGCGACCCGCAGACCAGGGCCGGGGAATCGGCCCGCGCCGCCGAGGTCCTCGGCGTCCGGAGCCGGACGACCCTCGACCTGCCCAACCGGTACCTGATGGACGGCGTCGAGGCGCGCACCAAGGTCGCCGAGGTCATCCGAAGGATCAGGCCCGACCTCCTGCTCGTGCCGTACTGGGTCGACGCCCACCCGGACCACGTTCACGCCTCGCACATATGCGACGCGGCGCGGTTCCAGGCCAAGTTCACCAAGACGGACATGACCGGCGAGCCGTGGTACCCGTCGAGAATCTTCTACTACCTCTGCTCGCACCTGCGAATCGAGTTCCCAGCCGACCTCGTTGTCGACGTCTCGGCCCATTTCAAGACCAAGACAGAGGCGTTGAAGTGCTACGCCTCGCAGTTCGAGGTGGACGGGAAACTGCCGGTGGTGGACCTGATGACACGGTACGCCGCGTATTTCGGGGCGCTGATCGGGGCCGAGTACGGCGAGCCGCTCGTCTCGCGCGAGCCGGTCGGCGTGACGGACATACGCGACATCATATAGCAGGCGGAGAATCCAGTGGGACAGACACTCGGCGAAAGAATCCTGAGCGGAAAGTGCGACGCGACCGTCAAGGCCGATGACTTCATAATCGCGCGCACCGACGTCTGCCTCGCCCAGGACGGGACGGGGCCGCTGGCCGTCCGGCAGTTCGAGGCGGTCGGGTTCCGGGCCGTCGCCCGGCCGGAAGGGACGATGTTCTTCCTCGATCACGCCGCGCCAAGCCCGAGGCGGGAGCTCTCGAACGACCATATCACGCTTCGGAACTTCGCCGAGACCTACGGCTGCCGCCTGGTCGACATCGGCGAAGGCATCTGCCACCAGATCGCCGTCGAGGACCAGGTGCGGCCGGGCGACCTGGAAGTGGGCGCCGACTCGCACACGTGCATGGGCGGAGCGCTCGGCGCGTTCGCCACCGGAATGGGCAGTACGGACGTCGCGATGGCGATCGCGCTCGGCAAGACCTGGCTCCGCGTGCCCAGGACCTTCAGGGTCGAGGTCGCGGGCTCGATGCCGCCCGGCGTGTATTCCAAAGACCTGATGCTCCACCTCGTCGGCGCGCTCGGCGCGGACGGAGCGACCTACAGGGCGCTGGAGTTCGGCGGGCCTGCGATCGACTCGATGCCCGTCTCGGACCGGCTCCCGCTTGCGAACATGGCCGTGGAGACCGGGGCGAAGGCCGGGCTGTTTGCCTCGGACGAAATGACGAGGCAGTACCTCGCCGCGCACGGCCGCGAGGATGACTTCAAGCCCATCCGGCCCGACGCCGACGCGACGTACGAACGAACCATCCCAATCGACGCGGGCGAGCTCGTCCCGATGGTCTCCTTCCCGCACACCGTTGACAACACGCGCCGGATCGCCGAAGTCGGCGACGTGCCCATCCAGCAGGTCTTCATCGGGAGTTGCACGAACGGCCGCCTCGATGACCTCCGGGTCGTCGCCAAGATGACCAGAGGAAAGAAACGTGCGAAGGGGACGCGCGTCATCGTGACGCCCGCGTCGCCGCGCGTTTTGCGCGACGCGCTGGCCGAGGGCATCATCGAAACGCTCGTGGACTTCGGAGCGACCGTGACGACGCCCGGATGCGGCGCGTGCGTCGGCGTTCACGGCGGCATCCTCGGCGACGGCGAGGCGTGCCTCGCGACGACGAACCGGAACTTCAAGGGGCGGATGGGCAACCCCGATGCGTTCATCTATCTCGCGTCGCCCGCGACGGCCGCGGCGACGGCCATCACCGGCAAGATTACCGACCCGAGGGGAGCGGCCTGACATGCCCATCTTCCCCTCTTCCCGATTTACACGGACGGCGTGAACATGAAGGGCAAGGCGTGGAAATTCGGCGATAATATCTCGACGGACCTGATCTGCCCGGGCCGGCTCTTTCACCTCCGGTCCAACCTGCCCGAGCTCGCGAAGCACGTGCTCGAGGACGCAGACCCCGAGTTCGCGTCGAACATGAGCAAGGGGGACTTCGTCATCGGCGGGCGGAACTTCGGCCTCGGCTCCAGCCGGGAGCACGCGCCGACCATCATCCGGATAGCAGGCGTCAGCGCCGTCATCGCGCAATCGTTCGCCCGCATATTCTTCCGCAACTGCATCAACGTCGGCCTGCCCGCCATCGAGCTCGACACCAGCCGGATCGACCAGGGCGACGAGCTGGACGTGGACCTCGGCGCGGGCCTGCTGAGGAACCTCACCAAGGGGGATGACCTTACGTTTCCGCCGCTGCCGTCCGTGATGCGGCGTATCCTCGAGGACGGCGGCCTCGTCGAGCATATCAGGAAGCACGGCGACTTCAACCTGACCGGCGGGATGTGAGGCGCGAACATCACGGCTCCCTTCGAAACATACGAGAAGGCGCTCGACTACCTGTTCCATTTCACGGACTACGAGCGCATGCACCGCGTGAAGAAGGCCACGTCGGTCTTCGGCCTCTCACGGATGAAGAGCGTCCTCGAACACTGCGGCGACCCGCACCTCAAGCTCACGGCCGTCCACGTCGCCGGCACAAAGGGCAAGGGTTCGACCGCCGCGATGCTCGCCTCGATGCTCGGTGCGTCCGGCCGAAGAATCGGCCTCTACACCTCGCCCCACCTCGTGGACATCCGTGAGCGGATCCAGGTCGGCGGCGAGTGGATACCGCGCGAGACCGTGACGCACCTACTCGACCGGCTCCGCCCGTACCTTGACCGGGCCTCGAAGGGCGGGGACACATACGCCCCGACGTTCTTCGAGATATTCACGACCATCGCCTTCCTCCACTTCCTCGAACGGCGCGTGGACATCGCGATCTTCGAGGTCGGGCTCGGCGGGCGGCTCGACGCGACGAACGTCCTGATGCCGGTGGCCTGCGCCATCACGCCCGTCAGCTTCGACCACACGGACAAGCTCGGGACCGAACTCGGCCAGATCGCCCGCGAGAAGGCGGGCATCATCAAGCCCGGCGTACCCGTGGTCTCGGGCGTACAGCGGGCCGAGGCGATGGACGTCATCAGAGCCAGGTGCGCCGAACTGGGCGCGCCGCTCCGCGTCGTGGGCCGCGACATCGCGGTCGAGCCCGAGGCCGACGGCGCGTTCTCGGTGCGCACGTGGCGGCGGAAGCTCGACGGCCTCACGCTCCCCCTGCCCGGCCGACACCAACGCGACAACGCCGCGACGGCCGTCGGGCTCGCGGAGATTCTTTCCGAACGCGGCCTCGACGTGCCCGGCGAATGCGTCCGCGAGGGGCTCGCGTCCGTGACGTGGCCCGGCAGGATACAGACCGTCTCGGCCGCCCCCGAGATCATCGTTGACGGCGCCCACAACCCCGCCAGCGTCGCGGTCCTGGCCGAGACGCTCGCGGCGTTCCCGCCGAAGAAAACGATCTTCGTGGTCGGGATCGCGCGGGACAAGGACATCCCGCGGATGCTCGAGCTCCTGGCCCCGTGCGGCGACGAGTTCATCGTCACGAAGACCGGCAACCCGCGCGCGGCCGAGCCCGAGGACCTTCGGGACATGCTCGCGGCGCTTTGCGCGAAACCCGTGCACGCCGCCGCCACGCCGGCCGACGCGCTGAAGCTCGCCCGGGCGCGGGCCAGGCCCGCCGACCGCATCTGCGTCACCGGCTCGATGTACCTTGCGGGCGACGCGCTCAACGCGCTCGGCCACGGGCGCTGAGGTCGCGCCGATTCGGCCCGTCAAGCTTCCGAATGTATGAGGGAGATGCGGCCGGTCAGTTCAGGCCGGTGATGCGCCCGTGCTTCTTCTTGCCGGCGCGGAGCAGTATCTGGCCGTCGCGGAGGTCGGCCCCGGTGAGCATGCGTGCGATGGACTCGACCCGCTCGCCGTTGACGTACACGCCGCCCTGCTGAACGAGGCGGCGCGCCTGAGATTTGGTCTCTGCAAGACCGAGACCGATCAGCACATCTATTATGAGAACACCCGACGAGAGCCCAGGGGAGATAACATCAAAAGCGAGCGTCGGAATGCCTTCGGCCTGAGCGTTGGAATCTGCAAACAACGCGTCGGCATCAATGTCAGCTAGTATCGCCGCTCTGTTGCCGTGCACAAGTTTCGTCATCTCGAACGCCAGGAGTTTCTTCACCTTGTTCAGAGCCGGGCCCGGCTCGGCCGCTGCCAGCTCGCGCACCTCACTCACCGCCAGAAACGTGAGCATGTGGAGGCATTTCTCGACGTCCTTGTCGTCGACGTTCCGCCAGTACTGGTAGAAGTCGTAGGGGCTCGTGCGTTCGGCCGAGAGCCAGACGGCTCCCTTTTCGGTCTTGCCGAACTTCCTGCCGCTCGACGTCAGGAGAAGCGGCACGACGAGGCCGTGCGCATCGGCGCCGTCGACGCGCCGGATGAGGTCGGCGCCCGCGAGGATGTTGCCCCACTGGTCACTGCCGCCGACCTGGAGCGTGCAGTCCTCGCGGCGGTACAGCTCCAGAAAGTCGTATGCCTGGAGGAGCATGTAGTTGAATTCGATGAACGTGAGGCCCTTCTCCCACCTCTGCTTGAAGCACTCGGCGGCGAGCATGCGGTTGACGGTGAAGTGGACGCCGATGTCGCGGAGGAACTCGATGTAGTTGAGCCCGGCGAGCCAGTCGGCGTTGTTGATCATGATCGCCGCGCTCGGCCCGCCGCCGTCGAAATCGAGGAACCGGCGGAGTTGTTTTTTCTGCGCATCGAGGTTCTGGCCGATGCGTTCGGGCGTGAGCATCTTGCGCAGTTCGGTCTTGCCGCTCGGGTCGCCGACCATTCCCGTGCCGCCGCCGACGACCGCGACGGGCCGGTGGCCGGCGTCCTGGAGGTGCTTCATCGCGATGATGGGCAGGAGGTGGCCGACGTGCAGACTGCCCGCGGTCGGGTCGAACCCGACGTAGAACGTCACCGGCGGCTTCGCGAGCATTTCGCGCACCGCGTACTCGTCGGTCACGTTCTCGACCAGCCCGCGCTCTTTCAGAATATCGTACGCCGACGCCATAATCGCTCCGCCACACGGGAAAGCCGCCAGCCATTATAATGAGAGAGCACGCCGGTTCAAGCGCGCCGGAAGCCGGAAGCGCTTCGCCCCTATGCCCAGATCAAGAGCAGGACGGCCGTCAGGAACAGCACGACCGACGGGCCGATGAGCTTCTTGTACACCCCGCCCCACCCGGCGTCGAAGTGTTCGCGCGCGAGAACCAGGCACAGGTGGACGGGCGAGAGCAGGACGCCCAGGAACCCGAGCGCGAACGCGAACGCCGCGAGCGGATAGTTGAGCGACCCGTCCGGCAACATCATCATCGGCTTCAGCATGACGTAGCCGACCGCCACGAAACCGAACGTGTAGCCCAGGAGCATGCCCACGACGAAAAGCACCGAGCCGATGACCACGGGCGCCGGCAGGCCCGTCGACTTCAGGAACTCCACGATCGGCTCGACGGCGCCCGATATCTTCAGCACCTCCTTCAAGACGCAGACGCTCACCACGAGAGCCGTCATCTTGAGCGTGACCCCCTGGCGCACGAGCCGCCAGCCCTCACCGCGGCGGATTCCGTTCGCCCTGAGGAGCGCGCAGATCACGCAGAAGAGAGCGGCCAGCATCGCCATTTCCGTCGCCAGCTGGACGAACCCCTTGTCGGCCCACAGGGCACCGCCGGGCAAGGCCTCGACGAGCCGGGGCCAGGCCCGGGCCGCGGATGAGATTCCCTGCGGAACGACGGCCGCCGCAATCACGACGAGCACCGGGGCCGTCGCCCTGATGACCGGCATAAGGGAACGCTTCCCCGCCTCGTCACCGACCCGCCGCTGATGGTGCGGGACCAGCCGCAGGAGGAATACGACGCCGCCGACTATCGACGCAAGACACAGCGGCGATTGAGCAATCATGATGCTCGTCACCGGCACGGCCAGTATCGCCGACGCGGCCAGCAGGCCCGGATACAGCGGATCGACGGACTCCCAGACGTGCCGCATCCAGTGGTTGATGGCCGTCTTGTCCTCGCGGGTCAGGCCGACGTCACGAGCCACCTCGCCGACCATCGGCGCCGACACCATAGCTCCGCCCGGCATCGGCAGGAGACCGATGACCGACGCGAGCGACGCCATCGTCCAGCGCCGGTCGCGCAGAAGCGCGAGCAGGGCGTCCGACAGCTCGCGCAGTTTCTCGACGTGCTTCATCACGGCGCCGAAGACCGTGATCGTGAGCACGAGACACAACAGCCGCAGAGAGTCCGGCAGTGTCGCCGCCCGCACGATCTCGACAAACAGGTTCCACGTGCCCGACGCCGCCCACGCGAGGCCGGAACCCGAGGCGTCCGTGAACCCCACGCCCAGCCCGAACCCGAGGAGAACGGCGGCAAGCAGAAGGACGTATCCTATCGCAACGCCGCGCCGCACGAAGTACACCATCACGGCAAACACCGCCGCGATCTTGATCAGTGCCCACATGCCCGCCTGCGGGTCAACCTGAGTCGCCGCCTGGACCGCCGCAATCATCTTTGCTCCAAGTCAGGAGGCCCGCGCCTGCCGTGCGAAATCCGTCAGCCGGTCCGCAATCTGCTCGGGCGTTTCGTCGGCGGCGACGTCGAACCACTCGACGTTCGGTATCCGCTTGAACCACGTCATCTGCGCCTTTGCGAACTGGCGCGTGTGGAGCTTGATCAAGTCGACGGCCTCGTCGCGCCCGCACTCGCCGCCCAGGTACGCCAGTATCTCCTTGTAGCCGACCGCCTGTGCGGCCTCCTTGCCCAGCGGTTTCGGCCCGGCCGCGACTCGCTTCACCTCGTCGAGCAGGCCGCCGGCCATCATCGCATCGACGCGGCGTCCGATCCGGTCCTCGAGGTCCGCCTTCTCGCGCCGCAGGCCCATGATGACGCTGTCGACCTTGTCGCTCGGCGTGCCGAACTGGCTCTGTAGTTTCGATATCGGCGTGCCGGTCTTCTCGTAGACCTCGATGGCGCGCTCGATGCGGCGCAGGTCGTTCGGATGTATCCTGCCCGCGGCCTCGGGATCGACCCGGGCGAGGCGTTCGTGCAGGTGCGGGATTCCGAACTCGACGGCCTCCTGCCTGAGCTTCGCGCGCAGTTCGGGGTCCGCGCCCGGCCCCTCAAAGAGGCCCTCGGTGATCGCCTTCAGGTAGAGGGCGGTCCCGCCGACGAATAGCGGCACCGCCCCGCGTACGACGATGTCCCACGCGGCGCGTTCCGCGCCCTCGACGTAGAGGGCCGTGCTGAAATGCTCGTGCGGGTCGGCCACGTCGATCATGTGGTACCGCACCGTCGCCCGGCGCTCGGCCGGCGGCTTCGCCGTTCCGATATCCATGCCACGGTAGAGCTTCATCGAATCGAGCGAGATGATCTCGGCGCCGGTCCTCTGCGCGAGGAGCCACGCGGCCGCGCCTTTGCCGCTCGCGGTCTGGCCGATGAGGAATAGGGCGCGAAAGTGTTCCATAGCCCGGTGCTGCATCGGAAACCTGCCGGTGGACCTCACGGCGCCTGAGCGCCCCAGCGCTCGGGTCGGGGCATAGGATACGGCCGTGAACGCCCGATTGCAACACCGGCGGCGCGCTCACACAAGGCCGCGGATGCGGCCGTCCATCGCCTTTTGATCGAGCACGAAACTGCGGAGCCCGTGCAGGTTCATCAGCGCGTCGAGGCCGACCTCGCCGGACGAGAGGCGGTCCCGCCAGTCGGGCAGGTTCGGGATTTTGCCGTCTTCGGTCGCCTTCGCGGCGTCGGCCTCGCTCCACTCGGGCAGGACGGCGGCGAAGCCGGCCCCGGCCAGGTGCCCGCGCAGGGCCGGGCCGTCAAGCGCGGGCTTCGACGCGATGTCGAGGGCCGCCCGTCCAAGCCCGTCCGAGACATCCCAAAGTGAATTGAGCCCCCACGTGTCCGGTTCGACGCCCTCGGCCCATGCGACCTCGAACGCGCCATCGGCGCCGCGCGCCAGGTCGGCCGGGTCGAGCGGCATCCCGATGAACTCTTCCGCCGCCTTCGGCGGAATGGTCAGGACGTCGGTCCCGGCGAGGTCGCCCACCTGCTGACCCGACCGGATGCTGGCCGTAATCTGCCTTGTGGCGGAGCCACCGACCGCCGCGACGGCATTCTGGCTGGCGACCGTCGCCTTCTCACCGACGAACCGCCCGTCGCCGAGCTTGTGCTCCGACACCACCGAGTTGAGGCGCCCGAGGAACACGTTGCAGTACTTCGGCCGCGCAAACACGGCGATGAGCACGTTCTGCCGCGCCGAGAAGCCGAGCGTCAGGTTCACGGGGATGCCTTCCGCGCCGACGCGCCGCGCGGCCAGCAGTCCCTCGGCCGTCAGCGGTATCTTGACGATGAAACGCTCGGGGCAGATGGCGTGGTAACGGCGGGCGTAGCCGGCGGCCGCCTCGACGTCGTGCGCCGCGTCGGTGTGTTCTTCGACCGACACGAACGCGTCGAACTTCTCGACGAGCCGTAGCCCGTGGCGCGCGTTCAGCACGAAGGCGATCTCGCGCACCAGCGACGTCTCGTCGAGGCCGGGAACGGTCTCGCGCAGGACGCGGGCCGAACGCCGGACGAGCTCGTCGTACGCGCCCTTCTGCACCTCTTTGTTAAGGAGCGTGTTATTCGTGGTCAGGGCGCTGAACTCGCGGGTCCACAGCGTTCCGGCGGCGTCCATGTCGCCGGTGTCGAGCCAGAGCTCCGAGCCGAGTTCCTTCATCTGCGCCCAGAGGGGATTCGTCCCGAACGCTTCGGCCCGTTCGCCGTATCTCGGCTCGAAGCCCTCCAGCGCAAGCTCCTGCGTGACGCCGGCCAGCTTGGGATTCTCGACGTTCATCTTTCGCGCCCCCTTCCCGCGACGCCCCCTCAGCGGGCGCGCGATTCAGTCTGCCAGATGTCCATGTTCGGCCCGAGCTTCTGCTTGACCTCGTCCGTGACGTCGGCGAGCTCCCCGACCACGTCATCGGGCAGTTCGACCTCGGCGGCCGCGGCATTTTCGCGCGCCTGCTTCGCGTTGCGCGCGCCCGCAAGCACGGCCCCGACGCCGTCCCGGTGCAGGAGCCACGCCAGCGCGAGATGCGCCATCGGCATGCCCAGACGGCTCGCTATCTTGCGTATGCGGTCCACGGCCTCGAACGCCTCCTTCTCGGCGCCCTCCTCGCTGTGACGCGACTGCTCGCGGTCCTTGCTGAAGAGGCGGGTTCGCGCGCGGCCGGCGGGCACGTCGTCCGCGGTCTTGAACTTCCCGGTCAGCATCGCCTCCGCGAGCGGCGAGTAGCAGAGCACGCTCACGCCGTTCTCGACGCAGATGGGCAGCGCCTCGAACTCCGGGGCGCGGAAGAGAAGACTGTACGCGACCTGGTTCACCTCCGGCCGCAGTATGCCGAGGAAGTCGGCCAGGTCGCGCGGGCCGAAGTTCGACACGCCCGCGACGCGAATCTTGCCCTGATCGAGCAATGTCTGAAGGGCGGACGCCGTTTCCTCGAACGGGACATCATGGTCGGGCCAGTGAATCTGATAAATGTCGATGCAGTCCGTGCCGAGGCGGCGGAGACTCGCCTCGCAGGCCTTGATGGCGTTCTCGCGCCGCATCTCGCCGCCGCTCAGCTTCGTCGCGATCACGACCTCGTTGCGATGAGGCCGGAGCACCCGGCCGACAAGCTCCTCGGAGTAGCCGTTCCCGTAGGCCGGGGCGGTGTCGAACAGCGTGACGCCCGCGTCGATGCTCGATTCGATGGCCGCAATCGCGTCCTGTTCGTCCTGCGGGCCCCACGTCTGGTCTCCGACGATGGACCAACAGCCCATCGCGATCGCGGAAATCTCAACGTCCGTCCGGCCGACTTTTCGGTATTTCAAGTCTCTTGCCTCCCTGATTATTGACGCACGCGTTGACAATGACAAACACAGCCAAGAGATTCTTCGTCGCTACGCTCCTCAGAATGACAACGAACGCATGCTCTTCCTGTCATTCGGAGCGAAGCGAAGAGTCCCCGCCGGGACGCCGCCTCGTTCCATTCCCAACACATGCCTCAACGGCCGCGACGATTCGTCACGGTCGGGCCTTGGCCGACCGATTACGCCACTTCTTCGCCCGTGGTGCTCGGGACAAGTTTGCCGTGTATGACGCCCTTGGTGCCGATGATGCGGTAGCCGAGCTCGGCCAGCAATGCACGCCTGCCCCGCAGGACGACGATCTCCATGCACGTGTGCTTGTCGACGTGTATGTGCATCGACGACACCACCGTCTCGGGGTGTTCGTGCTGTATGTGATTGAGCCGGGCGCCGACGTCGCGCGTGTGGTGGTCATAAACGAGGACGGCGGCCGCCATCGATTCGCCCTTGCCCTTCTGCCAGCTCTCCTCGACCAGCGCGTCGCGCACGAGGTCGCGGATGGCCTCGGAGCGGTTCGCCGCCCCGCGCCGCTGGGCGAGCGAATCGAACTTCTCCAAGAGGTCGGCATCCATCGACACGCCGAAACGCGCGATTTCCGACACCGGCACACCCTCCAATCAGACCGCGGGTATTTCGCAACATCGGCAATGGTAACCTCGTTTGGCCGTCTCAGTCAAGGCCCTGTGGGAAAGTCAGGCGGGCCGCCCGCAGTGCTCGAAGAAACAACAGGAAAACCTGACCATCACGACAATCGAACGGTACATCCAACATGACGTATGAGATTTCGCATCGAAGTATTGAGCAAGTTGTGGCCGGCGAACCACAAAGACATGGCAAAAGAACGCGAGTCAGGATTCTGGCACGCCCGGAGGGATTCGAACCCCCAACCCTCGGTTCCGAAGACCGATGCTCTGTCCAGTTGAGCTACGGGCGCACGGTTCTTCTGCCCCTGAGAATACGGTCTTTGAGCGCGGTTTTCAAGTGGCCGAACCGCACCCCGGTTCATTCTTCCGCCGGGACGTGGCTGAGCGCCGACGCAGGCACGATCTGCTTCTCGATGCCCGGGCCCTGGTAAGAGACGCGAAGTTCCTCGCCGTAGGCGTGTTCGAAGAACGTGACCGTGATTGTGTGCCGCCCGGCGCGAAGGGCGATCCTGCCCTGCTGCTCCATCGTCGCGTGCGTGAAATCGTTGTCCACGATGAGCTGGTCGCCGATCCATAGACGGCTTCCGTCGTCGGAGCTGGTGTAGAAGGTGTACGTGCCGTCGGCCGTAACGTCGATGTAGCCGGTGAACCGCAGGCCGAAGTAGTCCTTGTCCTTGTATGCCTTGGCGTCGATGGTCTCGGCAACGCCGGTCTGGGCCGGGGTGAGCGTGGCGAAGTCGGGCAGTTGTTCCCACTTGCCTTCGTAGTATTCGAGCCGGAGGCCGGGGGCTGTGTTCTTGACTTCCTCCGCGGGCCGCTGGGGCACGTCGCCGAGCGTGAGCGTGGTCTTGATGGTCTCGCGTTCGCGTGCGACCGTCAGGTCGAGCTTGTCGCCGGGGAGGCGGTCGATAAGGGCGATGTGAAAATCCAGGCTGCGTGCGACTGGCTTGCCGTTGGCGCTGGTGATGACGTCGCCTTCCGCAAGCCCCGCGGCCTCGGCAGGCGAATCGGCCCGGACTTCCGTGACCGCGCCGGGCCGGAAGGGGTCGAGCTTGAGCCCCAGCGCGAAGCCGAACCGGCGCTCGGGCGCCATGACGATCTCGGGCAGGTTCGTCATCGCAGTGTCGATGCTGATGGCAAAGCCGAGGTTGTCCATGCTGAAATTGGAGCAACTGTTGACGCCGATGACTTCGCCGTACTGGTTGAAGAGCGGCCCGCCGGAGTTGCCGGGATTGATGGCCGCGTCGGTCTGGACGAGGCCGGTGAAGCCGGTGTACTCCGAGTGGGCGGTGCGGTTGAGACCGCTGACGATGCCGGCCGTGGCCGAGAAGTTGAACTTGTCGGGGTTGCCGAGCGTCATGACCGGCTGGCCGATCTTGAGTTCGTTGCTCCGGCCGATCTTCACGGGCTTGAGCTCCTTGTCCGTGTCGATCTTCACGAGGGCGAGGTCCTGGCTGATCTCCGCGGCGACTATGCGGAACATGTGCGTACTGCCGTCGAAGAGCTGGATCGTCGGCGTCTGTCGCAGGACGTGCGCGTTAGTCATGATGTAGCCGGCCTTGTCGATGATGAATCCCGAGCCCGCGTTGCCGACGACGACCACGGAGTCTTTGCAATCATCATAGAGCTCGACCCACGAGAGCGGCCTGCGGCCCGCGTCCTGCCGGGCACGGCATTTCAGGCATCCCGCGGCAGTGACGGCAAGAAACGCGAGCACACCTGCCAAGACCGTAATCTGCCAACCTTTGCCAATTCTCATAGCGGCTTCTCCAAAAGCGTGTGGAACGGGTTAGGGCGCAAGATTCTTCGCCGTTGCCGGCTCGCAGAACTCGTCGAAGCCCGGCGACTTCGCGACGTTCAGTTTTTCGCCGTCGCGCGTTATGACCATGCACTCGACGCCGGGCATCGCCGCGACGAGCTTGATGCCTTCGTCCGCGCCCAGGACGCTGACGGCGGTGGCGAGGGCGTCCGCCGTGGTGCAGTCGGGCGCGATCACGGTGACGCTCGCCGCGGCCCGCGCCGGCCGGCCCGTTCTCGGGTCCACGATGTGCGCGTAGCGGACGCCGCCGACTTCGGCGTACTGCTCGTAGTCGCCCGAGGTCGCGTACGCCATGTCCGAAAGGATCAGCGGGCGCACGGACAGGGCCTTGCCGGTCTGCCTGTTCGGGTCCTGGACCGCGACCCGCCAGGGCGTGCCGTCGGCCTGTGTGCCGAGCGCGCGCCCGTCGCCGCCGGCATCGACAAGAGCTCCGTTGACGCCCGCGGCCCGGAGGGCCTCGACCGCCTTGTCGACGGCATATCCTTTCGCTATCCCGCCGAGGTCGACGTTCATTCCCTCGATGGCGAGTTTCGCGGTGTTCTCGCCGAGCACGAGGTTCTTGCGCCCGGTCAGTTTCATCGCGGCCTCGACCTTTTCTTCGTCGGGGAGCGAGGGCGGCTTGTCGGTCTCTCCGGCCTTGAAAAGTTCGGCGTCGGCTATGGTCTGCTTCCAGAGCTTGATGAGGGGGCCGGCGGTGACGTCGAACGCCCCGCCGCTCAGCTCGGAGATTTCGGCGGCGCGGCGCAGTACGAACGCCGTCTGGCCCGATACGTGGCATTCGCGCCCGCCGCTCGCGTTGAGCCGGGAGACCTCGCTCCGGCTCACGTGTGAACTCAGCAGGTTGTTCACCTGCGATATCGCGGCGAACGCGGCGGCGAAGGCCCTGTCGGCCCGGGCCTCGCCCGCGGCGACGACGTGCACCGTCACCGTGACGGGGCCGAGAACCGTGTCGCTCGCCGCCGAATAGAGGCGGTCACAGCCCGCGGTCGCGGCGGCCAAGAGGGCCAGGCATGTCAGGGGGACGCTACGCGGTCTCATCGTTCTTCTGCCGGTGATTGTTCCTGTGCGCGCGGCCGACCGCGTCGGAAAGCCGTTTGTAGCCGGCCTGCTTGAGGTGCGCGGACAGCCCGGAGAGGATTTCGCGCGGAGCGCGGTGATTGTAGAACAGAGCGGTGCCGACGCCGAGGGCGCTCGCACCGGCCAGGACAAACTCGTACGCGTCGTCCGCGTTCGATATGCCGCCCATTCCGATTATCGGCGCGCGGTGCCCGACGGCGTCGAAAATCTCGTACACCTTGGCGATTGCGACCGGCCGGACCGCGGGGCCCGACAGCCCGCCCGTCTTGTTCCCGAGCAACGGCAGCGCCGTCTTCAGGTCGATGACCATCCCGACCAGCGTGTTGATGAGCGAGAGCGCATCGGCGCCGGCGTCGATGCACGCGCCCGCCACGTGCACCGTCCGGGCCGTGTTCGGCGTCAGCTTCGCGATGACCGGGCGGCTCGTCGCGGACCGCACCGCTTTGACGACCTCGAACGCGGACTCCGGCTCCGCTCCGAACGCGAGCCCGCCGTGCCGCACGTTCGGGCACGAGATGTTCACCTCGATCGCGGCGATGTTGGGCGCGTCGCTGAACCGCGCCGCGAGGCGCGCGTACTCGTCGGGCGTCTCGCCCGCGATGTTTGCGATCAAGGGCGTCCTGACGCCCGAGTCCGCGAGGCGCGGCAATATCTCGGTGACCACGGCCTCGACCCCGGGGTTCTGAAGGCCGATGGAGTTCAGCACGCCCGATGGCGTCTCGGCGATCCGGGGCGGCGGGTTGCCCGGGCGCGGCTTGAGCGTCGTGCCCTTGAGGACTATCGCGCCGATGTCGGCGTTGTCGAAATCCGCGAACCGGCAGAAGTCCTCGCCGAACCCGAACGTGCCCGAGGGCGCGACTATCGGGTTGGCCATCTCGATGCCGGCGATCTTGGTTCTGAGGTCCGGGCTCACTTCGCCTCCCAGTCGACGACCGCCGCGTCGAACACCGGGCCCTCGACGCACGCGCGGACGTACGCCGCCTGCCCGTTCGCGTCCTTGACCCGGACGACGCACGACATGCACGCGCCGATGCCACAGCCCATCCGCTCCTCGAGAAGCACGTCGCACCCCAGCCCGTGCCGGGCGGCGACGGACGCGGTCTTCTTGAGCATCGCCCACGGGCCGCACGCGTAGATCTTCGTCCTGCCCACCGGCTCGGGCCCGCTCAGGAGCTCCTCGAGCAGTTCGGTCACGAGGCCATGGTAGAAGCCCGGGCGCTCGCTGAGCGTCGCCACGCGGGCGATCACGCCCGGCTCCTCGAAGTCCGCGAGCGTGACGTTCACGTCCGGGTCGACGAAGCTGAGCTGCATCGCCGAGTCGGACGTGTCCAGCGGCAGTTCCGTCTCTGTGCCGACGAACAGGTAAACGCGCTTCACCTTGCCGCGCAGGGCCAGCGCCAGCGGGTGGAGCGGCGCGACACCGAACCCGCCGGCGACGAGCACGGCCGTCTCAGGCAGTTTGCCCGACAGGTCGAACCCCTTGCCCAGGGGGCCGATCACGTCGAGTGCGTCGCCCGCCTTCACTCCGGCGAGCGCGACCGTGCCCTTGCCCAGTGTCTTGAACAGGACCTCGATGTCGGTTTGGTCGTAAGTCTGGTACACCCCCAGCGGGCGCCTCAGAAGCGAGGCGCCGAGCGGCGTCGCGATGTTCACGAACTGGCCGGGCCGCGCGGCCGCCGCGATGGAGGGTGCGCGCAACCGGACGCGGCAGTGCCCGCCGGGGAGCGGCGAAACACGGACGACCCTGGCGGATTCCCGGTTAACCTGCGCGTCGGAAGCTCTGTGCTTGTGCGTGTCCATTCCTCACTTGACTCGGCGCCGGGGCAAATCCTATACTCCGCCCAAAGCCCAGTCAAGGACATTGTCACCGGCAGTTGTGTTCGTGCGATTCGGGAGGCGGGCCGTGCACACTTTCAGAACCGTGGAACGGCTGGTCAGCGGCCCGGGATGCTTCGGGCAACTCGGCGAACTCGCCCGCGCGCTCGGCCGCCGGGCACTCGTCGTCACCGGACGCAGAGCCATGCGAAAAGCCGGCGTGACCGACCGCGCCTGCTCACTGCTCGACGCGGCCGGGGTGGAGCCGCGGCCCTTCGAAAAGGTCCCGGCCGAGCCGACGGACGCGCAGGTGGACGCCGGCCGCCGGCTGTGCCGCGATGAGAAATGCGGCCTCGTCATCGGCATCGGCGGC
>Ga0180435_10000817_pt1 | contig 32786 bp, 26 predicted proteins | sample SS_ome_3_FD_132467 | JGI IMG/M metagenome (GOLD analysis project Ga0180435, IMG submission 132467) | Hypersaline lake sediment archaeal communities from the Salton Sea, California, USA - SS_3_S_1 metaG | ecosystem: Environmental > Aquatic > Non-marine Saline and Alkaline > Hypersaline >... | reverse complement strand
TCGCGGGCGCGGGCCGCCAGCGCGTCGACCTCGCGGGCGCGGGCCGTCGGCGCGTCGGCGGCCGCGCTCACAGCGGCGGCGTGAAGCGCCCGTCGACCGCCGTCCAGCCGCCGTCGACGATCGTCAGCGTGCCGGTCACGAAGGAGGCCGCGTCCGACGCCAGGTAGATCGCGGGCCCGACCATCTCGCTCGGCTGGGCCCAGCGCTTCAGGGCGGACTTCTCGGCGTAGGCCCGGTACCAGTCTGGCCTCGCCTTGATCGGCTCGGTCAGCGGCGTCTCGACGACGCCGGGCGCGATGGCGTTCGCCCGCACCCCGGTGGGGCCCAGCTCCGCGGCCAACGCGCGGATGAGCTGCAGGGTGCCGGCCTTGGTCGACGCGTACACGCCCTGGCCCGGCTCGACGGTGAGCGCTCGGATGCTGGAGAAGAGGATGATCGATCCGCGACCCTGGGCCGCCATGCGCCGGCCGGCGGCGCGCATGACGAAGAAGCTGCCGCGCAGGTTGAGACCGATCACGCGGTCGAACTCCGCGGCGGAGGTCTCGAGCAGCGGCTTGCGCACGTTCACGGCGGGCGTGCACACCAGCACGTCGAGCCCTGGGACCGCCGCCACCAGGGTCTCGACGGCGGCCTCGTCGGTGATGTCGACGGCGTGGGCGCTGCTGGCGTGCCCCTTGGCCGCCAGTGTGGCCGCGGTGCGCTCGGCCGCGTCGGCGGCCACGTCGGCGCAGGCGACGGTCGCGCCGGCGTCGGCCAGGCCCTCGGCCACGGCCGCTCCGATGCCGGAGCCCGCCCCGATGACGAGCGCGTGTCGTTCGCTCAGATCGAACAGTGCTCGGTAGTCCATGCTGCCCTCCTCAGGCGCCCTTCAGGCCGTCGATCAGCCGCTCGTACTCGTGGACGCGCCGCTCGCTCAACGCCAGGGCGCCGCGCCAGAAGCCCTCGGACTCGACGTCGATGCCGAACTCGCGGCCGAGGTCGGCGACGCTGGCCATGCCGGTGCGCGCGAGCAGCGCCTCGTAGCGCGTCGCGAAACCGGCGGGTTCCGCCTCGTAACGGGCCGCGATGCCGAGGCCGAAGAGGTAGCCGAAGGTGTAGGGGAAGTTGTAGAAGGAACGGCGGGCGGAGTAGTAGTGCGGCTTGCTCGCCCAGGCGCGCGGCTGCCGCGCGTCGGGGTCGAGGGCGTCGCCGTAGGTGGCGGCCTGCGCCTCGAGCATGAGCGCGTCGAGCTCGGCGACCGCCAGGTCGCGCTCGGCGCGGCGTTCGAAGACGGCCCGCTCGAAGCGGAAGCGGCTGTCGATGTCGAGCACCAGGGCGGCGGCGGTGCGCAGGTCCTGCTCCAGCACCGCCAGCCGGGTGACGTCGTCGGACTCCGCCAGCAGCGCCTGGGTGACCAGCGTCTCGCAGAAGATCGAGGCGGTCTCGGCGAGCGTCATGGGCGTGCTGGTCTGCAGCGGCTGGCGCCCCGCGCGGTAGGCGGCGTCGTTGTGGAAGGCGTGACCGAGCTCGTGCGCCAGCGTGAAGACGTCGTCGAGGCCGCCGCCGAAGTTGAGCATGACGCGCGACTCGCGCTTCCCCGCCGTGCCCATGCAGAAGGCGCCGTTGCGCTTGCCCTTGCGCGGCAGCACGTCGACCCAGCCCTCCTCGAAGGCGCGGTCGGCCAGCGCTGCCAGGGTGGGGGAGAAGCCCGCGAAGCGCGCCCGCACGAAGGCCTGGGCCTCGCTCCAGGCGAACCTGCGGGGCTCGCCCACCTGCACTGGCGCCAGGCGGTCGTACCAGGCGAGCCGCTCGAGGCCGAGGAAGCGCGCCTTCGCGCGCAGGTAGCGGCGCATGCTCGGGAAGGCGGCCTCCACCGCGCTTCGCAGCGCCGCCAGTGCGGCCGGCGTGACGCCGTTCTGGAACAGCGCCTCGTCGAGCGGCGAGGCCCAGCCGCGGCGCCCGGCCAGGGTGCCCACCTCGCCCTTGACGCCGTTCATGGCCGCCGCGATGGCGACGGCGTGGGTCGCGAGCAGCTCGCCCTCGGCGCGGTAGGCCGCGGCGCGCACCGCGCGGTCGGGGTTGGCCTGCAGCACCGCCAGGCGCGCGAGGCCGGCCTCCTCGGCCGCCTCCTGCCCCGGCAGCGTGAGCCGCACGCTGGCCTTGCCGGCGAGGTCGGCCTGGAGCTTCGCCCAGGCGTCGCCGCCGCTGGGCCCGAGCGCGCCCGCCAGGGACTCCTCGTCGTCGCTCATGAGGTGCCGGGCCCTCACCTGCTGGCGCCGCAGGTAATGCGCGTGGTCGGCGACCCGCGGGTCGGCCGGCAGGACGGCGTCGAGGTCGAGGCGACCGATCCAGGCGGACACCCGGGCGTCGATCGGCCCCAGCCGCGAGCTCAGCCGCCGCAGCGTCGAGGTCTCGGCCTGGGCGGTGTCGTCGAAGGCGTCGACGGCCGTGTGCCCGGTCAGGAACACGTTGACGTCCGCCAGGCGCCGCCACAGCTCGTTGAGCTCGTCGAGCAGGTCGCCGAGCCGGGCCGCCGGGCCGTCCCCGGGCAGCGGCGGGCCGGCGCCGATGCCGTCGCGCTCCAGGCTCGCCTCGAGGGCGCCGACGCGCGCGTCGAGGTCGGCGCGGGCGGCGCGGTAGTCGTCGCCGTCGAGGCCGCTGAAGAGGCTGTCGAGGCGCCAGCGGACGTCGTCGGGGTCGTGGATGGGGCGGGACATGCGGCTCCTTCCGGTCACGTGGCTCAGGGCGTCTCCAGGCCCTCGATGGGCCACGAGCCGCCCAGCGCCAGCCAGGCGTGGACCATGTCGACGGGAATCTGCGAGGTGAAGGTGATGGCGTGGTGGTCGCGCGGGTGCGGCAGGGTGAGCCGTTGGGCGTGCAGCGCCTGGCGCCCGATGACGCCCGAGGGTCGCCCGTAGACCGTGTCGCCGAGGATCGGCGCCCCCAGGTGGGCGAGGTGAACGCGGATCTGGTGGGTGCGGCCGCTGTGCGGCAGGGCCCGCACCAGGGTGTAGCCGGGCACCCGCGCCAGGGCACGGACGATCGTGGAGGCCGCCTTCGGGTTCCCGCCGCCCACGCTCATGCGCTGGCGTTCGACGGGATGACGGCCGATCGGCGCGTCGACGTGCACCTCGTCGGGCAGGTCGCCGACCGCGATGGCCACGTAGGCCTTCTCGGTCAGGCGCTTCTTGAAGGCGGCCGACAGCGCCCGGTGCGCCTCGTCGTGCTTCGCGACCACCATGACGCCCGAGGTGTCGCGATCGAGCCGGTGGACGATGCCGGGCCGGTAGGCGTCGTCGGCGGGGTCCTGGCTGGCCTCCTTCGACAGGCGCATGCGGCCCAACAGCGCGTTGACGACCGTGCCGCGGCGCACCGTCGCGGTGGGGTGCGCCGTCATGCCGGCCGGCTTGTCGATGGCCGCGAGGTCGTCGTCCTGGTAGATGACGACCAGGTCGAGGTCCTCGGGTTCGACGGGCATGGGCCGTGGTGGCGGCAGGAGCACCGAGACGAGCTCGTGGCCGTCGAGCTTGGTGGCGGGCTTTCCCACCGGCCGCCCGTCGATCGTCACGTAGCCCTCGTCGATGAGCTCCTTGGCGTAGGTGCGGGACAACGCGAGCGCCTGGGCGATGGCGACGTCGAGGCGTTCGCCGCCCGGCGCTTCGAAGGTCCGCACGTCCACGAGCGCCATCCTAGCCCAGGCGTGCGGCCGCGGCGATGCCGCCGACGGCCGCGCGCGCGCCGCCGGCGCGGACCGTGACGTAGCATGGGCGCCATGAGCGACGCCGTCCCCGCACCGTCCCAGCCGCCGCTGATCGCCCTCGACGCCATGGGGGGCGACCGCATGCCCGACGCCGCCATCGACGGCGCGCTGCAGGCCGTCGCCGCGGGCGAGCGGGTCGTGCTCGTGGGCGACGAGGCGCGGCTGCGCGACGCCCTGCGCGCGCGCGACGCCGAGCTGCCGATCGCGCACGCCGGCGACATCATCGCGATGGAGGAGAGCGCCGGCGAGGTGCGCCGCCGCAAGGACGCCTCGATCGTGGTGGCGACGCGCTTGGCGAAGGCCGGCGAGGCGGCGGCGGTCGTGTCGATGGGGCATTCGGGCGCCACGATGGCGGCGGCGCTGCTCGTCCTGGGGCGGCTCCCGGGCGTCGAGCGGCCGGCGATCCTCGCCAACGTGCCGACGAAGACCGGCTTCACGGCCCTCATCGACGCCGGCGCCAACGCCGACTGCCGGCCCGCCTGGCTGCAGCAGTTCGCCGTCATGGGCAGCGTGTACGCCCGCGCCTTCTACGGCGACCCGAACCCGAGCGTGGGACTCATGTCGATCGGCGAGGAGGAGGGCAAGGGCAACGAGCTCGTCGTCGAGGCGCACGCCCTCTTGAAGGCGACGCCGGGCGTGAACTTCCACGGCAACGTCGAGGGGCGCGACCTGCTCGCCGGCACCACCCACGTCGTCGTCGCCGACGGCTTCACCGGCAACGTCATGCTCAAGCTCGCCGAGGGCGAGGCCAAGGTGCTCTTCGGCATGGTGCGCGACGCCCTGAGGAGCTCGTGGCGGGCCAAGCTCGGGGGGCTGCTGGTGCGCCCCGCGTTGCGCCGCATCGCCGACCGGCTGGACCCCGGCACCTATGGCGCCCAGCCGCTCCTGGGCGTCGACGGCTACGCCTTCATCGGCCACGGCTCGGCGGACGCCCGCGCGGTGCGCAACGCCCTGGGCACGGCCCGGCGCATGGTGGACGCCGGCGTGCGTGACCGCATCGCCGACGGCTTGGCGCGGCTGACGGACGCCTGAACCGGCGCCGTGGCCGTCACGGCAGGCTGGGCTCGGCGAAGGTCCAGGTGACGAAGCGGGCGCCGCCCAGCGCGTCGCGGACGACCGCGTCGACGGCCAGGTCGCAACCGGCCGCGTCGCTCGCGACCAGCAGGTCGATGATGCAGACGCCGCGGTCGCGCACCGCGAGGGCGTACGCGTTGAGGGGGTCGATCGTCAGGTCGGTGGCCGAGAAGGCGACCTCGCGCAGCTCCGCCTCGTCGGGGTAGGCGACGCCGATGCGGCCGCCGCCGGTCGTCAACAGCGAGGCCAGCGCGCCGCTGTCGTCGGCGTGCAGCGTGGTGGCGTTCTCGGGCGCCGCGCGCGTCTCCGGCGCCTCGCCCTCGCGGGCGTAGTCGGCGACCTCGCGCGCGGCGCCGCCGTCGACCGCGCGGAGCGCGGCGAAGCCGCCCGGCACCCCCGTCACGTCGAGCAGGCCCGCGATCGGGGTGCCCGCGTCCAGCGGCGGCGGGCTCGCGTCGTCGAAGGCGATTTCGCTGACCTGCAGCACGTCCAGCGGACCGACGGCGGGTCGCCGGACGAGGAGCAGTCGGCCGCCGCCATCGGCCTCGGGGTCGGCGGGCCGGACGCCCGGCGCGCGGGCCTCCGCGATCGGCTCGGCCACCGTCCCCGCGGCGAGGTCGAGCAGGTGGACCCGCGGGTCGGGGGCGTCGGCCACCGTGCCGCAGCGGGCGCCCGTGCCCGCGTCCCACAGCGCCACGGCGTCGCCCGCGGGCGACACGACCAGGCCGGACAGGCAGCCCGTCGGCACGCCGGTGGCGCTGGCGATGTCGTCGTCCCAGGCGCCGCTGGCGTCCGTCAGGGGGATGGCGTCGCCTAGGCGCGTCAGGACCGTGCCGGGTGCGTCCGGCAGCGAGCGCAGGTCGAGGCGGTGGAGTGTCAGGGCGCGCGCGGTGGCGCCGGCGGCGGTCAGCACCCACACCTCCTGGCGCTCGACGCGGTCCATGACGTCGATGGCGACGAGCGCCTCGCCCGCCGGGAAGGCGTAGGCGTTCGCCGTCAGCAGGTCGAGTCGGCGGTCGCTGGCGGTGACGACGAAGTCGAGCAGCGCCACGCGGGCCGGATCGGCGCCATCGGCCTCCAGGAACACGAGGTAGAGCGTGGGCAGGGGCGGCGTGAAGGTGCCGGTGCAGCCGGCCACCGCCGCGGCGGCGACGAGCGCCGTCAGGAGGCGTCTCATGGTGGCTCCCCGTTCTCGCGCAGGGCCGCGCGCGGCAGCGTCCAGTCGGTGTCGAGGACCTGCTCGAGCCCGTTGTCGGCGCCGGGGCCCGTCAGCAGCAAGCGGACGGCACCGGTCTCGCTGTTCCAGGAGCCCGCCAGGGCCCAGCAACAGCGGTCCCACACGAAGAACACGACGGGCTGGACGTTCCACGGCGAGCGCGTGGGATCGCTGCGGGTGAACTCCCACACGTCCTCGAGGCGCGCGCCGACCGTGAGCTCGTCGATCGGGCGCACGGCCACCGTCAACTCGCCGATCGTCAGCTCGCTGCGGGCCAGCTCCTCGCTCGCGCGATCGTACGTGGCCTGGTAGCTCAGGCGCCCCTGCACCCCGAAGCGCTCGGCGACGTCGGCACCGAACGTCAGCGAGGCGCGCCGCAGGTACGCCTCGGGCTGGAGGTCGTCGACCAGGGCCCACTCGCCGAGCCCCTCGAGGCTGACGAACCAAGGTCCCAGGTTCTCCTGCAGCAGCGCGACGCGCGCCTCGAGGCGGGTGTCGCGCCGCCCGCTCGCCTCCAGCGCCGGGTCGGCGACGGTGGACCAGCCGAGTTCCCAGCGGCCGGCCTCGCGCTCGCGGTCCTCGCGCAGTTGCACGCCGAGTTGGCGCACGCGCGGCTCGACCTCATGGCCGAACGCCGCCGCCGGCAGCCACGCGATGCCGCGCGTCTCGAGGCGGGCGACCCCCGGCCAGGTCAGCGCCAGCCGGGCCTCGCCGACACGGGTCTCGGGCAGCGTCACGCGCTCGCGAGCCTCGAGCTCCAGCGGGCCGAGGCGGGCCCGCAGGTCGATGTCGAGGCGCTCGAAGCGCTGCAGCTCGGCATCGAACTGGGCCTGCAGGCGCAGCCCGGGGCGCTCGTCGCCCGTCCGCAGGCTGCCCAGCTCGAGGCGCAGGTCCACCGGCTCGACGTTGCGGACGCGGCCGCTGGCGTCGGCGGCCGGCTCGGGCCGGTAGGTGGCGCTCGCCTCCAGCGCGATCCAGCCGTCGTAGGCGACCCGCCAGTCGGCGCGGGTGGAGGTCTCGGCCACGCGCGGTTCGACCGGGTCGACCCGCAGGTCCTGCAGGTGTTCGATCCCCGCGCGCAGGTCGACGGCGTCCCGGCGGGCCTGCAGCGAGACGCTCGCGCGCAGCGTGCCCGGGTCCTCCTCCTGGATGGGCCAGCGGTGCTCTAGCGAGGCGGCGACGAAGGCGAGGTTGCCAAACAGCGTCAACCGGCTCGTCAGCGGCGCCCAACCGACCGTCTCGGGCCGCCGGTTCTCGACGAGGACGTAACCGCCGTCGCTGCGCAGGCCCAACCAGGGCGCCGGGCGCAGCTCGACGCCGAAGCCGAGGTCGCTGCGCGAGCGGTTGACGGCCGCGTCGAAGCGGAACGGCGTCTCGCCCTCGGTGACGTCGCGGGTGTAGGTCAGCGAGGCGCTGCCGACGTTTCCGAAGGCCTGGCCGAAGGCCACCCGGGTGCGCCACTGCACGGCGCGCTCGGCCGAGCCGTAGTAGCGGCCCTCGAAGCGGTTGTCGGCCTCCAGCCGACCGCCACTCCACACCGTCCAGGGCACCAGCGTCAGCTGGTGCGCGAGGACCAGGCGACCGTCGCTGACGACGCCGAAGGCCGCGGCGCGGCGGTTGACGGGGTTGGCGGCGTCCTCGAAGAAGCCGAGGTCGAGGCTGGCGGTCGTGAGCCGCACCTGCCACAGCTGCAGGCGCGTGAGGTCGAGGGGGTCGAGGCGCAGCTGCAGGGCCGTGAAGCGCGGCGTGCGGCGGTCGGCGTAGTCCGGCGGCGTGCGCCGGTCGACGCTCGGGTCGCCGTCGACGAACCCCTGGCCGTCGACCCGGCCGCGCAGGCCGACGCCGCCCGCGGCATCCGGGTCGCTGACGTCGAGCGAGGCGAGGTAGGTCCAGCGGCCCGGCGTGCGCGCGTCGTCGCGCGCGACCTCGAGGCGGACCGTCGGCTGCTCCCCGATCTGCTCCGCGGCGTACGCCAGCCGCACGGTCCAGGCGGCGTCCACGGCCTCGCGCGCCGTTCCCCCCGCGATCGCCGGGGCGGCCGCGCGTGGGGGTTCGTACGCCACGAACGCCGAGCCGCCACCGACGTCGTCGAAGAACCGGTGATCGAGTTCGAAGCCGAGGTAGCTGACGTCGACGGCGCCGCCGAGCAGGCGTTCGGCGAGCCCGGAGCCCGCCGTCGGATCGACGTCGGCCAGGTAGCGGACCGTGAACGTGCCCAAGGCGTGGGCGCCGGCGACGTAGGGCCAGCGCAGGCGGACCTCCGCGCGCTGGGTCGCGCTGCCGCTGGCGATCGAGAACTGGGGCTGCCGGTCGCCCTGCGCCAGGGGGATGACCAGCAGCGGCAGGCGCAGGACGGTGACGCCGCGCACCTGCACGGCCACGTCGTGGCCGATCAGCCGGTCGCCGGGGAAGAGGGTCATGCGCGCCGCGCGGAACGCGTAGTCGAGGACCTCCTGCGAGCAGCGGGAGCAGGGCGACGCCAAGCCTTCGGTGAAGGTCAGCTGCCCCGGCAGCCGCTCGGCCAGGTCGCCGGTGACGTCGATCGCGTTGGTGAAGACGATGGCGTCGAGCGCCCGGACGCGCTCCTCGTCGAGCCGCAGCTCGAGGTCGTCGCCCTCGAGCCGCTCCTCGCCGCTCACGAAGCTGCCGGGGCCGATCACCCGGACCAACCGGGCGTCGACGTCGAGCTCGATGCGCTCGCCGACGATGGTCAGGTCGTCCACCGTCAGCGTGACGCGTTCGCCCGTCAGCACGATGAGCTCGACCTCGACACCGCTGGGGAGGCGCGTGCGGCGCAGCTCGAGGCGGGCGTTCGGGTCGTCGCCCGTGTCGACGGTCAGGGTGGCCGCCAGCGCGCCGTGCCACGCCAGCAGGACGGCGGTGGCCAGGAGGGCCGCGGCGCGGGCCCGCGGCCGCGCGCGGCGCGGCGTCCCCGCGCGGGCGCCGCGCCGTCTCACCGGCGGACCGCCCGCAGCAGCAGGGCGGCGCCGGCGACCGTGTACAGCGCCACCGGGGCCCACCCAGCGACCGCCGCGGGCACCGTCCCCTGCGCCCCGAGCAGCTTGGCGACGCTCCAGGTGGCGTAGTACACGAAGGTCAGGACGAACACGGAGACGAGCCCCAGCGGGGCCGAGCGTCGGACGCCGGCGAAGGCCACGGCCGCCGCGAACAGGGCGAAGGCGAGGGCGGCGGCGGGCTCGGCCGCCTTGCGGTGCAGCGCCGTGAGCTCGGCGGCGACGTCGCCGCCGCCCTCGCGCACGCGGCGCAGCAGCTCGGGCAGCGGCAGCGTGACCAGGTCGACGTGGCCGACCACCCCGGCCGTCAGGCCGCGGACGGGCAGCAGGGCCGAGGCGGCGCGCACGTCGATCACCGTGCGCCCGGAGCGGAACGAGCGCAGCCGCAGGTTCTCGAGGCGCCACACGCCGGCCGTCGGGTCGGCGACGCCGCGGACCGCCTCGATGAGCTGTCGAGGCCCCTGGCTGCCGCCCGGCGCGATGACGGTGATGTCCTCGAGGCGCCCGTCGGCGGTGACCCGCCGCAGGAAGATCGAGCGCCCCAGCGCGTCCTCGAAGAACGCGCCCGAGCGCAACACGGTCTCCGGGCTGCGCAGGAGGATCTCGCGCTGGACCTCGAGGGCCCGCTGCTCGGCCCACGGGACGAGGACCTCGTTGTTCGCCAGCGTCAGCAGGGCGACGGCGACACCGACGAGCAGGATCGGGCGGACCGTCGCGACCGGCGAGACCCCGAGTTGCAGCGCGGCCCGCAACTCGCCGTCCTGGGTGGCGCGCGAGAGCGCCAGCAGCGCCGCGAACAGCAGCGCCAGCGGCAACCCGGCGGCCGCCGCGCTGGGCAGCTTGAGCAGCAGGAAGGCGGCGACCGTGCCCGCGGGCACCCCGCGCGCCACGACGTCGGCGAGCACGTCGAGCAGGAACGAGAGCAGCAGCAGCAGCGTCAGGACCATGAGGCCCAGGACGTACAGCGGCGCGATCTCGCGGGCGAGGGCGCGGCCCCAGACGTTCATCGCGTCGCGACCCACCACGCCAGGCCACCGCCGGCCGCGGCGACCGCCGCCGGGGTCGCCCAGGCGGCGCCGAGGGCGCCCAGGACGCCGCGATCGAACAGCGTGCCGGTCAGCGTCCAACTCGCCCAGAACGCGACGACGAGGGCGATGGTCCAGCCGAGGCCGGTGGCGCGGCCGCGCACGCGCAGCGCCAACGCGCCCGCGGCCAACGCGAACACCACGGCGCTGGAGGCGTCGGCCAGCCGCCGGTGCAGGGCGAACCGTGCCTCCGCGACGTCGCCGCCGGCGTCGCGCAGGTCGTTCACGCGGGCCACCAATTGGGTCAGCGTCTGCAGCGCGGGCCGCATGAGCGCCTGCTCGGGCGTCGATTCGAGGGGGAACGGCAGCGCGAGCGGGCCGCTCTCCGGTTCGCCCTGCGCGTCGCCGGGCGCGGTCACGCGGGCGCCCTCCAGCGTCCAGGTCCGCGCGTTCGCGTCCCACGCGCCGCGGGGGGCGGTGATCGTGCGGCCGTCCGCCAGCACCGCGAGCACCCCGCTGAGCTCGGCGCGCGCCGGATCCTCGCGGTCGGCGCGCAGGCGCGCCGCGAAGAAGGTGCCGACGCCGTCGATCGCGAAGGCGGCGTCGACCTGCGTCGCCGCCGGCGGTCGGGCGTACAGGAAGCCCTGGATCTCGCGCTGGTAGGCCGCCTCGCCCCACGGCTCGAGCCAACCGTTGATCCCCAGGGCGAGCACCGTCACCACCGCGCCGACGGCGATCAGCGGGGTCAGCAGGCGCACGGGCGGCACCCCGCCGGCGTAGGCGGCCTTGAGTTCCGCGTCCTTGGCCAGGCGCCCGCTCGCGACCAGGATGGAGAACACGACCGCCAGCGGCAGCGTGAGGTGGAGGAACCAGGGGAGCTTGAAGGCCAGCAGCCGCGCGATCGTGAGGGCGTCCGCGTCGTGCTCGACCAGGAAGCGGGCCATCACGCTGAGCAGGTCGATCGACAGCAGCAGGCAGAGCGCGGCGACACCGAGCAGGTAGAGGCCGGCGACCTCGCGAACCAGGTATCGGCCCAGGCGCAGCGTCACCCACCGAGTCTAACCGTCGGCGTCGCCGGCCCGGCGCTCGGGTACGCTCTTCTCGTGGGCAGGATGGTGCGGTTGGCGGCCGTGCAGCCGAGGTGGCGCGCCGGGGACTACGCCTCGGCCGAGGCCTACGCGGCGCGCGTGCTCGAGCTCACGGCGCGCGCCGTCGCCGGCGCGCCGGGGCCCGCCCTCGTCGCCTTCCCCGAGCTCTGGGCGCTGCCGCTGTTGGCCACCGCGGGGGGCGTCGCCGATCGCCTGGACGACGGCCTGTGGGCCGCCGCTGGGGCGCTGCTTCGCCGGCGCGGCGCGCGCTGGACGGCCCGGGCCCTGCGCCGCCGCTGGCGTTGGGGCGACGCCGCCTACGCCGACCTGGCGGTGGACGCGTACGCCGCGTGGACGGACGCCTTCGCCCGGGCGGCGCGGGCGACCGGGGCCACGCTCGTCGCCGGCAGCGGCTTCTTCCCGACGGTGGCGTACGAGGCCGCCCGCGGCCTGCACGTCGTCGATCCCCGGGTGCACAACCTCGCGCTGCTCGTCGCCCCGAGCGGCACCGTCGTGGCGCGGGCGGCGAAGGTGTTCCTCACCCAGGGGCTGGAGCGCCGCGTGGGGCTGGCCCGCGGCCGGCTCGAGGACCTGCCCGTCGTCGCCACGCCCGTCGGCCGGGTCGCGGTCGCCGTCTGCCTCGACGGCTGGTACCACCACGTCGTCGAGCGCTTCGACGGCCTCGGCGCCCAGGTGCTGGTCCAGCCGTCGGCCAACGCCGCGAGCTGGGCCCGGCCGTGGCCGCCCGATCCCAGCATCGAGGAGGGCGCCGCCTGGCTCGGCCGCGGCCTGCGGGCCGGTCTGGCGGGGCGCGTGCACCTGCGCTACGGCGTCAACCCCATGCTGGTGGGGCGCCTGCCGCCGCTGGCGCTGGAGGGCCGATCGGCGATCGTGGCCCGCACCTCGGACCCGGCGCCCGAGCCCGAGGGCGGCGCCTGGACGGCGGCGCACGGCGTCCTGGCGGTGGCCGCCGGTCCGGCCGACGAGGACGTGGTGACGGTCGACGTCCCCCACCCGGACGACGCCGGCTGAGCGCGACCGCCCCTGGTAGCATGACGGTCGTGACCGGCACGCTCGGCCTGTTCTCGCTCGTCGACCTGTTCCAGCTGCTCGCCGCCTCGAAGCGGACGGGCCGCCTGACGGTGAACCACCCGTCTGGCCGCGCCCGCTTCTACTTCGATCGGGGGCAGCTGCGTCACGCGGAGTTCGGCGACCTCGAGGGCTCCGCGGCGGTCGACGCCCTGTTCGCCGATGAACGCGGGGCCTTCGCCTTCACGGCGGGCCTGCCCGCGCCGCGCACGACGATCGAGGTCAGCACCGAGGCGATCGTGCTCGACGCGTTGCGGCACCTGGACGAGGCGCGTCGCGGCGGCGAGGGGCCGTCCATGGTCGAGCGCGACGCCGTGCCCTTCGGGGCCGAGGACCCGGCCTCGCGGCGTTCGCTGGGGGCGGACGAGCAGCGCGTGCTGGCGATCGTCAACGGGCACTGGACCGCCGCCCGCATCGCGCGGGAGCTCGGCGCCGACGAGGAGCGGGTCCGGGCGCTGATCTCGCGCCTGGTCCACGTCGGCCTGCTGCGGATCCGCACCCGGAGGCCGCGCACGGCCCGCCTGGTCGTGCGCCTCGCGCCCGCCGGCGTGCCGGTCGGCAGCGTCGCCGTCGATGCCGGGATCGCCCGGGCGTGGCGCGAGGTGGTGGGCGACTTCGACGAGGTGGCGCTCAAGCTGCCCGATGGCGGCGCCGTCGCGGTGCCGGTGGTCGCGTCCGAGGGCGCCGGCGCCTACCTCTGGGTGCCACGGGCGAACCTGGTGCGCCTGGGCCTGCGGGTCGACGACACCGTGCTCGCGCGCCCCTACCACGGCGACGACGAGGGGCCCGCCTGAATGGCGGCGGCATCCGCCGTCGGCGATCCCGCACCCGGCGTCGCCCCCGACGACGCGCCGTCGGCGCCGCGCATCCTGCTTCCGTGGCGGCGCCTGGCGCACCCGGTCGACTGGCCGGCCGAGTTCGGCCGCGAGGCGCCGCTGCATCTGGAGGTCGGCTTCGGCGACGGCCGCTACACCGCCGCGCGCGCCCTCGCGGCGCCGGGCGACGATCACGTGGGGCTGGAGGTCTCCGGCACCAGCGTGCTGCGTGCGCTGCGGCGCCTGCGGCGCGAGGGCATCGGCAACGTGCGGATCCTCAAGGCGCCCGCCGAGATCGCCGTGCGGCAGCTCTTCGCCCCCGCCGCGCTGGCGTCGATCACGGTGAACTTCCCCGACCCCTGGCCCAAGGAGCGGCACGCGCGCCATCGGCTCCTGCGGGCGCCCTTCTTCCGCCTGGCGGCGACCCGACTGGTGACGGGCGGCGAGATCCGGCTCGCCTCCGACCACCTCGATTACGTCGCGTTCGCGCGCGAGGAGGCGGCCCGCTCCGGGGTCGCCACGCGTGTCGCGCGGCCGGCGCCGCCGGAGGTGTTCGAGACGAAGTACGCGCTCAAGTGGCGCGCCCAAGGCAAGCCACTCCACTACCAGGTCTTCGTGCTCGACGGCGCCGGCCTGCCGGCGCCCGAGCCGCTAGGGAGGCAGGCCCGCATGCCCCACGCCCTGCTCGACGGCGCCTGGCCGTCGGACGCCCCGTTCGAGAAGCTCGTCGTCGCGGCCCCCGAGGGCCACGTGATCGTGCACGAGGCGGCCCGCGCCGTCGGCGAGCGCGACCGCTGGTGGTTCCGGGTCACCGTCGACGAGCCCGAGCTCGTGCAGCAGCTGCTGATCGTGGCCCAGCGCCGCGCCGGCGGCGAGGTGATCGTGCGCCTCGAGAGCTTCGGCGACCCGCTCATCACGCCCACCGTGCGCGCCGCGATCGGCGTCGTGACCGACTGGCTGGTGGCCGGGGGCGGCATGCGCGCGACGGCCAGGAACTACTGAGCGCATGGCCGAACTGACGCTGGCCGATTTCGAGCGGGGCCCGCTGCCGGTCGCCCACGGCTTCTCGCCGCGCGGCGGCGGCGTCAGCCGGCCGCCGTGGGACAGCCTCAACCTCGGCGCCTCGGTCGGCGACGACCCGGCCGCCGTGCTCGAGAACCGCCACCGCGTCGCCCGCGCCTTCGGCATGCGGCTCGACGGCGTCGCGCGCATCGACCAGGTGCACGGCGCCCGGGTGCACGAGGCCGCGGCGGGCATCACGGCGCGCGAAGGCGACGCCCTCATCAGCGACGACCCTCGCTGGCTGCTGGCGGTCTCCGCCGCCGACTGCCTTCCGGTCATCCTGGTCGACGTCCGCCGCGGCTGCGTGGCGGCGGTGCACGCGGGTTGGCGCGGCGTCGCCGCCGGCGTCGCCGCGGCCGCGGTGCGGGCGCTGGGCCGGCGTTACGGCAGCGATCCCGGCGACCTGCGGGCGTGGCTGGGTCCGGCGATCCAGGGGCCGTGCTACCAGGTCGGTCCGGAGGTGGTGGACGCCGTGCGCGCCGACCCGGCGGTGCCCGCCGCCGTCGCCTGGCCCGACCCGGGCGCGGCCGGGCGCTGGCGCCTCGACGTGCCCGGCGCCGTCCGCGCGCAGCTCGAGGCGGTGGGCGTAGTGCCCGCGGCGATCGCGGCCAGCGCGACCTGCACGCACTGCGTGGCCGACCGTTGCTTCTCCCACCGGCGGGACGCGGGCCGCAGCGGCCGTCACTGGGCGCTGGTGCGCGCGCCGGGCTGAGCGGCCGGCGCGGCGTGACGCCACGCTCGGGCCGCGACACCGCGCCCCGTGCCGGGCCGTCGTCGGTGGCCCCGTGCCGGGCCGACCGGCGACGGCCGCCGCTGACGGTAGCATCGGCGGCATGGAGCGCCTATTGACGATCATGCGTCGCCTGCGCGGCCCCGGCGGCTGCCCCTGGGATCAGGAGCAGACCCACGAGAGCCTGCGCCCGCACCTGCTCGAGGAGGCCGCCGAGGCCGTCGACGCGATCACGGACGGCGATCCCGCGATCATGGCCGACGAGCTCGGCGACGTCCTGCTGCAGGTCGCCTTCCACGCCGTCATCGGCGAGGAGGCCGGCACCTTCGACTACCGCGACGTGGAGTCGGCCATCGTCGACAAGCTCGTTCGCCGCCACCCCCACGTCTTCGGCGACGCCGTCGTCGACGACGCGGACCACGTCCTGCGCAACTGGCAGGCCATCAAGGCGGACGAGCGCGGAGGCGCCCCACGCACGGCCGCGGAGCGCGTGCCGCGCTCGCTCCCGGCCCTGCGCCGCGCCGGCGAGCTCGCTCGCGCCCTGGCCTGGCCGGTCGACGAGGCCCTCGCGGCCCGCCGCCTCTCGGACCTCGCCCGCGACCCCGACGACCTCGCCGAGGCGCTCCTGCAACTGGCCCGGGCCGCGAGCGAGGCGGGCCACGATCCCGAGCTGCTGCTCCGCGATCACCTGCAGCGCAGGCTCGCCGACGGGGCGGGGGTGGACCGCCCGACGTGAGCCCCTGGAGCGTGGAGGACGTGCGGCGCGCCCTGGTCGAACCCGGCGCCTGCGGGCTCGACCTCCCCGGCCATGCCCGGGCGGCGGTGCTCGTGCCGGTGCTGGACGCCCCGGAGGGCCCGGCGCTGCTGTTCACGGTGCGGGCGGCCGGCCTCTCGCGGCACGCCGGGCAGATCTCGTTCCCGGGCGGTCGCGTCGAGCCGGGCGAGGACGCCGTGGCGGCCGCGTTGCGTGAGGCGCACGAGGAGGTCGGACTGGACGTGGACCGCGGCGACGTGTTCGGGCTGCTCGACGACCGGGCGTCGCCGTTCGGCCTGATCGCGACGCCGGTCGTGGCGCGGGTGACCTGGCCCGCCGACCTGCGGCTCGATCCCGGCGAGGTCGCCGAGGCGTTCACGGTCCCGCTGGCGCTCCTCGCCGCGACCCCGGTGCAGCGCGAGACGCGCACGCACCACGGCGGCACGCGCGTGCTGCACCGCTACCTGGTGGTGGGCCGCGACGTGTGGGGCCTGACCGGCAACATCGTCAAGGACCTGCTCGACCGGCTGGCCCTGGTGAGCGGTCGGGTGGTGCCGTGCTAGCCTCTGCCGTACGGGAGGCCGCGACGTGAAGCGACGTGATCTGCGCGTGCAGGACGGGTCGAGGAAGTATCCGTTCGCCACGGGCCCGATCGTCGAGGTGCTGCAGGCCGCCGGCGTCCCGACGGACCATGCCGTGCGCCTGGCGCGCGACGTCGAGAAGCACTACCGCCAGCGTCACGAGCAGCAGGTCGAGCTGGCCGACCTCATGAAGCGGCTGGGGCGCTGGGTGGCCGAGCAGATCGGTAGCGAGGCCGCCGAGGCGTTGGCGCGGCAGACGCCGCCCTACAGCCGGCTCGAGGTCATCGACGAGGGCGGCGACCGGGACCCCTTCAGCCGGCGCAAGCTGGCGACCTCGCTCGAGAAGCTGGGACTGTCGTTCAAGGAGGCCTACGGCGTCGTGCGGCAGGTGGAGCTGGGCCTGCGGTCCGACGGTCGCCAGCAGGTGCCGGAGCGCGAGCTGTACCAGCGCGTGGCCTCGGCCCTCGAGGCGCGCTTCGGGCGCGACGTCCGGGCCCGCTACGAGGCGACGCTGGCCCTCGCCGCCGAGCTCGTCGTCGTGGAGGAGGGGCATGCCTCGGGGCTGCCGTTCTCGCGCGGCGTGCTCGCGCAGTCCCTGCTGGCGATCGGCCTCGAGCCGGAGATCGCGCACCGGCTGGCGCGGCGCACCGAGGACCAGCTGTGGCGATTGGGCGCGCCCCGCGTCGACAGCGACCGCGTCAGGTCGGTCGTCCGCCGCCTGCTGCAGGAGGAGGCGGGGGAGGAGTTCGCCCGTCGCTACACGCTGCTCCGCTCGCTGCGGCGCGCCGAGCGGCCGGTGGTCGTGCTGGTGTCCGGGGCCGCCGGGGTGGGCAAATCGGTGCTGGCCGCCGAACTCGGCTACCGGCTCGGGATCCCCCGGGTCGTCTCCACCGACAGCGTGCGCCAGGCGCTGCGTTCGTTGATCAGCCCCGAGCTCAGCCCCATCTTGCATGCGTCGAGCTACGCGGCCTGGCGCGCGGAGTTGCTGCCGCACGAGGTGACGAACGCCAAGCCGAAGCGCAAGCGGGTCGCCCGCGGCTTCCAGGCGCAGGTGCAGCAGATGAGCCGGGCGATCGAGGCGATCATCGAGCGCAACGTGAAGGAGGCGACCTCGTTGGTCATCGAGGGGACGCACCTCGTGCCGGGCCTGTCGCCGCAGCGCCCCGACGATCGGGCGCTCGTCGTCGAGATCGTCCTGGCGGTCGAGGACGAGGACGATCACCGCGAGAACTTCAGCCGGCGCGAGGGGCGAACGCACCGGCTGCGGCCCAGCGACGACTACCTGGAGCACTTCGCGGAGATCCGCATGATCCAGGACTTCGTGCTCGAGCAGGCCGAACGCGAGGGCACGCCCGTCGTCGACACGACCGACTTCGACCGCGCCGTCGAGCGCGCCGTCGAGCACGTGCTCGATGCGATGACCACCCAGGAGGTGGCGGCCGACGCGGGCGCGGTGGTGGCCGCGGCCGCGGCCACCGCGGGGCCGCCGGCTCCGATGGCGAAGGCGTGACCCATCGCATGCCCGCCGCGGCGGCCGGGCGTGTAGGCTCGAGACCGAGGTGCGCGTGGAGGCTGCCCCGAACCGTGTGACGCCCGCGATCGAGACCGTCCGCCTGACCAAGCGGTACGGCGCCCGTCCCGTGGTCCGGGACCTGTCGCTGCGCGTCCAGCCCGGCGAGGTCTACGCGCTCGTGGGCCCGAACGGCGCCGGCAAGACGACCGTGATCCGCCTGGTCGCCGGATTGGCCTTCCCCACCTCGGGGACCGTGCGGATGCTGGGCGAGGATCCGCACGAGCGCCCCGCGGTGCGACGCCGGCTCGGCGCCGTGGTCGAGGCGCCCGCGGCCTTCTACCCCTACCTCAGCGGGCGGCGCAACCTGAGGCTGCACGCCCGCCTGGCCGGTGGCGTGCCCGCCGGCCGCATCGGCGAGATGCTCGACCGCATGGAGCTCACCGGCGCCGCGGACCGCCCGGTCGGCATCTACTCGCTCGGCATGCGGCAGCGCCTGGGCGTGGCGGCCGCGTTGCTCACGCGTCCCGACGTCCTGGTGCTGGACGAACCCGCGAGCGGCATGGACCCGCTCTCCCTGCACCTGGTGCACCACGTGCTGCAGGAGGCGGCGGAGGCGGGGACCGCCGTGCTGCTCTCCACCCACCACCTCGAGGAAGTGGTGTCCTACTGCCATCTCGTGGGGCTGATGGAGGAGGGCGAGCTGATCGACGAGGTCGACCTGCGCGACCGCCGGGCCCGCTACCGCGTGCGCGTGGCGGACGTGCCGGCCGCCGCGGCGCTCCTGCGGGCGCAGCCCTGGGTGCGCGAGGCGTTCCGGCGCGGCGATCACCTGGTGGTGGCGCTCGCCCCGGGCACCGGCGCGGAGCGCCTGGCCGCGGCCCTCGTGGGCGGCGGCATCGACCTCGTCGAGATGGGCCCCGACGCGTTCGACCTGCGGGCGCACTACCGCGAGCGGGTGACCGCCGAGCGCGCGCGCCGCACCGCGGTGGAGGCCCTGGTCATCGACACCGAGCCGCAGCGGCTGGGGCGCGCCGGCCGTGGGCGTGGGGGGTCCCGGTGATCGCGCTCCTCGGCATGGAACTCGGCAAGCTGGCCCACCTGACCAGCGTGCGCTTCGGTCTGGTGGTGCTCGCGGTGTTCCCCTGGCTGTGGGCCTACGCCCCCGGCGTGTTCGACGTGTACGACTTCTTCATCGTCTCCGGTTTCCAGGTGCCGGCGCTGTCGCTGTTGTCGAGCATGGCCTACCTGCTGCCGCTGCTGGTGGCGATCGCGGCGGCCGAGCTCCTCGGCATCGAGATCCAGCACGGCACCCTGCCGACCGTGCTGTTGCGTCCCGTCACGCGCTCGCAGTGGCTGCTCGCCAAGCTGATCGTCGTTTCGCTGCTGCCCTTCATGGCCCTCGCCTGGTTCCTGCTGGCCTCGCTCGTGGCGGGCGCCTCCTTCGGTTTCGGCCCCTTCGTCGGCGGCACCGGGCTGGGCGCCGCCGGCCTCCTGGGGACCGGGACGATGGCCCCGTCCGCGGCCTGGGTCGAGTTGCTGCGCGCCTACCTGGTGGCCGCCTACGCGTTGTTGCCGATCGCCCTGTTGGCCGTGCTCTTCGCGGTGCTGTTCATGAACGCCGCCGCCGGTGCCCTGGCGACCCTGGCGACCCTCATCGTCATGGAGCTGCTCGTCGTGTTCCCGGGCGTGACGCCGTACCTGCTGACCTCGCAGCTGTCGGCGTACGTGGCGCCGGCGAACGACCTCGGTTGGGTGGTCGCGCTCATCGCGTTCTACTGCGCGGCCTTCGCCGCCGTCGCGGTGATCGTCTTCGAACGCAAGGACTTCTGACGTGCGGGCCGCCGCCACGCGGGCTCCGCGATCGGGTCGCCGCCGGCGGCGCTGGGCGGTCGGCCTGCTCCTGGGCGCGGCGCTCGCGGCCGTCGGGGCGACCGCCCAGGCGATCGCCTTCACCGTGCAGGTGATCGCGGTGTCGGACCAGACGGCCGCCCTCGACATCTCGCGCGGGCTGCTGCGCGACGGCTTCCCCGCCTACGTCGTGCGCTCGACGGGGGGCCAAGGCGACGTCTACCGCGTGCGGGTCGGCGCCTTCGCCAACCGGGCGGCGGCCGTGCGCTACGCGGCGACGATGCCCGACGTCGCCGGGGCGCGGCCGGTGCCGGCGCTGGCGGAGGCGATCCCGGGCGGCATCATGCCGCTCGCCCCCCGCGTGCTGTGGGAGGGCCCGATCGCCGGTGCGGACCTGCGGGTGCTGCCGTGGCCCGAGGGCATCGCCCTCCGGCGACAGGTCCTCGATCCGCTGCGCCAGGCGACCTACACCCTCGTGCAGGGCGCCGAGGTGCGCACCGTCGAGGCCTGGCTGTTGGCACCGCTGGCGGAGCTGCCGGCGTCGCCCGGTCTCGCGCCGGACGTTCCGTTCATCGACCTGACCGTCGAGGGGGCCCCCGACGGTGGGGCGGCCCAGCCGCCCGCACCCGCCGAGGACGAAGCGACCGCGCCGGCCGAGGCCGAGACGGAGGGACCCCCGCCCGGCGAGCCCCCACCCGGGGAGCCCCCGCCCGTCGCGCCCCCACCCCCCGAGCCCGCGCCCCGCGAGGCGCCGCCCGCCGAGCCCGCGCCTCCCGAGCCCCCGCCCGCCGAGCCCGCGCCTGCCGAGCCCGAGCGTTCGGGCGACGACGGCGTCGCGCAGGCGCCCGGCGGCGAGGTCGAGGGCCTCGAGGGGGCGCTGGCGGAGGGGGTCGCGGAGGCCGGGCTGGTGATGCTGCGCGATCGGTCGCTGTGGCCGCCGGGGTGGGCGGACGACGACGACGACGTGCGCGAGGCGTTCCGAGCCGCGACGCTGGCGCTCGTGAGCGGCCGCCTCGAGATCGCCGTCGAGGCGGTCGCGGCGACCGCCTACCTGCCCACGGGTGAGCCGCCGCCGGCGCTGGTGGTCGTCGAGCTGTCCGACCGCAGCGGCCGCGACGCCGGCGACATCCGCGGGCTCGGCGATCCCACGGAGGGCCTCCGACCCGAGGGGCCGCCGCCCCTGGCGGGCAGCGGCACCGGCTGGTGGCCCGAGGCCGACCTGGGGACCACGATCGCGCTCGACCGCGCCGCCGACGCCCCCATGGGGGGCCAGGACTGGACGCTGGAGAACGATGCCGGATTCGTGCGCATCGTCACCGCCGGAGGCGCAGATTGGCGCGCGATCGCCGGCGTCTTGCTGTGGAGCGACGGTCGCTACGCCTTGGTCCGCGACCGCGACGACCTCGTGCTGGTCGACTTCACCGTCCGTTGAAGCAGACCCGGCGGCCGCCCGCTCGCGCGGGGCGCGGCGTTCAGTCGGCGGCGACGACCGCGGGCTCGCCGACCGCCGCGAGCCAGCGCTCCGCCGCCATCGCCGCCCGCGTGCCCGCGCCCACCGAGGTGGAGAGCTGACGGTAGACCTCGTCGGCGACGTCGCCGGCGGCGAAGATGCCCTCCACGTCGGTGTAGATCTCGTCCCGCACGTCGACGTAGCCGTGGTCGTTGAGGCGGACGACGCCGCGCAGGTAGTCGGTGTTCGGCACGTGACCCACGTAGACGAAGACGCCGTCCGCCAGGATCTGGCCCTCGGCGCCGGTGACGACGTCGCGCGTCCGCACGCCGCTCACCTGGCCGTCCGTCCCCAGGATCTCCTCGACGACCGTGTTCCACACGAAGTGCATCTTCGGGTTGGCGAAGGCGCGCTCCTGGGCCACCTTGTTCGCCCGCAGCGCGTCGCGCCGGTGGATCACCGTCACGCTGTCCGCGAACTTCGTCAGGAACATGCCCTCCTCGATCGCCGCGTCGCCGCCGCCGACGACGACGACCTGCTTGCCGCGGTAGAAGAAGCCGTCGCAGGTCGCGCAGGTCGAGACGCCGCGGCCGTAGAACTCGTCCTCGCCGGGCACCCCCAGGCGTCGCGGGTTGGCGCCGGTGGCGACGATGACGGCCCGCGCCAGGTAGTCGCGCTCGTAGCCCCGCACCCGGAAGCGCTCACCCTCGCGCGCGACGCCGTCGATCTCGTCCATGACGATGTGGGCGCCGAAACGCTCCGCCTGACGCACCATCCGCTGGGCGAGTTCGGGACCGGCGATCGCGCTCTCGAACCCGGGGTAGTTCTCGACCTCCTCGGTCTGGGCGATCTGCCCGCCCGGGAGTCCCTTCTCCACGATGACGACGTCGAGCTGGCCGCGGCCGGCGTAGATGCCGGCGGTGAGGCCTGCGGGACCGCCGCCGATGATCAGCACGTCGGTGTGGGTGGTGGCTCGGGTCACGGTTTCCTCCGAGGGGGATGCTAGCACCGTGGTCCGGCGCCGCCCGTCCGGCATTATACCTAGGGGGGGTATGGCGCGTCGACCCGCCGGCGACGCCGGCGGGCCACCCGCCGCCGCGCCGCGCCGACGCGGCCCGCCGTCGCCGGCCGGCACGTGCACAAGTCCACGTGGCCGTGTCGCCGGGGCGTGCTAGCGTGGGATGCGGAAGAGCGTGGGAAAGGCCCGCATCGCCGAAGGGTTGGGAGGCCCGGAGGGGCACGGCGCGGGCCATGGGACCAACGACGGCGATCCCGAGGGTCACCGAGGCGTTGGTCGCCGCGCCCCCAGCGACCATGACCGACGCCGAGCGCACCGAACCGAAGGACCCCCGTCGCCGCGCCCCGGACCGGGCGCACCGCGGGCAGCTCGCGCAGCTCCGCGAGCGCGTCTGGTCGGGGTTCGCCTCCGAGGACGTCGACCTCGCCAGCATCGTCGAGCCGCTCTCCGAGGTCCTGGCGGGGGAGGTCTTCGTCGTCAGCGACCTGCGTCGCATCGGGTCGCCGTTGGTCCACGTGGAGCCGGGCTTCGAGGAGCTCACGGGCTACGCGCCGGAGGCCGCCCTCGGCCGCGAGCTCGGCTTCCTGCTGCGCAACGACACCGATCAGGAGGCCGTGCGCGAGGCGCGCGAGGCCGTGCGCGAAGGCAACGCCATCGGCGTGACGCTGCGCAACTACCGTGCCGACGGCTCGCTGTTCTGGTGCGAGCAGCGCCACCACCCCGTGCGCGACGAACGCGGGCGCGTCGCGCACCTCGTCACGGTCCTGCGCGACGTCACCGACCAGGTCCACGCCTACGGCGCCGAGCAGGTCGAACGGGAGCAGAGCGCCGCCGGCGTCGGGGGCGCACCGTGGTTCGCCTACGGCGCGATGTACGACGCGCACGGCGAGTTCCGGCTGTCGTGGATCAGCGGCGACACCCTCGCCGTGCTCGGCCGCGACCGCGCCGACGTCATGCGCGACGGCTGGAGTGCCATGATCGAGCCCGAGGCTCGCGCGCTCCTCGCCGGCCGCGGGGCCGCGCTGCGCGAGGCGGGCGGGAGCCGTCGCGAGCGCTACCGCGTCCGCGTGGCCGGCGGCGAGGAGCGGCTGGTCGAGGACGCCGTCTCGGTCGCCTGGGTGGCCGCCGAGGCCGGCATCTTCGCGATCCACGGCACGGTGTGCGTCGTCGAGTCGCCGCGTTCGTCCCTGAGGGCCGCGCTCGCCGGCGTCGACCCGGCCACCGGCCTGCCCACCGAGGAGCTCCTCGCCGACCGCCTCGTGCTCGCGACGCGGCGCGCCCAGCGGCAGGGCGGGCGCGTGGCGCTGGTCGCGCTGTCCCTCGACCACTTCGACTTCGTGGAGACGCACCTCGACCCGCAGCGCGGCGAGCGACTCGAGCGAGAGGCCGCCCAGCGCCTGCGACGCGCCCTGCGCCGGAGCGACACCCTGGTCTACGCCGGGCGCGGCGACTTCCTCGTCCTCCTCGAAGACCTGCAGGACGCCGAGGCCGCGCTGCCGGCCGTCGACAAGCTGCTCGCCTGGGTGTCGCGCCCCTTCGACGACGGCCGCCTGCGGGTCGAGCTGTCGGCCTCGGCCGGCGTCGTGGTCGCCGACGGGCCCCTGCGCATCGACGCGCTGCGCGACGAGGCCGTGGGCGCGCTCGACCGTGCCCGGGCCGACGGCGGCGGCGGCTTCGCGTTCGCCGACCCGGCGCTCGACGAGCGGCTGCGCGCGCGGCGCGCCTTCGAGCTCGAGCTGCGCGGCGCCTTCGCCAGCGACCAGCTGCTCCTGCACTACCAGCCGCGCTTCCGCTTGGCGGGCGACGAGATCACCGGCTTCGAGGCGCTCGTGCGCTGGCGGCATCCCGAGCGCGGTCTGCTGCTGCCCGCCGACTTCCTCGGCGAACTCGAGCGCATGCACCTGAGCGGCGAGCTCTTCGAGCGGGTCCTGCCGCTGGCGCTGCGGCGTGCCGCCGAGCGCGCCCGCCTGGGGCGCGCGACACGCGTGGCCGTCAACGTCGGGCTCGCGGAGCTCGACCGCGACGACCTGGTCCCCTTCGTGCTGCACACCCTGGAGCGTGCCGGCGTGCCGCCGGCCATGCTCGAGCTGGAGCTGCATGCGGGTGATGACCCCGGGGCCCTGCTGCGCTGCGCCCCGCGGCTCGCCGCGCTGCGGGCGCGTGGCGTGCGCGTCGCGCTCGACGACTTCGGCGTCGGCGACACCAACCTCGCCCGGCTCCGCGAGCTGCCCATCGACCTGCTCAAGATCGACCGCAGCTTCGTGCAGCGCCTCGGCGGGCCGGCCGCGCCGGTCGCCGCCGCCGCGATCGGGGGGGCGCCCGTCGCGGCCGAGAGCCCGGCCGACCTCGAGCTCGTGCGGGCGATGGTGGCCATCGGGCGCGGGCTCGGCCTCACGGTGGTGGCCGAGGGCATCGAGACCGCGGAGCAGCGCAGCTGGCTGCGTGCGATGGCCTGCGACGAGGGCCAGGGCTACCTGCTCGCGCGGCCGGCGGCCGATACCGACCCCGTCTGACCGCACCACGGCGCCGCGCGCTCCTCCGCGCCGGCCTCGCAGGCCGCGAGCGCGTTGAGCAGCAGCACGCCGGCGCGGCCGTAGTCCGCCAGGCCCGCGTCGACCCCCTGCGCCCGCAGGTAGCCGTCGTAAACGGCGCCGGCCGCGCGTTCGACGGTGGCCGAGCGGTGGCGCGCGAGGGCGGCGCGGCTGGCCGCCCAGGCCTCGTGGGCCGCCGCCGGCAGCGCCGCCCAGGCGCCGTCGAGGCGCGCGCGCCACGCGGGATCGTCGTGCGCCACGCTCGCCAGCTCGACGCGCACGAGCGCCAGGGCGTGCAGCGCCGCGGCGAAGCGGACGTCCGGATCGTCGCAGGCGAGCCCCGCGAGCGTGGCGAGCGCGTCCGTCTCGGCCTCGCGGGCCCAGCCCGCGGCGTGCGCCAGCTCGTGCAGCGCGGTGCTCGTCGCCGCGACCGGCGGCAGGCCGCCGTCGAGGTGCGGCTCGCGCCACCACGGCGCCTGGAAGCCCGCGAAGCCGCCGCTGAGCAGCCATCCGTCGGGCAGCGCCCGCACCCGTTGCGGCAGCCGCAGCGGCGCCTCGCGCCCGGACGCGTAGGCGTCGGCGGCGGCGACGCAGCGGGCGGCCGCGGCGAGCGCGTCGGCCCGCCAGGCCGCGCCGAGTGCCACGCTCTCGGCCGCGGGGGGGGCGCTGACGATCGCCACCCCCACCAGGCGCTCCAGCGCGACCCAGGCCGCCGCCGCCGTGGGCGCCTCGCCACCGAGCCCCAGGCGCGCCTCCAGGGGCGTGCGACGGTAGCCGACGCCCCAGGCCAGCTCGAAGGTCGGCCCCAGCGACGCGACCAGGACCAGCAACCAGGCCAGGCGCGTGGGGCGGCCGAGCCGCCGGCGCGTCGCCAGCCAGGCGGCGACGAGCAGCCAGGCGACCGCGCCCACCAGCGTGAGCGAGAACGGGCTGGCGTCGATCGACGCCGCGCTCGCCGACGACAGGGTGGGGAGCAGGCCCGCGGCCCACGGACCGTCGATCCAGGCGGTCGGCAGGAGGCGCAGGCCGAGCCAGGTCGCGGCCAGCGCGGCGAGGATCCACCACGGTCGCCAGCGCCCGCGGCCGTCGGAACCGCTGTCGGTCGGGGGAGACCGTCGCATGGCCCCAGCCTACCGGCCGCCGCGCCCGCGCGCCGCGCGGGCCGCCGACCGGCGACGGCCCGGGCCGCGCGAGCCGGACGACGAGCCGCGCCAGCCCTCTTCCCGCTCGAACGTGCGCCGACGCCACACCCACCAACCGGGGGCCAGCGGCTCGAAGCCGGCCGGCTCGAAGCCGCCCGGCTCCAAGCCGGCCGGCTCCAAGCCGGCCGGGTCGGCGCCGGCCACCTGGACGGCGTCGACCCCGTGCAGGTAGAACGTCAGCCGTGCCGCGCCGCGCAGCAGCGCGCGCCGGGCCGAGCGCGTCAGGCAGCGGTCGTCCGCGCGCCCCGTCACCACGTGGCCCACCCGCCCGGCGGCCGTGGCGGCGATCCGCACCGTGACCCGGGCCAGGTCGTCGTCCCCGTCGAGCCAGACGCGCAGGCCCGCGCCCGCGGGCTCGCCCCACACGCGCCAGCCGGCCTCGCGCGTGCGGTACGGCGGCAGCGCCGGCGTGGCCCGCCGCTCCCAGTCGGCCAGCAGCGCCTCCTCCGCGGCGCGGCGGCGGGCGCGCCAGCGGGCGCGCTCGCGGTCACCCCAACGAAGCGGATCCGAGAGCACCTCCTCGGCGATCGCCCGCTCGCGGTCGTCGTCCGCCCCGTCCTCCGTGCCGGGGGCCGACCCCGCGTCGCCGGCGGCGTCCTCCGCGGGCGCCGGGGCGAGGGCGTCGTCGCCGGGCTCGAGGCGCCGGGATCCGCGGCGCCATCCGGCGAGGCCCCCGCGCCAGCGCACGAGGGCGCCGTCCTCGATCGTCACCACCTCGGCCGCCAGCGACTCGACGAGCCGCGCGTCGTGGGTCGCGAGGACCACGGCGGCGCGGGTCGCTCGCAGGGCCGCCTCGAGCGCCTCGATCAGCGGCAGGTCGAGGTCATTGGTGGGCTCGTCGAGCAGCAACACGTCGGCCTCGCGCGCCATGAGGAGCGCGAGCCCGGCCCGCGCGCGCTCGCCCCCGGAGAGGCTGGCGGCCGGGCGCGACCACGCCTCGCGGACCAGCCGCACCTGGCCCAGCAGCGCGGTCGCCCGCGGCGCGGAGACCCACGCGCCGAGCGCGGCCAGCGGCGTCGCGTCGTCGGCCAAGCCGCGGCCGTGCTGGTCGAAGAGCCACACCGCCGTCCCGGGCCGCCACCAGCGCCGGGCGCGCGGATCGTCGCTGTCGATCTCGCCGGCCAGCAGCCGCAGGAGCGTCGTCTTGCCGGAACCGCTGGGGCCCACCAGCGCCCAGCGCTCGCCCGCTCGCAGGGCGAAGGCGGCGTCGTGCAGCACGTCGCCGACCGTGAGGTGACGCAAGCGGGCCAGCTCGCCACCCTCGGTCTCGCCGGCGAGCGCGACGTCCGGCGCGCGCGCCCGCCGCGCCGCGGGCTCGGCCGAGCGCAGGCCTGCGAGCTCGCGGGTGGCGCGGCGGCGGCGCGCCTCGGCGCGGCGGTGACCCTGTGCCCGGAGCTCGGCGGCCATCGCCTCCAGCTCGGCGACGCGCTTCCGTCGCAGGCGCTCCGCCTTGGCCCCGGCTCGCCGGCGTTCGTCCTCGGCCCTGCGCGCGTGGGCATAGCCGCCCGCGTGGGGCCTCGGGGGGCCGTCGCCCCACAGCAGCACGTGGGTGGCCACGGCGTCGATCCAGGCGCGGTCGTGCGACGCGAACACCACCGCGCCCGCGAAGCGCGTGAGGCGCTCGGCCAGCCAACCGCGGGTCGCGAGATCCAGATGGTTCGTCGGCTCGTCGAGCAGCAGCACGTCGGCGCCGGCCACCAGGGCGCCCGCCAGTCGGGCGCGGCGACGCTCGCCGCCCGAGGCGGCGAGGGCGTCGCGCCGGGCGGCTTGGGTCAGCCCGAGGCGCGTCAGCGCGTCGTCGAGCCGTGCCTCCGCGTCGTAACCCCCGCGGTCGTGGAACAGGGCCTCCCACGCGCCGTAGGCCCCTAGCTCCGCGACCGTCGGGGCGGCGCCCAGGGCCGCGGCCCGCCGCTCGACCTCCGCGCCCAGTTCGCGCAGCGGCGCGCACGCGGACCACGCCAGGTCCCGCAGGCTGGCGCCCTCGGGCACCGCCGCGTCCCCCTCGTCCTGCGCGACCGAGGCGATCCACGCCCCCGGCGCGCGCCGCACGCTGCCCTCCGTCACGGCCGTCAGCGAGCCGCCCGCCAGCGCCCGCAGCAGCGTCGACTTGCCGACGCCGTTGGGTCCGACGAGGGCCCAGCGTTCGCCGGCGCCGACCGTCCAGTGCAGGTCGCGCAACAGCTCGCGGTCGCCGCGGCGCAGGGTGAGTCCTCGGGTCTCGATGAGCATGATCTCGCGGCCGTCCCGCCCCCGCATGATAGGCCGGCCCCCCGCGGGCATGACGCGCGGGCCTCGTCGCCCGGGCCCGCCGGGACGTAGCCTGGGGCATGCCGCACGCCGCGCTCACGCCCCCAGGGATCCACCCGCACCGCGTGCGGGTGCTCGCCGACGGGCCGCCGCGCTCGGCGGGCCCGGTGCTGCTGTGGATGCAGCAGGCCCAGCGCGCCCGGGCCAACGCGGCCCTCGCGCACGCGCTGGCGATCGGCGCCCTGATCGAGCGGCCCGTGGCGGTCGTGGTGGGCCTCACCCCGGACTACCCGGAGGCGACGGCACGGGCCTATGCCTTCATGCTCGAGGGGCTGCGCGAGGTGCGCGACGACCTGGCACGCCGCGGGATCGGCTTCGCGCTCGGCATCGGCGAACCCGACGAGGTCGCCCTGGCGGCCGCCCGCTACGCGGCCGTCCTGGTGGTCGACCGCGGCTACTTGCGGCACCAGCGGGCGTGGCGCGCCAGGGTGGCGGCGGAGGCGGCGTGCCCCGTGGTGCAGGTCGAGGGCGACGCGGTGGTGCCGGTCGACGTGGCCAGCGACAAGGCCGAGGTCGCGGCGCGCACGCTGCGCCCGAAGCTGTGGCGGGTGCTCGACGACTACCTGGATCCCGTGCCCGACGCCGATCCGTCGGTCCGCTGGGCGGGCGGGCCGCCGTCGGTGGCGCCGTTCGAGGACGTGGCCGCGGCGCTGGCGGATCCCGTGCGGCTGCGGCGGCGGGTCGGCGTCGACGAGCGCGTGGCGCCGGTCTCGGGCATGTTCCCGGGGGGCGCGCGTGCCGCGGCCGAGCGGCTGCGGCGGCTGATCGGCGAGGTGCTGCCCGGCTACGCCGACGACCGCAACCAGCCGCAGCGCGACGGCGTGTCGTACCTCGGGATGCACCTGCACTTCGGCCAGGTCTCGCCGGTCGAGGTGCTCCGCCGCGTGCGGGCCGCGGCGGAGGCGGCCGGTCGCCGCTCGGAACCCGCCGACGGCGCCGACGGCGTGGCGCGGGGCGCCGCCGCCTTCGTCGAGGAACTGCTCGTGCGCCGCGAGCTCGCCATCAACCACGTCGAGCGCTGCGCCGACTACGGCGACTACGCGGCGCTGCCCGCGTGGGCGCGACGCACGCTGGCGCTGCACGCCTCCGACCCGCGCGAGCACCTCTACGACGACGACGCCCTGCTCGGCGCGGCGACCCATGACCCGTACTGGAACGCCGCCATGCGCGAGATGCGCGACACCGGCTACCAGCACAACTACATGCGCATGTACTGGGGCAAGAAGGTCCTCGAGTGGAGCGCCTCGCCCGAGCAGGCCTACGAGCGGCTGCTCCGCTGGAACAACCGCCTCCTGCTCGACGGCCGCGACGCGAACTCCTACGCCGGCGTCGGTTGGGTCTTCGGCCTGCACGATCGGCCGTGGGCCGAGCGAGCGGTCTTCGGCACCGTGCGCTACATGAACGCGGCGGGCCTGCGGCGCAAGGCGGACCCGGAGTCGTACGTGCGCAAGGTCGAGGCCCGCGTGGCCGCGCTGCGGGGACCGGCCGCATGAACGCGACGGGACGACGCTTCCAGGCGGTCGGCCGCAACCAGGGCTTCGTGTGCGCCGTGTGCGGCGCCGACGTGCCGCCGCTCGCCAACGGCTCGTGCCGCAACCACTGCCCGGCCTGCCTGCACTCGCTGCACGTCGACGTCATGCCGGGGGACCGGGCGAGCGACTGCGGCGGGGTACTGGTGCCGGTGGCGGCCGAGCGCAGCGGGAAGAAGGGGTGGGTCATCGTCCACCGCTGCGCGCGCTGCGGCGAGCTGCGGCGCAACAAGGCCGCGCTCGACGACCCCGCCTGGGCTGACGACCGCGAGCGGCTCATCGAACTGGTGGCGCGCGGGCCCGCCCGTGAACCCACGCGGGTGCCGACGCGCGGGCCGCGGCGGCGCTGAACGCGCCGGCTCGACCCGGTCGGCTCGACGCCGCCGGGTCGAGCCGACCGGGTCGACGCGCCGGGTCGGGCCTGGTAGCCTCACGCCATGCTTCCTCCTGGACGCTCCTGCCGCCGGATCCGGGGCTGACGTGACCGCCGACGTCGTCCTCCTCGCGGGCCGGGTCCGCACGATGGATCCGCGGAACCCGCTCGCGCAGGGCCTCGCCTGGCGCGCCGGCCGCCTGGTGGCGGTCGGCACCCGCGACGAGGTGCTCGCCTGGAGCGGCCCGCGCACGCGTGTCGTCGAGGCGCCCGAGACGTGCGCCCTGCCCGGTTTCCACGACGCCCACCTGCACCTCACGCAGCACGGCCTCGAGCTCGAGCAGGTCGCTCTGGCGGACGCCGCGACGCTCGACGACGGCGTGGCGCGCGTCGCCGAGGCGGCCGCCGCCCGCCCCGAGGGGAGCTGGATCCTGGGCGCCGGCTTCGCGCTGCAGCGCTGGGGCGTGCGCGGCCTCGACCGGCGCGACCTCGACCGCGCGGCGCCGCGGCACCCGGTGCTGCTCCGGTCGCAGGACCACCACAGCGCCTGGGCCAACTCCATCGCCCTGGGTCTGGCGGGCATCGACGCGGCGGCCGAGGACCCCGAAGGCGGCGTCGTCGTGCGCGACGCGGCCGGCGAACCCAGCGGCCTGCTGCTCGAGGCCGCCGTCGCGCTCGTGCAGGCGGTCGTGCCGCCGGCGGACGCGGCCACGCTCGCCCGCGCCCTCGACGCCGCCGGGCGCGACCTCGCGGCCCGCGGGATCACCACGGTCCACCACATGGCCGCGGAACCCGCCGCCTACTGGCGGGCGCTGGCGACGCGGGCGAGTCGGGCGGACGGCGGGTCCTACCCGCTGCGCGTCTGGGCCTGCATCCCGCACGCCGATCTCGAGCACGCCGCGGCCATCGGTCTGGCCGGTGGGCAGGGCGGCGACCACTTCGTCGTCGGCGGCGCCAAGTTCTTCGCCGACGGTGCCCTCGGCAGCCGCACGGCCTGGATGCTTGAGGCGTACGGGGAGGGCGGCGTCGGGATCGTCGAGGACGGTCCCGAGCGCCTGCGCGAGCGCTACCGGCTCGCGGCCGATGCGGGCTTCGCGCCCGTCACCCACGCGATCGGCGACGCCGCCAACCGCGCCGCGATCGCCGCGCTCGAGGCGACGGCGCCGGCCTGGCGCGCGGCGGGGCTACGGCCACGCATCGAGCACGCGCAACACCTGCACGACGACGACCTGGGCCGGCTGGCCGGCCTCGGCGCCGTCGCCTCCATGCAGCCGATCCACCTGACGTTCGACGCCGCCTCGCTGCGGGCGCTCCTCCCGGATCGCCTCGACCGCGCCTACCGCACGCGCGATCTGCTCGACGCCGGCGTCCCGCTGGCCTTCGGCAGCGACACCCCCGTGGCCTCGCCCGACGTGTTCGCGGGTCTGCGGGCGGCCGTCGGCCGCGTCGGCGCCGACGGTCGCCCGCTCGGCGCCGGCCAGGCCCTCGGCGTGTCGGAGGCCCTCGACGCCTACACGACGGGGGCGGCCTTCGCCATCGGGCGCGAGCGGCGCTCGGGCATGCTGCGCGCGGGTTTCGACGCGGACGTCGTGCTGCTCGACCACGACCCGCTCGCCGCCCTCGACGACCTGACGGTGATGGCGACCGTGATGGACGGCGCCTTCACCCACGCCAGCGACGGCCTGGGGGATTGAGCGACGCCGGTCAGGCGTCCGGGTGCACCTCGACCTCGCGCAGACGGGCGCGCGGACCGACGCGGGTCACGAAGGCCAGCACGTCCGCGAGGCGCGCGGGATCGATCCAGCGGGCCGGGTCGGCGTCCGGCATCGACGCGCGGTTGGCGGGCGTGTCGAGGGTGCCCATCGGGAACACGGTGACGGCGCGCACGCCGCGGCGCGCGGTCTCCTCGTCCACCGCCCGCAGGTACGCCGCGAGGGCGGCCTTCGAGGCGGCGTAGGCGGCGGCGCCGGCGCCCCCGCGGCGCGCCTGGCCGGCGGCGACCCCGACGATCGTGCCCTCGCCGCGCCCGCTCATGCGAGGCAGCAGCGCGCGCACCACGCTCGCGGCGGTGGCGAGGTTGAGGTCGAGTTGCCCGCGCAGCATCGCGAGGTCGGCCTCGGCCGCCGGCGCGGTCGCGAAGCCGCCGGCGAGCAGCAGCGCCGACCGCACCGGACCGACCTCCTTCTCGACGCGATCGACGGCCGCGGCCACGGCCGCCTCGTCGAGCAGGTCGACGGCCGCCGTCCACGGCCGGGGCGAGCCGCCGGGATCGCTCGACGGCGGGCGACGGTCGAGGAGCGCCAGGCGCGCGCCATCACGCAGGAGTCGTTCCTGCACGGCGCGCCCCAGCGCGCCGCCGGCACCGGTCACGAGCACGACGGCATCCTGCATGCGAACCTCCTGAGTCGGCCCGCGGCGGTCGCGTCCGTGCGGGCGGAACGCGTCCTGGAGCGCGTCCCGGCCCATGCTATCGTCGCGCCATGGCGTCTCGCGTCGGCCCCGCCACCGCGCCCTTCGACCTCGACGCGGCGCTGGCGCGCGCGCGCGTGGCCGCCCGCCGCCTGCCGGCCAGCGACCGGTCGGCGGCGTTGAGGCGGGTCGCCGACGGGCTGCGACGCGACGCCCCCCGGATCCTGTCGGCCAACGCGGAGGACGTGGCGCGCGCCCGCGAGGCCGGCGTGGCCGATGCCCTCGTGGATCGGCTGGCGCTCTCCGCGACGCGCCTGGCGGCGATCGCCGACGCGGTCGTGCAGGTCGCCGACCTGCCCGATCCGGTCGGGCGGGTGCTCGAGGGCTGGCGGCTGCCGAACGGGCTCGAGGTCCGCTCG
>Ga0180435_10000816_pt1 | contig 32791 bp, 35 predicted proteins | sample SS_ome_3_FD_132467 | JGI IMG/M metagenome (GOLD analysis project Ga0180435, IMG submission 132467) | Hypersaline lake sediment archaeal communities from the Salton Sea, California, USA - SS_3_S_1 metaG | ecosystem: Environmental > Aquatic > Non-marine Saline and Alkaline > Hypersaline >... | reverse complement strand
GTTTTCTATAAACTTCGGTACTTTTCATGCACAAAGTGTCCAGAAAAAAATTTGAGATAGACAGATCGGATACCCACTTTGGGTTCATATTAATTACCACCTGTGTTCACGTAAATAGCTTTTCAAAAAAGTCTACCATGCATCGAATTATGCCTCAGAGTCCAAAAAAACTCTATCATATGGGTAATCAGTCGACCTGGAACGAACCAGTATATTTGATTCGGCAATAGAATGCTTTTTGACATGAAAATTCTGTTTAGATTTTAATCTGTTAATAAAAAATTTGAATTTTATAAAATTATGCTTGACAGACCGACGGTCGGTCGGTATATTTGTCTAACAATTGCCCTTCACAAGGAGGTAAATATGGTTCGAATTGTAAAAAAGGCTTCGGAAAGGCGTCAAGAAATTATTAATGCGGCCAGGGAACATTTTCAGACACAAGATTATAAAAAGATAACCATGCAGGACCTGATGAAGAAACTTAACATCGCAAAAGGAACGATTTATCATCACTTTACATCCAAAAGTGAAATTCTGGAAGCAGTTGTGGAAGATATGGTTGATGAAGAACTTGTTAGAAAACAGGATTTGCTAAGGAAGCATCAAAATCTAAAGGCCCTTGAAAAATTAACACTTCTTATAACAGAGAGTAGTATGGCCGATGACAATGAAAAGCTTCTCGAAAATCTTCATCATCCAGAAAATTCGGAAATACATACAAGGCAACTTGCCCGCCTTCTTTTAAAAATCGCTCCGCTTTTCGCTTCAGTCATATCCGAAGGATGTGAACAGGGAGTCTTTAAAACAAGGCATCCTCTCGAATGTGCGGAGTTTCTTCTCGCTGGGGTCCAGTTTCTCACGGACATAGGTTTTTATCCCTGGGATGAAGAACAATTACATCGCCGAGCGGAAGCATTTCCCTTTTTAATTGAAACTCTGTTGGGAGCACCAACAGGTTCATTTGACTTTCTTAAAAATAGTTAGGAGGAGAACATGAGTATTACAAATTATAAACACCCGGTTCATTTTTACTTTTTATCCACAATTATTCCTTGGATATTTTGGTTTATTGCAGCCCATTTAAGCCATATTACTCCAAGTAATCATATTTATGCTGTTTCAGGAGGTATTCTTTGCCTGTTGGGATTGGTAAGTCCAATGGTCATTGCTTTTTTTATGATGGGTTCCGATCCAAATTTACGTAATGATTTTTTTCATCGAATTTTCAGTTTTAAGGATACAAAACTATTATACATTATCACAACCTGTTTTCTTATGCTTGGAAGTATCCTCCTGGCACAGGCAATTTCATTACTTTTTGGGCACAGTGTAGACCAATTTTCTATAGCAAATAGCACTTCGTTCACATTCGGGCTTTTTCCTGCCTGGTTTCTACTTTTTATTGCCCCCTTATTTGAAGAGTTAGCATGGCACTCTTATGGTACCGATTGCCTACGTGCCCGCTTTAGCCTATTCACTTCTTCTGTAATATTCGGTGTTTTCTGGGTGTTATGGCATCTTCCTCTGGGATTTATAAAAGATTATTACCACAGCAACGTTGTCGAAACAGGATGGCTCTATTCTGTAAATTTTGCCGTTAGCTTATTTCCTTTTGTGATTATAATGAATTGGCTTTACTACAAAACAGATCGAAATATTCTGGTTCCGATAATATTCCACATTACAGCAGGACTTTTTAATGAAATGTTTTTGACTCACCCGGACAGCAAGGTAATACAAACCATTCTGTTGCTTGTATTATCTATTTATCTGGTTTGCAAAGACAGGGATTTTTTTTTCAATCGTGAAATTGAAACAATTGCCACGTCACCTACTCCCATAGATGTCAAAAATAATCCAATGACTACACCCTGCGTATTAAGATAGCTCTGGATACAATAATAAAGCAAAAAATTGACCTTACATAAAGATATAGCAAAGAAAGGAACGCTTAAAAAATGACACTACAAATGCGAAAATTAGTTGCGAGCTCCATTTTCTTAATCTTCACGGCATTCAATGTTCAAGCTCAAGAAAAAAAAGACTTAGAGTCCGGCTTCTCAGGCAGGTTGCAGGGCGGCATAATTTTTCTTCAGACTGACAGCCGGTTGTCAGCCGACAACACCAATCGTCGAATCATCGATCTTGACGGGCCGGCTGATACCCACAATATATGCTCAGGGATTGCATCCGTTTACCTTAGTTACCGGTTTGAAGACGGAACTTCTGTTTATGCCGGTAACCCGCTGGAGGTCGGCGAGGGGCTTGCTTTGGAGGCAGGGATAAATCGATCTGTTGGTGATACCTCTGTCGATTTAGCCCTGACCTATCTCCCCATCAAGGAAGTTTGGAAGAATCCATATCGGACACTAAGTGATCGTGATCAAACCAATATTGATGTGTATGGGCTTCGCGCTAAATTGCAGGCGGTCGCAGGAAGCCCATGGGAAATAAACTACAAAATCGATCAGATAGACATCGAAGAAGATGAAATCGGTGACCTTGAGGATGATCTGAAACGCAGCGGTCTGACTCATGAATTGGGTATCAAATACAACCTGCCGCTTCAGCCCGGGGTCAGCCTCCGTCCCGAATTAAGCTATACCTATGGCGATATCAAGGGCGACAGCAACAGCTACCAAGGAATCAATTTAAGCACCTTATTTAAATGTGCCCGACCTCCATGGGTATTTATCGGTCTTGTATCTGGTTTTCACAACCAATATCAAAAGAGTCACCCAATCTTTGGGAAAACCCGCCATGAAACCGGCATCACAACCTTTGCCCAAGTGATGCGTCTAAATCTTTTTGGAGCGGAACGTCTCTTTGCCAGCGCCGGCGTGGGCTATGTATGGTCGGACGCCAATATTAATTTCTTCGACAGCCATAATTTAATCGGCCTTGCCAGTGTGGGGATAAATTTTTAAATATAGACGGATGATGCAACTATAAGTATGATAATTGTTTCAACCTGACGTTTTTTGCTGCGACGTTCTGGAAAACGCGGATTAAACAGGCCTTATTCGAGATTCTGTTTGTCGGCGATTCAGATTGCCGACTTCTAGAACTGATTCCCGGATAATGGCCAGTTAAAAAAATGCGATGAAATTGCATCAGTCATGAAGTTGGATGTTTTTCCCTTCGAGAGCCAGCTTGGTATTTCGCACGGCACACATTTTACCGCACATGGTGCAGGTGTCTTTCTCTTCAGGCTGTGATGAGGCCCTGTATCTTAAAGCTTTCTCCGGGTCAATGGACAGCTCGATCATTTTATCCCAGTCAAGGTCCATTCGCGCCTTGCTCATTTCGTTGTCCCATTTTCTTGCTCCGCTTATCCCTTTTGCAATATCTGCAGCGTGGGCGGCAATCCTGGAGGCGATAATACCTTCCTTCATATCTTCCAGAGTTGGCAGTCTGAGGTGCTCTGCGGGTGTCACGTAGCAGAGAAAGTCAGCGCCGTTGGCTGCTGCAATGGCACCGCCAATGGCACTGGTGATATGGTCATAGCCGGGTGCGATGTCGGTTACAATGGGTCCCAGGACATAAAAGGGTGCGCCATGGCAGAGCCGTTTTTCCAGCATCATATTTCCGCTGATCTCGTTGATCGCCATATGACCGGGCCCTTCGATCATGACCTGCACATTTTTTTTCCATGAGGCCAGTGTCAACTCTCCCAGGACGATCATTTCTTCCACTTGTGATGCGTCGGTTGAATCGTGAATACTGCCTGGACGGCAACTGTCGCCGAGACTCAGGGTCACATCGTAGGCATTGCAGATATCCAGCAGTCTGTCGTAATGTTCGTAGAACGGATTTTCCTGGTTGTTCATTTCCATCCAGGAAAAAAGGAGGGACCCTCCCCGTGAGACAATCCCGGTAAGTCTCTTGCCCTGTTTTACCTTTTCAGCCGTCGCCCTGTTCAGTCCCGCATGAATTGTCATAAAATCAACACCGTCTTCGGCATGCTCTTCGACCACTCTGAAAAATTCATCAACGGTAATATCCCTGAGATCTTTATCGTAGAATCCGACCGCATCATAAACGGGTACAGTGCCGATCATGGCGGTGGACATCTCGATGAGTCTTTTTCTGAATTCCCGGGTTTTACCAAAGCATGAAAGATCCATAATGGCTTCAGCTTTTAAGGCCAGCGCATGTTCGACTTTTTGTATTTCCAGGTCAATGTCGCAGCAGTCTTTGGATATTCCGAGGTTGACATTTATTTTGGTTCTAAGACCCTGGCCGATACCCTCATGGTTGAGGTTCCTGTGGTGTTTATTCGCAGGGATAACCACTTTGCCTTCGGATATCAGGTTTTTCAGTTTGTCGGGGTCCATGCTTTCCTTTGCGGCAACGGTCTTCATTTCGGCTGTGATGATGCCCTTTCCGGCCGCATCCATTTGTGTTGTATAGTCCATGGTGTTTATCCTTTTCTCATCCGATGTCTTATGTCTTTTATCTTTGCGGCGATGTCATCCGCGCCGACGATTTCCGTAACAAGGGCCACACAGGGTGCACCACGACTCACAACTTCCGAAACATTGTGGGTTTTAATGCCGCCCAACGTCACGAACGGTACGTCGACCCTTTTTACCGCATAATCAAGATATGGAAGACCCACCGGGTCACAGACGTTTTTCTTGGTATATGTACGGTATATAGGCCCCACACCGATATAATCCGCTCCTTTTGATATCGCCTCTTCAGCTTGGGAAGGGGAATGGGTTGACATGCCGATGACCATCCCGTTTCCAACCATCTTTCTAACCGCCTCGATGGGAAGATCATCCTGCCCGATATGAATGCCATCCGCCCCCGTCATCAGGGCAATGTCCGCGTGGTCGTTTACAATGAAAAAAACACCCGCACCCGTTGTCATTTCCCTTATTTTCATACATTGTTCATACTTCTCTCCCATTTCCTTTTCTTTTTCCCTGTATTGAATGATTTTAATGCCGGCATCGATCATTTCCTTTACCACGTCGATATTATTTCTTCCCCTGGAGTGCTCTTCCGATGTGATGCAGTAAATATCTGTGTCCGGGAGTAATTTTTTATTCATTGCTTAACCTCTAAATGTCCTGTATTGGCCCCCAAAACATGGGACAGAACAATATCCGCCTGTTTTGCTGCCGCGATATTCACCCTTGGGGAGGCGGGCGGAAGCTCTTTCGAAGTCTCGGAAACCAGGTCTCCCACCAGAAAGAAGTTGTTCCCCGCCCGATGAATTTTAATATCATCGCTGTTTCCCCAGCCGGCGATTCCCGATGCGGACACCAGGATTTTTTCAGTTCCGGCATAGGTCTCAATAATCATTTTTTTATCTTTTGCATTGTCAAACGCCTCCACCAAAATATTACACGGATCAAAAAAAGTATGAATGTTGCTGCGGCTGATTTTTGCCGCAATGAGGTTGAGTTCCAGGTCAGGGTTGACGCTTAGAAGATTGTCTTTGAGCATGTCAACTTTCCTTTTTCCTTCTTGATGGGAGAAGAAAAACTGCCGGTTCAGATTGGAAAGCTCCACCCGGTCAAAATCCACAATGGTGAACCGCTTGAAACCGCAGCGGACCAGATTGACGGCACAATTTGAGCCGAGTCCCCCGGCGCCGGCAATGCCGATGACCGTTTTCCGGATTTTTTCAAATCCGTCATTACCGAAACAAGCCTGAATCTCTTTTTCAAAATCATTCATGATTTATACCGCCTTATCCATTATCCGTTGCCAGTCTTTAAATACAGGCTGGTATCCCAGTCGCTGTATCTGAAGTTTTATTTCCTGGACGGACCGATGATCGGAGATGTCGAATTGGCCGATGTCTTTTGACCCGCTTGTCCACCCGCCGACTTTTGTTGACGATCCTGCCGACATTTTTGTGGCTCCGAGCCTGATAATATTATCCCTGAATGCGGCGGACTCCCGTGTGGAAATGGTAATGCCTGCTCTTGGAAGAAAAAGCCTGAAGGCGAGCATGATCTGAACAAAGCTCCTGTCCGATACGGTGTGGGGCGGATGAAAGCTGCCTTCGTGGGGTTTGATTCTCGGTAAAGACAGGCCCAGTTCCACTTCCGGAAAGGTGCGCTGGATATAGTCTCCATGCAGGCCGGTGAGAAACGCTTCACGCCGCCAGCTGTCAAGCCCGAGAAGTGCCCCGATATTGACAGACCTGATTCCGGCAGCGGCGGCCCTGTCCGGCGCGGTCAAACGATATTCAAAGTTCTTTTTTGGTCCTGATGGATGAAGCGCCCTATACAGACCGATGTTATATGTCTCCTGGTAGATGGTGAGGCAGTCCACCCCGGCATTCACCAGATCGGCATATTCTTCTGTCTCAAGTTCATACACTTCAATACATACGGAGGAGAAATGTTTTGCAACAATACGGGTACATTGTTGAAGATATTCTGGCGTGGCGATGTGCCTGGCCCCTCCGGTAAGGATGAGGATGTGCTTAAGGCCGGTTTTTGCTATTTCCACAGCTTCTTTTTCCACCTCCTCCAAGGAAAGCTGCTTTCGGACAATCTTATTTTCCGCATTAAAACCGCAGTAAAGGCACTGATTGGTGCAGAAGTTGGACAGGTACAAGGGCGTGTAGAGTTGAATGACCTTTCCAAAATGCTGAACAGTAAGTCGATGAGCTTTCTGGGCCATCTCCTCGATGTAGTCTTCCGCAGCGGGTGAAAGGAGAGCAAGAAAGTCATTTGTCCCTAGGGTATCTTTAGAGAGGGCCCGTTCCACGTCTTTTCGTCCGTACTGTGCCAGGGCAAGGTCCGGATTGAAATCATCATAATGCAAACATGTCGGGTAGAAACTCATATCAGACCTTTTTAATATCTTCACTGTTCACGTTTTCATTCAAAAAGCCGGTTAAGGGAGAAGAGGCGGAGGCCAATTCGGATGTCGCCCCCGGCCCTGCAAGAAACGCGTCTCTGCCTGCCTTCACAGCCATACCGAAGGCTTTGGCCATGGAAGCGGGATTGCTTGCACCGGCTATTGCCGTATTTACGAGGCATGCATCCGCGCCCATTTCCATAGCCTCGCAGGCCTGGCTTGGTTTTCCAAGACCGGCATCCACGATAATAGGAAGCCTTATTTCACTGATAAGGATTCTGATAAGCTCTTTTGTCTTAAGCCCCCGATTGGTGCCTATGGGAGCACCAAGGGGCATGACGGCAGCAGCGCCCGCGTCTTCGAGTTTTTTTGCCACCATGAGGTCCGGGCTAATATAGGGAAGAACGACAAATCCATCCGCTGCCAGCACTTTCGTCGCCTCGATGGTTTCGTATCCATCGGGAAGCAGGTACTTGTTGTCGGATATGACCTCGATTTTAATCCAGTCTCCGCATCCGGCGGCACGGGCAAGCCTTGCGATTCGTATTGCCTCGGCTGCGTTCCTTGCCCCCGATGTGTTTGGCAGGAGTTGGACATGTGTTGGAATGTGATCGAGGATATTATCGGTTTCGGAATCAACGTCTATTCGTCGCAAGGCCACCGTGATTACCTGGGAACCGGATTCACTGATAATGTCCGGAATAAGCGAATCCGACGAGTATTTACCGGTGCCGGTTATGAGACGGCTCGTCAGTTTTTTGCCGCCAAGCTCCAAAATGTCATTCATGATCTATCAGCCTCCGCCCACAATCCGCATTACTTCCAGATTATCATTTTCTTTTAGGATACAATGCTCCATATTTTCTCGGTTAAGAACGTCCAGGTTGTATTCAACCACAACCCGGTCCGGGTTCAGTTTTTTTGACGAAAGATAATCCATGATTCGCGTATTCGGTTTTACGGATTCCTTCTTACCGTTCACTGTGATGATGATGTCCATTACAGGCTCCTTAAATGAAAAAAGGCCTGCTCCTTTCGGGGCAGACCTGCTATATCACTGCGATTTGTAAGTCCGCTTCCCTACGGCAGCATTAACTGCTTCAGGTTCAAGGGGTCGATCAGAAGATGCCTCTCAGCCAAAGGGCTCCCCCAGCATGTCAATAGATTATATCGGTTTTTCTATTTATGTAAAGGTTTATTTTATTTTTATGTTAATCCAGGTGTAACCGTTCAATTTTGGCGCCGGTTCTTCAGAAAGGCGATGATTTTCCTGTTTACCACATCAGGCTTTTCATAATGAACCGCGTGCTTTGCATGGCTTACGAACAAGTATTCGCAGCCCGGCATTAACTCCCTTGCCAAACTGCTGTTACCGAATGGCGTTACCTCATCCCCTTCGCCCCAGATGAGCAAAGCGGGACGCCGCTCGTCTCCGATTCTTCTGAAATCATCCGATGTATTGAAGGGGAAGTTGCAGATTGTCGAGTGAATCGCCCGCAGAAATCCGCTGTATCGCATCTGTTTCTTGAAATTTTCAATGTAGTCGGGCTTCATGGCGGCGTCGAAGAAGAGTCCGTCAATGCTTTTCAGCAAAGACTTTTCTCCCACAAGGGACATGAGAATTTTTCCGAGAACAGGAATTGTCAAAAGTTTTGCAGATGCAGGCATGTTTACCGGGAAACCGGCAGGTGCGATAAATGTAATTTTATCGATCTTTTCAGGGTAGTGGTTAGTGAAGGCCGCCGAAATGGCACCCCCCATGGACCAACCCACCAGGTGAGCCCTGGTTGTTATGCTGAGGGCGGATAACAGCTCCTTCAGTTGTCGAACAAAGAATCCCATATCATAAGTCGTTGAAGGTCGATCCGAATACCCGCGCCCGAAAATATCATAGCGCAATACCCGAAAGCCATTTTCAACCAGTGCCTTAAATGTGGGATCCCATGCGAACATGGGTGTGGACAGGCCGTGGATAAGCACAACCGGGTCGCCATCTTCAGGTCCCCGGATTTCGTAGTGGGTAACGCCGTCGCTGAGTTCTACGAATTTTCCCGGAAGATCAGCTCTAACCCGGTCATTCAATTGTTTCATGTTCGGAATCTCCTTCAAAGATATCAGGATCTTTTTATACGCGGTAGACCGGTGTTAGAACTCCAACACCAATCCTACCGGGCAGTGATCGGACCCGAAAATATCATTGTCGATAAATGCATCTTTAATCCAGCCTTTTTCAACGATATCCCGGGTGACAAAGAAATAGTCAATCCGCCAGCCGGCATTGCTTTTTCGTGCATTGAAACGGTAGCTCCACCATGAATATTTCACCGTATCCGGATAGAGATGGCGAAAGGTATCCACATAACCGTTTTCCGCAATGTGATCGAGCCAGTCCCTTTCAATGCGCAAAAATCCGGAACGATTCTCATTGGCTTTGGGGTGTTTGAGATCAATGGCATTATGTGCGGTATTATAATCCCCTGTTATCACAAGGCTGCGGCCGCTGTTTCTAAGCCGGTCGGTGTAGTTGAAAAAATCCTTGTAAAAATCGAGTTTATATTGCAGGCGCTCTTCATTCATTGTGCCGTTTGGAAAATAGACATTAAAAAAAACGAAATCCTTAAAATCCATTTCCAGGATTCGCCCCTCGTTATCATATCTGTCAATGCCGATTCCGGTTTTGACATGGTCGGGTTGTATCCGGGAGTAAGTGGCGACTCCGCTGTACCCTTTTTTACTGGAGGCATAGGACCAATGGGATTGATACCCGTCAAGGTTCATCATCTCATCTGTACGCTGATGCTCCTGGAGCTTTGTTTCCTGGAGTGCTATTATGTCCCCGTCAATTTTGTTTACCGACTTGATAAAATCTTTTTTCATGACGGCCCTGAGGCCGTTAACATTCCACGAGATTAGCCTGATCGTTTTTTTTGCCATATGGTTATCATCCGCTCGTTTAGGGTTAATAAAGTGGGCATGGCGTGCATATTACAATATAACTCGTCTGATTTCCAGTGGTATTATTCTCCAGCGCTCTTAATCATATCAGGGTTGGGATCAAGGTTGGGATTAAAATTATGATTAGGAGTCGGAGGAATACCGCGGATGTACCGGTGAAACCGGCGGAACCGGATTAACCTCTTGAATGGGGCCTAAGGGCTTTCTGAGCGGATTCGGGCCGGCCGCGGCCGGCCGCGTATGAATAATGGGATGTCCGAAATTTAGCACATCTATCCATGTAAATCAAGAATGATGGCTTCGTAAAAAAATACGGAATGTTGACGGATCACCGATAAACATGTAATTTCAACTGTATTATTGTAAAAGTGAGGAAAACTACATCATGACAACACTTAAATACATTCTGGGCCCCATGCGCCTTCCATTTTTAATGTTGACGCCTGCATGTGTTATATTGGGGCTCTCCACTGCAGTCTGGACAACCGGAAAACAAGATACGATCAATTACGTCTCGTTTCTATTGGCGATGACAGGTGCATTTGCTGCGCATATCAGTGTGAACGCGTTCAACGAATATTTTGATTTTAAAAGCGGGCTTGATTTAAAAACAGTGCGCACCCCGTTCAGCGGGGGGAGCGGCGCCATTCCGGAGCGACCGGAGTTTTTACTACATGCGCTAATTACTGCGGTTGCGACCTTTGTCCTCACCGCCGCGATAGGGGTATATTTTTTAATTACCATCGGTCCGGGGCTGCTGCCGCTGGGTCTTTTGGGACTCATCATCATCATTATTTATACACCTTGGCTGACGCGGAGCGGCATACTGTGCCTGTTTGCCCCGGGAACCGGGTTTGGGATTCTGATGGTGATGGGGACCGACTTTGTTTTGACCGGGGGATATTCCATGACGGCGTTCTTTGCTTCCCTTACGCCATTTTTTCTTGTCAGCAACCTTCTTCTTTTAAATCAATTCCCCGATGTCGAAGCAGATAACAGTATAGGCCGAAGCCATTTCCCGGGTGTTGCCGGCAGAAGAAAAAGCAGTTTCATTTATACCGCATTTGTTCTCATGACCTACCTGTCAATTATCTTTGGCGTTGAATTAAACTATTTGCCGGAGCTGTGCCTGATCGGCCTTGTCACGTTTATTCCCGCAATGTTTGTGTGCAGCGGTGCATACAGGCATGCCGATGATATTCAGAAGCTGGTTCCCTTCATGGGGATTAACGTAATTATCACCGTTGCGACGCCTCTTCTTGTTGCAATGGGACTGGTCCTGGGTTAGCAAAGGGAATGCATACGCCGCTTATAAACGGACTTTCCGAAAGCCAGATGAACGCGTTCTCAGCAGTTCTTGCATCCGCTAATGTTCCTTTCAGGTCACAGAAAAGCAGGGGAGAGTGGAGTATACATGTTGAGGATGCCCATGTTGAACATGCCCGCCATATTCTCAGTGAGTATCTGTACGAAAATCAGCCGGTGGACACTGCAGTTGATACAGTTGACGAGCCGTCCACGAAAACATTGTCCGGGGTATGGGCGGGGGGGATGCTCGCGGCCGTTTATATTGCAGCGGGCAGAGGAAAAAATCTTGATGTGTTCATTAAGAGTTTCGGGTCGTCGGCGTCGGAAATAGTTGAAGGTGATTTCTACAGAACGGCAACATCCCTTTTTTTCCATGGGGATGCGGGGCATCTTGTGGGGAATATGGTCTGCATCGCTTTATTTGGAACCGCCGTATGCGGCATAACCGGCTGGGGCGTTGGATGGCTTATGATTCTGTTTGGCGGTATGTCCGGCAATTTATTGAATGCGTTTTTTTATCAATCCGGGCACATATCCATTGGCGCTTCCACAGCGGTCTTCGGTGCGGTGGGCATACTATCCGGATACCAGTTCATGAACCGGGCTAAACGGTCCGGGCAATCCGGATGGAGAAAAAGCGCGTGGCTTCCCATTGCCTGCGGGCTCGCTTTGCTGGCATTTTTAGGGGCAGGGGAGTACACGGATATCATGGCGCATCTTTTTGGTTTTATGTCGGGGCTGTTGCTGGGCGTGGGATATGCCGCTATCATCAGGCGCCCCCTGTCGTCCGTTTTTCAGTACATCTCGGTTAGTATCGTGTTGGGTGTCCTGACACTATCCTGGATTCAGGGTCTTGGATAGCTATAAGTGGTTTTGAAACCATTTCTAACCGTTGTCTTTTTTCGTGTCTTTTTCCGGTTCTTTTTCAGGTTCCGATTCTGTTTCGGTTTTTTCTAAAGGCTTAAACCCGAATGTTCCCAGAACTTCTTTGACAAAATCCGGTTTCAAAGGTTTCAGGATATAATTGTCACACCCCTGGGCAACGTGCCCGGGTTTAATGAAAAACAGATTTAAGATAAATCAATCGATCCGGAATCAGTGTCCGGCATCACGGACGCCTTTGAGCGTTGTTTCAACCAGTTCTTTTATTTCGCCAAGGCGCTGCTCGGACATGGCTTCAAACCGCAGCACGAGTGCGGGTTGTGTGTTTGAGGCCCGGACAAGCCCCCAGCCGTCATCGAAAAGAACGCGGACGCCGTCAATGTCTATGACATCATGCGTCTTTCTGAAAATGTCCGTCACCTTCTCCACAACGCTGAATTTTATATGGTCCGGGCATTCGACCCTGATTTCCGGTGTATTGTATGTCTTCGGGATATCGGCTATCAGTTCCGACACGGTTTTACCCGAGGCGGCAATGATTTCAAGCAGTCTGCATGATGCATAAATAGCATCATCATAACCAAAGTATCGGTCTGCAAAGAAAATGTGGCCGCTCATCTCGGCGGCAAGTTCGGCTTTTTCCTGTTTCATTTTTTTCTTGATCAGAGAATGACCTGTTTTCCACATAATCGCCTTTCCGCCGTTTTTTTCAATGTCATCATACATTGTTTTCGAACACTTTACTTCTGAGATGAAAGTGGCCCCGGGTTTTCTTGAAAGAATTTCCCTCGAGAATATGATCATCAGTTGATCGCCGAACACAAGATTCCCGTTTTCATCCACAACACCAATCCTGTCCGAATCACCATCGTAGCCGATACCCACGTCAAGTTTTTTATCCTCCACGAGGGCCACGAGATCTTTCATGTTTTCTGCGACGGTAGGGTCTGCTTCATGATTGGGAAATGTGCCGTCCATATCACAGAAAAGGTCAAAGACTTCACAGTTGAGGGCTTTAATGATTGGCACGCCGACAACACCCCCCGTGCCGTTTCCTGCATCGATACCTACCCGGAGCGGCCTCTTAACGGAGATGTTTTCCGTAACAAACGATTTGTAAGGTTCGATGGCATCGGCTGACGTTAAAGCGCCGTTGCCGGTGGCAAAAACGCCTTTCTCGATGAGGCTCCGAACCACCTGGATTTCCTCCCCATGAATCGAGTCAAGGTCAATGCAAAGCTTGAAACCGTTGTATTCAGGAGGGTTATGACTTGCCGTCACCATAACGCCGCCTTGTGTTGCAAAGTGCTGTATTGAGAAATAGAAAACCGGGGTGGGGCAAATCCCGATATCAGTGATATCACAGCCTGTGGAAAGAAGGCCTTCAATGAGCTTCTCGGAATATGCAGGGGAGGTGGTTCTGCAGTCTCTTCCCACGGATAACATTTTTTTCCCTTTTTCCATCAGGTAGGTGCCCACAGCTTTCCCGATGAGAACCACGTCTTCTTCGCTGATATCCTTGCCTGCAATACCCCTGATGTCATACTCCCTGAATATTTCCGGATTCATACTGTTCCTCCATATCGTGGTCCGCTGTATCGGGATACCACATGTTGATTTCAATGATGAATTCTGTGACATAATTATGAAAAGCCGGTTGCAGAACCGTAACGGCTGAAACGAAAGAAATATCTCATGCTTAAGGTTTCATGTCAATTGGAAATGCACTTAAATAAGCGGGTTCAGACGGCATGCTGCCGGGAGTTCGGGCCAAACAAAGACTTGACCCTTGCGCATCGTAAAACTATACTTTTAGAGCCTTTTTTTTAAACAATGAATGAAGGTAAAATAAATGAAAGTGTTCAATAGAAACAGCATTGACTATATACTCGAAAAAATTGGTTGAATCTATCGTGATGGAATGAATAATGAGTTTATGAAAAGCAGCACACATGGAACATATCTTTAAAGCAATAATACTCGGACTTGTACAGGGATTGTCTGAGTTTTTACCTGTTTCCAGTTCCGGACATCTCGTTATTTTTGCAGATATTTTGAAATTTAATGATTCGGGCAGCATTGCCTTTGAAGTATTGGTCCATTTCGGTACGCTCTGTTCTGTAATCATCGCATTGCGAAAAGAAGTTGTTAAGCTAGTTTATGCTCCATATGCAGTATGGATCAAAAAATCAGAAGATTCTGAATTGATAGAATTTTTAAACTGGGATTTATATATCATTTTAGCTACGATCCCGGCGGCACTCGCAGGACTGCTATTTAAAAATGGAATCGAAGCTATTTTTGACAATGTATTACTCACTTATTTTATGCTTCTCTGCACTGCCACGATGATGATTAGCACCAAGTTTTTTAAATATGATCAAAAAAAATTCAAATTTGGTAATACGTTTGTAATCGGTATTGCCCAGGCTATTGCTATTCTGCCGGGTATTTCGCGCAGTGGCAGCACAATATTCACCGGTATGCTTTTGAAAATGGATAGGGAAAAAGTGGCCAAGTTTTCCTTTTTGATGTCTTTGCCGGTTATATTCGGGGCAACCCTTCTTAAATTTAAAGATTTGCTGGATGCGCCACCTGCCAATGCAGAAATTAACGGCTTGGTTGCCGGTACGTTGACGGCCTTTATTTCAGGATATTTTGCCATCATCTGGCTGTTGGATATCGTTAAAAAAGGCAAGCTGCAGATCTTTGGTTACTACTGCCTGGTTGTTGCTCTCCTTGGACTGGTTTGGAAATTGTTTATCTGTTAAGAATGAAAAATACAAAGAGTTAATGTTTTCTATTAAACACATGTCATATTGAAGGAGGAAAACCAATGGACAAGATAAAAATTGACGACAGCGCGGCATTCCCATATCCCATGCCGGATAATAACTACCGGGCCATCGGAGAGAAATTGGGAAAGGCATGGAATGCGGGCACCCTGGACAGGGTCATCAGGTATGGATATCAAAGGACATACCGGCACTGGACGTCAGCCGGTCCATCAGTTTCCGTCCCATTGCAGTGGCAGGCGTCCAGAAACCACCGGAAAGCTCATCACGGGCAATGTCTTTAAGCAGGCATAAGGCGCTTTCTCCCAGCATTTTGGACGTGGAGCCGTACCCCGGATCCCGATCTCCTGTCACCTTTAACCGCAAACTTGCACCCTTTTGACTTTTTCCAATGAAGTGCAGTTTGTAAAAACCGGTCTCCTGCTCTTCAGGCGACGGTCCTTCCCCGGGTTTGGGCAGAACCGTGGTTTTCATCAAGGCGCGTGTAGGAGAAAAGCCGGCTCCAAGAAGAAAGGCGCCCAGTCCTCCGGCAAAGGCCGCCCCGCGCAACGCCCCCCTGATCCCGGATCCCATCACCATGGCTTCATCGTATCGGAACTCTTTCCCCCATGGACAGCCAAGCAAGGCATGGGAACGATGCACAACTTTGGTGTTGACTGCGGCCATTATAAAGGGCCCTATCCATTTTTGAAGATCCCCGTCAAACTTGAGGGCACTGACATTGTCCTGGCGGATTCCTTTGCGCATTCCTTCCGGAGCCAGGGCATATGGATTCTTGGCTATATTGGCAATCTCCGGATCACGGCGAGCTTCCTCTACAAGGTTAAGGATGCTGGCGACCGTACCGCCGCTGAGACCACCTCGTATAGAGCTAACCCTCATTTTTACATGTTCGAGGGCATGGCCGAAGCGATGTTGAGCCTCATGCTGCAGAAACAGAACACCTAAATCAGATGGTATGGAATCAAACCCGCAGGCATGAATAATGCGGGCCCCCGACTCCTCGGCAGTTTTCTGATTGGCATCAATCATGCGTCGCATCCACTGGGGTTCACCGGTCAGGTCGCAATAATCCGTACCATTCCTGGCACAGGCTTCCACAAGCGGTGAGCCGTATTTTGCGTATGGGCCGACGGTGGAAACCACAAGCTTTGCGTTGCGGGTAAGATTGTCGAGAAAACCGTCATCGGACGCATCGCCGACAGTGATAGACAAGCGGTCATCGGCATTCATTTGTCGGTGTATGCTTTCAAGTTTGGACCTGTTCCGTCCGCCCAGAGCAAACCGAACCTCACCACTTTTTCCGTAGCGTGGCCAGAGATATGCGATCAGCAGTTGGCCGATGAAGCTGGTGGCTCCCCACAACACGATATCCGGTTTGTTTTGTGAATCCGCATTATGCTTTTTGGCCATTGTTCCCCCTATTAAATTGTCGGCTATTATCAGCGGTTTTTTGGAATCCTCAACCGGTTTTAATGGTAGCAGGAACGTTGCCGCAGTGCAATGTCTGATAACATATCAAAAGCCGCAGTGTATAACAGGATGTAAAGTGAATTTACGGCGGTTTATTATTTGAGCCTTGTTAAAATTAATTTCCTATCGTAGTTTTATCATGGCCGGTGGATCTGGAAAATTACACAGGAGGATATACCATGGAAACATCTTTTCACGGCAACTTTCTGGAAAGCTGCAAGCCATGTCTCTCAAAAGACTGTCTCCGGCCGGTCTTTGTGGACAGGGGTACCGTGTATCCCCGGTCTTGGCATGTGACCGGGCATTGCTTTTCAACCTGTTCATTCCTGTGCCTATTTCGCCGGTTCACCGTATTTGGAATTATGGTATGGCTCCTGCTGATCACCGGCTGTTCCACAGCCGATTTAATCTCCGAAGAACGATTGGTTGGTTTGAAACAAATTGATTCAGACACAACCGCTGATCATTTGCGCCCCGATGTTTTAGAGACTATAGACCCGTTCAACCTTTATCAGGAAGGCTCTTCCATGGACGTCGTTGCAACCGATGTTTGGAATTCGACGATCATTCGATGGTTGACGCCCCTTGATCAAAACGAGCAGCACTTTCGTGCGAACCTTATGCTTTTTCATAAAGGCATTGAATTCACTTTTTTAGACGGTGACCAAAAGGGTAAAACCATCGGATTTGACGGTCAGAGCTATCATTATGAGGGGGGCGGGAAGATCTATGAAAAAAGTGCCGCGATTTCTCTTTACCTTGGTCCTCTTCAGCATTATCTCGAATGGCATCGCACATTGATGAACAAAAAAAAATTGACATTGCTGGGGGAAAAAGATGTCAACAGCCATCCGTATTGGGTTGTATATGCAACCGAGGGAAACACCTCAGAATTAGATCAGCATGATCAATTTCTGATCTACATAAACAAAAACAGCCACACCATCGACTACATTGAATTCACGATGCGAAAGCTCATGAAATCCTATGTGGGCGTCATTCACTATCAAAATTACAAGCGCGTAAAAGGAATGTTAATGCCGTTCTGGATCGGTATTGCAGATGATCTGGTCAATCCGGGGTTCGACCACGTGTTTACAATTAAAACAATCCGGTTTCATCAATAGTAGAGATAACGGTTGAAGCCTTTTTTAAAGCTCCAGGTTTAATGCGCATCTTTTCTTTTGAATTCAGAAAAACCGGCGGACCGGATTCCGAAAAGCAACTGGAAACCGGTCACCTCACAAGGGCTAATCCGATTCTCAGGGCCTGCGTTCTCTGTCTGAAATTCAAAAGGCTTTCCGCCAAGCTGTTGGTATACTGGATTTGCAGATAAAAATTCAGATTCTTAAATAGAATTTCCCGCATGGGGTAAGTCAGGTCCAGCTGGGTCGAGGGGCCTTCCGCGGCCCAGCGAACACTCGACCGCATCAGCAGGCTATCGGCTTTCCCACACGAAAGCCCCAGGTCAAAGTATCCCCGAAAATCTTTAAAGTCATCATCCTCGCTGGAAAGGTAGAACCATATTTTGGGGGTGATGGAAAACCCGATTCGGCTGTGCAGGTGATACCAAACCACAATAGGCTTCAGGTAGAAGATGTTGATGCCTCTGGAATCGTCGCCGCTTCTTCCATTGGATTCATGCTGAAACCCGGTTTGAATGAAACAGTCTGTGCCGGGATGGTCAAACCATTTCATTTTGGAGGACTGGTAAAACAATTCAGGCATATAACTGGTATCCTCAAACGGGTTGGAGTCGGACTCCAGGTTCCAAAACGTTATCTGAGTGTAGGCAAGATGAATTCCCCTGAGCCAGGGATTGGCCTCGCTCCATGACCCTTCGGGATCAAAACAGCGGTACATCATGCTAAGCTGCCCCTTGCTTTTGTCCGGTTCCGTGCCCACTGTGAAATAAATGGGTTCGTAGAACCCGAAATTGTTGTAATGGGGCTTGTAAATGGTGAACAGGTCTTTGAGATCGCTTTCCGATTGTTCGGTATCCGCAGCGGGCATTTTTATTATGGAGGCATGCGGTTCGCTTTCCGGTTCCGAGACGGTTTGTTCACTAAATGCCAGACCGGCGTAAAACAGGCAGAATACCAGAGCGGCAAAAGGCATTCCGATCCGGACCAACCGCTTGTTGTTGTCGGGATGTGGGTGGCAGTGGCTCATAATAATTTTATCAAACTATATCAAGGTGGCTGAAAAATACAATATCTTGATGTTGGATGCGGCGTGACCATTTCGGCGCGATGATTCTTTTTTGGGGTAGCGGGCCGCCTGCTCATTATAAAAATAATATCAGCATATCCGGCGTAAATCTTGCCGGAAGGATACCTGAGGATATGGTTTGGGCAGCTAAGCCGGGGGCGGGAGAATATTGGAAAACTGATATTCTTCCACTTCATGCCCGATGGATGCCTCGAAGGTCTCTTCCCCCCATTGCTCGATGGTGAGATAGTTTTTGCCTGAATCGTCCTCATATTCCCATTTTATCAATTCACGCCCTTCTCCGGTTCCATCTTTAAAAAAACGCCCCCCTGACGAATGTTCGAGGAAATATTGACCCCCTTTAAATTCTAATTCATCCGGCGGGTTTTCGTTTTTGGCCATGTGATTTCTGAGATCCGGCCCCAGCCGGTTGAATGATATTTTCCTGTTCAAGCTCCAGAACACATCATCATCTGTTTCCTGCTCAAGATATACCGTTTCATCACTTGACCTGAGCTGCCATTCCCGGGTCACATCGCCGCCGCCCCATTCATACTGGTTGTAAGCGGTGACCTCCCAGGTTTTCATGTCCCAGTCCACGTAGGAGCCGACCCGTAAATTGCCCAGAGTAAGGTCGTTGATCGGGTCGACATCGTCTGTTTTTTTCTTTTTAAAAAAATCTTTCCAGCCCATATTATGATGAAATGCCCATTTTCTGCTTCAGTTCCATCAGGCTTGCGGACGCAGTTATACTTTTTCCTCCGGATAGTGCGGAGTTGATTTCATCGTCCACGCTTTTGTCGGCTGTTGCCATTTCCCCGTAGGCAACCGCAAGGGATTCATCTTCTTCCACTTTGGCTTTCATCTTTTCGAGCATGGCAATGGTCCCTAAAGAATCGACTTTTGCAATCTGTTTGTTGATTTTTTTTGTTGATGCCGCAGTCCTGGCCCTGGCCCTCAGAGTGATGAGATCATTTTCATAGGTGGTAATGGTTGATTTCAATTTGTTCACGTTGGCCTGCAGGCTGTCGGCCATTTTTTGATGATTGTCCGTTTCCCGGGCAAGCTTAACCGCGTCGTTTGCATGGCTTTCTTTTTTTGACAGTGCTTCAGCGGCCAGCCGTTCGGCTTCTGCTGCATCAAGCTCGCCACTTTGCATTTTCTGAAGAAGAAGCATGGCTTTTCGTTCATAGTCAGCGGCAAGTTTTTTATTGTTTTCGGATTCCTTTCGCGTTCGTATGGTGACCCCCTTTACTTCCGCCAGACTCTGCATGGCGCTCTGAAGATCTTTTTTAAGATCCCGGATTCCCTGTTCGGTCATTTTTATTGGATCTTCCATTTTATCGACAACGGAATGGGCGTGGGACTGGCCTAACTTAAAAATTCTGTTGAATAATGACATGGATCATACCTCCTGTGGTTGCAAAAAAATATCTAATGGAACTTGATGGCGCGTCTCTTTCTTGAGACGCGTTTGTCAGGCCGCGTACCCGAGAAGTTCCTGGCCGTATTCCGAAAGAGCGAGACTCAGTGCGTGGATGGAACCTTCAAGTTCATTTCTGTCCAGATTTTCGAGCTGAAGCGTATCACGAAACAGGATGGCATCCGACTCTTCATCAAGCACAAATGCGCCGTGTACGAGGTTCCGGTTCATTTGAAGCAGGCGCTTATAAAGATTTTCGGCCTCGGCGGGTGCATTCATGATGACCTGCTCGAGAACAACGATCGGGGCTTCACAGTCAATGATCAGGTTTTTTATGCCGTTTTCCTCATCTTCAACCACCACCAGCTCTTCATCCGCGTTTTCATCAACAATGGCGATGCCGATTTCATGAAGATACTCTTTAACTGTTTCAAATTTATTTTCCATATATCCTCCGTTGTCATATTGCGATAATTATAAATCTTTATCAGGTCTATCCTTTGCGATGACCACCAGACGGTCACTTGATTTCAGCTTGTAGTTCGAATCCGGGTTGGTAATAAGGTTCTGCCCTTCCGTATCATCGATTCCGATGCAGAGTATGTTATATTTCTGTTTCAGTTCACACATCACCGAAAAAAAATCGTTGCCGGTAAGATAAGACGGAGGGGGCATTTTGTAAAGGTCTTCCCCATATTTATTGCTGACAAGCTCGCTGATCATCCGTGTAATGCCGTGATCGAGAGCCGCCTGCACAAGAAGCTTGGTACTGAGAGATCCCACAACTATTACCTCGTCGGCTTTTATCATATTGCAGTGATCCATATTTTTGTTGTCCATTAACTCAACGCATGTATATACATCGGGGCAAACATGTTTTACGGTCATGGTATGCAGAATTGTTTTTGCGTCCGCTGAATGGGCGTCGAGTTTGTCATCGGAAAGGATGAAGGCAACGCCTGCTTTTCGGGCATTTGCCTTTTCCAGTGTTTCCGGGCTCACCTCACCCCGGATAAAATGAATTTGACCATCATCCAACGGTTTTTCCGGGATATCAGCGATGATGACAAATGGAAGGTCTTTGGTTTTCGGGTCGGCGCGGAGTTCAGCTACAATATCATTGCCCCTGAAATTCCATCCGCAGATGATAAAATGACCGGTAAAATGTGTTGATTTCATTCCTTTATTCTCCAGAAGCCTGTTTTCGATAAAGAAACCGGCAATTGCCGCCGTAAATACGCCAAGGAAACCTATGCCGAAAATCATCACGAGCATGCCTGTGATCCTTCCGGCGGGTGTTGCGGGAGAGATATCGCCATATCCGACGGTGGTCATGGTGACAATGGACCACCAGAACGCGTCCACGATTCCGACATCTTTTTCGAACCACACGAAAAGAACGCTGCCAATAAAAAAGACCAGTAATACCGGTAGGATGATCTTGTGGGCGTTTTCCCTTCGCGCAATCTGGATATAACGCTTAATTATAAGGATAATGTGATGCATTGAACCAAACTATATATAAGGTGGGATATTTTTCAAGTTATTTCCCTTGTGTTGCTTTATTTCGAAAAACCACGTATGCCGGAGAACCGGCAGGTAAAAATGGATAAGAAATCGGATATCAGAGAATATATAGAGTCGCTTGTCAACTCCAGTCGCATGGCTCACCAGGTGGCCTACCATCACGTGATGGACGGGCATGACGGGTCGTTTTCAGACACAAGCCAGCCGTTACCGGAAGATGTGATGACTGTCGTAAAAAGCATCACCGGCGGGGCGTTGTACCGGCATCAGGCAGACGCCATCGACCTTATAAGGTCGGGGCATCATGTTGTTGTTGCTACCCCTACGGCAAGCGGCAAAACCATTATTTATAACATTCCCGTGATGGAACGGATGCAGGCCGATACGGGTTCCAGGGCGCTATATATTTTTCCGCTAAAGGCATTGGCAAGGGATCAGCTGAAAGCGTTTGAAACCACCGCGGCCTGTTTTCCCGCCTACAAACCTACCGCGGCAATATACGACGGTGATACAACTGCCTGGAACAGAAAAAAAATCAGGATGTCCCCGCCCAATGTGCTGATGTCCAATCCTGAAATGCTGCATCTTTCGCTTCTGCCCCACCATGAGAAGTGGGCCGAGTTCTTGGAACGACTCGATTCTGTTGTGATTGATGAAGTCCATACCTATCGGGGAATCATGGGATCCCACATGGCCCAGGTATTTAGGCGGTTGAAGCGGATATGCTCCATGTATGGATCGAATCCCTCGTTTATTTTCAGCTCGGCAACCATTGCAAACCCGTCCGACCTGTCAGGCAGGCTCACGGGGCTGCCGGTGAAAGAAATAACAACCAATGCCGCACCCCGCGGAAAGCGCCATGTTGTCCTTCTGAATCCGGACACAGGTCCGGCACAGGCAGCGATATTGTTGCTGAAGGCGGCTCTTTTCCGGGGTCTTAGGACCATCGTGTATACCCAGTCCCGGCGGCTCACCGAACTCATTGCCATATGGGCCGGAAGCAGGTCCGGGGAATTCAGAGATAAGATCGCTGCATACCGGGCCGGTTTTTTACCGGAAGAAAGACGGGAGATTGAGGAAAAGCTGTCAAGCGGCGAACTTTTAGCGGTCATATCAACCAGTGCGCTGGAACTGGGTATCGATATCGGCGACCTGGATTTATGCATCCTCGTCGGATACCCGGGGTCCATAATGGCCACCTGGCAGAGAAGCGGAAGGGTGGGGCGAAGCGGTCAAGAGTCCGCCCTTGTATTGGTTGCGGGGGAAGACGCCCTGGATCAATATTTTATGAGAAACCCCTGCGAGTTTATTAACAAGGAACCGGAGGCTGCGGTGATCAACCCCTTTAATCCGGTTATAGCAAAAAAGCATCTTGTATGCGCCGCGGCGGAATTGCCGCTAAAAGCAGGTGAACCGTTTTTGTCGGATGCGGCAACAACCAAAGAGATCGAAGCTCTTGAAAACCAGGGGGAGCTTTTAAGAAGCGCGGAGGGAGACACCTTTTATTCGCGCTTGAAGTCTCCCCAGCGGCATGTAGACCTGAGGGGTGCGGGGAGCCGTTACACCATTGTATGCAGTCGGACCGGAGAGAGCAGGGGCGATGTGGATGGTTTCCGGGCATTTAAAGAGACGCACCCGGGTGCCGTTTATCTTCACCGGGGGAAAACATTTGTAGTGGACACCCTGGACACGGCAACAAGAACGGTCAAGGTAAGGGAGGCGGCAGTTGACTATTATACCAGGGTCCGTGGACATAAACATACGGAAATACTGGAGACGTTCGATGAGAAACCCATAGAAGGCACCACCGTTTTTTTGGGCCGGCTGAAAGTGACGGATCAGGTCACCGGCTATGAAAAATGGCGGATCAGCGTAAAAAAGAGATTGAATATCATATCCCTTGATCTCCCTCCCCTGATATTTGAAACAGAGGGGATCTGGTTTACGATACCTGGGCATATACGGGAGGCGGCCGAGTCAAAGTATCTCCATTTCATGGGAGGGATTCATGCCATTGAGCATGCAATGATCGGCATTCTTCCTTTATTTGTCATGACGGACAGAAACGATCTCGGTGGGATATCCATGCCGTTTCATCCGGACATCGAAGGCGCGGCGATTTTTATCTATGACAGCATCCCGGGCGGAGCCGGTCTCAGCAGGCAGGCGTTCAAACGCTTTAAGGACCTTATGTTTCATACGCACAAAAGCATTACGATGTGTCCCTGTGAGTCGGGATGCCCCGGATGCGTGCATTCTCCAAAATGCGGATCAGGCAACCGGCCTATTGACAAAGACGGTTCGACCTTTCTTCTGGAACACCTGAGATCCGCCAAACCTTCCGGTGCTCATCCCGTTCACGAAAAGGCCTTCGCCGGGGAACACCATCAACCCCGCCGGAAAACCGTCGAAAAGCATATGGGGGGGGCAGGTCCCAAAGGCAACCCGGGTCACTTTACCGTCCTTGACATCGAAACCCAGCGGTCGGCCCAGGAAGTCGGCGGGTGGCATCGGGCTGATCTAATGCGGGTCAGTTGCGCGGTGCTGTACGATTCGATTACCGACACCTATCTTGAGTTCCTTGAACACCAGGTCCCTGACTTGATAGATCATATATCAAAATGCGACGCGGTTGTCGGATTCAATGTCAGACGATTTGATTATAAAGTGCTCTCCGGATATTCGGATGTCAACTTTCATGCCATTCATACCATTGACATCCTTGAAAAAGTCCATGAGCGACTGGGGTACAGACTGTCCCTTGACCATTTGGCCGCTCAAACACTTGACGTGAAAAAGAGCGCTGACGGTCTGCAGGCGCTAAGATGGTGGAAACAAGGAAAAATCCGGGAGATAATCGATTACTGTAAAATAGATGTCAAGATCACAAAAGACCTGTTTTTTTTCGGGAGAACCAACGGGTTTCTTTTATTTAAAAATAAAGCCGGCAGCAGGGTAAGGGTTCCGGTTACATTTTGAAAGAACCCCGTTTTCATCGCTGTCGGCATATGGTATATACGGAAAACTATGCGCTCATGAAAGGAGATTAAAATGCGGATTGCCTTGAAACTGTATCGACCGGTTATTTACTTTTTTGGTTTATATTTCATGGCCGTCTATACGGCATTTGCACAGAATCCCACGGTTTTTTTCGATATTAGCATTGATGGGAAACCATCCGGACGGATTGAAATAGAACTCAGGGCCGATGTCGCGCCAAAGACAGCGGAGAACTTTCGCGCCCTGTGCACAGGAGACAAAGGATATGGATATAAAGGCAGTACGTTCCATAGGATTATTCCCAACTTCATGATTCAGGGGGGTGATTTTACTAATCATGACGGTACCGGTGGAACGTCCATATACGGGATGAATTTTCCGGATGAGAATTTTACCCTGAAGCACTTGGGCCCCGGAGTGGTGTCCATGGCCAACAGCGGGCCGGATACAAATGGGTCCCAGTTTTTTATCACCACGGTCAAAACGCCATGGCTTGATGGACGACATGTGGTATTCGGCCATGTGAAAAAGGGAATGGATGTTGTGAAAAAGATCGAGAGCGTGGGCTCAAGAAGCGGTCGAGCCGGCGCAAAGGTAATTATTGAAGATTGCGGTCAATTATAGAGGAATGCAATGGATGCAAAACATGTAAACGTGTTCATAGAGGCAGCACTGTCCACCCTTGAAACCACAGCACAGGCATCCGCCAAAGCATTTGACGATCCGTACTTGAAAGAAGAACCCGTTGCAAAAGGGGATATTACGGGGGTTATCTCTATTTCAGGAGACTACAATGGTTCGGTATCCATAACCTACTCGGAAAAGTTAATTCTTCATGTTGTCACCACCATGTTCGGAGAGGAGATGACGGAGATAAATGATGAGATTAAGGACGCGGTGGGTGAACTGACCAATATGATCTCCGGTCAGGCAACGACAAAATTGACCGAACTGGGTGCATCACTTAAGGCCGAGTTGACCGATGTTGTTTTGGGAGGGCAACATCCCCTCAAACATATGACCGGATACCCGGTAATCGCCATGTCCTATAAGACTGATAACGGTGATTTGACTATGGAGTTTTGCTTTGAGGAGTAGTTGACCTTGGTAAAAAATAACAGCCTGTTTGTTAAAGGAATCATATATACCAATGTCGTGATGTTTGCGGCGTCCCTCTTGTTCAGTAAAACCTTTTCGGGGCTGTCTGCTAATCCGTTGACGCTCTTATCGCCCGGAAGCGGCACCTTGTTCGTCATGGGCGCCACCGGATCAATACCTGTTGGTAATTTTAACCGCTGGTGGACGGTGGTTTCAGCCGGTTTTCTTCATGGCGGAATACTTCATATTTTTTTCAATATGGCGGCATTTAATCAGATCGCGCCTGCTGTTACAAAAATATTCGGGGTGTGGCGGATGCTTGCCATCTATATCCTGGGAGGGATTTTGGGTTTCTGCCTGTCGAATATGGCCGGAGTGGAATTTACCATAGGCGCATCCGCGTCGGTATGCAGCCTGCTGGGAACCCTTCTGTACTATGGGAAAAGCCGCGGGGATGAAATAGGCAACACCATTTTTCGACAGGTCAGGGGATGGGTGATTGGTCTTGTTATTTTCGGGTTTGTTATCCCCGGCATTAATAATTGGGCCCATGGCGGAGGAATTCTTGGGGGTATTGCTTTAGGCTATGTGTTGGGGTATGAACAAAAAAAACCGGAAACTGTCCTTCATCGGGCATTGGGAGCAGCCGGCCTGATACTTACTGCGGCTGTTCTTGTTATGTCAATTGGATTTGGTTTTTCCGGCAGATTCTTATAATGGGACACCGGATGGCATCACCAATGAAAAACAGGGAGAAAAAAGGCGGCAATATTATTATCACATCCGTGCAAAGGATTTACAGGAGGTTTTTGAAAATAAGGGGCAATCCCCATGAGATAGCCCTTGGTTTCGCCCTTGGCCTGTTTGTAGGGATGACGCCGTTTATGGGATTTCAAACCCCTATCGCCATTTTCTTTGCCGCCCTGTTTCAATGGAATAAAATATCATCGGCGGTGGGTGTATGGATTTCCAATCCTGTCACCGCACCGGTGATTTACGGGATTACTTATTTTGTGGGGGCAAAAATAACCGGGCTTTCGATTTCCGAGAATTTTAATTGCATCCGTGAAATTACTGTGCTGGGCCTGCTGAAGAGTACGCCTGAAATGCTGATCGCCATGGTTATAGGCGGCATTATCACCGGTATTCCCATTGCCGTGACAGGGTACTTTTTTTCATTTTCAGCTGTAAAAAAATACCAGGATGATATAAAAGTTAAGCTTGTGGAAAAGAAAAAAGAACGGGCCGAACGAAAACAGAGAAAAAAAATATTAAAGGAAAGAAATTATACGGATTGAGAAAGAATTTAAAAAGGGGTGTCTAATACAGGATGATACTAAAAATTATATCAGGGGGACAGACAGGAGCTGACCAGGCGGCCCTTGATGCTGCTATTATCTCAGGAACGCCCTATGGGGGGTGGGTGCCTGAAGGGAGGATGACCGAAAGGGGACCCCTGTCCAAAAAATATGAAATGGAAGAAATGATCGGCTGCGGCTATAGCGAAAGAACTGAAAAAAATGTGCTGGAGTCCGACGGTACGGTTATTATCTCTCATGGGAAATTAACCGGAGGATCGGCCTACACCATGACCGTGGCCCAAAAAAACAAAAAGCCCTGCCTGCATATTGATTTGAATGTTCAGGGCATGTCAAGTTCAGTGGAGTGCATGCTTTCGTGGCTTAGAAAGCACATGATTCAAATTTTGAATGTGGCGGGACCAAGGGCAAGCAAAGATGAAAAGATTTACAGGTCGGTATTTAACCTGATGGAGGAAGTCATCAACATGGATCGGTTCTAAAATGTCGGCGTTTCGATTAGGTCGGCAGACTGTTTCATGACCTGTTTTTGATGCCGAGAATCTCCCGTTCGGCTTTTGTGACTTCCGCCTGCATCACCCCAATTTTATTCTCATTGTACCGTGTCTGGTTCCTGCCGTTCTCTTTTGCTTCAAGCAGCAGCATATCCGCCTGCCTGATAAAGTCGGTGGCATTCTTATTGTGCCTTCCCATATACACATCCACACCAAAACTGGCGGTTATGGTGATGGGACCGTTACCGTCTTCTATGGGGGATGGCTCGGCGGAAAGCCTGATTCTTAATCTTTCCGCAACATTTATCGCGCCATTAATGGGCGTCCCGGGAAGAATAATGGTAAATTCTTCCCCGCCATACCTGCAGGGGATGTCTATTCGCCGAATATTGTCACGAAAGACGGCGCTGGACCATTTGAGGGCCGCATTTCCTTTTTCATGTCCCAGATGGTCATTGATTTTTTTGAAATAATCCAGGTCGATCATGATCAAGCCTGTCGGGAGGCCGGTTCTCCTGGTTCGCTCCATTTCAGAATTAAGCGACTCCAACAGGTGGCGGAAATTAAAATAACCCGTCAGTTCGTCTGTGCGTGACATTTCCCTTAGACGCTTGCACTCGTCTTCCAGGATCTGGAGCCGCTTAAGATGCCTGCAGTCCCTTTTGCCTTCAGGGCACACTTTTTTGGATGTTCCGGGCGAATCCGTCAACATGCTTCCTTTTGTGTTGTTTAATACCCGTTTTACAGTTTGACTCTTAGGACATATTGACATAAACTGACCCAAATTGGAAGTGACAAAAACAACCCCTCACGATGGTCACTGGTTTGGTTATGAAACAAAAAGTTTTAAAGGTTGGTCGAAATGACCCATGCCCCTGCGGCAGTGGAAAAAAATATAAAAAATGCTGTGCCGGCAATCAAGACAAGGCGCCGCTCGATATTTCAGGGGAATATCATAGAAAATACGGTATCCGGATTAAACAACAGAAAGATATAGACGGGATCAGGAAGGCCGGTCAGCTTGTTATTGACACCCTGGATATGGTTGAAAATAAAATACGGCCGGGCATGACGACTGATGACATTAATACACTGGTCCATGAATTTACCATCAAACATCATGCGACGCCGGCATGCCTGAACTATAAAGGATTTCCGAAAAGTGTTTGCACATCCGTAAATGAGGTAATCTGTCACGGCATACCCGGTGACAGGGTTCTGAAAGGCGGTGACATAATAAATGTGGATGTTACCTCCATTCTGGAGGCATACTACGCAGATGCCAATAAAACATTTTTCGTGGGTGCCCCGGGGCCGGATGCAAAAAAAATAGTGAATGTCGCCGCCGGAAGCCTGAAGGCGGCCCTCTCCATTGCGGCTCCCGGACAACGGATCGGCGATATCGGTTTTGCCATTCAGGATTATGCAGAAGGAAGAGGGTGCTCGGTTGTTCGAGAATTTGTCGGGCATGGTGTCGGGTTTGAGTTTCATGAGCCTCCCCAGGTCCCCCATTTCGGGAGACAAGGAGAGGGTATTGAGCTTGTTCCGGGAATGGTGTTTACTGTCGAACCGATGATTAACATCGGCGGAAAAAAGTTGAACGTCCTGGATGATAACTGGACCGCGGTGACGGCGGACAAATCCCTTTCCGCCCAGTTCGAGCAGACTATTCTGATTACTGAAACCGGCTGTGAAAGTCTCACCCCCTACGACATCGATTCCGTAATAGAGCGGTCATCCTAGTAGCAATCTCACCCCTTAAACGTTTCCTTCATGAAAAGCGTTGCGATAAACGCGGCCAGGGCAGACAAAAAAAGAACGAATAGCATGGCGGAATATCCTTCCGGCGCATAACCGCCTGCTGCTGTCTTCGGATATGCATCCAGAATTCGACCCAAGAGAGGCATAAACACGGCCCCGCCTAAAAATGGAAACAAATTTACCATACCAACCGATGTGCCGGCAATTTCCACGGGGAACATTTCTTTGGTTGTTGTAAAAGCCATGACAACAATGGCGGAAGAGCAAACCGAGAAGGCAAAGAAAAGTGCATAGAGGGCGGGTGTGGAAAATCCCCCGGGAAACATATACATCATAAGAATGATGTTCACCAGGATCATGGTACAAATGATAAAGGGTGTCTTTCTGCTTTTAAGGAGTCGGTCTGATAAAATTCCCACGAGGGGGCCCCCGATAATCATTCCCCATGCCAGCATGCTGAGAATCCTTCCCGCTTCTTCACGGGAAATGTCGTAAGTATGAATGAGATAGGGACCGCTCCACAGGGCGCCGAACCCGAAAAAAATGCCGCAGTCGAAAAAAAACCAGATCGCCACCGGCCAGAAGTAGGGTTCGGAGACAACCCGCTTAACACCTTCCCAAAGGGGTATTTCCTGTACAACGTAGGACCCGCTCTTCTCCCTGTTGTCAATATCAAGAATGGAGGGCCATCCTTTGTCCTGGGGTTTGTCCCTTACAATCAGCCAGTTCAATACAACAACGATCAATGTGACGATGCCAATCAGTTCGAAGGATAGGCGCCATCCGAAGCGAACCGTCATGATTGCCAAAAGCCATGTGGCCGCAAGCACCCCGGCACCTCCAACGGCCTGAAGGATGCCGGCCATAAATGCGAACTCGTTGGGCCTAAACCACTGGGAAAGAATTTTGATTGTGGGAATAAATGCCATTGAAACGCCGAATCCAACTAAAATTCGGCCGGCAAATGCGACATGTATACTGGGCGACAGGCCGAACAGGATGCTGCCCGCGGATGCAATCAGAAGAAAAACCGTGACGGACTTCCTCGGTCCGATGGAATCGGACAGAAGACCCGCAGGAAGCTGCATTACCGCATAACAATAAAAGTAAACGGAACCCAAAAGGCCCATGACGCTCGCTGATGTTTGAAATTCCTTTACCAGGGCATCGGCGACGACCGACAGCGACAGGCGATGGAAATATACCAGGAGATAAGCAACCGCCAGTATGGCGAAGATGATGAAGCGGTAGGAAAGAACGTTTCGAACGTCGGACGTTTGCATTTTATCTCCGGTGTGTAAACGTAAATGGGTTTCTATGTTAAAGCCGTTTCAACGATACCCTTTTAATCAATATCCCGAGTAAAATCAAACAGTGATTTTATCTCCGCCGGAGTCAATCGCCGGAATTGACATGAAGTTAATTATCGACTATATTTTTGATTCAAATCATGCACGACCCGCCGACTTAAATGCGATTCCTTGGCAAATAAGGAGACATGCAATGCTGACAAAAACGGCAGAATGGAGAGCGCTGGAGGAGCATTTCCGAAAAGTAAAAGAAAATACGATCCGGGAGCTCTTTTCCAGCGAACCTGACCGGGGAGACACCTTCAGGCTGGTAAAGGAAGGGCTGTATATTGACTACTCCAAACACAGGGTGTCAAAGGAAACACTCGCACTCCTTATGGCCCTTGCAAGGGCATCGGGCTTGTCTCAGGCCATATCAGACATGTTCCGCGGGGAGAAGATAAACCGGACCGAAGACAGACCGGTATTGCACATCGCCCTGAGAAACCGGTCGAATACCCCCATCATTGTTGATGGCGAAGATGTCATGCCGAAAGTGAACAGGGTGCTTGGGAAAATGGAGGAATTTTCGGACAACCTGCGGCAGGGCGCCTGGAAAGGGTATACGGGGCGACGAATCAAACACGTTGTCAATATTGGAATCGGGGGCTCCGATCTTGGTCCTGCCATGGCCTGCGAAGCATTGAAGGCATATTCGGATAGGGACATAACGGTTGAATTTGTTTCCAACATTGATGGAACGCATATCTGTGAATGCTTGAGGGGCAAATCACCGGAGGAGACACTTTTTATTGTCGCCTCCAAAACATTTACCACTCAGGAAACCATGACAAATGCCCATACGGCAAGAAAATGGCTCCTCAATGTGTTGAGGGATGAAGAGGCCGTGGCGTCTCATTTTGTCGCACTTTCCACCAATATAGCCAAAGTCACTGAGTTCGGCATATCGAAGGATAACATATTCGAATTCTGGGACTGGGTGGGCGGGCGCTATTCGCTGTGTTCGGCAATAGGTCTTCCGGTAATGGTATCCATCGGACCGGACAATTTTAAAAGCATGCTCTCCGGTTTTCATGCCATGGATAAGCATTTCCTGACGGCTGAATTCGAGGAGAACATACCGGTTATTATGGGCCTGTTGGGCATATGGTATAATAATTTTTTCGGGGCCCAGAGCCATGCAATCCTGCCCTACGATCAATATCTTCTTCGTTTCCCCGCATACTTTCAACAGGGAGATATGGAAAGCAACGGCAAGTCCGTGGATAAGGGCGGCAGGCGGGTGGATTATCAAACCGGCCCCGTGATATGGGGGGAGCCGGGCACCAACGGCCAACATGCGTTTTACCAGCTGATCCACCAGGGAACAAAAATGATACCTTGCGATTTCGTAGGGTTTGCGCAATCGCTGAACCCGGAGGGTGATCACCATGCCAAACTGATGTCAAACTTTTTTGCCCAGACCCAGGCCCTTGCATTCGGGAAGGGCAGGGAAGAAGTGGAAGCCGAAGAGACGGACATGTCCCTCGTCCCATTCAAGGTGTTTGAGGGAAATAAGCCCACAACCACCATCTTGGCCAAAAAGCTGACGCCGGAAACCCTGGGAAAACTGATCGCCATGTACGAGCATAAAATCTTTGTTCAGGGGGTGATCTGGAATATCTATTCCTTTGATCAGTGGGGGGTTCAACTCGGGAAGGCGCTTGCCGATACCATCCTGCCGGAGCTGGATCCTGAAAAAGAAGTTGACTTGAAGCATGATTCATCCACCAACAACCTGATAAACTATTTTCGAAGTCATACCATCGGTGATCGACAGGTACGGTGAAACCCGGACGATGCCCTGGATTCCGGATCTCATTCCGCGAAGCGGAATTCGTCCGGAATGACGGCTTTTGGATCATTGCGACACAGCCTGCAAGTCGGGCATGACATGTATCTTTTACCCTTTAACAACCACCAGCGGTTTGAGTTTTGCCACCTTTTCCGAGATGCCGGCGCCGTGAACGACCTCTACAACTTCCGAAATATCCTTGTATGCATCGGGCATTTCTTCCGCAAGGGTTGTTCTTCCGGTCCAACGCACGAGTATTCCCTTGTCTGCCAGTTCACGGTAAATGGCCCTGCCTTTGCTGGATTTTTTTGCCGCTTTTCTGCTTAATACGCGGCCTGCACCGTGGCAGGTGGAACCGAAGGTTTCTTCCATGGCTTTGGGGGTTCCACGGAGCACATAGGATTCCGTTCCCATATCACCCGGTATGAGAATCGGCTGACCTATACTTCGATAGTCCTTGCTCACCAGAGGGTGCCCGGCGGGAAAGGACCTGGTGGCGCCTTTTCTGTGTACACAAACGAGACGTTTTTTTCCGTCAACCACATGCTCTTCCTTTTTTGCGATATT
>Ga0180435_10000815_pt1 | contig 32806 bp, 22 predicted proteins | sample SS_ome_3_FD_132467 | JGI IMG/M metagenome (GOLD analysis project Ga0180435, IMG submission 132467) | Hypersaline lake sediment archaeal communities from the Salton Sea, California, USA - SS_3_S_1 metaG | ecosystem: Environmental > Aquatic > Non-marine Saline and Alkaline > Hypersaline >... | reverse complement strand
GTGTAGTCAAACGTCGGCCCAAGAAGTACGGCCTGCTGAACAAGCCCCGAAAAACCCTACGTAACCGCTTGAAAAACAAACATGTTGCAGCTTAAGTTAATGGCATTCGAGGTGTTTGAGAATACCAAGATCAAGAACCCCGACGCCAAACTGTCGGAGATAAAGGACTCCTACGGACGTGACTACCGCGCCATGCTCGACGAAGTACGCAAGGTCACCGGCGACATCAAGAAGTACTTTTCCGGCTATGACGAAAAGCAGGGCTTCGAGATCGCCGGCTTCATATGATTCCAGGGCTGGAACGACGGATGCGGGCAGGGGAATCCGAAATACACTGAGCCTGTGGCCATAACCTCCAGACAACGCGTAGTGGAGGCGATCGAGCACCGCCAGCCCGATCGGGCGCCGATCGACTTCAATCCCGTTCCCGACTTCTACCTGAAGCTCAAGGAGCATCTCGGCCTGGAGATCGACGAGAATATCAAGGTCGGGTTCATGGAGGAGGCGATCCCGCATCCCAAGGTGCTCGACGCTCTCGGGGCCGACATGATCTCGGTGAAACTCAAGGCGGAATTCGGCGATTGCCTGACATTTCACGGCGGAGTCGACGAGCAGCACGTTCTTCCGTTCGGCACGCCGCAGGATGTCGAAGCCGAGGTGCGGCGCAGGCTTGCGGCGTTCGGACCGGGCGGGGGATATATCCTGGCGCCGTCGCGTTACGTACAGGCCGACACGTCTCCGGAGAATATCGTGGCGATGTGCCGCGCCGCCCGGGAGTTTGGTCAGCACCCGATGGACATATCCGACTAATAACGGGTTGCCTTCGTCGATTCTCTGCAATGCCCAGCGAAGATATGCGTTTACCGCGTTGGTTCGTGTTTTGTGGCGGCGGTATATGTTTAAGGAGACGCATGTCATGATGAGAGTTCTGGGCCTTGCCCTCTTGCTGGCGGCGATTCTTGGGAATAGCCTGATTTTCGCCGCTGCGGGTGCTGACGCCGAAAATGAGGCTGCTGCTACGTTCAAATCGCTCTACGCGGATGAAATCGCGCGCACGAAGAGAACGCCGGCGATATCCGACGACATAAAGCTCGCCGGCAAGCTCCTGGTGGCCGCCGGGGCCTCGCGAAGCCAGCCGGCGCTTCTGAAGCTTATTTGCGACAGCGCCTACGATCTGGGCAAGAGGAGTTCGGCCGGTTACGATGTTGCGCTCGAGGCGATGCATGTTCTGTCGGCCAATTCTCCAGCCAGCAAGCCCCAATGTCTCGACAGGATTGTCGGGATTCATCAACTGCAGTATATGCGATCCAAGGGCCCCGATCGCACCGCAGCGGCCGGAGTGCTGCTCGAAGCGATGATGGCCTCCGCCGACGCCAACGCACAGGCCGGCAACCTCGCCGCGGCCAAGATGCAGTGCCTCAAGGCCTCCAGGCTCGCGTTGACCGCACGTCTGCCCCAGAAGGATGCGATCCAGGACAAATACAAAGCCCTGATTGCGATGGAGAGGACCGAGAAGCTCATCGTGGGGCACGAGAAGCGTCTGAAACTCGATCCGTCGAACATAGCCTCGCGCGAGGCGCTCATTAGTATCCACCTGATCGAGAAGAACGATCCGGCCGCCGCGGCGAAGTACCTCAACGAAGACTGCGACGAGCGCCTGCGGGCTTTCATTCCGATGGCCGCCGGCGACATCGACGCGATCCCGGATGCGACCCTGATGGAGATGGGCGACTGGTACAAGTCCATGTCCGCAGAAGCCCAAGTTGCCCACAAGGGCGGACTGCTGCTTCGGGCACAGTCGTTTTACGAGGCGTTTATAGCCAAACACACTACCGCCGACATCAGCAGAACCAAGGCGGTGCTGGCTCTGGCCAGAGTCAAAGCCGACATCAGGAAATACGGCGTAAAGGCTCCGATCAAGATCCAGGGGCCGGTGGCGGCCGCTGCGTTCACAGGCGTCTCACGCAAGGCGTCGGTGAGCAACCCGACCAAGATACCGGGTGTGAAAGCCTGGACAGTCGAACTGCGGGATTATCTCGGTTGTCTCTACGACGTGGAGTTCTCGAAGGACGGCGGACAGATAATGACCGCCGGACAGGACGGCGCCATTCGCTTCTGGGATGTCGCCACCGGCAAACAGATGCGCGTGTTGATGGGGCACGACGGTGAAGTCAGGGCTCTGGCCTGGTCCAAAGACCGCAAGACGCTGGCAAGCGGATCGAGCGACAAAACAATCCGCCTGTGGGATGTGACGACGGGCAAGATCACCGCGACTCTGCGCGGCGACGAGGCGACAGGCAATCTCGTCTGGTCTCCGGACTCCACGCGCCTGGCCTCTTCGGGCAGGGCGTCGTCAGTCAGCATCTGGTCGGTGTCGGGCGGGAAGCTGATCGGCAAGCTCAAAGCAACTGACGGCGTGCGGGCGATCGACTGGAGCAGCACCGGCGTGTTGGCGACCGGGGCCGACGACGGGAACGTGACGTTGTGGAACGTGCGCAGCGGAAAGCCCTACGGGCATTTCCCGCTCGCTCAGTACAGGTACAAGGGCAAGATCAGGAGTCATCGCGTGTACGCACTGGCGTATTCGCCGGTGAACTCCAGGCTGATGGCCGTTGGTTTCTCGGGCGGGACGATCAAGATGTGGCGGCCCCGGACAAAGATATTCCCGCAGATAATGACGCCCGAGCACAAGGACTCCCGCGGGCGCAACCGAATCGGTTCGCCCAGTTGCATAAAATGGTCGTCCAACGCCAGGATGCTGGCGGTTAGCGATTCCGGCGACAGCGGCGGGGCGGTGTGGTTCTGGAACGCCGCGGGCAAGAAGGTCCACAGGATCGACGATCACGCCGGTTCCTCGGTATACAATCTCGCCTGGTCGCCGGACGGCAAGCATGTCGCCACCGCCTCCAGCGATTCAACATCGTGTATTATCGACGCGGACGCCGGCGAAGTCCTGCGGCGCGTGAAGTCGGCGAGGTCCCACGGGGCGGCCAGGCCCGCCTATTCGGCCGACGGAACGAAAATGGCTTATTCTCTCCGAGACAGGACCATTCGCCTGTGGGATTTGGTGAAGTGCAAACAAATCTCGATCATAAGCATGCCGAAGGAGTCCAGCAAGTACGTCACTAGAATGCTCTGGTCGCCCGACGGGACGAAGATAGCCTTCCTGGCTTACAGCAGCGGTACGGCGCATATTCTCGACGTCAAGTCGGGCGTGATATCTTCGTCGCTGCCGGCCGGACGCGTCTATCTGCACGGCTTGGCCTGGTCTCTGGATTCCAAGAAACTCTATCTTTCGCAGAGCTCTCCGGTCAGGGGCAAGCCCGGTTTCATAAAACTGTGGGATGTGGCTTCGACCGCCGCCGAGGCTACGCTGACCGACAAGAAGGTTTCGACGCCATACGGGTTGGTAATGTCGCCCGACGGCAAGACCCTGGCGTCCAGCACTTCTTACGGGAAGGTCAATTTGTGGTCCCTGGCCGAGAGCAAGCTCATCCGCACAATTGGCGCTGATGAACGAAGGGTTCGCGGCATTGCTTTCTCGCCGGACAGCAAGAAGTTGGCCACTTGCGGAGACGAGGATGTCGTGAAAGTCTGGTCCGTCGCCACCGGTGAGCCGATTTACGGTCTCAAGAAGAGTACTGACGGCAGGCGAGGATCGAGCGTTCTTAGGGTTGCCTTCTCCCCGGACGGAACCAGGCTTGCGTCGGTCGACGAGAGATACAAAATCAATGTATGGGACATGTCAGACGGTTCGAACGTAACGGAATTCGGAGGTTCGAATTGGCACCTTCACTGGCTGAAGGATTCGAAGACCCTCGCTGTCGCCGGCGGTTCGGCGGTTTCGTTCCATGACGCGGCCAACGGAGCCCGGAAGGCCGTCTATTACCACATGCCGAAAAACAAGGGCTTGATAATCGCCGCCAACGGACACTACTCGGGCGCCGAAGGCGTCGAGCCGAATCTGATCTACCAGGCGGTCACCGCTTCGGGGCAGACCACCCTGAGCGCCGAAGAATTCAACATGCGGTTCGGATGGAGGAACGATCCGACCAAAGTGAAACTTATCGAAGACGTCACTCCGACAACGATGCCGGCGAAGTGACGCTCAACTGCATTTACATTATCCAACCGGGCTTCAAACAGGGCCGGACGCCCGGCGAAAAAACTGCGATATGGCCAGGCCCTCGGGAGTGTTGAGTATGAAGCGAACGGAAATATTGACTTGCGGTCTGATCCTCATGTTGCTTTCGACGCCGGCCGCAGCACAAGTTACCGCTGCACCGGAGCCGGTCGCCGCCGCACCGGCCGCTGGGGCTCGGCAGACTGCAGAAGCGATCGAAGCGAAGATCAAGGCGCTCAAGGCCGCTGAGGACGCCGCCGAGGACAAACTTGCGGGTATAATGAAGAAGATCGCCGCCGGCGCCGCGGCAGCCGATCTGAAGAAGGCTGCTGAGGCCGCAGACAAGACTTACCAGGACAAGAAGGTCTCCGATCCGGCGATTATGGCGGCCAAGAAAGCAGATAAGGACGCCGCCGCCGCCTTCAAGGCCGCCGTGCTGGCCAAGGTCAAGACTTCAGTTCAGGGCGCCGCGATCCTGAAGGAGATCGCCGATCTTGAAAACAAGCGAGCCGATCTTAGCGTTCAGGCTGCAGTGGCGGAATTGAAGCTCGAACACAAGGACTCGGCTGTGTCTCGCGTGCTTGGGGCCGATCCCGTGCTCAAAGAGTACTATCGTTCGTATCAGTCGGCTCCCAAGGGCGACAAGCGAACTGAGGCTCGCGAAAACTACTACAAGTTGAAGAAGGAAGCATTGGCCAGGCTGCCCCAGGCCAAGACCCTGATGGCGGAAATCGCGACCTGCGAGAAGTCAATCGAGGAGGCCGAGAATGCCATCGAGGCCGCCGAAGACAAGCTTGACGAGCTGTACGACGCAGCGGCCGACAGCGACGATGAGGATATCGCCGTAGCCAAGGCCAAGCGTGAGACCGCACGCAAGGCCCATCAGCAGGCGTACTACGGCGGCGAAATGCAGGCGGCTCGGGATGCCCGAACGGCGGCTAAGAAAGCGCTTTCGGACAAGGTCAAAACCCTCGCTGCCGCGAACCCCCAGGCCGTGGAACTAAAGAAAACCCTCGACGCCCTGGACGAGCAGATCGACGCATTGAGAGCCCAGGCCCGCAAGCTGCGGAAGAATGCTGAAAAGTAGAATCCGCTGACATCATCGCCTTTGCGGCGCGATCGGCATAGTCGGATCCGCCGGCGTCCTGGGAGTCGTCGGCGGATCATTGTCCGGGGGCATTTTATCGACGTCGAGCTTCACCGCGTCGGTCTGTGCGAACGGATCGGGAATGTCGAGCCGCAGGAAGCGCACCGGGCTCTGCCTGAGGATTGGGCCGGTCACAAGCACGGAGTTGCGGGACTGAACAGCCGTCGGATCGCCCGCCGGAGCGGCGCCCGACCTGTCGGGGCTTGACAGGACTGCCGGAACCGACAACTCGGACGAACTGGGGAAGATACTCCACGCCAGTGCAGTTTGAGGCTGCAAGTCCGGATACTGCGGTCGCTGGTAAGCCCCGATGGGACGCTCTCGGATCAGCACTGAAGAGCGCACGTAAACGCTCGCCAGTCGCGGCTTGTCGGACGAAGGCGCTTCGGCTCCGGGCCTTGCCGGCGGCAGATTCCATAGGGGCGTGTTGGGGGTTATCGTGTCTGAAGTTTCCGGCAGCGGTTTGTCGACCATAGGCTTGGGAATTCGGACTACTGCGGATTTGGCGCCCCTGTAGGCTTTCCTCGCCAGGACGAATCGGTCCGCGGGAGCCGCCCCGATCGCCAGAAGCGTCAGTGCGGCTATCGCCACGGCCGGTGCGCATGCGGCGGCGGGGCGGATTAACCTGTGTTTGACTCGTGCAGTATTCTTCATTGGAGGACCTTGATAATGAGTTTAACTTCCGTGCCCGGGGTGGGCAGGATGCTCTTGTTGACTTCCAGTTTGAGCAGCGATTCCTCCTTGAGCGTCAGGCTGCTCTGCAGGACGGTCTCTTCGGTCACCGGGTAGATTGATATCAACGTTCCGCTCAGATCAGCCCCGAACGTCAGCTCCGGTTCGTTCGGATCGCGTTTCCGCATCGCGGAGCCCGTGAATTTCCATGTCATCGGCGGCATGGGTCTGCCGGTCCTGGTGTCGATCAGCGTCTTGTAGATCGGGATCGTTCGCGTCTTGCCGGTTATGCCCGGGAATTCCAGCGAGATCTGAACCTGCGGGCCTTCGGCTGCGGCGGTTGTGCCTTTGGCGGGCTTGCCCGGCTTGAGACCAAGCGACTCCAGCGCCTTGTGAACGTCGCTGGGCTTCACGTCGAAGGTGACGACTGTTTCGTGGGCCTTCTGCCCTCGCGGATACGGCAGTGAGGCGATAACTTCCAGCGGATAGATCTCCTTCAGCGACGCCAGCTTTCGCGGCGCGATTCTGCACGGGACGGTGACTGTGCGGCCCGCGGCGTCGACGGTGACCGGCTTGCCCAGCGCCTCGGTCGCCGCCGGCTTGTCGGATATGCAGACGATCACTGACGGCTGATCGGTCGCGCCGTCGAGGTTGCACGTCGCTACGTAGAGATTGCCGCCGTGCACGACCGGCGATCCGAACACCGTTCCCCTGGCCTGGACCGACGGGTCGGAGCCGATGTCGAATGCCCAGAGTCTCCTCCCGCTCGTCAGGTCAACCGCGTGCACCACCGAGTTCAGGTCCGCGGCGTACGCGACTTTGCCGGCCAGGGCGGCTCCGGCGAAAAACGGGGTCTTGGCGTCGTAGGTCCACACCGGCTCGCCGGTGAGGTGCTTGCGGGCGTAAATCTTGCCGTCGGTGCAGGTCCATATCGCCAGGCCGTCTTTTACGGCTACTGACGACAGGACGCCGCCGGGTGTCTTCCGGCGCCACAGGACGCGCCCGTCGGCCACGTTCAGGGCCACGACTTCGCCGAGGGCCTTGGGGATCAGTTTCCTGTCGAATCGGATCGAACTGCATCCGACCAGCACGGCGTGTCCGGCGACTGTCGGTCCGGACCAGGGATTGAGGGTAAGTTTGGCGTCCCATACCACCTTGCCGGTGGATGTCCTGAGGCACAGCAGCGATCGCTTGCCGACTTTTTCGGCGTCGAGATACGCCGAGGCCGCGAAGAGGTATTCGCCGGCGACAGCCGTCGGGGCGTCGACGTGCCAGGTGTCCTTGCCGGCCTGCCAGCGCAATCTGGGCGTCGGCTTGGGCAACGCTTCGGCGCTTGGCGGTATCGCCAGTTCGGGGTTCTTTTTCTTCTCGGCCTGGTATGCGGCGTTCATGTCGGACCACTGCTTGGCGATGACGGCGATGGCCGCGCGGACCGATTGCCGTTTGCCGTCCAAAGTCACGTGCGACGTGTCGAGGCACAGGACGCCGGCGGCTCCGGCTCCGAAGTATACGTTGTCGCGATCGACGGTAGGCGCGCCTTCGATGTGAACGAGCTTGCCGGGCACCGAGAAGCTCCAAACCGGCAGGCCGGTGTCGGCTTTGACGCAGTACAGCAGGGCGTTGTCGGTCTGGTGCATTCCGTCGCCGAATATCAGCAGTCCGTCGGAAACCGCCGGCGCGCAGACCGTGGGACGCTTGATGTACGGGGCGGTCCTCGACCATGTTACTCGCTGCCGCGGCTTGGCGTCCGACGAGATCGAGTGGAAAACTCCGGTGTTGAATGCGCCCAGTCCGCCGGCGTATATCGAGTTTTCGCCGGGCACGACCGACGCTACGAAGTGTTCGGGGGATTTGTAGACCCACTTGATGTTGGGCTTCTTCGGGCCTGTCGATCCGTCCAGATTGCCGGTGCGCTCGGTGTCGCCCCTGTGAGTCGGCCAGGACCATTTCGGGTCCGCCGCCGAGGCGTGCGCCGCCAACGCCAGCATCATGCAACTCGACGCTATGACTCTTGCTGCTGCGGTCATGTGACCTCTTTCGATTATTCGGTTCATTTCGAAATCGCCGCCGATACGGTCTTAGGTTTCGCCGCCGCGGTCGCTGCGCTCTTGGACGCGTCGACGGCCCATGACGATGAGCCCAGGAGAACGATCGAGGGCTGCCCTTCGTTGTTGAACACCAGGTCGGGCATGTCGTCGGAGTTTATGTCCGCTACAGTCAACCCTGAGGTGTTGTAGATCCTGTACATCAGGCCGATCGATTCGGTCGCGTCGCGGAACGTTCCGTCAGGTAGGCCCTGGTAATAGCGGTTCGGCCCCTTCAGGCACCCGACGAATATGTCCGCTCGCCCGTCCTTGTTGAAGTCTGTCCAGGCCGCGGATCTTGCCGATCCTATCGTCGTCGCCAGGTCGCCCGATGCGGCGGTCACGTCGGCGAACTTCCCGGCCCCTTCGTTGCGAAACAATCTGCACGATCCGTCCTGGGGAACGAGAACGTCGATTTTTCCGTCGCCGTTGTAGTCGCCCAGCGCCGGGGCGGTGCGCCCTGGTTTGTAGTTGATCCCGCAGTCATTTGCGACGATGAACCCCCGCGGCGTATTCAGGAGCAGCAGCCCCGTTCCGCCGCCGCAGAGGATGTCGGTCCGCCCGTCGCCGTTGAAGTCCGCCGCCAGCAGGTGGCGGCACTTGAGATCGGCTCCAAAGCCCGTTTCGCCCAGGCCGTAAGCGTCCGAAACGTCAACGAACAGTTCCCTCTTCGCCGCTTTGGGATCTTTCGCCGGTGCGGTCGCCGGCTGCCCTTTCTGCAGTGCGTTTCGATATAGCCTCAGCCCCCGGAACTTGTCGGCCAGCAGTATGTCGAGCTTCTTGTCGCCGTTGTAGTCGATCCATACAGCCGCCAGCGGGCTGTTGCAGTCGTCAATGGGCAGATCGGCGGTCGTGTCGATAAACTGCTTGGTGTTGTTGTACAGCAGTTTGGCTCCCTGCGGCGTGGCCAGCAGCAGATCGGGTCTGCCGTCCGAGTCGTAGTCTCCCCATGCCGCGGCGCGGGCTCCGGTGTTGATCGGGAGAACCTCTTCGCCGAGTATTCCGCCGTCGTTTTTCAGCAGCGCCACGCGGTAGTCGCCGAACATGCATATGTCGGTCTTGCCGTCGCCGTTGTAGTCCGCCGCCGCCGCCATGTGAGCGCCGGGAGAGAACTTGCCGACCGCCGAGTAGTGCGTAAAGCCCGGCATGCCTGAGATCGCGCGGAAGTCCTCGGCGCCCCAGCCGACGAAATCGCGTTTCTGATCGTAGTCGCCTATCTTGAGGCTGGCTCGCAGGCGTTGGATCTTGGCTGTCCGCTCCTGAATGGCCATCTTGTCGCCGTCGACCATGCAGGGGACTACGACTTCCTGGCCGGCGAGCATCGCCGTGACGTAAGCGGCGAGTTTCTGCGGTTTGCCGGCGAACGCGCGGAGGAAATACGGTTCGGCGTGCGTCATCGTCGACCAGCCTTTGAAGCCGGCCTGGTACCAGTAGTTGTCAATGCACATCTCGCCGTGCCCGCCGTTGGTGAAGAACAGCGCCATCTTCCCAACGCGGGCCCAGGCCATTACGTTCTTCCATTCTCTGGGGTGGAAGCCTCGCTGGCCTATGATGTGCTTTATTTCGCCCTCGAACGTCCCCTTTACGTCTCTTACCTTGCTGTAGACGATCGTGTTCTTCTCGCGGTCGACCGCCTTTACGCGCATCATGACGATAATCGTCGAACTGCCGACGATCTTGCCCAGCGAGTGAGGCGCCTCCACGTACGCCGCGGCGTTCCGGCAGAAGGCCGAAATCGCCAACACCATCGCCAGGAGGCCGATCCGTAATGTCCGACTGTTGTGAATATTCACTATTTGATTCTCCGTCGGGCGATTATTTCTTCGCCGCCGCCGGCAATTTCGCCAGTTGCGCCTTGGCCTGTTTGGCCCAGGGACTCTCGGGGTAGTCCTTGATCAACTGCTTCCATGATCTCGACGCCAGGTCGGGCTGTTTCATCAGCACTTGTGCGGCTCCGGCCCGGTACCAGGCTTCAGCGTTGTGCTCGGGATAGTTGTAGGTCATAGGCACTGTCATAAACGCCTTGGCGGCTTCAGGGTACTTCTTCTGGACGGCGCAGCAGTATCCGATTCGTATCTGCGCCCTTGCGGCCACAGTCGATACGGTCTTGGCGACAACCTGGCTGTAATAGCTCATTGCGTTGTTGATGTCCTTGGCGTTTTCGCGAGCCCAGCCGGCGCCGAACGCAGCCTCGTGGACCCACGGACTGTTGGGCATGTACGATGCGACGGACTCATACGTTCGTCGGCATTCGGACCAGTTTCCTGTCTGCTGGTAGGCGTATCCCAGGCGGAGCATCGCCTTGTCGGATATGCTCGTCATTCCGCGGAAGCTCTGGTCATCGCGGAATACCTTCAGGGTTTCGATGGCCTTGGACCATTCCTTGGCCTGGATAAACGCCTCGCCGGTCAGGTAGCGTGCGTGTCCGATCTGATCGCCTTTGGCTTTGGCCGCCGCGAGTTTAACCAGCGTCGTCGCACGCTTCGGATCGCCCCTGTCCAGCAGGCAGGCCGCCAGCCGCAGTCGCGTGCGCTGTGCGAGTTCTTCGGGCGGACTGTTTTCCATGATGGTCTCAAGAAGTTCCACCGCCTGATCGTGTTTGCGGCGCAGTGCGTGCATCTCGGCCAACTCAAACCGGCTTTGGGCCGCCAGGGCCGACTGCGGCGCCAGGGTAATCAGCCGGCCGTACAGCTTCATCGCCTGAGCCTCAGACTGCTGGACCGGAACGTGTTCAGGGGTGACTCTCGGAGCCGCGGCGCCTGGGTTCGGAACGGGTGAACTGCTCGATTTCCGCGCTCGAGCCAGGCTCATGGCGTCTTTGCGGATCCTGCTGTGAGCGTCGTCGAACTCCCTTTCGCCCAGCGTCCGGCAACACCATGCGGCCTCGTAGATCAAGCGTCGCTGCGCCGGGGATCCTTTGGCAAGCGTCTTGGCCTGCGAGGTCAGTTGATCGGCGACGGTCGACAGGCCTGTTACGGCTCTGCTTATGTTCTTTCGCAGCTCTTCGTCGGCCCGGCCGCCCTTGTCGTAGGCTTTCATCATCTGGGTCAGAGATCTTCTCTGGCACTGGCCGGCCCGCCAAAGCGAGTTGACCGCTTCGGGCGTTCCGGGATAGCTCTTGGTCAGCGACGCGAAGATCGAGCGAGCCTGCTCGAACTGTCCGGCGGCCATTGTCGCCAGCCCGTATTCGTATCGAAGGGGTACAAGCCACGCAGACGGGGTGGTTCTTCTGGACGGATCTTTCTCGTGCAGAGTCAGGCATTCCTTGACGATCCTGACAGCGTCGATCGCACGATTCGAGGCCCTCAGCAGACTGGAGAACTGTGTTATCGCCAGCGGAGCCACGCGGTTGGATCGGAATGGTTCTCTCTGGAAACGGTCCAGCTCGTTCAAAGCCGTCTTGCTGTCTCCCAGCAGCACCATGCACTTGGCCTGTTCGATCATCGCCGTGGCCAGCAACGGGTCCTTGGGGTAGTTCTTTATGAGTCTCGCGTATGCGTCCTTGCCTTGTGCGTATGCGTTTTGCCGGGCCTGTTTGTCGGCGACGACAGATCCCAGACGCTGGCAGCAGTATCCCAGCTTCAGCAGGGCGTCGGGCGCCTTGGGGCTCTTGGCTGACCCCGATGCGAAGCTTTCCAGCAGTTTGGCCGCCTCGGTCGCCTGGGTCATGAGCTTGCCGGCGGTCAGTGCGTCGTCCGTTTTGGCCGGAAATGTTCGGATGTGACAGTTCGCGATCAGGTAGGGGACCGCGGCGAGCTTGCCGGAGTGCTCGGCCGACGGTATTTTGGCCAGCGTCTCCATAGCCTCGTTGTACCACTTGAGCCGATACTGCGCTGTCGCCAGTCCGTACCGGGCCAGATACGCCTCGCTGAAGTCGGGGAACTTGTCGAGCAGGCGCTGGTAGCGGTTGACGGCGTTCTTGAACATCAGGTCAATATCGTTCTGGGCCCTTCTGTAACCCGATCGATTCGCGTGTATCGCCGACATAAGCGCATTTTCGGCGGATCTGAACCATATAGCCGGCAGCAGCGTGCTCTTGGGGTAGCTTTTCTGGAAGCTGACGCATGTGCTTTCCGATCGGGAGTAGTCACCGGCCAGATGGTGCGCCGTCGCCAGCCGCTGGGTCGCTTCCTCGGTCCGGTCGGACTTGTACTGAACGACTCTTCCGTACGTCTCGCAGGCGCCCTTGTAGTCTCCGGCAAGCTGCTGGACATCGCCAAGTTCGATCATTATGTCGCGCTCAAGATCGTAGGCTCGCGGATTGCTTCGTCCGGAGTTGTGGGCGCTCTGGGCGGCGGCTTTCAGTTCGGCGATCGCCGTGGTGAGCGTCTTGGCGTATTTCTCCGGCTCTTCAGGGTTGGCCGCCGAGACGCGCGATCGGGCGATCCACCAGCTTGCCCGTTCGGCGTACCTGGGGTGCTTTCGCATCGGATCAAGGATCTTTATCGCTTCATCGTAGCCCTTGAGCTGCATGTGACAGTATCCCAGCCGCATCCGGGCCTCGGGCGCCAGGGCGTGCTTGGGATACATCTTGAGGAAGTCGCCGAACCGCGTTGTGGCGCTTCCGAACTGACCGGCCCGGGCCATTCCCAGCGCCGAGTAGAATATCGTTCGCACGATATACGCATCCGGCGGACCTTTCAGCAGCGCCGACGCTGCGGCTCTCTGATCGGGGGGCAGCGAACGGTAGCTGTTCCTGGCCGCGGCTGCTGCGGCGGTCTTGCGAGACGCGAAGTCGGCGAGAATCGCCTTGTACAACTGCGACGCCTCAGGCATATCGCCGGCTAGATGATGCGACCTGGCCAGCATGTACCGGGCGTGGGGGCCGAACTCCTGATCGAACGGGGCGAGTTTGCTCAGCGTTCGACCGGCGTTGAGGTAGTCCTTCAGGGAGAAATACGCGTAGCCCATGCAGTAGATCGCTCTCGGGCCGAACTGTTTGGCCGTGGCAGTTTCCTTCAGAGCCGTTTTGGCCAGGATGATCGCTTGCTTGTACTGCCCGATTCGAAGGAGCATGTCGCACTGATCGGCCCTGGAGCGGGCGGCCCAGATAATGTCCGGGTGAACAGCAGGTGAGGTTGTCGGCGCCGCCTTCCTGCTCCTGGCGATAAATGCGTCAACTGCGGCGGCGAACTGTCCGGCCGCTTCAGTGCGATGGTTCTTGGCGTACGTAGCCCTGTAGTCCGAGCCGGACGTTATCGGAGTGGCGAGAGTGATTTCCGCCAGTTCCCTAAGTGCAACGCCAAGGTAGTAGACCGCCAGCGGGCGATCTTTGAAGTCCATGCGAGCCGAGGCCTTGCGAAACGTATTGACCGAGTCAGTGGCGGACTTAAGCGTCTTGGCTCTCATCTGCGAAAGGCCCAGGCCGTACAACGCCGCGGGAAATTCGCTGTGCTTGGGGTATTTGGAGATGAACTCGGCGAACCTCCCGACCGCCGAGTCGAACTGGCCTGACTGGTAGGACCGGCGGGCGCTGTCGAGAACCAGCCTGGCCGCCCGGTCTTGGGAAGGGCGTTTGGCTTGCGAATATCCCGGCGAGGTTAAGGCCGCCAAAGTCAACAGCGTAAGGAGGATGCGGCTTTTCGTGAAAGCGGGTATTCTCATATGAAATGCTCCGTGTTGGGCTCAGGCCGACTGTATTATGAAGATGAGTTATAGTATAGTTAACGGAAATCCCAGCCGGATATTGTGGTTTGGAGCATAATTGCAAAGAGGTGATATCCGGTATGAAGCTAAGGCGGCGAGCATGTACGATTCATTAGGCGTAGTGCCGATCTTCGTTAATGTCGGTGCGGCCGTGTTTCCGGCGGTGATAGCCGCTGTCGGAAGCGTTCTCGGCGTGCTGTTTCGTCCGCGTGAACTCCTGCGTTTCTGCATTCGCCGACCGCTGGCGGCATCGTCGGCGCTGCTTGGCGTCGGAGCCGTGATCGCGGTTTTCGTGTTCTTTCCCGGCCCGGTGGGCACTGCATCGGCCAGGGGGGCTGCTGATAAGATCGACTGGAACCAGGTTGCAATGCGCCTGATCGAACGCAACAGGCTCGCGACCGGAGGTGCGGCAATTGGCCCGGTCGTCGTCAAGACCAGCGGGGCGTTCATCTTCAGACGCGGCCCGGCCCGCTGCGGATACGATGGGGGACCGGTCCCCGAGAAACTCCAGGCTCGCTGGTCCTACAAGCCGCCGGATGCGATGTGCCTGGCGTCGCCGGCAGTTATGGGCCGACGCGTGTATTCGGCCAGCGTGACTCTCGATCCGATCGGCAACTTCGGAAGCATCTTCTGTCTGGACGCGGCCAATGGTAAGAGAATATGGTCCACCGACTGCTACACCGATCCGGACAGCGGACAGGAGGAGGTCTTCAAGGGATTCTTCAGTTCTCCGGCGCTGACCGCCGACGGGAAGTATCTCGTTATCGGGCAGGGCCTGCACGACGATTCGGACTGTGCGCTGTTGTGCCTGCACGCCGAGACCGGCAAGCTGCACTGGCGGATCAAGACACCGCTGCACATAGAAGGTTCGCCGGCTGTTCGCGGCGATCTGGTCGTCGCCGGCGCAGGCGCCATAGAAGGACCCGACGGGCGAGCGATCGGAGACAAAGGGTTCGTCTTCGCATCCCGAATCGCCGAAGGCAAAGGCAAGGAGTTGTGGCGATTTGAAGTCAAGGACCCCGAATCGTCGCCGGTGATCTCCGCCGACGGAGTGTGCTATATCGGAAGCGGCGTAAACGGATGCGAACTGATCGCGCTGCGGACCGAAAGCGACGACGAACTGAAGGCCAAAGGGCTCAAGCGCGAACTGTGGTGCGCCAAGACTCCGTATCCAGCTACGGGCGCCGTTACGCTGTATGGTGATATGGTTATCGTCGGATGCGGGCGGGGCAACTACGTGCAGGCCGACCCTGACCCGATCGGAGCCGTGATCGCATTTGATCGTCACAGCGGCAAGAAGATATGGGCCGCCCCGACACCCGACGCCGTCCTGGGCGCCGTCGCCGCCGATGGCGACAGAATCGTCTGCCCTGTTCGCAATGGCGAGATCGTCGCGCTGAATCCCTCGGATAGGAAAGTGCTGTGGCGCCGTCAGGTAAACGACAACTCACCGGTCCTCGCCGGCCCGGCCCTGACGAAAACCAGAGTCTACGCCGTCAGCCGCGACGGATACCTCGCGGTTCTTGACGCCGCTGAGGGGCGGGTGATCGAGAAGCATTTTATTGACGATCGGGCCAATCCCGGTCAGATGGGCCTGTCGGTCAGTTCGCCTGTTGTCGCGGGCGGATGGGTTTATGTGGGTTCGGAGACCGGCGGGCTGCGGAGCTTCGCTCCGGCGGGGGGCGACGAATAATGCAGCTAGTCTACTTCTTCGGCGACGGCGGGTCCGACGGAGATCCCGAGCGTCGCGACATTCTCGGCGGCAAGGGCGCCTCACTGGCCGCGCTGACCCGAGCGGGCCTGCCGGTTCCTCCGGGGTTTACAATATCGGTCGAGTGCTGCGCCCGATGGCTCGAAGCCGGCGGAGCCTGGCCCGATGGGCTGAAAGACGATATCGGCGAAGGAATCCGACGCCTCGAAGCCGCGTGCGGGATGGAATTCGGCTCGGGCGACGAGCCGCTGCTGGTCTCGGTTCGAAGCGGCGCCGAGGTCTCCATGCCGGGCATGATGGACACGATCCTCAACTGCGGGATGTCTACTGAAAAGGAGCCGTTCGACGAACTGATCGAGTGCGTCGAGGCGGTGTTCGCCTCGTGGAACTCGCCGCGTGCGATCGCCTACCGAAAAGACCGCGGCATCGAAGGGTTGTCCGGGACTGCAGTCACCGTCCAGGCGATGTTCCCGTCGCACGTCTCGGGCATTGTGTTCACCGAGAATCCCAACGATCCGAACGCCTCGGAGATCGTCATCGAATCGTCGTACGGACTCGGCGAGGCGATCGTCTCGGGCGAAGTCGACCCCGACAACTTCGTGCTGAATCGAGACGATCTGAGCGTAAAGAGAACCTATGTCGGGCGCAAGGACCGCATTATCCCCGCCGCGGGCGACAGTTCGGACCCGCGAGCGGACCAGCCTTCGCTGACCGACGAGCAGATCCGCGAACTGGCGGGTATTGCACTCGGCGTCGAGGAGCTTTTCGGCTTCCCTGTCGACGTCGAGTGGGGGCTGGCCGACGGGCGATTCTCGCTGCTGCAGGCCCGCCGGATCAGACGATCGCAGGCCCAGTCGCGCGATCTGCTGCTCCAGTCGATTCGCACCGCCCTTGGCGCCGAGCTTAGCGCGGGCCGCGGCCCGTGGGTGCTGCACAATCTCTCGGAGACTCTGGCCCATCCGACCTGGCTGACCTGGAGCGTTCAGGAGCGGTTCATGTCCGGCTCCGGAGGATTCGGCGCGATGTACAGGCTGGCGGGATTCGCACCGGGCCGATCGATCGAGACGCGCGGGCCGGTCAGACTGGTCGCCGGCAAGATCTACATGGACGTATCGCTGGCGTCGGAGTTGTTTTTCGAGAACTACCCGTTCAAGTACGACATGAACCTCCTGAAGCGGGATCCCGACGCCGCACAGTCGCCCCCGACGATTCCCGCCGGCACGTTCCGTTCGCGGGCCGCCGTTGCGCGAAAGATCGCACGGGTGGACAGCCGCCTGCGACAGATGGCTGCTGTTCTTGACGGCGAATTAAACGATCGGATTATCCCCGAATTCGCCGGATGGTGTCGCGATGAGAAGCGGCGAGATCTGGAGCAGATCGACGACAAGGGACTCGCGGCGCTGTGGAGATCGCGCGAGTGCCGCGTTATGGACGAGTTTGCTCCCCAGTCGCTGCTGCCCAGCCTCATTGTCGGCATGGCGATGGCGGAACTGGAGGCGTTCGTCGCCGAGAATTTCTGGGACGCCGAGGAGGACGCGGCGGAGCTGGCGGCGATGTTGTCGGCTGCGCCCTCGCCTGACAAAACGCTCAAAGCCAACGCCGGGCTATTCGACATTGTCCAAGGGCGGATCACAGTCGACCAGTGGCTCGATCAATACGGACACCGCGGCCCGGACGAACTGGACCTGGCGTCGCCTCGCTGGCGGGAGACGCCGGACGAAGTAGCCGAGATGGCCCGCCGACTCGAAGGCGGACAGAACCCGATGGAGCTTCACCACGCGCACGTCGAGCAGATTGCGGCCAGGACACAGGAGCTTCGCAGCCAGTTGACAGGCGCCGGCCGCGAGCATTTTGACAATCTGCTGGCGGTGCTGAGAAAATACATCCCGTTCCGCGAGGATGGGAAGTACTACTTGATGCTGGGTTACGATCTGTTGCGCAGCGTTGCGATCGAGGCCGGTCGTCGGCTGGGGATCGGAGAGGGGGTGTTCTACCTGACCGCGAGCGAACTCTGCGAGTCGCTGTCGGGCGGGGAGCTTCACGAAGAAAAGATCGCCCAGCGGAAGGACGATTATCGAACCGAGTCGAGGATCGTACTTCCGCGCGTGATAGACGAATCTGCGATTGAATCGCTCGGTCGGGCTCCTGAGCACAACGCCGCCGAGAGTTACGACGCATATGAGCTGTCGGCCGGCGTGGCGTCGGGACCCGTGCGAATTGTGAACTCGTTGCGAGACGCCGGCGATCCGGGACGCGGCTATGTGCTGGTTTGCCGCTCGACGGACCCGGCCTGGACGCCGCTGTTCGTAAACGCCGCGGCCCTTGTGCTCGAATGCGGCGGAGCCCTGTCGCACGGGGCGATAGTCGCCCGCGAGATGGGCATACCCGCGGTCGTCCTGCCCGAGGCGACGAATCTGCTGCAGGAAGGGCGGATCGTCTCGGTCGACGGGCACAACGGAAGTGTTGGCGAACTCCGGGCCGAAGGCGAACTCGAAAAACGCGGAGCGGCGCCCGACGACGTTCGTATAAGTTCTGCAATCGCTCCGCCGCCGAGATCGGCCCGCGAGCGAGCTGCCGGTCGGCTGAGAAACATTTCGCTGGCGGTTTGGGGAGCGTATCTGCTGGCGATGCTCTGCTGGCCGGATGACTGGCTGTACCTGCCGTCGCTGAGGCTGCTTGACGCGATTCTCTGGCCGATCGCCGCCAATTGGGGAATGATCGCCGTTGTCGCGATCTCCGGCGGCGGACTGGCGGCGGTGACGATGATCATGCAGCGATTCATGGTCGACAACCGCCAACTCAGCGAGGCCCGGCGGCGGGCGGCGCTTCTGATGACCGAGGCCGCTGGTCTGCCCGCCGATTCGCCAAGGCGTGAGGCGTTGAAGAGCGTTGCGGCGCCGGTCAACGTGCGCCTGCTTGGAGCGGCGATGCTGCCGATAGGGCTGCTGCTGGGTCCGATGATTCTCATGTTCCTCTGGTTCCCGGTCCGCGTTGATCCGGCCAGTTGGAACGCCGCGCCGGGGACGCCGGTGCGAGTCGTAGCTTCGGTCGACTGCTCCTACGACGGTGCGGTCAAGCTGTCGCCGCAGGCTCCGGCGTATATGTCCGACACTTCACCGGCCGAGTGTGCGCCGCCGCCCGTGGCCGCGGCGCTGGAGCAACTGGTCAAGGCGCCCGAAGAACTCTGGCGGGAGATCATCGATTCGGAGAAGCCGGTCTCCCAGCTTCGCGCCGAATTGACCGATCGGCTGACTGCGGGCCTGGAGCCGCAAAACGTAATGTGGGAGATTAAGACTCCCAGCGGCGCCCAGGGCGTGTTCCCGGTTTCGATCTCTACTCGGGGCGCCGATCCGCTTGTGCTTAATATTGTCCTTGGCGATCGCTGTCCGCCCGAGCCGACCGAAGTCTTCGCCGATGGTTCGGCTCCGGTCAGATCGGCCCGTGTGATCTACCCGCCGCCGGCGACGAAGCGGTTTTTCTGGACGCCGCTGGCGTGGTTGGGGGATAATCAGTGGGACGCCGGCTGGCTGATAACGTATCTGTTGGCCTACTTGCCGGTGATGTTCTGCCTCAGATGGATTCTACGCATCGCATGAAGGAGACTGAGTCTTGAGTAACCCGTCCAAGAGCTTCCTCGTACTGTCGACCGCCGTGCTTCTATTGGCCGCGAGGGCCTCGGCTGTCATACAAGTCAAAATGCCCGTCTCGCGGATTTACAGGACCTCCAAAGCAGTCTACGTGGGAACTGTCGCCAAGGTCACCCCGGCCAGTCGCCTGGTCGACGTCGCGGTTACCGGCGCGCTGCGGGGCGAGTCGCCGGGAAAATCGATACGCATCCAGATCCTGTCGCCGGTCGGTCTGATCTCAAAAGTCGCCGCCAAGGCTCCGGTAGCCGTTTTTGTCGGCAAGGCCCGCGGAGGGGCGATGGCGATTTTGCATCTGGCCGACACCTGGCTGCTGGCCAAGCGGGCCGGGACTTCGACGCCGCAGATCTGGCGGGTTGTCCAGTCCCACAATGCGAAACAGACCTTCCCCGGGCGAACCTCCGCGCTGGTCAGGGTCGTCAAGGAGATCGCCGCCGGCAAGTCGCCGATCCTCGACAGCACCGATGTCGCGTTCTTCCGCAGCCCTTTGCGCAAAATCGCGAAACTCAACGTAACCGACGCCAAGTGGATACTGACCGGCGACGTGAATCGCGACAGGGCGATCGACCTGATTATCGGAACGGATAGGGATGTGCGACTGCTGGCCGACGGGAAGGAAGGCTTCGTCGACGTCACTGAGAAGTACGGACTCAAATCCGGTCCGGTCGCCTGGCGAGGGATCTTCGACTTAAACGGCGATAACCGGAGCGATCTGATTCTCGGCGATACGATATGGATTAGCTCCGAAGGCAAGTTCAAGCCCGAGAAGCTCCCGCCGGCCGCGACGCCCGCCGGCGACAAGCCGCTGGCGATCACCGCGAACCAGACATCGCCCTACAGCAGCAGGAGACGCGCCAGGGCGTACTTCCTGTCGTCTTCAGGAAGGCTGCAGTTGTTTGAAAGACTCCTTTCCGGCGACAAGGGCTGGACCGCCGCTCCGGTCAAACAACTCTGGCCCGCCGATTCGCCGGCGACAGCCGCGGAGTTCGGCAACTTCGGCGATTCGTCCGGGGCGTGCGTGCTTGCCGTTCGCCCAGACGGCGTGATGCGGTATCCCCTTGATTCGGACAAAGCCCCGCAGGCCGACTTCGAACGCTTGACGGGAGTGAATCTCAAGAAATACTACGAGCGTTACGCCGAGGGCTTCAGGAATCCGCTGGCGATCGGGCTCGACGTCAACGGCGATCGCCGTCGCGATCTGCTGATTGTCTGCGACACCGGCGGGATGCTCATGGTCAACCGGGGATACGGGGCGTTCCTGTGCGACTACGATTCCGGCGGCGAGATTGCGCCGCATCCCAAGAAGCCGCCGAAACTGAAACTGACGGCACAGACGCCCTGGACCGCCGTTGATCTGCACCGCGACGGACAGGACGATCTGCTGATCCTGACGGCCGACGGAACGCTTTACGAAGCGTCGAACAAGCCGCGAAAGGTCGACAAGAAGTAGTGACAGCGGAATTCCCCCGCCAGCGAGCGCAAAACTACATACCGCGCGCCAAGGAGATCGTCGAACGCGAGTACGCCGACGCGCCGCCTCTGCCGAAGTCGAACGAGCAGTGGTCCCAAGGGCTCCTGGACAAGTAGCGGTCAGAAGTCGACCTCAAGACGAGTTGGCGGCATCCGTCCGGGGAGCGGGTCGATCCGCATTGCGTATTGTTCGGCGATTGCGGCTGCGGAGGTGTTGTCGAAGGGGCGCTATTGGGTTAAGATTGTCCCGAACTTCGGGGCGGCTTACAGGAGTTGAAGCGGATGGTGATTGAAAGACTGGATAGATGGGCGGTCTGGCGGGTGATCAGTTGGACTGTTCTTCTGTCCATAGCGCTGATTGCCATATTGTACGGTCGGGTCCCGCGCGCCAAACCTCTGTGCGCCTTGCGGGATATCTCCCAGGGCGTGCTCTCGGAAAAAGTGGCGGTGATATTGGTCGGCAACCGCCACGAGATGGATTTGGACCTCCTGAAAACCGTTGACGCCGCGGCGAAAGATGAAAAAGGCGTCAGGCTGGCGACGAAGGTCTGGACCCGGACAGGCGGCAAGCTCGGACCGATGGTTTACATGGAGGCCGAGCCCGCCGGTGTGTCGGTCAAGAGGATTTTCATAGAAGCCAGAGTTGAGTATCGACACCGGATGATAGATGTCAACGCCGTTTTTTTTCGACTCGACACCGGCATGTGGGAGGCCGCTGAAGTGATCGTCGACAACGCTCCGACTGAACTCGACGGCAGTAGGATAACGGCTCGAAACCTCCGGCCCCGGAGGTGAAATGGCTAACAAGAGCATGTCGCGGTTGTCCAGTGTCACATGGTCAAGCAGCGCTGCTCGGGCTGTTTCTGCGAGAAGGCTTTTTGCGGGCGGACCGGCGGATTTGCGGCTTGCCCGTCCGACAAGTCGTACCGCGTGCTGAACATGACCTGCGGCGGATGTTGCGGCACGGCGCTGCATCGCAAACTCGCCAACCTTGTCGGCAAGGTCGGCAAACGCGGGAAGATCGACAAGAACAGGATCGTGGTTCAGTTGGCCTCGAGCATTACCAAAGACAACTATCACCGCCCGCCTTGTCCGCATTTTGACTACATCCGGCAACTGATCGAAAAACTCGGACTCGATGCGTGCGAAGATACGTCGATCAGCAGGAAATCCGACCAGCGCAGAGGACAGGGGACACACAAGAGCTAAGCGGTTTCCTGCTTCTCTTTCAGTTTCTCTTCGTGTCTACGGCGGAGTTTGCGGTATTTGACCACCGCGTAGTAGATCACCGCGTACGATATCAACCCCAGGACGCCGCCTATTATTACGCTTCCCACCCACAGGGGCCAGAACACCTGCCATGTCGCGTTCCACCAGTTCTGGACGGTTTCCAGCCATGTGCCGGAAAACGCCATCGCTTTTCCGAAGTCCGGGTCGGGGCAGTCGCTGCCGAGTACGTATTTGCCGAGCAGGTAGTTGGGATAGAATATCGGCACGAGCGTTGCGGGGTTGGATATCCACACGAACGGCACGCCGACGAGCTTGTTGGCGCCCAGCAGCCACGACAGCGCCAGCACAATCAGCATCTGGAACCCCACCGTGGGGGTCCAGGTGATGAATATTCCGATCCCCACCCCAAGCGCGATGCGGTGGGGAGTGTCGTCAACGTGCAACACTCTGTATATGAAGAAGGCCTTGAGCTTTCTTACTATGTAACGATGCGGCATGCGTCTTTCTCCGGTCTACTTGTCGGCCAGGATCGGTCCGGCTGAATCGCGTTTCATATTATGTCAGAAATTCCGCTCGCCGCCAGAGGATGTTTCAGCGATCATGGTTTTCGCCGCGTCGATAACGTCGTCGGGGCTGATCAGTTGCATGCACGATATGTGCCGGCAGTGTTTCTTCAGGCATCCGCGGCAGGCCACGTCGGCTATGATCGCCGTTCCGTCGCGGTAGGGTCCGGTTCGCTCCGGCCTGGTCGGTCCGATCATGACGACCGAGCGCAGGCCGACCGCCGGGGCGATCAGGGCGGCCGCCGAATCGCAGCAGACCACGCCCCCGCAAGACGCTATCACCGCGACGAACTGGCGTATGTCCGTTTGCCCGGCCAGGTTGATCGCGCGATCCCCTGCGTCGCCGATAGCCTCCCGGCACAGTTCTGCGTCTCCCGGCCCGCCCAGCAGGACGACGGTCGTCTTCTCCACAAGGGCCGATATCACCCGCCGCCAGTACCGCGAAGGATACAGTTTGGTCTCCCATCGCGTCGGCGGAACGCATACCAGAAACTCGCCGGCCCCCAGGCCGTTGTCGGCCAGGAACTGATCGGCGAACTGCTTTCCCTCGGGCGCGACCTCCAGGTTCATGTCTTCGCTTCGCGCGTCCAGGCCGAGGCTGCGGGCCAGTTCGATGTTGCGATCGACGGTGTGCTGGGATTCGGGCGCTACGCGGTGATTGTAGAACCACGCGGCGCCCTCCCTGGCCGAGGCGAAGCCGGCTCGCACCTTGGCCCCAGTCGCCCTGGCGAATATCCCGCTCCGCAGCAGGCCCTGCAGATCGATCACCCAATCGTATCGGGCCTTTCTGAGCCTCCAGAGGAAGCTGATTGTCAGCCCGATCGCCCGGATGGAACGCCAGGCTTTGCCCATGGCCTTGCGCCTGAACAAGACGATTTCATCGAGTTGCCCGTCGTGTTCGATCATGTCGGCGCAGTTGTCGTTTATCAGCCACGAGACCTTGCAGTCGGGGAATGTGCGCTTCAGACCCCGCAGCACCGGCAGGGCGGTCACGACATCGCCCAGGGCGCTGGGCTTGATGATCAGTACGCGCCGCGGCGGCGATAGGGCTTCTTCGGCGGTCATGCCGGACTGCTCCGCTTGCTGCGCTGGCGTTTTCTCTGCCGCTTGCGGCGAGAGTTTATCTGCTGGTTGAGTTTCCGGGCGGACCATTGCTGAAGGACTCGCCAGTAAGGTTTGAAGGCTATTCTCCCGGCCCCGGGTCGCCTGAGATACCCAAGCAGCATTCTCAGGCGTCCTGCGTGGCTGACAGACGTGCACGCCAGCAGCGAGACGTTCAGCCGCATCAGGCCCTGGAATCTCTGACGCATGGATATCCGCGAGACGTGTTTGAGTCCGTCCAGATCAATCAGCACCACGCTGGGTCCGTCCTCGGGCGTCCAGTGAACCAGTATGTTCCCGCTCTTCAGGTCCCTGTGGACCAGGTTGTTGTCGTGCAGGCGGCGGACCATTTGTCCCAGACTGCTCAGCACGCTTCTGGCGACGCTTTCCTGCTCGGCTTCGCTCATGTCCGCCAGTTGCGGATCGGCAACGTGCGACAGCCGCGCGTGCAGGAACTGGTTCAGGTGCGAAGCGGGCACGGTTTCGGTGATCAGAATGCTGTCGACGAGGAACGGCCCGACTCTCCTCTCGATCGCCGCCAGCGGCATCGCGGTGTCTACTCCGCGCGTCATCATACGGTGTCCCAGGTCAAACGCCCTGAGCGGGCGCGACGCCCTGAGGCAGTCGAGGATGATCTTCCAGGTTCGCTTTCGGCGGGGACGCTTCACGTATACGTCCAGTTCCGCATCGCCCACGCTGAGCTTCCGGCGGACGACCCGGCCTGAGGGGCTGTCCTTTACAACTTCAATCCCGTCGCCTTCGAGCAACCCCGGGCCGCGGGAAAGAACGTCAGTCCACTGCTGCGGGGTGAACACCCAGCCGGCGGCGGCGGACCCGGGCGGATGGTGCTTCGACGCCAGCACTACCCGTCCCTTCCAATGATCCGCCGGAGATACGTTGCTGAAGTACCGGTTTCTTCCGCTAATCCGGCGGTCCCTGTGGGCGTGGTGCTTTCGCGTGTGCCTGCGGGCCATCTGGTCGATCAGATACTCCCATCCGCGAAGAGTGCCGCGAGCCTTGGCGCAGGCGAGGTAGTGCTTCAGGAATCGCAAACGCTGAGTGCGGGTCGTGGTGTCTCGCAGATCGTGCAGCAACTGTGCGAGATTCGCGGTCTTTGCCAGTCGCGACAGGCCGCGACTCTGCTTCAGACGGTGCAGATCGGTCAGCACGAGCCTCGGGGCGTCTTTCGAGCGGGCCACCAGGATGTTCCCGCGGTGGAGGTCTCGGTGAATCACCCCGGCGGCGTGCATTCTTGCGATCAGTTCGGCCAGCTCTATTGTCGCTTTTCCAATCGCCTTCTGTCCTTCGAGCCCTGAATCCCGTTGGATGTCGTGCCACTGATCTCCCGGCATAACCTCTTCGACGGCGATTGCGGCGAACCATTCAGGGTTGCTCGTTGAGGCCGCCAGCGGCTTGGGAGTCTCCACTCCGACGCTGCTGAGATACTTGGCGAAGTGCATTTCGCGTGCCGCCTGGCTGACGCCCAGCAGGCGGGCCAGGCGGTGAAAAAACGATTTGCCGTGAAAGTGCTTTATGTAAATGTCAGTGCCGCCGATAGTTCCGCGCCAGACAGTGCGTGATGCGTTTTGCTTGACCTGCGTCCAGACCGGCTGGGTCGGTGCGTCGAGCGAGGGGATGTGATCTTCCAGCAGCGCGCGAGCGTCGGAGTCGGCGTACGTCACCGGTTTGTCTCGCGGCTCCGGCGGGTTGTCGGGTTCCTGTCGAGCGGGCATTTTCTCAGGGGGGCATTATAGAACGCCGGGGCGAGTTTCTTCAAGAATGCTCCGAAAGAACCGCCGAATAGATGTCCCGAAGTCCGGCCCGAGCGCCATCAGGGTCGAATTTCTCGCCTGCAAGCGCCGCGGCCCGACGTCCCAGCGATTCGCGCAGTTCGGCGTCGCAGGCGAGTTTCAGCAGATTGTCAGTCGCCTGGCGCATGTCGCCGGGGTCCGACAGCAGCGCCGCCTCCCGATCCGGAGCGCAATCGGCTATTTCAGGGCGATTTGACGCCAGGATCGGCAGCCCGCAGGCCATTGCATCTGCAATCGGGCATACTCCGCAGTCGTGTTTTTGCAGGAAGATCGCCGCCTCAGCGGCGCTGAGGGCCTCGCGGGGGGCGTATCGGTCTGCGGTGAAGAACGTCTCACGCCGATGCCCGGTCGATTCTGAGAAGTTCTCCACCGCTTCCCGCGCCGGTCCGCTTGACGGGAAGAGCAATCTGACCCGATCGTTGAGTATCCGGGCCATCGCATGAGCCCAGCAGGCGTGTTTGTGTCCGTTGGCGTGGACCATTTCGCCGCCGGCGGCCAGGAGGACCGCATCATCGTCAAGCCCGAGTTCCCGTCTAATTCGCCCGCGATGCTCCGAGGCGTTTTCCGGGACCCGGGCAGAAGGCGGCAGGACGAACACTCGCTCGGGGGCCAGGCCGAGCGTTATCAGTACGCGTCGCTGCGGGGCGGTCGGAACAGTAAGCGTCCAGAGTCCGTCGAAGCAGCCCGAGATTGCAACATCGGCCTGGTGAACTCCGCGAAGATGCGGCAGTGAGAGTATGATGGGCCTTCCTTTTGCCGACCATTGGGCTGCGGACGCCGCCTGCTGAGACCAGGCGTGCAGAATATCGGCGTCAATCGTGAGTCCGCGAAGCTCCGCCGCCGCGATCGCTCCGCTTCCCAGAGGAGCCCGCACGACCGAGGTTTTGCAATCGCACCGCTCGTGCTTCGGCGCGGGGCCTATCGAGACTACCTTATCGCTCCGATCGGCCAGCGCGTCCAGTTCGGCGAGCATGTCCGCGGGAGTTTCGGAGCCGGTTATGTGCATAACGCCGCTCATTGGCGCCAATGATATGTTCGCCGGACCCGCAGGTCAAATCCGCGTCCTATCGCCGATCGGGCAGTCCGTCGGCCCCAGTCGGCACGGACGGATAAATGTTGCAGTACCATCCGTCCCATTTGATGTTGCCCGGGGCCATGATCTGCACGTAGGTAGAACCGCCCTTTTGGAGGGTGGGGACGCTGAATTCCTTCTGCCAGACCTGCTCTTTCTCGTTGTAGAGCTTGAAGAGGCCCAGATTGTTTCCTCGTGTCTCGGTCGATTGATTCTTGACGGTGAACGATATCTGCAGCAGTTGCAGGCTGGGGTTCGCCGGGTCCGCCACGTACGCCAGCGTCACGTTCTTGGCCACCAGGTCGTAGTTGTAGTAGAGCTCGTCCTTCTGCTTGTCGCTCATCTTGCCGTAAGCGATTCTGAGTTCCGCCTGCGCGCCCATCAACTCCCTGTGCAGTTGCTGGCACCTCTGGCATCCCGGCGCCACGCCGGTCTGCATGCGAACATCCTTGTGGTGCCTTGTTCGCGTCTCCTGGACGTTTGCTGTCTGCTTCTCGTCATATTTCTTCTGCAGATCATTCAACGCGGCGATTGCGTTGCCCCTGCTGATCCAGGCGGCGACGGCCAGTATGATGCTGACAATGAGCATTGCGCCGAGGATCATCGAAGCGGCCATCAGCCCGCCGTTTCCCGATCCGTGAAGTTGCTCGTATCGTCCCTGGCCGGTTCCGCGGGACCGACCGGGTTGGGGGTGGTGGCCTCTTGGGTATCTGCTCATCATTCAACTCCCGTTTTGTGAGTTCTTGCTTGCGCCCTGTACCGCATAATTAAACAGTTAGACGCGCCGGATGTCCATAAGTTTCACAAAATTCGGATATTCGCTTCGTGAACGAACCGTCGCCCACACTCAGGTTGCCTTGACTGCCGGGCCGCACTGTTGTATTCTCTATCCTCCGGCTTGGGACTCCCCCGAACTGTTGCCGCCAACACAGGAGAGTATTGTGGCGATGAAAACTAGGTATTTGAGCGTGGGCGTTATTATTTCAGCAATTATGATCTCCGCTTCGCCGCTCTGGGCGGTAAACAACGGCGATATCCCAGTCAACACACCCGAGTCGCTGATGCGGGCGATCAAGGATCTCAGCAAGACCCACGGCGCCAGGTACAAGGGCGCAGAGTATATGAGGCGCCTGGGGAATCTGCTCAAGGGCGGCAAGCCCGACTCGGAGGCTCTGGCGAAGCTCGCCCGCGAGGCGCTGCTGGCCAACCCACTGCTGGACGGCGACAAGCTGCTGATTATCCGTCGCAAGGGCGAGGCCAACCGCAACCTCAACTCGCACACCACCGCGACGATCAATCCGTGGCGCGGCCGGGGACGGCGTCGCAGGAAAGGCGAAAAGAAACCGACTCCTCCCGGCTGGGACAACGAAATTTCCGTACTGTCGAACTTGCGCGGCAAGGTGAACGTCAAGCCGCTGTTCCGTCATCCCGGAGGCTCGGTCATCAAGCACATGGAGCTTCACTGGGACGCCAAACGCCTGATGTTCTCCGGCGGCGGGACCAACAAGCAGTGGGCCGTCCTGGAGATTGGGATCGACGGCAAGGGGCTGCGCGAGCTTACCCCCAGCGACCAGAACGACGTGCACTGGTTCGATTCGTGCTACCTGCCTGAGAAGAACGGCATCATAACCGCGTCGACCGCCGGCATGCAGGGCCTGCCCTGCGAAAACGGCGGAAAGCCGATGGTGAACCTCTACAAGGTCAACACCAGGACCAAGGCCGTCCGCCAGCTTACGTTCGAGCAGGACAGCGACTGGCACCCGCGCGTGCACCACAACGGGCGCGTGATCTACCTCCGCTGGGAGTACACCGACACGCCCCACTATTATTCGCGGTATATGTTCCACATGAATCCTGACGGCACAGGCCAGATGGAGCTTTGGGGCAGCGGATCGTATTTCCCCACCGCGTACTGCTGGGCAAGGCCCATACCGAACCATTCGTCGATGCTGATCGGAACGGTCAGCGGTCACCACGCGAAGAGCGAAACAGGACGGCTGCTGCTGATCGATCCTTCGCTGGGACGTAAGTACCCCTTAAAGTACAGGCACAACGACAAGAGCTGGGGCGAGCCCAGAACGGTGTTTAACCTTCATCCCAAGCCGTTGCCGGCGAGCGAAACCGGATGCGTGCAGGAAATCCCGGGATGGGGCAAAGACGTCGTAGGCAACGTGTACGACAACCAGGGCGGCGGACAGAAATACACCTTCGGCACGCCCTGGCCTCTTTCGGACAAGTACTTCCTTGTGTCGCTCAAGGGACTCACCGGAAGCAAGTGGAATCTGTGCCTGGTTGACGTGTTTGACAACATGATCTGTCTACGAAGACGCGGACTACGACATCTTCGAGCCGATGCCCCTGGCGGCCCGCAAGACCCCGCCGGTTATCGCCGATCGAACGATCAAGGGCGCCCCGGCGACGATCTTCTGCACCGACATTTACGACGGACGCGGCCTGGTCGGCGTACCGCGGGGATCGGTCAAGCAGCTTCGCGTTTTCGCTTATCACTACGGATACATTCGCAGCGGCGGGCACACCGCCGTCGGGCTGGAGTCGAGTTGGGACATCAAGCGCATTGTCGGAACTGTTCCGGTCGACAAGGACGGATCGTTCTCTTTCCTGGCGCCCCCGAATACGCCCCTGGCGATCCAGCCTCTGAACGCAGAAGGCCAGGCGATGGCGATCATGCGAAGTTGGATGGTCGGCATGCCCGGCGAGCGACTGGCCTGCAACGGCTGCCACGAGAACCTCAACGAGGCCACCCCGGTGAAGATGACCACCGCGGCCCGTCGCCGTCCGTCAAAGATCAAGCCGTGGTACGGACCCAAACGTCCGTTCGCCTTCGCCACGGAAATCCAGCCGATGCTCAACAAGTACTGTCTGGGCTGCCACACCGACGACAAGAAGAAGGACAGGTGCGGCGTGTCGTTCGAGAAGAGCAATCCCGGCTCGTGGCGGGGCGATCAGTCGTATCTGTCGCTGGTGGCCCACGTACGCAGGCCCGGACCCGAAAGCGATCTGGACATGTACAACGCCATGGAGTGGCACTCGTCGACAAGCCCGCTGATCCGGATGCTCAAGAAGGGGCACAACGGCGTGAAGCTCGACGACGAGTCGTGGCGCCGCCTGTACACCTGGATCGACCTGAACGCACCGCATCGCGGAGCGTGGAACAACGAACGATACGAAAAACGCCGCCTCGATCTGGCCACGCTATACGCCGGACTGACTGACAATCCGGAAGAAGAGTACCGCCTGGCGATGGCCGCGATCGCCAAAGCCCACGCGAAAAAGCCGATTATGCCGATCAAGCCGAAGAAGACCGGCCCGGACGGGCTGAAGGTCGCCGGCTTCCCGCTGACGGCCGACAAGGCCAAGGCCTTGCAGGGTCCGAAAGCCGAGATGGAAATCAAGCTGCCCGGCGGGACGGTGATGAAGTTCGTGCGAATCCCGGCCGGTTCGTTCGTGATGGGAAGCCAGAGCGGATACCCCGACGAGGCCAAGCGAGCCGTGGTCAGGATCGCCAAGCCGTTCTGGATGGGCGTCACCGAGGTGACCAACAAGCAGTACGAAGCGTTCGATCCGAAGCACGACACGCGATACATCGACGAGCACGGCAAGGACCATGCGACGCCCGGTTACGTCGCCAACCATTACGATCAGCCGGTGGCTCGGATTTCGTGGCAAGAGGCGATGGCGTTCGGCAAGTGGCTGTCGGCCAAGACAGGCAAGAAGGTGACCCTTCCGACCGAAGCCCAGTGGGAGTACGCCGCTCGGGCCGGGACCGCGTCGCAGTTCTACTACGGCGACAAGGACACCGATTTCGGCAAGTTCGCGAATCTCGCCGACACGACCCGCAGCCACATGGCCGGCGGATATCCCGGCGGAAGCAAGCTCCGCGACCGCAATCCGTATCCCGACAAGTCGCTCTACCCGCTGCGTGATATTCGATTTACCGACAACTGGTTCGTCGTAGACTACGTAGGGCAGGTCTCCCCCAACGCATGGGGCCTGAAGGACATGGTCGGAAACGTCAGCGAGTGGACGCGTTCGGACTACGCGGCCTATCCGTACAGAGGCGACGACGGACGCAACGCCTGCAAGACGACGACGAAGAAAGTCGCCCGCGGCGGATCCTGGTCCGATCGCCCCAGGGACGCCGGGGCGTCGGTGCGATTCCCGTATCAGTCATGGCAGAAAGTCTACAACGTAGGCTTCCGAGTGATTATTGAATAGGTGTGCGGCGAAGGCGCCGAATTAGTGTGATCAAACGGCAGCCCACAGACTGCAACTGCAATCTGTGGGCTTCGTTCGTCGTGCGCGGTTTTCGTGATTGGTTCGACTGTTGCGTTTTCCAGGGCGACCAGGGTCTCGCAGTGGTCCGGGATCGTTGGCCAGTGAAAATGGACGAGGCGAGTCCTGCTATCTATATATCTCTTTTCTGTGGCCTGCGGCGATGATGAGAACAACCAGTCGTTCGTCGTGGACTTCATAGATAACGCGGTAGGATCCGATTCTAATACGCCATGCGGGGCGACCGGAGAGCTTTCTGCATCCCTGGGGGCGAGGGTTTTCCGCCAGCGCCTGGATCGCTGAAATTATTCTAGCCCGATCCTTCGAGTCAATTCCGCCCAACTGCTTCTGTGCGGATCGAAGAACATCGATCGAGTATGTCACGCGTCCGGCCCCGATTGAATCTCTCTGATCGCCTGCTCGAACGGGATGCTGTCCTGGCTGGAGGCCTTGGCTTTGTCGTATGCGCGGATGTCGTCAAGTTCCTCCAGTTCCTCCACAACTTGCTCCCATTCAGAAATGGGCAGAAGCACGGCTTTGGGCTGCTTGTCTCCGTCAATGACGTATTCAGGGTGAACTGTAACCATTGTGCACTCTCCAAGGGATCATGACGCCATTCTGCCTTCTTCGGCATGGAAATTCAAGCCTTGAGGCGATTGGACCCGTCGTGTCCCTTTATGCGGCGTGTTCGATTTCTATAGCGACCAGGGCGCCCGCATGGGACGGGCCAGCATTCTGTTGGCCTGGTCGTCGGCGATGATCCGGCCCTTCTGCGGGTCCCATTTCAATTTTCGTCCGCCCAACTGAATCGAGATATTCAGCAGGTGGCAGATCACCGCCGAGTGGTGCCCGATCCGGGCCGATGCGAAAGGTTCGCCGCGCGATTTTATGCAGTTGATGAAGTCGGCGTGGTGTCCGGGGCTGCGCCCGATCCGGATCTCGTCGGGTCCGATCTTCTCGCGCAGGATGTTGGTGTCGCTGGCGCGGAGGTTGCCGCCGTGCACGTGGATGAAGATCCAGCCGTCGTCGCCTACGAACTTCACGCCGCGCGGATTGTCGCTGGTTCCGATCATCCGCACGCCGTTTGCGTACATGCACTCGAAGTTGTAGTTGAAGTACGTGTTCCACAGGTTGCTCGGCGTCTCGGGCGGCGTTCCGGTCGCCTGGTACGAAATCGGAGTCGTGTCGTCAGTCCCGTTTCCAAGCTGGCCCAGGTCGATCACGTGCGCCCCGCGGTCGGTCATCTCTCCCCCGCCGTGATCCAGTACGAATCGCCACGAGAAGTGGCATCGCTTGACGGTGTAGGGCGCGTCGGGGCAGTGGCCCAGCCAGAAGTTGTAATCGAATCCGTCGGGGATCGGCATCGGCCTGTGTATCGACGGATCGTTGCGGACGGCCATGTGGTGACCCTGGTCGCAGGGGAGATTGATCTCGATGGTGTGCAGCCTGCCGATCCGTCCGTTGCGGACCAGTTCGCACGCCAGCCGGGCATTGGGTCGCGAACGTTCGTGGCTTCCGGTCTGCAGGACGCGCCCGTAGCGCTTGACCGCGTCGTAGACCGCTCTGCCCTCGGCGACGGTGTTCGTCAGGGGTTTTTCGCAGTAGATGTCTTTGCCGGCCTTCGCTGCGGCGATCGACGCCAGCCCGTGCCAGTGGTCCGGCGTGCATACCGTCACCGCGTCGACGGTGTCATTAGCCAGCAGTTCGCGGAAATCGTTGAACTGCGCGCAATCCCTGTTCTGGTATCTGGAGTTTACGTGTCCTGCGGCGCGTTGGCGATGACGTGCGTCGACGTCGCAGACCGATATGACCTGGACGTCGCGGCGACCCAGGAACGCCCGCATGTTGTGGGTTCCCTGTCCGCCTACGCCGATGCAGCCCATGACGATCCGCTCGCTGGGCGGAACCGACTCGCCCGCTCCGATCGCAGAAGATGGAACAATGCTCGGCAAACTCGCCGCGGCGATACCCGCCGAGACGCTTTTGAGGAAGTGACGTCGATCCATACTCTTCATTTCCGCACTCCTGATCCGGTTGTCGTTTGAATTGACACTGTCTACGTTAACGACAATATGTGGCAATTTCCATTACATTAAGCAACAATAGGCAATGATGAGTGCGGAGTGATGAATGACGAAGAAGGCAACGGCCTGATTCGACACCTTAAGGATTGAGATCAAAGTGAAGAAACTTGCGGCGTTTATCGTGTTGGTCGCCATCTCCTCAAGCCTCCGGGCCG
>Ga0180435_10000814_pt1 | contig 32816 bp, 29 predicted proteins | sample SS_ome_3_FD_132467 | JGI IMG/M metagenome (GOLD analysis project Ga0180435, IMG submission 132467) | Hypersaline lake sediment archaeal communities from the Salton Sea, California, USA - SS_3_S_1 metaG | ecosystem: Environmental > Aquatic > Non-marine Saline and Alkaline > Hypersaline >... | reverse complement strand
CTGCCACCAATATTCATAGGCATTGGGTCGCCGCCAGCGGTTGATGGAAACGGTTTGGGGGCGACCCGGCATATAAAAGGCCAGTTCGCTGGCCAACTGATAGCTTTGGCTAAAAATAAACGTCCTTTGGGGATTCGGCATCAATTGGTGCTGTTTGTCTGTTTGCCGCGCCAGCAACTGCCACCCGAGTGTTTCTTTGGCAACCCGATCCAGTCTAACTGAGACCGGTATGATGGGCCAGATCACATGCAGCATGATCAGCCCGGTGAGTGCATATGAGAGACCCACAGACCAGGGCCACATTTTTTTGAAAAAGCGGTCTAGCCCATCTTTTTTGTCGCTGTCCAATGCTTGGGCCACCAGCACACCGATCCAGAGCGCAGCGGTAAGATAGGCGGGACCGGGCCAATTGCCTTCGACCCGGGTACGTAAACACAGCAAGCCAAACAAAACCACCACCGGGAAAGATGTGAGCAACAGGTAACTGTCGATCCAGCCCCGTTGCCCACGTGGCTGTTGAAAGTACCTGAACCAGGCAATGGTTACCAGCAGGAAAACCAAGGGCGAAAGCAGCCCGATTTGGGATCCGATATATTCCAACAGGTAGATTATTTGCAATCCCGACATGTGACCGACACCGCCTTGGTGGGCGACATGCCGGAAGGTGCTCCAGCCATTGTCAATATTCCACCAGATAACGGGGGAAAACATAAGGCAACCCAAGCAAAAACCGGCATAAGGCCACATACGCTTGAGCTGTTGGCGCGAACCAGCATGCCAGAGTCCGCAGATAAATATCAGCGGTGCCAACATGAACATGGTGTATTTGCTGAGCAGCCCCAGCCCAAAAAGGAGTCCACCCAGGAGCCACTGCTGCCAATTGCCATCTTCAAAAGCCTTGGCGATGTGGAAGCAGGCGCCGGCCCAGGCCGCCATGAGCGGGCTGTCTGGGGTGGCGATGATGCCGCCGGCATTGAAGGCCAAGATGGATTGGACCAGGATCGTTGTCAGCAGTGCGGCCCGCCCACCGAACCAGTGTTTTGCGAACGTCATCAGGTAAATGGATGTTGCGGCCAAACAGAGTACCGACGGCAAGCGTACCGTTACTTCATGGTGACCCAAAACGGTGGTGCTTAGATAAATAAGCCAGGCGATCATGGGGGGGTGATCATGATAGCCGGGAGAAAGATAGCGGCTCCATTGCCAGTAGTACGCTTCGTCCGGTACGAGGGCGAATGCGCCAGCAAACAGCAGCCGCAAACCGGTCGCCACGCCGATAATTATCCAACTGATTTTGATATATCGATTTTCCTGCCAGGAAATCATGAGGTTCCATTAATGCCGGGATGCCTGAAAGTCAAGGTAAAACAGGGTGATGGTCCAGATTGGCTTCTATTGACTTCGCCCCAAAAGGGAAATAGGATGTCATTCAGCAATAAGCTGTGAGCGGCAAGCTTGCAGCAGCTTAGAGCTTATCGCTTATTGCTGAGAGCTGAGAGTCTAATCATGAAATTCAACACCGCCATCAATCGTTATATTCTCAGGGAGATGATTGCACCCTTTGCGGTCATTAATTTCTTTTTAATTTTTGTTTTTTTAATGATGAGCATCCTCGAGATCACCAATTACATTGTCAACTACAAGCTCAGTCTGGCGGCCTGTTTGATGTATATGCTTTATTATCTGCCCTTTTCGATGCAGTTCATCATACCCATGTCGGTGATGATGTCCATTCTACTGACCTTTTTACGCTTGTCCGACGACAACGAGGTGATCGCGCTGAAAGCCAGCGGAATCAGTATTTATCAGATGATTCCACCGGTGTTGTTTTTTTGTTTATGTGGAAGCCTGATTACCGGCTGGATGGCAATTTATGCGGTTCCGTGGGGTTGGTCATCCAAACAACGCCTGATGGAGGAGGTCATTGCTTCCAGCTTTGAAATCGGGTTGAAAGAACGCACCTTTATCGAGAGCTTTGATGGGCGTATGATATATGTGAATCAGATCGACAAAAGTACGGCCAAACTCATGGATGTTTTTGTTGAAGACAGAACCAACCCCAACCTGGTCAGCACCATTGTTGCCCCCGAAGGCAGACTTCTGAGTGAGCCGAACAGCCTGCTGTTCAAACTTCAACTGCTGAACGGGATAATCAATCAGGTCAGTATCAACGGACAGGAATGGACCATAAACCAGAGCAGTTTTGAAAACTATGAAATCAATCTGGATGTAAAAAAAGCCTTGGAGAAAAGAAAAGGGTCATCCCGTCATCGATTGGAGATGAGCCTGAAAGAGATGCGCCAGTATATACGGGATAGTATGGAAAAAGACGTTATTTATTATCGGACCCTCATGGACTACTATAAAAAATTTTCCATACCCGTGGCCTGTTTTGTTATGGGAATGTTGGCCCTTCCCTTGGGATTCCAGTCCAGCATTTCTAAACGATCGTATGGCCTGATGCTGGGCTTCATATTTTTTATTTTGTATCATATTCTACTAACAGCTGGCAGGGGCTATGGTGAAATCGGCAAATATCCACCCATCATCAGTATGTGGCTCCCAAATTTCATTTTCGGGGGTTTGGCGCTGTTCTTTCTTTATCAAACCGGCGAGGAACGGCCTACCGTCATCGACTATTGGTACCGGTTTATGGAATGGCTGCTGAATTTGATTCCCAGGAGATAAGCACCCGTGTCGGTTATCCAGCGATATGTAAGCAGAGAGATTCTCAAACAAATCGGATTTGTATTGGTTGCAGTGGTGTTTCTGTATGTATTGGTGGACTTTTTTGAGAAGGCCGACAATTTTGCCAAATCCGGACTTCCCTTAGACCGCACGCTAACCTATTTTATTTTAAATGTTCCCTTTATCATCGCCCAGATATCACCCGTCAGCATATTGTTGGCGGTGATTATCATATTCAACCTGATGAATCGCAACAATGAAATTCTGGCCTTACGGGCCAGTGGCGTCAGCTTCATCAGTTTGCTTCGCCCAGTGCTGATTATCGGATTCATCGCTAGTCTATTGTTATATATTTTTTCAGACGCCATCGTACCCATTACGTCAGCCAGCGCCAACCGGATCTGGATGGCGGAAGTAAAAGGCAAATCCCTGGTCAAATCAAAAGAACGCAATATCTGGATCAAGGGTCAGCGTAAAATTACACATATTACCTATTACAATGCGGCAACCCAAACCGCCCGTGATGTGTCAGTCAGTTTTTTTGATTCAGAATTTCGCTTAATCCGAAAAATTGATTCACCCCGGGGCGTTTTTGATGGGGATCGATGGCAATTCGATAATTCTGTGGAACAGACTTTTCATTCACCCAGTGGTTCATACACCAGCAACTTCCACCCGGAATTGAGCGCGCAGCTCGATTTTGAGCCGGAGGACCTTAAAAAAATTGCCAAGTCCCCGTCCGAGATGGGTTTCAAGGATTTACACAATTATATCCGCAAGGTGGAAAGAGAAGGCTACGATGCAACAACCCACTGGGTGGATCTGCATGCGAAACCAGCCTATGCCCTCACATGCCTGGTCATGAGTATTGTGGGTGCCGGGATTGCTTTGCGACAAAAACGTCAACATGGGGTTTTTTTCCATATCGCGGGCGGGATTACGGTCGCTTTTTTGTACTGGATATTTTACAGCTTTAGCCTGTCTCTCGGTTATGGTGAGATGTTACCGCCGGTGATTTCAGCCTGGACGGCCAACATATTGTTTGGGTGCCTGGGAATTTTTATGATTATGAATATCGAAGTTTAAATTATCGCCACAAAAAGATCGCGCGGCGAAAATTTAAACGAATAAAATCGTGGGGCGATTTTAATCGTGGCACTTCGGAATCGGATAGAAGCCATCATGCGCCAAAAGGATCCTTTGCCGCCGGGTTGGCTTGGGAGAATCCTGCTGGCTATTTCAAAGGGCTATGGCTTCGGTGTCTGCCTCAGAAGCGTCGCCTATGACCAGGGGATTCTCAAGGCCAAGCAGTTACCCTGTGTAGTTATTTCCATCGGCAATGTGACGCTGGGTGGTAGCGGGAAGACACCCATGACCATTTACATTGCCAATTTACTGGGTAACCTGGGTTATCGGGTTGCGGTCCTTAGCCGGGGGTATGGCGGTAGGGCTGAGAAATCCGGCGCCATCGTGAGTGATGGCTCACAGGTATGCGTATCGGCAGATGTCAGTGGCGATGAACCATTTATGATGGCCCAGTATTTGAGCGCTACGCCAATCATCGTGGGGGCCAATCGATACCGGTCTGGAAAGCTTGCGCAAAGATCTTTTAAACCGGATGTGATCCTTTTGGATGATGGATTTCAACATCGTCGTTTGGCAAGAGACCTTGATTTGGTTTTATTGGACGCGGAGGAACCGGGCGGTAATGGACACCTAGTTCCGCGGGGTGTTCTGAGAGAACCCCTAAAATCGCTTAAGCGGGGAGATGCCCTCATATTGACCCGCACCCAACTGGATGGCAAGAATCTGAAAAACAGGTTGGCATCGTTGCCTGTATCGATACCGACTTTTGCGTCTCAGCACCGCCCCCGAATCGTTAAAATTTTGTCAGCCGGTAATATGTCTATGGCTGTTTCGGGCAATAAGGACCTGTCTCGGGACCTTGAATTTTTGAACGGAAAAAGGACCTTGGCCTTTTCAGGAATTGCCGCCAATGAACAATTTTTTAAAATGCTCAGAGACGCCGGGTGCCGGCCGGTTCGAGCGCTGCCATACCGCGACCATTACCGCTACCAGGGCGCAGATATCCGTCGAATCCGCCAAACTGCAGCGCATCAGCATATTGACATCATCGTGACAACTGAGAAGGATTATTATCGGTTGCCAGACACCATCGATTGGGGATATACCCTCGTGGTCGTGGGTGTGGAAATTCGTTTCCAGAATAAAGAATTTGACAATTTCTTGGCTGATAAGGTGGCATTCCATCTGGCAAAAAAGCACCATATGAGGACAACTTTTAATGGTTCAAAATGAACGCATCGATACGGATTACCATTTCGATACATATCCGGCCCCCCTTGAAAAGGTGACGGCTTACACACAAGCGCATTCTTTGAAGGAGACGGTCAGGGGACACTACGCTCTCCGGATCATGATAACATTGCTATTATGGTTTGCCCAACGATTGTCTTGGAAGTGGGCTTACCGGGTCGGTACCGGAATCGGCCTGTTGCTTTACACCATCCGATTGCGATGCAATATCGCCATGGTTAATCTGGATATCGTTTACGGGGATCAAAAGTCCCGCAAAGAGAAAATGCAGATCTACAAGACTTCATTGATCAATTGCGGACGCGTGGTCATAAACTACTTGCGAATCCCATTTATGGGCGAATCGTTTTGGCGCGAGAAGGTGGAATGGAAAGACGAGGAGATTCTAAAAGAAATCATGAACCGTAAAAAGGGGGCGCTCCTGATCGCCGGGCATTTCGGCATGATGGATTTGCCGGGCGGTAAAATCGGAATGAGCGGTTATCCGGTGGCCGTGGTTGGCAAACGCATTAAAAATCCGGCCATCAACCGTTTTTTAATCGAAACCCGCAATGGCATGAATCTCGGCACGATTGCTCACAAAGATTCCATGAAACGGATACTCGAAGGAATCGGTCGGGGTGAAGCGGTGGCCATGGCTCTAGATCAGAACATGAAAAGCAAGCAAGGGGTTTTTATCGATTGGATGGGGCGCACAGCATCGTCGGTCCGCTCTGGGGCCTATGTTGTCAAAAAGACGGGGGCACCGGTTGTGGCCGGCTATATGGTCCAGAAAGGACCCGATCGATTCGAATTCGTCGTGACCGAGGAAGTCCCCTGGGAGTCGCATCCAGGCGACTTGGAAAAAGAGCTGTTGATCAATACCCAGCTGCAATCCAATGCCGTGCAACGGATAATTTTAGCCCAGCCTGAGCTGTGGTTCTGGATACACCGGCGTTGGAAAAGGCAGCCGGAGGGCGTCCCCAGCCCATATTAGACCATCGTTTGTCTATCAAATAAGTGGAATGGACCCAAAAATTGTTATCAAGGAAAAAAAATGCAAATTGAAGTGTCACACGGCGAACTTGTGGATAAAGTCAGTATTCTTAAGATCAAACTTGATCGAATAGCGTCACCCCAAAAGCGCGTCAATATACAGAAGGAATTTGATCTGCTTTATGAAAAACTGGCAGCGATTCAGATTACGGAACAATCCGAATCCTTTCAACAGCTGCTGGCAATCAATACACGGCTCTGGGAAATAGAAGACACAATTCGGGAAAAAGAAGCGAAAGGGGAGTTCGATGATGATTTTATCACACTCGCGCGTCAAGTTTACTTCCAGAACGACAAGCGCTCCCAGGTGAAGCGCGACATCAATATCCAAACCGGCTCCACGATTATTGAAGAGAAAGCCTATGCGCCGTACAGATAGCCCGCCTGATCTTGGTCCGATTCACAAAATTCTCATTATTCAGTTCAGGCCATTTGGGGATGTGTTGCTGGCAACGGCCTATCTGGAGGCATTGCATAAGCGTTTTCCAGGTGCCAGCATTGATTTCCTTGTAAAAAAGCCGTTTGACGCGATTTTGAATAAAAATCCATGGATATCCCAAGTGATCGCATTCAGGGAACATTCCGGGATCCGTTATATTACCGAGAGAATCAAGCTTTTTGGTCTGATCCGCAGGCGGCGCTATGATCTGCTTATCGATCAGCAAAGTGGTACCGGATCCGGTCAGGTGGTACTATTCAGTCAGGCGATGTATCGACTTGGCTGGGCTGCAAGCAAGTGGCGCTGGGCTTATAATTTGCGTGCTAAAAAAGGACCGGTTCGATACCGGGCATCCCAAAACTTCGATATGTTGACGCCCCTGGGTATCCGCGAGGAGTCCCATGGACTTTTTTACCATGTTCGCGCGGAGTCCCAGCTCTACGCGCGGGAATGGATGAAAGCGCAAAGGCTGTCAGCGGCCACAACCATAATTATTTCGCCCGGCAGTCCACGTAAAAAGAAAAAGTGGCGTGCCAACAATTATGCTGCTCTGGCCGATCGAATTCATCGAGAAACCCCCATGCAGGTGGTACTCTTGTGGGGACCCAAGGAGTATGCCGACGCCCAGGCAGTGGTGCAAAACGCCAAGCACAAACCCATCCTGGCACCGGCCACCAGTTTCAACCAGGGGGCAGCGATGCTGCAGCAGTGCCGATTGTTGGTTTGCAACGATGGCGGCATCAACCATTTGTCAGTGGCCCTGGATACCCCCTCGCTGGCCATTTTTGGTAATACACCACCCGAGAAATGGTCTCCCCAGGGATTTTTTCCATCCCATTATCATCTTTACAATCCTACCCGAGAAAACGACTCCGAAAATCACTTCGGTATCAGCCCCCAGGATGCATTTGATAAGGTGGTTAAGATTCTTTCGGAGTTGCCATAATTTATCCTGTTTCCTGACGCCTTAATCATGACTTCTTTCTTGAAAAATCGCTTCAATCCGAACCGGAGCCATCACCGTGTGTGAGAATGGAAGCTCGGCGGAATGAACAATGCGGTCGTCGATGCGCCACCCGATTAGTCTCGGGTGCTTGTCAGGATCAATACTGAGCGTGATTTGAGAACCTTCAAAATACCAACCATTATAGGGCAGCTCACTCGGATAGCCGTCAATGGTAATGGCCAGGTCCGTGGGCCCATTTACCCGGCAACGATGGCTTTCCGCAGAGTCATAATGGGTGCGCATCATTTCACGAAGATAGGCCGGGCGATGATGGAGAAACGCCGCCAGCGTTTGAAAAAAGTCCTGGTCGTCGGTATTGAGTGCTAGAATCGCTTCCCTTTGGCGATCGAGCCAGGCATCAAGATAGGCGGGATTGATTTTGTGGTTTAGCGTGTCCATCAACAGTCGCTCAAAGTAGGTTTTATAGGCCGGGTCTTCGCTACTCAGCCTCCTAAATAGGATGGCCCGCGGATCTTTGTTTTGAAACCGGGCGGTACGTGGATTCTTGCGGTCCCGTTCGGGATTGCGGATGACGTTGTGAAGGTTAAGACGCTGTTGCCACAGGATTTTTACGTCGTCTTCATAGGGATTTACAAAACTTTGATCCATATCCCAATTGACCCAGAACCAGCGCGCATCCGGTTTTGTCCGGTCACGTAGCAAGGGCCCCTGGTACATATCATTGCCGGCCGTAAAAAATTGAGATATAAACCAAAGTGAGAGATTTTCGATGTCCACCTTCTTGCCGGCTTCCCGCATGGTCATACGAATATCGGTATTGTAAAGCCATTTTTTAAGTTTCTGATAAGATTTTGATATTCTTCTCTTTTCTGGGTGGCCCGTGGTTCGCAATAATATGAAATCATCGTGGCCGTAGCGGGAACGCAACCAGTCTTTATTCAGGTGCTCGATCAGCGCGTAGCGGTTCCCAAATTGTTTACCGTTGAGATAAACAACCACCGGATGCACCGCAGGTGTCAGACATCCAATCCGTTGGGCCAGATCAAGGGCCAGTAAATTCGCATACCGATTCTCGATGCGGGTGATAACCCGCTTGATGGGGACACTCTGATTGTCAAAAATGATTCCGGGTTTGAACTGATCATGGCCATAAGCCTTGCGAAAATAGAAACGGAGACTTTCCATGGGGCGCTTGTTCTTGCTGCCCCCATGAATTCGGATTCCGGCGCCGCTGGCAAAAAGGAGCTGACCACGGTTGTAATAAGAAATGAAACAGGGCCGTTCCCACTCCTTGCCCTTTCTTTTACGGTTGGCGATGATACCGGTTTCTGGATCGTTCAGGTCTTTGTCGGCAACGACGACAGATAGAATCGGTAGTCCACTAGCGGTAATGTCGGGGTCCAATACCTTGCTGCTGGGATAGGCTTCCGGGGGGATTTGACGATGATCAATCCAACTTTGGTGATATTCGGGTAGGGGTGATTCCAGGCTGATAACATGGTCAAAGTTGGATTCTCCCGTGATCGGATCATAGTATTTAGAATAATCCTTGGGAAATACATAAACCAAGCCAAATTGCTCTAATAGGGTTGCCCGCTTGCCGAGTTTGGTGGGCGTTGACGGCAGGGTAATTTTTTGAAGACGTGTCTTGGTATCTTTAAACCCATCTGCGTTTTCAATAAAATACGCCACGGCTGTGAAGGCGGTTAAAAACAGAATTATCAGTAGCTTTTTTTGCATGGGATTAAATGGTACCACGTTGAATCAGAAATTAGACATCGCCGCTACGATTGAAGAAAACATTCGATTTGATTTGGGATGAGAGTGCTTTCAGACCGTCCTGTACTGCCAACATCATTGCGTGATCAAACTGACTGAAACTGTAGGATACCACCGATTCATCGTCATTCTCGATCACACTTTCCAGGTGTCCATCCGGCAGGTGCTGCTTTAGGAAATCCAGTATGGATTGACTTTGTTCTGAGTAAGCCTCGGCGGGCAGGCTGACCAGAATGACACCGTCATTCAGGGGTTTGTTGAAAAGCCGGGGCCCTTTGTTCAACAGCAGCAAGCCGATAAAGGTAACCACCAACAGAACGCCTAAAAATACCAGGTTGAATGTTGCACAGCATATGGCGGCCGCAATCACGACCATGATGAATCCAATCTCTTCCGGTTCCTTGATGGGGGTCCGAAAACGCACGATGGAAAGGGCTCCCAATAGACCCAGGGACAGCGGCAAGGAGAATTGAATACATATGAATATGCTGGTGATGGAAACGCCCAACAGGGGGAACGAACGATGGATCTGGCTGCCTGTGGCCCGGTTTTTATAAAAAGTTATGTATAGATAGGACAGGAACAGGGATACAACCAGCGAAATGAGCATGAGCATCAAAAATTGTTCAATGCGAACGTCTTTCATGGGATTACCTCTTTCGGGTGATTAGCGGCCTTTCAGTTTTTGATAACAGGCACCGTATTTTGAAAAGGATGCTTTCCTTAATCCCAGTTTCATCAACGGAAAAAGGGAATGGGGAAGCTCGGCAAAAACTCCTTTATATTCGAAGACTGCCGTTTGCAGCGCCAGTGGATATTGTCTGGCTATTGCCATTATATTTACCCGCGGGATGCGGATATCCGTGTCAAAACAGATTCTGCCGCCGTAAAGGGGTTCCAGGAATCGATAGCGTTTATACGCAATTCGATATACCGGAAAATAAGTATGATGCAAACGAATCCCGAGGGATTTAACAAGTTGGGGGATTTGCAGTAAAACCGGATTTTGCAGATCCATGCCTGCCAGCTCGGCTCCGGAGAAGGGTGCCGAAACCCTTATTTTATGCCGTTTAGAGCCGATTTTATATTTTACTTCGGCAAAGGACCGGTCATTGGGTCTACGACCGTCAATATCCGCGTACCAGCGCAACCTGATTTTTGTTTTTAGATAGTCGCTATTAATTTTTTCGCCCAGCGACTGCCAGTCCCGGGTATCAAAATAGATACTGTTTACCATCCCGGCCGGAAATTGTCGATCCGGTCGACAATTACATATGAGCCATTGAAGCACCGGGCCGGAACGTCGATTGCCGATGAGATATTTGATTTCATTCCCCAGCTGGCGTTTGGGCACCTTTTCATTTGTATGCTTAGGCCGGTGATTCATAATACGCTATCAAACACCTCTACCAGTTTATGGGTCAGCACCTGACGATCATACTTTCCAATTTCATCCCAATTCGGGTCTACCTTCAGCTGGCGCCGTGACCATTGGTGCTGCAATTGCATCAGGGTTTCAATAATCGCCTGCTGATCGGTGATGTTCACCGAAAGCCCCGTTTGGGTTTGGTCAATGATTTCGCTCAGGAACCCATGCTGGCGATGAAGCAGCAGAATCGGCATGTGCATGCGAATATATTCGAATGTTTTAGCCGGCAGCATGCCTTCGGTGGCTTGGATGTCATTTAATATCAGCAAGGCGACATCTGATCGAGCCAGATTGTTCAGACTTTCACGGTGCGGTAGAAACCCTTTATGCACGATCAGGTTGTGCGCGAAACAATAGGGGTATTGGGAAATCAGTTTTCGGGGCGGTATGGGGGTGGCGATGTTGAGTCGGATCACGATGCCATGCCGCTGGTGAATCGTAGTAATAGCCGACACGATGGGTTCAAAAGGGACCAGGCGGCTGAATGTGCCGTTATAACCCAGTGTCAGGACATCATTATCGGTTTTTGACGCCAGGTGATTGAAATCGTCTTCATCGTAGCCGTTGTGAATCAGGCTCGATTTGGCGGCGATGAACGGGTACATCTGCTCATACTTTTGTTGCCAGATACGGCTTACATTAATCACATGATCGGCATCCTTGAGCACCCGGCCTTCTATTTGCTCGGCCCGTTTTTGCCAGTTGGTTTTTGCCTCCAGCACGGTATATTGCCGAAAAGAAAACGGATCCCTGAAATCCACGACAAAAGGAATATCAAAGGATTGTTTAAGCCGCTGGGCCAGGAGCATGGTTGAATGCGGGCCCACACTGGTATAGGCCAAATCGATTTGCTGCCGGGGCAACACCTGATCGCGAATATACTTGAATGCAAACCGGTTCCACTGCACATATCTATCCGGGAATAGGATGCGGCTTAATATGGGGCGAAACAACTTGGCTAAGTCTCCCCCAATTAATTTACGATAATCCAGAAAAAAGGGACGATGGATTTCGGTTTCAGACGGAATTTGACTTAAAAATGAGTCGTCTACAACCCGTTTGGTGGCCTTGGCTGGTAGCGTGACCACCACGGGCTGCCAGCCAGAGGCGGAGAGATATTTGATGAACTTGACGGTGCGGATGACACCGACGCCGCCGGAAGGGGGAAAGTTGACAGCCAGAATCAGAACTGTTTTCACGAGCCAGCCTCACGGTATCGAATGTTGATATGGCCAAAGAATTTCATATACGATGACCTCCAACCAGGCCTGAATCAACCATTTTGGTTTGAAATTTCATTTGGATGCTCGCAAGGTAATTTATGAAAATTTTAGTATGAAACATGGCACCATATTGGGCCAGCATAATACCAAAATAAATTCAGTTGTGCACCCCATTTGTTTCGGCTTATAGCATCTTTCAAAATTTTGTTCCGATTGCTGATGAAGGCATACGACTATGATGCGGGTTTGAATCGAAAAATATTTTTGACGACCGGTATCGATTTAAATTCCCCACTGCAGCGCGGCCTGAAGTTTTCGAATGAGCGTTCGAATTCGACAGGATTATTCGAAATAGCCGAACTTCTCGCCGATAGGTCTTGCAGCGCGGATGAATTCAAATTATAGATTTAGAGTGGCTGCCAGAATACTGTTCCATTTCACTCCGATACGTATTTCGGAACAGTTCTTTGGCGTTTGGAATCGATCCGATTTTGTGTAAAAGAGTGAATCCGGAATCCAAAAGAGCATCACCGCGTGGCAGGGAATATGAAAATTTTATACCTATCATCTAAAAAGAATTGGGGCGGCGTCACCAATTGGATGAACCAAACCGCTTTGGGCTTGGGAAAGCGCGGTCATGCTGTCCATATCATCGCCCACCCGGATGGACGCTTTGTCCGGTCGGCATCCCCTAAACTTACTATCATCCCCAGGAAGTTGGGGATGGACTATAATCCCGTGATGGTCGCCTATATCCGGCGCTTCATCAGGCAACAGCAGATTGATTTGATGGTTACCAATATCGAAAAAGAAGTCATGATCGGGGGCATCGCCAGCCGGTTAGGACGGATTCCCAACATCCGGCGGGTAGGCCGGGAGGATGATTTCAATGAAAAACGCCGGGTGAAATGGCATCACCGCTGGTTGGTGGATCGGTGCATTGTACCCTGCAACTCAATTCGCGACAATGCCATGCGGCGGGCCACATGGTTGGATGGATCTAATTTTGTAACTATTTATAATGGTCGCAACCTGGCCGATATTTCAGTGGCGGAGAGAAGGCGCCAACGGCGGGATTGGGGCGTTAGAGACGATGAGGTCGTCATCGGCGTAACGGCCCAATTGATACCCATCAAAGGTGTAGACCACCTCATGCGAGTATTTGCGCGTCTTCTGGGAACGCAAGCCAATTGCCGCCTGGTGATTACAGGCGAAGGACGTCAGCGCCCGAGTCTGGATGCGCTTGCAGACAGTTTGGCTGTGGCTCCAAACGTGGTGTTTGCCGGGTACTCGGCTGATCCGATTCGGACAGCCGGGGCGTATGATATCGCCGTTTGTCCTTCCTTGTTCGAAGGTTTCCCCAATACGGTGGTGGAGTATCTGGCCGCCGGGAGACCGGTGGTGACGACGGAAGCCGGTGGTGTAACCGAGATGATCCGTCATCGGGAAAATGGCCTGCTGGTTCCCTGCGGGGACGAGGACAGGTTGTTCGAGAAAATCAAAGAACTGCTTCTGGACCGGGATCTAAGCATGACCCTCCAACGCAATGCGCGCCAGACCATTCGTGAAAAATTTTCTGAAGATATCATGCTGGATCAACTGGAAGCTTTTTTTCGTCAAACCATCCAGCAATATCGGCGCATTACGGACAAACGCATTATTTGTTCTGGATGATCTCGTAAACCTTTTCCGGTGTCAACGAGCGCATGCAATCAAAATGGCCCTGGGGACATTCTTTATCGCCATGAAGTGAGCAGGGCGCACAGTCCAAACCGGCATAAATTAGGACGGTTTTCTGGTTATAGCTGAACATGTTGGGGTCGGTGGGGCCAAAAATGACGTAGGCCTTGGTCTGGGTACCTCTGGCAATATGAAATGGCCCCGAATCATTGCACACGATAAATTTAGCTGCGGCAATCAGAGCGCCGCTTTCCTTAAGGCTAAGCTGACCGGCCAAATTCTGGCAGCGGTCGCCAAGCGTTTGACATATTTCCTGACACAGTTGGTGTTCATCTTTGCCGCCAATCAGAACGATGGGCGCGTCCAGCATGCGGCCCAAGGCAGCAAAGTGGCTTGGCGGCCATTGTTTGGTGTGATTGGCGGCCCCCGGAGCCATGATCACAGCGCCATGGTACGGCTTTACTTTGGCTGAATCGCGGGCATCGAAATCAAAGCGCACATCCTCGCGTGTGAAATAGACATGCATCTTTTCCAGGGGCCTGAAGTAGTTTCGAACGATGGTGTCGTCTACATGATATCGCACAAGACGTAGGGGTACCAATACGGATTTCCAAAGAGCACGCTTTTTATACCGTCGTACCTTGCCGGGGATGAAAAACGCGATTAATCTAGAACGTATCTTGGCGTGCAGGTCGATGATCAGATCATAGCGTTTGCTTCTGAGCGTTTGGGCGAACCGGTAAATGCCGCCGACACCCTGATATTTTTTTTTGTCAAACAGGATTAAATGATCAATGTGCGGATTACCGCTGATGGCATCCTTAAATGATTCCATAACCACAAAATCGATACTGGCGTCGGGATATTTTTTCTTAATGGCCGCCAGAACCGGGGTGGTCAGGATGACGTCACCGATGGAACTTAACCGGATAATGAGCAATTTCTGATTCTGCCTTTTTTTAAGTCGCTTTCTCTTTTTGAAAGCACGCCAGGACCAGTAAAAACGGCTATAGGCTGCAGCCAGTCGGTAAACCCCGGAGCTGGTATCCATATCATAGTATTGCTCAATTCCAGGTGCGCTTTTTTGAAGGTAAAAATACTCGAGATATTTTGAAATAGCCCCCAGAAGCGGTTTTTTTAAATGTGCATCCAAGGTGACAATGGTGTCATTGTCCGCGATAAAATTTTCAATCTGGGCATCCCCATGGAGTAAATTATGATCATGAAAATGCTTCAATTTTTGGACCACATCCGGATATTGGGCTTCGCCACTGGGCCTGCCCGATTTGAACGCATACACCAGCCATGAATCCACAACCATTCCCCAGCGTCGTTTCTGCATGGCCAGCAAGGGTTTGTTGGATTCAATCTGAAGTGTTGTTAGCGTGGCCAGGTTGGATAAGTTTCTAAAGGCTTCACCTTGGCGATAGAGGGTTGTGAACCGGATCCATTTGCGGGTATTTTTCTCACGCGGATTTTTCAGCAGGATCGGTTTGCCATTGTAGTCGATTAAAACAAGCAGACTACGACTGTTATTTTTTAATTCTTGGGTTATACGGTTTTCATATTGTCCGCTGATAATATCATCCACAAGGTCAAACAAGGCCTTGTCACCGTTATATAGGATCTGCCAGCCTTTATATTTGGTCTGCTGCAGCTGCATCTTGACACGTGCTGGGTTCTCTGACATATGCTTTGCCCATGGTCGTAACTTTAGGGCTCCGGGCGTTTCACGGCGTGAGCCAATTGTTCCGAGTGATAAACAGGCCGAATCGATGTCCGAAAACTATCTCCTATTTGTGAATGTATCTTATTCCTTTTCTATCCTAAGACCCCTTCAGTCGGCTATCCAACGGAGAGGTGCAAACGCGGCCTGGTACCTGCACGGCCTGGATGCCTCAAATTTGGAGCCTCAAGAATGTTTATTACATTCCATAGATGAAGTCAAAAGATTCAATCCCCGTGCGGTCTACGTACCCGGTAACTGGGTGCCCGATTTTTTCCCGGGTGTCAAAGTGCAGATTTTTCATGGCTTTGGGATTGAGAAAAAGGGGCATTTTGATATCAGGGGTTTTTTTGATCTGTATTGCACTTCAGGACCGTTGATGACCAATCCTTTTAAGCGCTTGGAATGTCGATACCGCTATTTTCGCGTAAGGGAAACCGGATGGCCCAAGACAGATTATTTGTTGCAGTATCATCCCCGCAAGAGCTGGAAAGCCACCCATGGGATTGAGAAACCGGTGATATTGTATGCGCCGACATTTAGCCCGTCATTAAGCTCGGCTTCAGCGCTCAGGCCCACGATCGAGAAGTTGGCCGCGAAGGGAAACTTTCATTGGCTGGTCAAATTTCATCCTTTGATGGATGAGCGAATTGTTGGTCTTTATCGAAATATGCAAATCCCAAACTTGCAGATCGTTGATGATGCGGATATTATCCCATACATGCACGCCGCCGATGTAATGGTCAGCGATACATCCTCGGTGGTGGCCGAGTTTTTAATGCTCAACAAGCCTGTGGTGACCTACCGGACCAAGTCAGCGGCCGATCATATTTTGAACTTCAGGCGCCCGGGTGACCTGGCGGTTTCATTGGAACAGGCGCTTTCAGGTCCAAAAAAGGTCATGTCGGCGGCCGAAATTTACATTAAACAGATGCATCCCTATACGGATGGTCGTTCCAGCGAAAGGGTCCTGGCGGCTACGGATTCCTTTATCGAAAAGTATCAAGGCAGGTTGAATCCCAAGCCGCTGAACCTTTACAGGCGGTTGCGAATTCGACAGCGCATGAAATATTATCGTTGGAAATAAGATCACGAACCAGGATCTTATTCTTCAGGAATTTTGGGAAACCAGGTTTTTGGCCCGCAGCAGATCTTCTTTAAAGTCAACTTCAACACAGGCAGCCTTATCAACACTGAGTGGTCGAAAGACAGGCCCCCTGTCCAGGGTCAACAATTCCATGCCGCGTTCAAAATAGTCTTGCCGGTCGCAGGCCTGTAACTTGGATTTAAATGCCTCCAAATGCCGGGCTTCAATGAGGTTTATTCCCAAAGCTTCCCCCAAGGGATCGTCAACCTGTTTGGAAATGGCCCGGATGTATCCGGTTTTATCGGTGGTATATTTAACCTCCTCCGCACCAACCTGAGAATTGTTGACAACGACAAGGGAACCCTTTTCTTGCAACATCCGGCCAATGATGTCGGCCTCAAATACAACATCGCCATTGATCCACAACACGTCTTCTGCCTGAATATGCTGCAGACCGCAATACAGGCTTTTGGATGTATTGGTCGTGTCGAAATCGGTGTTATAGGCATATAGTACATTCGGATCGGCTTCCATGATCAAATCCTTTTTAAAGCCAACAACCACCAGGATCGTCAAATCAAAACCGCGTAATATTCGCACTTGACGGGAAAAAATTGTTTCGTCGTTGCCAAGCGCGGTCAAGGCCTTGGGATAAGGACTGCCCAACCTGCTGCCGATACCGGCAGATAAAATGATTACCTTGGGATGTCTCATGCGAACTCCTTCAGCGTATGTTCGATAAATGCGGCGGCCCGTTGGGTGCTTTTGCCGTCATTATAGTAAAAACAAGATGTTAACAGGCGCGCATATTCTGATCGTTTTCGGTCATGGATCCGATAGCTGTTTTCTATCAGGGAAACGATGGCATTAGACGGATCCCAAGCCTGGGCCACACCGTCGATGAGCAGGTGTTGGGGCATATGATGGGCGGCCTCAAAATCGTTTCCAATGACAATAATGGGTTTGCCGGTGATGAGATATTCATAAATGATTGAGGAGGTCCGATCACTGATCAATAGATCAGATGCAGCGAAGTCGCGCATGGTATCATCTTTGGCCAAATGGGATGGATTTGAAAAATAGACGTTGTTAAAACCCTTTTTGGCGATCCAGCGGCGTAGTCGCGGTATTTTCATGCGGTCGTGCCCGTGGGGGCGGATAATGAGATTGTAATACGGGCTAATCTCTTCACAGAATTGATGCGCATGTTGCGTTAAAGATCCCTGGCCCCATTTCCAGGTGGGTGCGTAAAGAATGTTTTTACGCCCTGGATTTCGAATTCCCAGGCGCGTACACTCACGGGCCCGTTTGATTTGGCCATTTACATAAGCGTCGAAGCGCATATTCCCGATTTTGATCAGTCTGTCCTCGGGGATGTCGACCTGCTTGTCTTTGAGTTTCTGCAGGTTTTTGGGGCCGGCCAGGAAATGGAAGTCAAAAGAAGCCATCTTCTCATAAATGCGTTCCCCCAAATAGGGTTTGTCTCCGCTGCCATGGCCGGTGTAGATGTAAATCATTTTCGCGTTTTCCGGGCAGAACCTTTCCACCGATGGTGTGATCACTATCCCCCTCAGACTGTGATCTTCATATGGATTCTTTTTTAGCGCAGCGGGTGTATTCAAAAAATTTCGGACTGAATCAGCCCGCCCCAGCCCGCGCATATATTTTTTGAATTGGATCCATTTGCGCATGTTTTTGACCAAAAATGTTCCGCCCACAGCCTGATATAAGGGCAGGGCATAAGAAAGCTGGTAAATTTGGCTGTAAGCAAAAAAGAGGTTGGGGAAATTCGGCATGGGCACTATTTAGCAGGCTGCTTGGCTGTCTGGATCACTTGGGATGTGCTGACACCTTCCAGCAGGGGCACAAGTACCACCCGGCCACCATGTTTCTGGACCATATCGTGCCCCACCACTGTTTCGAGGGTATAATCGCCTCCTTTTACGAGCACATCCGGTTTGAAAAGGCGGATTAAATTTTCCGGGGTTGCCTCTTTGAAAATGACGACCAGATCGACGCCTTTGATATTGGACAGGATTGCAGCGCGTTCGCCTTCGGGAACAATCGGCCTGGATTGGCCTTTCAATTTCCGAACAGACGTATCGGCGTTGAGGCCCACAATGAGTCGATCACCCTGTTCGGAAGCGGCGTGCAATAATTTGATATGCCCCACATGTAGGATATCAAAACATCCATTGGTAAATACGATTTTATCGCCGACGGATCGCCACTGGGCGATACGATCGAGGGCCACGCGATCGCTGACGACCTTTTGGGTGCTGCGGTGGGCATCGTTCTGAATCGCTTGTTGCAGTACCACGCCATCGATGGGTTGGGTGCCGATTTTACCGATGACGATACCGGCAGCCCGGTTGGCCAGTGCGGCAGCCTCCGGCATGGTTAGGCCGGCGCCATATCCCGCGGCAACGGTTGCAATGACCGTGTCCCCGGCGCCGGACACATCGAAGACTTCCTGGGACCGGGCTGCAATTTGAAGCGTGGGTTGTGCCGGTCGGAACAAAGACATGCCGCGGGTGCCCTGTGTAACCAGCAGACATTCCAGGTGCAACTGCTGGATCGTTTTTAGGGCCTGGCTTTTCAATTGGGCCCTATCGGTGATCTCGAAAGGTGCTATCAGGTTGAGTTCTGAACTGTTTGGGGTAATACAGAAAGCGTGACGATAAGATTCCCAAGACACGCCTTTGGGATCAACGAATACGGGTATCTGTTTGGCACGGCAGGTTGAAATTATGTGAGCACACATTTCCGCCGGAAGGCTACCTTTACCGTAATCAGAAAGGATGACGGCCGTCGCCGCCGGTAAATTCTGGTGGAAGATTTTTTTAATTTCTGCACGCGGGCCAGGACCGATGGGATCGGTTTTTTCATCATCCAGACGGAGTAGTTGCTGACTCTGACCGATAATGCGCGTCTTGGCCGTTGTGGGATGATTGGATCTGGTGATCAAAAAGTGGGGTATGTCCGCCGCCTCAAGCAGACCCGTAACTTGGCGACCGTCATCGTCGTTGCCGATGGCACCGATGAGTACCTGTGGACAACCAAGGCCCTTTAAATTCGTGGCCACATTTCCGGCCCCGCCCAGATTCATGCTCTGGCGACGGACCCGGACCACGGGCACGGGTGCCTCGGGTGAGATACGCGCCACATCACCCCAGATATACCGATCCAGGATAATATCACCCACCACGATGACTTTGCCTTTTTGAAAATCAGGGAATTTGGTCACACGCCACCTTTCATAGAATTGTGAATCGCTTTTTTTACAGTTTTAGAAAACCTGGTCCTCTGGGCCGGGTCAGGGATATTCGGATTGAGACTTTTTCATAGTTTAACGTTATCAAAACGACACGTTTCCGGGGTGAGATCAATCCCGGGTCCTCTGGACCCGCGTATCTACTATCGGACTATATCGAAAAAAAGATTTTTTCAAGGGGCTACAGCGCTGCCTCAATAGATTGCGCCCAGTAATGCAGTATAAAAATATGGATTTCCTGTATTCGGGGGGAAATAGAAGCCGGTGCCTTAATGGCGATATCCACCTTGGTTGCGAGATCCCCCCCGCTGGCACCGGTTAACCCGATGGTAATCATCTGCAGCTTGCGGGCTGTATCGACTGCTTGCAGGACATTTTCAGAAGTCCCCGAAGTTGACAAAGCGATCAAACAGTCAGCCTGTTGGCCAAAGGCCTCAATTTGCCGGCTAAAAATTGCGCCATAACCGTAGTCATTACCGACGGCAGTTAAAATGGAAGTGTCGGTTGTCAATGCGATGGCCGGATGCGATTGCCTTTCACGCAGAAAACGACCAACCAATTCAGCCGCAAAATGCTGGGAATCGGCCGCAGAACCGCCGTTGCCGCAAATCAATATTTTGCCACCGTGGCGGATGCATGCGCTTAGCTGCTCGGCCGCCTGTTCGATGGGTTTCGCTAAATCGGCCAGTTTGTTGAAACGCTCAATATGATCTTGAATTTCTTTATCTAACATTGGTGTCTTCATATAATATTAGGTAACGACGTGTTTTTAATTAACCCTATTATATCGTCGGTATCGCTATCGAATTCGGTATCGGGTTTTGGGTATTGAGCTTTTTTCGATTGCGATAGCGATCCCGATAGCGATCCCGTTTGTCACAGATACGGATCCTCCTGCTGCAAATAGTTCGTCACATAGTCCGCGACAGCATCCTCCAATTGTGTGAACCGGACCGGACAGCCGCTTGTATGCCACTTAAACATATCCGCACACGTAAAGTTTTGATAAGCCGTTTGAATGCGTTCGGGCATATGGATATACGTGATGTTGACCGGCAGATCCATTGCCCGGAATAAGGCAGCGGCCAGATCATTCCAGGAGCGGTCTCGACCGGTCCCGAGGTTATATAATCCATTGGCCGACGGATTTTCCACCAGCCAGCCGATGACGTCGGCACAGTCCTTGACATAAATGAAGTCCCGGCGCTGGCCCCCGTCGGGATAATCAGGATGATAGGATTTGAACAGTTGCAGACATCCGTTGGTACGTATCTGCATAAATCCTTTGTAAACCAGGCTGCTCATGTCTCCTTTGTGGTATTCATTGGGTCCAAATACATTGAAAAATTTGAGGCTGGCCAAATGGGGCAGGGCCTCATTTCGGACGCTCCAACAGTCAAAAAGGTGCTTGGTATAGGCATACATGTTCAATGGCCGGAGGTCGCCGAGGGTGTTGACATCATCGCTGAAACCGTGGGAACCGTCTCCATACGTTGCCGCACTGGACGCATTGATGAAACGAACGCCTTTGGCCAACGCATGCGTTGCCAGCGTAACTGCATAATGAAAGTTGTTTTCCATCAAATAATCAGCATCAATTTCGGTGGTGGAAGAACAGGCACCCAGATGGATGATGGTATCCGATTGGTCAAAGCGGTGTTTTTCAATGGATTCCAAGAAGTCGGATTTATGGATATAGTCTCGGTAACGGCGGTTGACGAGATTTTTCCATTTCAGGCTGTCACCCAGATTGTCCACAACCAGGATATCATCGATTCCTTTGCTATTCAGCATCCAGATGACGGCGCTGCCGATGAACCCGGCTCCGCCTGTAACGATAACCATTCCATCTCCTTTTAAAACTGAACGAAAAAACGGACCAGGTCATCCCTATCGAAATCGGGATCGAAATCGGTTTTTGCAGACGTTGACTTCAATTCCGATCCCGATAGCGATTTCGATTTCGATGGTTGCGGCTCGTCCGCGTTGGGTTCTTATAAAAAATTCTGAAATGAATTTATAACAACCCAAGATTTGTTTTTGCAAGCACCATTTTATTCTGCTAATAAAAATAGGATGTCTAGGGGATGCAGATAGAAACCTGATTTCGATATTCGGTTTTAAGATTTGATAACCGATTTAAGTACAAAGCATTACAGGGAAAATGCCGTGTCCGGTCCTTTGAACCCAACTAATGACGAATCCAGTAATCGTACCAGGGGGTGTTATGGCCATTAAACAGGAACTATTAGACATACTCGCCTGCCCGAAATGCAAAGGCGATATTCATCTGAACCCGGCAGGCAACGGGCTGATTTGTGATGCCTGCCGCTTGATGTATGAAATTCGAGACGATATCCCCATTATGCTGATTGATGAGGCCAAACCGATTGCCTAACCCGAATATGGAAATTCGTGCTTCGAATTTTAATCGTATTGAAGGACGATGCGAGACCCATGAGTCAACCCAAATCATCCAAGCCTGCCAAGCTCATCATCGGTTTTTTTTTAGGTAACAAAGACCTGTGTGCGCCGGTCATCGAAAGCCTGGTAGCGCGGTATGATCAGGCGGATGTCATCAGTGAATGGATGCCTTTTGATCAAACCACCTATTACGAGCCGGAAATGGGTCATCCGCTCTATCGACGCATGCTGGCCTTTAAAAATCTGATCCATCAGAGCCAGCTGGCTCAGATCAAACGCGAGACCAATAAAATCGAAACCGCGTTGGTGGAAAACGGCAAGCGGACTGTCAATATTGATCCGGGCTATCTGCTGCTGGAACGGTTGGTATTGGCGACTGGTAAGAATTTTTCACATCGAATCTATATCGGGAAAGGCATCTATGCCGATCTAACCTTGATATACCGGCAGGGTCGGTTCGAATCCCTGCCTTGGACCTTCCCCGATTACGCTGGTACCCAGATTCAGCAGTTTTTGCAGCGGGTAAGGGCGAAGTATGCGGTAGATTTAAAAAAGGGTTCAAGAGATCAAGGGGGCGAGGATTCGAGTGAATAAAAGTTTATCGCGTTTATTGGGAATATAACGCGCTAGGCGGCCGGGATGAAGGGATGCCGGGAAACCTTGAATCAGCATTCAGCTGTAAACTATCAGCGACCTTCTATCCTTCGGTTGTCATCCTCGAGAAATCGGGGATCCAGAAGAAGCCTCGAGCTAATAGCCGTATCTGTAATCAATTGGAATTAAATCACGCAAGGGAGTGAACGAACAAAATGCTCAAAAGCATGACCGCCTACGCCGATTACGAACAATCCAGCGATGAGATGTCCATAAGCGTTGAGATCAAAACGGTTAACAACCGCCACCTTGACATCCAACTTCGCATCAATCACGATTACCGGGCTCTGGAAGATAAAATTAAAACCCAGATTGCCGGTTCGCTTGCGCGCGGACGGATCGACGTCAAAATTCAGATTCGTGAAACGTCGGAGGCAGCGGTTGCATTTGAAGTGGATGAAGCCAAAGTCCAGGCGCTGGACCGGGCCTGGGGGCGCTTGCGGACGCTTCTGGGCCAAGAAGGTCCCTTGCCCCTGGAATTTATCGCCTCCCGAAATGATATCATCATACCCCAAAAAGCGGTTTCAGATCTCGACAATGTTTGGGTTCATTTGACCGGGTGTATGCAGACAGTATTGAAATCAGTTGTGGAGATGCGCATGCATGAGGGTGAATTTATCGCCAAGGATTTCAATGCGCGACTGGATTTTATCGCTGAATGTGTCGATCAAATCGAATCGGCTGGCGCCGATCTGTCTGACCAATACAAACAACGCCTCAGGGAGCGTATCACCGTCCTAACCGAAGATCGTTTTTCTCTGGACGAGGGGCGCCTGGAACAGGAGGTAGCCTATTTTGCTGATAAAAGTGATATTACTGAGGAGGTGTTGCGGGTTCACAGCCATCTAGCGCAGTTTAAGGCCATAATGGACACGAACGAAGCGGTCGGACACAAATTGAATTTTCTTTTGCAGGAAATCAATCGGGAGTTCAACACCATCGGTTCCAAAGCAGGTAAAACCGAAATTGCCCACGTGGTGGTGGACGTAAAATCGGAATTGGAAAAGATACGGGAGCAGGTCCAAAACATCGAATAGACACAGCGCTCCGCGCTGAGGCCTGGGCGGCTGCGCCGCATCTTTATTGTTACGGTGCGTTGTAGGAAGGGAAGGTATGGAAAAGGCATTATTGAATATCGGGTTTGGCAACACCGTTGTGGCGGAGCGGGTGGTCAGTATCGTGGCACCCAACTCAGCCCCCATGAAACGATTAAAGGATGAGGCTAAGGATGACCGGCGACTCATCGACGCCACCCACGGTCGTCGCACCCGCGCAATCATAATTATGGACAGCAATCATATTGTCTTGTCTGCCATTCAGGCGGAGACTATTTCACAGCGGTACACACAACTCAAAGAAGAATAGACGGTATCTAAATCGGTATCGCTACCGCTATCGGTATCGAGGTTTGGATAATGTAGAAAGCCGGCAGTGCAAGGTGATTGGGACTGCATGGCCGCAACGCTTCGTCGATTGGGTGGCCGGGCTTATTGCTTAAAGGAAGGTTTCGGGGAATACGGATGTACTGAATTCGATCCCGATAGCGATTTCGATAAGATATGGCCTGGCTCTATTTTCCCTGACCCGAATTTTGGAGCCCCTTCCTGCAACTAAATTGGGGTAGAACCTAAACGGTTATTGTATAAAATACCATTCGGATTAAACGTGTATTGGCATAAGGAAACAATCAAATGAGCTTACAACTGAAAGCATAATGTAGGGGCAAGCCCGGATGAATGCGAGGAATGCAGATAATAAAAATGTGAATAACAGGGGTGGAAATTTATTCGTTGTGTCGGCACCATCGGGTGCCGGAAAAACGACCCTGTGTCGTGCCGTACGCCAAGCCTATCCCGATATCCGTTATTCCATCTCCCATACGACCCGCAAACCACGCCCGAACGAATCCAACGGTGTTGATTATCATTTCACCACCGAAGCCGCGTTTCTGGCCATGCGGGATCAGGGCCACTGGGCAGAATGGGCCCGGGTTCACGGGCATTATTACGGCACGTCAATAAACATACTGGATCGGGCTCTGGAAAAGGGGCAGGATATCCTGCTGGATATCGATGTGCAGGGCACCCGGCAGCTTTTGCAACGCTATGCCACCGCCATTACGATCTTTATTATGGTACCGTCGTTGGAAATTTTAAGGCAGCGTTTGGAAAAACGGGCCACCGACGATTCTGAGACAATTGAATGGCGCTTACGCCATGCTGAAAAAGAGATCGCTCAGATATCAATTTATCGCCACGTGATCGTCAATGATGACTTGGATCGGGCCACCGACGAGTTTATACAAATTGTCGCCGATTACCGCAAAGAAAGGCGTGCTTAAATCAGGATCGAAATCTGGATCGAAATCTGGATCGCTATCGGGATCGAATAAAAAGCAGAATACAGGAGACCTTAAAGCTGACGGTTGGGAGCTACAGCTTAACGGTTGTCATCCCCGAAAAAACTTGTCCCCTGGAGGAGGGGGGCGGGGGTCCAGGGGTGGCTTTTAGCTGATAGCTGACTGCTTTAACTGGATGCCGGATCAAGTCCGGCATGACAGAACGGGTTAAACGTTTTGGATATGCCCTAGATTTCACAAACAACACGGCTGATGATCGATAATGAATGAATTAATATACGGATATCATCCTGTGAGAGAGGCCCTGCGGGCTGGCAAACGGCATATTCACAAGATTTTTATACGTGAAACTAAAAAAACACCCCGGATTGCTGATATCCGATCCCTGGCGGAAGCTGCTCGGGTTCCGGTCCACCATCTGACCCAAAAGCATATGGATGCCAAGCTAGGAGATTCTGGAAATCAAGGCATTGGTGCACTAAGCAGCCCCTACCAATGCGTGTCCCTGGATGATCTGCTGAAAACATCTCTTCAACAAAATCCCTTGATCCTGCTGCTAGATCAAGTCGTAGATCCCCAAAACCTGGGAGCCCTGATTCGAACTGCCTATTGCGCTGGTTTAAATGGTGTGGTCATCACCAAAGATCGTTCGGCCGGACCATCTCCGCTTGTTTCCAAAGCATCTGCCGGGGCTCTGGAGCATATATCCTTGACCCGGGTAACCAATATGGTTACAACCATCAATAGACTGAAAAAAGAAGGTATTTGGGTTGCTGGACTTGAAGGTTCAGAAGGGCAACATATTTTTGTCACCGATTTAACCGGCCCGCTGGCTTTGGTAGTGGGCGGCGAGGAAAGGGGAATTCGGAAATTAGTAAAAAAGAAGTGTGATTTGTTGTTGGCCATTCCCCAAGCCGGCAATTTCGATTCCTTAAACGCCTCGGTTGCCGGCGGTGTGGTGATGTACGAAGCATTCAGGCAGCGAAATCTATAATCAATACTTTGAAGAAAAGATATTATGTTTGGCGTCAGCTATAGCGTAAATGATATGATTCAAATCCGAAGCACGAATATCGAAATTAATCGATATGGAAATCAGGATAGACACAATTAAGGAATTAACAATACCGGGACATTATGATCCGGTCATTACAGATAAGAGGACACCATGAAAATTACATTGAGCAACGGAAGGTTACATGTCCCGGATGAAGCCACCATCCCCTTTATCGAAGGAGACGGGATCGGCCCGGACATTTGGCGAGCAGCCAAGCTAGTTATCGATAGCGCCATTACAAAAGCCTATGGATCCCAAAAGAAAATCATCTGGCAAGAAGTGCTTGCGGGTGAGAAAGCATTCAATAAAACCGGTGAATGGCTACCGCAGGCAACGCTGGATGTAATTCAGGAACACGTGGTGGCTATCAAGGGACCGTTGACCACCCCGGTGGGGGAGGGAATTCGCAGCGTGAATGTTGCCATTCGCCAACGCTTGGACCTATATGCCTGCGTCAGGCCGGTGGCTTATATCGATACGGTACCCAGTCCCATGAAGCATCCGGAGTACATCGACATGGTTGTGTTTCGGGAAAATACCGAGGATTTATACGCCGGGATCGAATGGCAGGCCGGTGATGCCAAGGCGGAGCAGGTAAAAGCATTTTTGGCAGACCAGATGGGTGTGAATCTTGCGGAAAACACCGGTATCGGCATCAAGCCCATTAGTGAAGCGAATACGAAACGATTGGTGGCGCGCGCCATTAACTATGCCATCGAAAATCAAATGAAATCCGTCACCCTGATGCATAAAGGTAATATCATGAAATATACCGAAGGCGCCTTTATGAAATGGGGCTATGAGGTGGCTGCGGAGGATTTTAGTGATGTTGTCATGACGGAGACCGACCTGTATCGCCAATATGAGGGACGTCAGCCGGACGGAAAAATCGTCATAAAAGACCGCATTGCCGACATGTTGTTTCAGCAGGTTCTGCTGCGGCCGGCCGAATTCCATGTGATCGCCACGCCCAATTTGAATGGAGACTATATCTCGGATGCCCTGGCAGCACAGGTGGGGGGCTTGGGGATGGCACCGGGTGCCAATATCGGTGATGCCTGTGCGGTTTTTGAGGCCACCCATGGCACGGCGCCCAAATATGCCGGTCAAGACAAAGTCAATCCAAGTTCCTTAATTTTATCCGGTGCCATGATGCTCGATCATTTGGGTTGGAACGAGGCTGCGGCTGCCGTCCGTGCGGCCTTGCAGGCCACCATCCGGCAGCGCATTGTAACTTATGATTTAGCCCGACAGATCGACGGTGCCCGGGAAGTGGCCTGTTCCGAATTTGCTGCCGCCATTGTTGGGGCATTGGGATAAAATTGAGATAGGTACTGCAAAATCCTGGCTTGGATTGATAGGTCCATCTGAAAAAACAGGGATACGCCTTTCTCCACAATCGGAAGGTTCTTCTGACAAACATTCTTTTGGACGCGAAGTATATGATGCATTGGGACGTGATTGGCAGGTATTCTCAAAGAGGTGCCCATCTTTGGGACTGCTTCAAACAGTCCCTTTTGCCTTTACGGTGTTTAAACTGCGGCAGGCTGTTTCAATCGGTGCCACGCAAAAGCATCCATTCAAATCAGCTTCCGCCGCGGAGGCCGGTGGCGGGTAATTTTTGGGGTGCGCAAGACCAAAAGGGCAATTTTCAGACGATATCATCCCAAAAGCTGTTTACGCTTGTGATGGCCGACCATCTTTGTCCGCGCTGTGGACAACAGTTTGTGCCCACCGAATCTCCCTGCTGCGTCCATTGCGGTATCCTGTTCATCGGCCGGGAAGGCCGGGACCACGTTTGCGGAGAATGCCTGGAATCCAGGCATCTGTTCGGTAAGGCCCGATCGGTGGGTGTATATGATCAGGCATTGATGGCGGTAATCCATCGCTTTAAATACCGTCACCGGGCAAACCTGGCAGGACCGCTTTCACTTTTATTGTTGCATACCTACTGCCGTTTCTGGCATGAGCACCCTATGGATATGGCTATTCCGGTGCCTTTGTTCCGACGCCGGCTTCGGGAGCGGGGGTTTAACCAGGCCTATTTGGTATTGCGACCTTGGGAAGATCGGAAATGGCAGCAGCAGCTACCCACGCCGCTGTCGATAAAAACAAAGATCCTGGTGCGTATTCGTCCAACGCCTCCCCAAACCGGTTTGGGACGCAACGATCGCCAATCCAATGTGCACGGTGCATTCCAACTTAAAAATGGTGATGCTGTAAAGGCCAAAAAAATATTACTGGTGGATGATGTCTATACAACCGGCGCGACAGTGAACGAATGCGCCCGGGTTATGCTGAACGCCGGGGCTGAGCAGGTTGATGTCTTAACGATTGCCCGAGCCATTTAAACGATATGCAAACAGTCACATTCCCAAACATCAATGCCATAGCAAATATCGGGCACGCGGTATTCACCCGTCATGGCGGCTGCAGCCGGGAACCGTATCATAGCCTGAATGTGAGCCATGGAATTGGCGATCGTAACAAAGCTGTAGGGCAGAATCGGCGGCGGATCGCCCGTTTTCTGAATGCCGAGGTGCTGGCAGTGGCCAAGCAGGTACATGGGATCAATCGTTTGGTGCTTAAAAAAGTTCCGTTGTCTTCCGAAAAACCGTTGTATTTTGCGGCCGGGACCGGAGATGCGCTGATTACCGATATTCCGGGTGTCTATCTGGTCATTCAGACAGCCGATTGCCAACCGGTGATGTTGGTCGATCCGCATAAACATGTTATTGCCAATGTGCATGTGGGCTGGCGCGGTAATGTTCAGAATATTTTGGGTTTGACAGTCAAAGACATGCACGCCAATTTTGGATGCCGACCAAAAGACTTACAGGCGGCGATCGGACCGTCGCTGGGGCCCTGCTGCGCGGAATTTGTTAATTACCGCCAGGAATTCCCCAAGTCAATGTGGCCATATCAAGATACACAGCATCGTTTTGATCTCTGGAAGCTGAGTTCAGATCAACTACTGGCCGCCGGTGTCGATGAAACAAACCTGTATGTCAGTAGAATCTGTACCAAATGCCGGACCGATCTCTTCTTTTCCTATCGAGCCGAGCCTGCTACAGGGCGCTTTGCATCGGTCATAGGGCTCTGCTAAACTTCACTTCAACATAGCGGTTTATTTACTGTTGAATTTGCTTGTGATTTCGATATTCTCATTTTGGATTTATACTGTTTGTCAGAATAACGTTCCGATCTCGAAAGAAGCAGTCTGGGTGTTTTTTCAGATGGACATATCAATCCAATTTATGACAACCGGTGTAATGGAATTAAGACAAAAACCGATGGGATTCAATTATTGCCGCAGCTTTTGGATCCGGTTTTTAGCTGAAAAGATATAGTCGATGACAAATCATCTTTATGGCCTTTGCATTGTTAAAAATGAAGCAGATATAATCGAATTATCTTTGGGACACGCCGCCCAATTTTGCAAAGCTATTTTTGTCCTGGATAACGGTAGCGACGATGACACCTGGGAACGTGTGAACGCATTGAGTCGAGAAAATGGCCGTATCGTGCCATTTGAAAAAAAAAATTGCCAATATGGCGTGGGCTTGCGAGGTTATATATTCAATCGCGTGCGTTCTCAATTTAAGCCCGGCGATTGGTTACTGATTCTTGACAGTGATGAGTTTCTGGAAAGCAATCCGCATGCATCCATTGCCATTTGTGAGCAACGCGGATTTGAACTCCTATTTACTTTTCAAGCTCAATTCTATATTACCACCACGGATTTAGAGCAGCCTTGGTGCCAACAAGGTTTTGAAAGGATTGAAGGGTTTGGCCAGCTTCCCACTTTTTACCAAATCAACTGGAGCGAACCCAGGTTGTTTAAATATAATCCATCCCTGGAATGGCCGGATCTGAATGATGCTGGGAATCCAACTCAGATCGCTTATCCACCCGGTCTGGGTTTGAGAGCGCCCTTTAAGATGGTCAATCGGCATTATCAATATCGTTCCGTGCCTCAGATGGAAAAACGTCTGTTTTTGCGGGCACGGGTCCATACCCAAACCGGGCGTTTCAAGCACAATCAAGATCAGGATTATCGCAAGTATATACGCAACCACCGGCGATTGACGCATTGTACCACCGGCATTCCCATTGTGCCCACACATCTTGACCTTTTACGGCTGTTTTTAATTAAAAGATCACGTAGATTAAGACGCTATATCACCCAGCGCACACTGGAGAGACCATGAGGCTAGCACCAGGGATTTGGTTCGGTCACGCGGAGATCTTTGGGCTTTATCTGTTGGCCTTTGCCTTGCCCACCATGGAATCGGTGAAATGGGGCGGCCTGGGCCTTTATTTGATAGCTACCCTCGGAAGGAGATGTCTCGCCGGGCGAATTTCTTGGCGCCGGCCGCATCGATTTGAATGGGTATTGATCCTCTTGACCGGTTCGGCTTTAATGAGCACGCTGGTGAACTGGCCTTTGCCGGGCGGGACATCCGGTTTAGAAAAGGTTCTGACATATTGTCTACTGGGCTGGTTGGTCTATACGGGCGGGTACAATCAAAGGCAGATTCTGGGGCTCCTGGTTGCCATTACGATCGGTATCCTGATGGGTTTGACTTGGAGCGCCTATGACCTTTTTAATGGGCATAACAGACATTTGGAGTTTCATTCCATTCCCAATTTAAATCGATCCACCATTTATCATCTGATAGCCATGTTTATCATGCTGGGCGCGGCTTTGGATGCCAAATCGGTTCAATTCGGAGCGCGCCTGTTTTTCGGCGGCAGTTTTGCTGTTTCCATCATTGCCTTGATGATCATGGGGAGCCGCGCCACGCTTCTTGGATTCATGGCGGGATCCATTGTGATCGGTCTCATGCTCATCAAGAAAAAAGTAACCTGGCTATGGTTTTGTTTAGGTTTTATCGCAGTTATTGGCATCATGGTATTGGCAGTTCAGGTAATCGACAAACCGCAACTAAACAGAGGTTTGCAAAGGTTCACCCATTACTATCAGGTCGTACGCGCGGGCGGTGGTCTTCAGGCCTTGGCGGGTGAAAGTGAAAGAGTCCGCTGGGACTATGCCAAATTAGCTTGGGCCCAGATCACCCAAGGCGGTCATTTTCTTCTGGGTACCGGCCCGGGTACGTATAAATATTTCGATGCCCGCAAGCTTGAATTTGATCAACCCTTATATATTTTTAATAAAAAAAGTTGGACCGGACCGACTCATCCCCATAATGAATTTTTATGGCGTTGGGTGGAAGTTGGTCTGGTGGGGCTAATCATTCATATCGGCTTTCTGGGATTTCTAGCGGTAACGCTCTACCGCTGTCGCCCGAATTCCGATGCCATCAGCTGGGATTGGGTCGCCTGCGTTGGGTTTGTGATGACAGCTGTAATTTGTGGTTTGTTTAACACCGTTTTAACCAGCGAAATGGGGTGGCTGGCCATGCTGCTGGTGGGATTGACCATGCGAACTTGCCGGGAAAACCGGGAGGATCAGAGATTATGACGCACAGATCAAAGCGGCTGTCTAGAAATGTGATCATCGAAAATCAAGAGGTTTGTTCGGGCTATTTTCGCATGCGCATCGCTTGTGGCTGCGGTTTTAAATATGCGATTCCCGGACAATTCGTTATGATTCGAAGCCCGGGACAAACAGCTCCGCTTCTAAGCAGGCCCTTTTCGATCCATAATTTAATCATTGAGGAATCCGGTACCGTCAGTGTTGATATCCTGTATAAAATTGTGGGTGCCGGGACTCTGAAACTGTCACAGCTACTTCCAGGGGATCAAATAGACGTATTGGGTCCTTTAGGTCGCGGATTCTCGATTCGCGACGATTGTAAGCAAGTTTATTTCGTTGCCGGCGGTATCGGCATCGCACCATTTGTTTTTCTAGGTAAGCAGCTCATTCGCAAAGGGATTCAATCCGACCAGATAACGATATTCATCGGCGGGCAAACTTCGGGAGATTTGCTCTGCCTCGGTATTTTTGAGGGTATGGGCTCGGATCTAAAATTGACGACTGACGATGGGAGTAGCGGTCAGCAGAGTCTGGTAACCAAACCTTTGGAGGCAGCAATTGCAAAAGCTAGGCCCGACATCATCTATGCATGTGGCCCCATACCCATGTTGCGGGAAGTCATGAAGTTGTCCGAGCAACGCAACATACCTTGCCAGGTGTCCATAGAAACCATGATGGCCTGTGGCATGGGTGCGTGCTTGGGCTGCGCTGTGGAACAAACTAAAACACATAATTCATATTTACATGCTTGTAAGGATGGCCCGGTCTTTAATGCAAGCAGAATTGTATTGTAAGCTAACGGAAATTCGGGATAAATTATGTCTAGAACAAGACTATTTATTCTGATATCGTTTATCTTCGGAATCAGCGCTACACTATATGTCTGGTTTGGCGAGCGAAATGTGATTGACATGCTGACTAGAGAAGATGGGATCGTAGAATATCTAAGTGTTCTATTTTATATGGCTGCCCTTGTGGCTTGCTTCATCGCATTATTTAAAAATGAACATAAGTTTCTTACTTTGGTTTGGACAATTTTATGTTTTTTGTTTATCGGAGAGGAAATGAGCTGGTTTCAAAGGCTGTTCGATTATTCCGTTCCGTGGGTTGAAGACCTAAATAAACAAAAAGAATTTAATTTGCATAATCTTAATATTT
>Ga0180435_10000812_pt1 | contig 32862 bp, 24 predicted proteins | sample SS_ome_3_FD_132467 | JGI IMG/M metagenome (GOLD analysis project Ga0180435, IMG submission 132467) | Hypersaline lake sediment archaeal communities from the Salton Sea, California, USA - SS_3_S_1 metaG | ecosystem: Environmental > Aquatic > Non-marine Saline and Alkaline > Hypersaline >... | reverse complement strand
GGGCTGACGGACATCGAGATACAACACATCGCTCTTTTCGGCTGCCTGCGTCATCGCTCTTGCTTCTGTCCCGTTAATCGAGCTGACCGGGGTAAAGAACTGTTTCCATTTCATTGACGTCACCCTGAATTGAGTTCTTCTCTGGTTCTTCTCTGCTCGGGACTAGCACGGTGCTCCCGAACGCAACAGGCAGGTAAAACCTCCAGCAATAGATAGGTAAGAATTTGTCATAGCTGGGATATCTGCGATGGTAACATCGCGCTGCAAGCCAGCTCAAGCACTGGTGTCTAAAAACGTTGAAACGCCAAAACCTGTTAACTATATAATTCTCGTAAAACTACTTCAACAAATGCCTGTTGTCGACATGATATCTCAGGTCATGGATTCTCATGCGTACTCAACTGCAAGGGGAGATTGGAATTCTCTACACAGGCGGTCGCTCTGTTCTCTCAAATCACAGATTATGTGATATAAATGATGCCGGCACAGCTGTTCACGAGCAAGCTGGGGATGGGAACTGTTCTGACAGGATGAGGGAACCGGTTTGTTGGGCCGGTGAGAGACTTTTGCCCGGGGACATGCCGAAGCAAGTCCCCGGGAGAACTAATGCGGATACGCAAACGACAATGCGTCTTTCCTGATCCCCGCCTTGGCCAGGCCGCCGCTCGTCGGGTTGCCGAACAGGGGTCAGGTTTATTCTGCCCCCATCAAGTTCGGGTGAGGTATAAGATTTGACACGGCATTAAATGTCATTACTTTTGTTTCAGGCAGACGCTTTCAACTCCAATCAATCCAACCATATCATCCAAGAGCCGCTGAAATGCCGGATCATTCACATCGTTCTCAAGGGAAATACGACGAGATTTTCCGTAAAAAGGGCAAATATGACTGGCTGTTCAACAAGAGGAAACGGCCGGGTTCTTCTGCACTCGGAAGCTGCCCTCATTGCCCAAAGCAGTGTTCACTGACGATGCCGTCATGCGGCAACGGCCGTAAGGAATAATATTCTCGACATATCTGTATCCGGCCAGAATAACGGCGCCCCAAAAAAGGATTCTGTATATGCCCTTCGGGCAGGCGGTCGTGGTTGAAAATGATTCAACAATTCGCATTCGGTTACCTTTTTTTTATACGCATTCTTTTCCGAAAAAAACCGAGAGCATTGCAAAACTGACTCAGGACGAGACATCCGCTCAGGATCAGGGATCGTAATTTTTTTTGTTCCCTTAAAGGTAAAGCGACAAAATCCAGATAGAATCGAAACGGTTCCAGGTGTATCCTGTTTTTTGTATGAACCTGCTGCATATAATGAAATAGAAAAGCACCGGAGCCGTAGTTGAAATGTTGGCGTAGAACCCCCCAAAACGATAAATCGTGACGGTGTTGAACGATTATGGTTGGTCTGTATTCGATCCGGTACCCTGCCGCAAGCCAACGTGCGCGCAGTTCTCTATCCTCCGCCGCAGAAGTCGGAAATGCTTCCGAGAATCCGTTGATATTGTGAAATAATGAAGCTGGTATCGTCATGTTGTTCGATGTGAGGAACAATGCCTGGTCCGAGATGCGGTTGTAGTATTGAGGAGGTAATCGATCAAGGTCTGGCTGGCTGTTGAAAACAGGTTTTTTTCATAGCAGTTATGCGTGTCCTAACTACCAATGAAAGGGCATCAACATTCTGGGGGGCATGCGGTGCAATCAAGACTGATGTGTTTCATTTAGCGGGTGGATTTAACACCGATTACTCACAACCCTCAATAGAAGACATTGAATTCGGGTATCGTCTGGTCTCGAAAGGTAAACGGATAAGACTGATCAAACACATCCAGGTAAGCCACCTTAAAAGGTGGGAATTCTGGTCTATGCTGAAAACCGATGTAATATGCAGGGCACTTCCGTGGTCAAGACTTATTTTACAGCGGAACGGTGTCCCGTGGGATCTCAATATATCCCTGTCAGCGCGAATCAGTACAGTAACGACCTCAATTCTTGCTTTTTTATCTTTGCTTTGTCTGGGAGTAGAAATTCCTTATTGCTCATATTTAGTGTTGTTTTGCTGCGGCCTTTTACTGCTGCTCAACAGGGGGGGTTATGGTTTCCCCCTGCGTAAAAAAGGATTTGTGTTCATGATCCGTGCTATCCCTTTGCATTGGCTCTATTTCTTTTACAGTGGAGTCGTATTTGCCTACGCAATATTCAAGTATAGAATTCTGACACCGTGTATGCAGAGATCTAAGACAGCGATTTATGATAATCATCGTAATTAGCTTGAAATCACGTGTGTGGAATGATGTAAGGTGAAATACTGAGCTCATGTCCGAATACACCAAGCGGTCCAGTTCAAAAAGAGATAATGAAGCGTATCAAGGTATGAGACTGTTAATCAAAGTACTACTATTCACCTTTTTAGTAATGCTTTTGATTTTTACAAATACTCAGCACATGGCCGAGAGGATGTTCTGGATTGATGAGGTCACTACTTTCAGGATCTCCATCCGTCCATTTTTCGAGATTCCTTTTCAGGCGATTATTTATAAACACCAGATGCAGCCCCCCCTCTATTTTTGGCTTGGCGGATTGGCGGCAAAGTTTGGAACAGACCCGTTGACTCTGAGGAGTGTATCAGTTGCCTGCTACATGATATCGATAGGGTTTGTCGTCTTCGCTGTAAAGGAATTCAGGCTGACAACACGTTTTTTTCTTTGCTTCGTATTGATTATTCTGCCTTTTGCGAGCTATGCCGTCACTGAATTTAGACCGTATGCACTGGCAGTATTTTCTATTGTTATATCGAGTGTTCTTTTTTATCGTTTGATGCAGAATCCCCAAAGCTGGAAATGCGCATGGCTGTATTTCTTCTCTGCACTTTTACTTCTATCTTCTTTGACTTTAAACTGTTTTGTTTTTGGGGTTCAGGTCCTTTTCATTCTTTCATACGTACTCTGGAGATCAAGCAAAGAGGGAGTCGTAAAGATAATCAGCCTAAATAAGCCGATGCTGGTTGTTTCAATGATTCTGTGCGGCTTGTATTTAATCCCTTTAGCATTTGCAATTTCATCCGCAAACGGTATCAACAATAGTTCTATAACTGACTTTCTGGAACACGTAGTACAGAATTTTCAAATCTTAAAGAAATCTTTTCAACTTCCTCATCCAACGCTTTCGAGTTGTCTGGTTATTTTTTTCTTTATCATTGGAATCTCTTTTTCATTTTGGTTCAAGCCATGGGTAGTCGTGTATCTGTTATGTATTTTTCTGGGGCAATTGCTTTTCAGCACCTACGTGACGTACGCGACCATACCATGGTTTGCTCAAAGATACCTTACAGCATCATATGTGGCTTTTGCTCTGCTGGCTGCCCTGGGAACCGAGTTCATACTGAGGAAAAGTAAAAGCAGGCTTCCCTCTGTGCTAGTGGCCATTGCGGCGCTGGGAGTCATGTACTCGGAGGCAACTCAATTTCTCTATGCCGGGAACGTGCCCATTAAGAATCCTTCCAAACAGGTTATAGAGCAACTGCGGTGCCGGAATCGTACAACAATTGTTCTTACGGATCCTCAATACTGGTCTCTTGTACCTTGGTACATTTACCGAAATGACGAATCAGTAGAAGTCCCCATATTTGAATCAACCGTGGTTAATGACGCTCATATTGGAAAAGTTATTGAGAATGGAGCTTCAGCCAATGTCTGCTTCATACTCCAAGATGCACGTGAACATCGATATTATACCGGCAATGCACTAAAAATGCTCATGAGCCTACCTGCATATGATTACCAAAAAGTTATAACTGAAAAAGGACCTCATGTGCCAGGCTCGGCCTGGATCTTCAGCCCGGAATAAAATCTGGGATATTGGGAGATCAGTTTGATATGTCAAGGAAAAAATTGAGGTCCGCAACGTAGAGTTTGGGTGAAATGACAATTCTCATTTTTCGATACCGAACCTGTTAATTTCTCTAGTTTAGTCTGAGACTGCAGTGTTTCGGGCCAGAGGGTCAGGGAGTATTTCCTATTTCCAGATGCTCGGAGATACGCCGAAGCATATCCCCATGCGAAACTAATTCGGATACGCAAACGACAACGCGTCTTTCTTGATTCCCACCTTCACCAGGCCGCCGCTGGTCAGGTTGCCGAACAGGATTTCCTCCGACAGCACATCACCAATCTCCTTCATAATCAGGCGGCGCAGCGGTCGGGCCCCGAAATCCGGGCTGTAGCCCTGGTCGGCGAGCCACAGGCGGGCTGCGTCGGTAAGCTCGATCTTTACTTTCTTTTCCGAGAGCTGTTCTTCGAGTTCGCGAATCAATTTGTCGACGACGAGCTGCATCGAATCGGTGTCGAGCGGGCCGAAGGTGACGGTCCCGTCGAGCCGGTTCCTGAATTCGGGTGAAAACAGTTTTTCAACGGCCTTGTTGCTCTTGCCCTTCTTGTCGCCGACGAAGCCGATCGTGTTTGCGGCGAGTTCCCGGGCTCCGGCGTTGGTGGTCATGATGATGATCACGTTCCTGAAATCCGCCTTGCGGCCGCTGTTGTCGGTCAGGGTTGAATGGTCCATGACCTGCAGCAGGATCGAATATATATCCATGTGGGCTTTTTCGATCTCGTCGAGCAGCAGCACCGAATAGGGGTGTTTGCGGATGGCTTCGGTGAGCAGTCCGCCCTGGTCGAAACCGACATAGCCCGGAGGGGCACCGATGAGCCGGGCGACTGCGTGTTTTTCCATGTATTCACTCATGTCGAAGCGCTCAAAATGAACCTCGAGGCAGCGGGAGAGCTGCCGGGCGACTTCGGTTTTGCCGACGCCGGTTGGCCCGGCGAAGAGGAAGCTGCCCATCGGCGAGTCCGGGTTGCCGAGTCCGGCGCGGGAACGCTTCACCGCCTGGACCAGCGTGGTCAGTGCTTCGTCCTGGCCGAAGATCACCGATTTCATGTTGGCTTCAAGACCTTTGAGCGATTCCAGGTCGGAGCCCTTCCGCGTCCGGGCCGGGATGCGGGCGATGGTCGAAACAACGCGCTCGACGTCGTTGATTTTTACGGTTGCCTGCTGTCTGCCTTCAAGGCGGAACAGTGAACCGACTTCGTCCATCACGTCGATCGCCTTGTCCGGCAGGAACCGCTCGTTGATATAGCGATCGGAAAGCTCCGCCATGGCCTGGACGGCCGGCTTCGAATACCGCACTTGGTGATGGTTCTCGTAGCGCGGCTGCAGTCCCTTGAGGATCAGGCAGGTGTCTTTTACCGACGGTTCTTCTATATCGATCTTCTGGAATCGCCGTGACAGGGCCCGGTCTTTTTCAATCTGATTCTTGTACTCCTCGTACGTGGTGGAGCCGATGCAGCGCAGGATCCCGGACTGCAGCGCCGGTTTGAGCAGGTTGGAGGCATCCATGGAGCCGCCGCTGGTGGCCCCGGCCCCGACAATCGTGTGCATCTCGTCGATGAACAGGATCGCGTTGTCTTTCTTTTCGATTGCCGCAACCACGCTTTTGATGCGCTTCTCGAAATCACCCCGGTATTTGGTTCCAGCAACCAGGGTGCCCATTTCAAGCTGATAGATTTCCACGTCCTGCAGCAGTTCCGGAACAACCGCCTTGCCGCCGGCATCCCGGGAAACCCTGTCCTCGTGGATACGCAGGGCGAGTCCTTCCGCCATGGCGGTTTTGCCGACACCCGGTTCCCCGACCAGCAGCGGATTGTTTTTCTTGCGCCGGCACAGCACCTGCATCATCCGGCTCAATTCTTCATGGCGGCCAATGAGCGGATCGAGTTTGCCATCCTCGGCCAGGCGCGCGTAATTGACCGTGTAATCCTTGAGGGCCTTGTCCTCTTTCGGATTTGCATCCTCTTTCTGAGCGCCGCCCTCCGGCATCTGCGGCAGCGGTTCCTGCTGCAGGCCTTCAGGCAATTCGTGCGAGATGAAATTGACGACTTCCATGCGGCCGACGCCGATGGCACTCAGAAAATATACCGCGTGGGATTCGGTTTCTGAGAATATCGCGACGAGCACATCGCCTGAATCGACTTCTTTCTTACCGCAGCTCTGTACATGGGCAACGGCCCGCTGCAGTACCCGGTTAAACGCAATAGTCTGGGTCGGGTCGGTGCCGGCCGATTCGGTAATGGTCGGGATCTCCTTGATCAGAAATGATTCCAGCCGGTCTTTCAGCGTCTCAACCGAACCGCCGCATTCGGTGATGATATAGGCGGTCAATTCATCGTGGAGCAGACCGTAGAGCATATGCTCGACGGTGACGAATTCGTGGTTGTGACTCTTGGCTTCCTTAATTGCTTTAATAAGCGATGCTTCAAGTGTTTTACTTAACATGGTACTCACGGCGGTTGCTATTCTTTTTCCATGCTGCAGCGCAGCGGGTATTCGTTCTTTTTGGCCAGCTGGTGGACGACGGCGATTTTGGTTTCGCAGACTTCCCGGGTGTAAATCCCGGCTACGCCGACACCGTCATTGTGGACGTTGAGCATGATCTTTGTCGCCTCGTGACGGGATTTGTGAAAGATGTTCTCCAGAACCGATACAACGAATTCCATGGTCGTATAGTCGTCGTTGTGCAGCAGGACCTTGTACCGGGGAGGCTCCTTGGTTTCCACGTCGTCTCTGGTAAGGAGCGATCCCTGAAGATCACCTTTTTTATCTCCCATCTCTTATCGTTCCGGTTGCCGGCTGATTGCGCTCAAATGGTGCAAAATTCAAAGTTGCTATAAATAATAAACCAGATTCTCCCGTTTTCAATTGCAAGCCAACAAGCTTTTCCGTCACGAACGCGCCAGGTGGTTTGACCTCACCAGCGAGATCAGCAGTTCTTCGAGCACGACGCGCATCGGCACCGGGCTGCCTTTGAGTTTGAATTCCGCATCGAGCAGCAGCTCCAGCGACCGCTTCAGGCTTTTCTGCTGAAACTGCGAAGCGGTGCGAAATCCCATGAACAATGCATAGGGATGTCCCTTGAGCAGTTCCGGCCACAGCCCTGTGTCCATGAGCGCCGGCAGGTATGAATGCTGAAAATCATTGGCGTTGAGCGATGGATGCCACAGCGGCTGCGGCCGCTGCTGCAATGACTTGAAAATGAGCATCCGGCGCAGATAGTTGCGCAGCGAAGCAATGATCGCCAGTCCGTGTATGCCGTCACCGAGCAGATGATCGAGAGTGATCAATGCACCGGAAAGGTTGGATCTGCCGAGGGCTTCAGTTAGCTCGAAAACGGCGTCCTCCCGCGTACGGCCGACCATCTGATCCACATCCGCGGAGGTGATCCGGGCCCGGTCGTCGGCGAACAGGGCAAGTTTTTCCACCTCCAGCACCGCCCCGACGGGATGGAACCCGATTCGTTCGAAAAGCAGGTCCAGCGCTCCGGGATCAATCGATTTATTCATCTGCTTCAGGGTGGTCAGCGCCATTTCCCTGATGATGTCTTTTTTCTGGCCGTCGGCGGCTTTGGAGCGACCTTCGGCAACCGAGCAATCAATGATGTCGCCGCATTTCTTGATCGTGGTAAACAGCTTCTTGCGTTTGTCCACATGCTCGGCGGTGAGGATCAGGATATTGTCGGGCGGGAACCCCTCTTCGATCGCAGCGATCAATTTGTCGACCGGGTTCCTGGCGGGAGCGGCAGGTATGTCGCCGGCCGATACCAGGCGGTCGGCCCAGTCCAGGTCCTGGCCGGGATGCTCGAAACCGAACAGCTTGGGCCATTGCCCGGGGGTGATGTCAGAGAAGATCGTGGAGCTGTCGGCGATAATCGAGCCGAGCTGCAGCAGGTTTTGCAGATATCTTGCGGCTGCCGGGCTTTTGCCGTTATCACGGGCCTTGCAGGCTTTATCCCAGATCTGTTTGCCGACGTCTCTGGAGTGGAACAGGCCGGTATCGACAACCCGGTATATCTGCAGGCCGGGCAGCAGCGTAAAACTGAGCAGCCGGGCGAGCAGCTTGCCGACGTCTTCAGTGCCGCCGTCGAGTCCGTGAACCGATCCGGGCTTAACGCCGTGCAGCTGCTGTTCAAGTTTTGCGACGGCCTGCCGGCACAGATATCGCTCGCCGAAGCAGAGATATACCTGTTTCTGTTCTCCACGCTTGATGGACTCGAGCACAGCGTCGATGTCCCCGCGTTTAACCAGCCCCATCAGTTCAGGCCCCTGACATCCATCATTTTGTGGAGAATGGCCGGCAGCGATCCGGGCTGCAGGTAGTCAGCACCGCGGCCGTCGGCAAAAATCGGCGTCAGTTGTGCCGACACGTCGTCCCAGCTCAGGTTGTTGTCGGATGCGGCAATAATTTCGAATAGCCGCTGATTGTAGGGATCGTTGACGATGGCCTTGCCGGTTCCGACCGTCGCGAAAATATCGATCGAGTTGTCGAACAGCCGGTTCAGTTCGGAGTAGATCCTGATGCCGCCGCAGGAGCCGATCGACAGAAAGCGGCTGATGTCGGGAATCGCCGCCTCGGCAATATCTCCGGATTCTATCAGGTAGCGCATCGGTTCGAGAATCTGCTCTTCACGCCAGTAGCTGTGTCCCCGCTGCGCAAACATTTCCATGCCGCTGACCAGGTACTGTTTGAGCAGCCGCCGCTGGGTCGCCCGGTTCTGGAAGACGGTGACGGCATGGCTCAGTTCGAGCGAATTCACCGTTTTATGATATTCGATGATCAGCCCGGTCTGCATCGACAGCCGATACAGCCCCGCCGTATCTCCCCGGGCAATCAGCTGTTTCGCTTCGCGATATACGGGGTTGTTCGCGGAAAGCATCGAGATGGTTACCGGCAAGCGCGCCCGGTACCCGTTTCTCAGCAGGTTCCTGCTGTTGGACAGATAGGAGATCTTGCCGTCATCGTCGCTCTGGAAGATGGAGAGACTGCTCAGTTTGCCGTCCTGTTTCCAGCGGGAGAAATCGGTGCTGGTCCACTGGGAAAGATCGATGGTTCCGTACCGCTGCACGAGTTCACCGATCAGCTTGCGGTCGGCGGCTGACAGGAGCTCAGGGTGCCGGTCGCCGTAGAATTGCAGGATCACCCGCAGCTGCAGTGAAAACGTCGAGTCGGGGTCCTTGACGGCGGCGATCATCTTTTCAATCAGGTACGTGCGGGCGCCCGGCTCCAGCTTCTGCAGCAGCGTCGAAAACGTTGCCGAGAACAGGATGAGGTTCTGTTCGTCCCGGAAGGCCGATTTCGCCATCAGGTCAAGCACGATCCGCTGTTCTCTGCTGTCGTCCGGGAAAAAAGCAGTCAGTTTGCCTTTCTGGGCGCAGCTGATGATGAAGTCCGAGACGTGATTGTTGTCCGGGTCCGTCTGCTTCAGGAAATAGAGCAGGTTGGCGTTGAATGATTTTTTTATCCGCGTCAGCAGCACCGGTACGAGGATATCCCGGAATGACGAGTCGTACAACTCGCTGCCCCGGGACAGCAGGATATAGATATTGGGCGAACTGAGGTCCCGGGCAGTCTCCTTGCGGGCAAACGACGTGGCCTGCCTCAAGACGTTGATGGCGGTATAGACTTCGTTTGCGGCAACGGCGTCGTGCAGCGCCTTTGTAAATCTGCCCCTGGCTTTCGGGTGCAGTTTATCGAAATGTTCGGTTATGAAGGTAAACCCGCCGGCAGCCAGCGTGCCGGTACCGATTTCAGCACCGTACCGGTCAGTTACCGCATGCAGGTCGTTGATGGTGCGGATATGGTAGTCGGAAGCGGACGCGAAGGCGTCAAGCAGGGTGGTGCGCCGGTTGTTCTCCAGGACATAAAACTGCGCTTCGAGTTTGCCGGTCGGCAGGGAGAAATAATGCTGCAGCCAGAACCAGGCCCGCTCCGCGTTCATGTCGTCGGCACTGAACAACCCTCTGCTGTTGATTGCCTGCGCGGGCGGCAGCAGGGAAATAGCCGTGAGCATGTTCATGGCGGTGCCGGATTCTATATCTGCGATCTTGCAGGCCTGCTCGGCGCTCAATTTCTGCTGGGTATTCATCGATCTGATCCGGATGAGTCCGGCTGTTGCCTGGCGACGGTCGAGGCCGTTCACGGAAAAGAGCGCCGCGGCCGTCCAGCGTCCGTAATCATCGAGGGCGTTTGTCTCTGTGACCAGCCTGAGCGCGGTGGCGGCGTCCATTCCGGCTATTTTCGGGAGCATCGAGATTGCCTGCATGGCTGTGAATTCAAGTCCTGCTGTGATGTCGAGCAGCTTCCAGCACAGCGCACCGGTGACGCCGTCCAGCTCTGCAAATGATTCGAGAAAGCGGACCTGGTCGAATGAAACTTGATAGAAAACAAGGCGCTGCAGCGTCTCGATCGCTTCTTCCGCATAGATTTCCGGGAGATCGCAGAAGGCGCGCAGCGCCCGCATTTTGGTATAGGAAAGCGCGCGGATCGTGTCCTTGTGATAGGCGTACCGCTTATCGTCCATGCAGTCGACGCTGCGGAAGGCCGTCATGGTTATTTCCAGGGGATTATTGATGACGTCTGAGGCGGCGATGTGCCGGGGACAGCAGATGCTCAGGGCGAAGACAATAAAAACGAAACAGTAAGGCCGTATCACTCGGTAATGCCGTGGTTTGGATTCTTGGGAGAAAAGACTAATTATAGACCGCCTTACGTATCGTAGCCGCCACGACGGAGGAATTCAACCCGGAAAATAAGCACTGTTAATCGCGGCCGTCCGAGCTTTTACCGGAGACTCTCGTTGAGAGCCTGGAGGACATCGTTGCCGGGGCATAAGTCTGCCTTGTCCAGGCTGTTGAGCGGCGTATCCGTCGTGTTGTTTATGGCATGGTAGTCTTCGCCGTCCGGGTTCAGGTAGAGAATCCCGGTGAGGATCTGGTCGTTGCTCTTGGCCTTTTCCAGTGCCGCCATGGCTTCCTTCTTGTCCGCGAGGATTTCCTTGTCTTCCCGTTTGCACAGGTTGATAACCGAACCGTCGTGCAGCGTCACCGGGATGTTGCAGCCGTGGCCGTAGTCAGTCGTGATCTCCTGTCTGAGCGGGATGAAGTCGAAGGTCGCTGTTGCCTCCATGTGATCCCGGACCCAGGTGTAGCTCTTGGTCGAAGTTGGTGCGTTGTTGAAGGTCACGCAGGGAGATATCACATCGACAAAGGCCAGTCCCTTGTGACTGATTGCCGCTTTGAGCATCGGTACGAGCTGTTTTTTATCGCCGGAAAAACCGCGTGCGACGAAATCAGCGCCGAGCTGGATCGCCATTTCGCACAAATCGATCGATTCGAAGGACACCGGATCCCCTTTCCTGGTTTTTGAGCCCTTATCGGCAGTGGCGGAATCCTGCCCCTTGGTGAGCCCGTAGCAGCCGTTGTTCATGACTACGTAAATCATGTTCAGGTTGCGCCGCAACACATGGGCAAACTGGCCGATGCCGATTGACGCGGTATCGCCGTCACCGGACACCCCGAGGTACACCAGGTTCTTGTTGGCCATATTGGCACCGGTGGCAATCGACGGCATGCGTCCATGGACCGAGTTGAAGCCGTGCGAACGGCTGAGAAAATAGGCCGGGGTTTTCGAGGAGCAGCCGATCCCGGATAGTTTAACCACCTGGTGCGGCTCGATCGACATTTCAAAAAAGGCGTTGATGATCGCACTGACGATGGAGTCGTGGCCGCAGCCGGCGCACAGGGTTGAAATCCCTCCCTCGTAAGCTTTGCGCGTGTATCCGAGTTTGTTTGTCTGGGCTTCGGGGTGCCTGAATGTCGGTTTGTTGTAGCTCATGACCTTGCCTCCTGGGCAGCTGAAGCCGGCGCTATGAACGGTTTTTCCCTGGCCAGCAGGGTCGTGTGAATCTGGTTCGTGATCATTCTCGCGGTTATCGGCAGCCCGTTGAAATTGGTGACCGGGATCAGTTTTCCGGGAGCCACCTGGCATTCGCCGGCAAGCAGGATCTGCATCTGCGAATCGCGGTTCTGCTCGATCGCGAACACGATGTCGTGCTCTGAGATGAAGCTGAATACTTCGTGCTGGAACGGAAACGCCTTGATCCGCATGCTGTTGATCAGGGTCCCGTTTTCCTGCAGCCGATCGAGGGCCTCAACGGCCGCGGCGGTGGTCGAGCCGAAATAAAGCGCCCCGATCTTTTTCTCTTCGGTCCTGATGGTGAACTCGGGCAGCGGGACCATGCACCGTGCCGTCTCCCACTTGTTCAGCAGCCTTCTCATACCGCGCTCGTAGGCGGAACTGGCTTCGGTGTAGGCGGCATACTCGGTGTGGGAGGTACCGCGGGTCGTATACGCGCCTTTTTCAGGGTGGGCTCCCGGCAGGGTACGGTAGCAGATACCGTCTTTGTCCACGTCGAGGTAGCGCCCCCATTTTTTTTCGATCCGGTCGAGATCTTCGCCGCTGAGAACTTTGCCGCGGTCGTAGCTGCGGCTGTCGTCCCACGAAAACGGTTGGGACAGGTGATCGTTCATGCCGATGTCCAGGTCACTCATGATGATGATCGGCGTCTGCAGCCGTTCGGCGAGATCGAACGAGTCGGCGGTCATCTCGAAACACTCGTGCGGATCGCTGGGAAACAGCAGCACGTTGCGCGTATCACCGTGGCTGGCATATGCACAGGCAAGCAGGTCGGCCTGCTGGGTCCTGGTCGGCATGCCGGTGCTCGGGCCGCTGCGCTGCACGTTGATGACTACCAGCGGAATTTCGGTAAAGTAGGCCAGGCCGAGGAATTCGCTCATCAGCGAAATACCTGGGCCGGAGGTAGCGGTAAAGGAACGGGCTCCGTTCCAGCCGGCGCCGATCGCGATGCCGATCGCGGCCAGCTCGTCTTCGGCCTGGACGGCGGCGTAGCGTTTCTGGCCGGTTTCCGGGTCGACTCGGTAACGGTTTGCGTAGCGTTCGAATGCTTCAACCACCGAGGTGGACGGCGTAATCGGGTACCAGCCGACCACGGTGGCGCCTCCATACAGGGCGCCCAGCGCGGTGGCGCTGTTGCCGTCGATCAAAACCCGGTCGCCGACCGCGTCAGTGGGTTCGACTTTCAGTCCGCACCGCCCGTTATGGTTTTTTTCGGCATATCCATAGCCGATTTCCAGCGCCCTGATGTTGGGATCCGCCAGTTTGGGTTTTTTCGCGAACTGTTTCCTGACCGAATCGCTGACCGGCTCGAGACCGATATCGAGGAGGTAGGCCAGGGCGCCGATGTAGATGATGTTCTTCATCAGCTGGCGCATTCGGTTGTCCGTGAATTCCTCGTTGCAGAGCCGGGTCAGCGGAATATCGATGACGGTTATATCGGTGCGGGTGAAATCGGGAGGAAGTTCCCGCGTCGAATCGTAGAGGAAGTAACCGCCGGGCTGCACCATGTCGTAATCGTCGCGCAGCGTCTGGCCGTTCACGGCGATAATGAAATCGGCGCCGCCGCGCCTGCCCAGATAGCCTTTTTCCGACAGCCTCACCTCATACCAGGTGGGCAGCCCCTGGATGTTTGACGGAAATACGTTTTTCGGGCTGACGGGCACACCAAGCCGATAGATGACCTTGGCAAAAAGATTGTTGGCGCTGGCTGAGCCCGAACCGTTGACGTTGGCAAAACGGACTACGAAATCGTTGGTTCGCTCAATACGTTTCATTGATCACCGGCCTTTGCAGATTTATATACATACTTGATCATATCCCACGCCGCAGTCGGACAGCGCTCGGCGCACATGCCGCAGTGCAGGCAAACGTTCTCGTCTTTGACCATCACCCGTCCGGTATCCAGGGTCTCGGATACATAGAGTGTCTGGGAGTAATTTCGCGCCGGAACGATGAGTCGTTCCCGCAGCGTTTCCTCGTCGTCGTTCTCGATAAAATTGATGCACGACGTTGGACAGGCGTCGACGCAGGCGTCGCACTCGATGCAGAGACTGGCGTCGAAAACGGTCTGGACATCGCAGTTGAGGCAGCGCTTCGCTTCGGTTTTTCCCGTTTCCGGCCTGAAACCCAGTTCGACCTCAACGAGCCGGTCGTGCAGCGATTTGGCCTTGTCGACCATCGGCACGAGCTGGCGCTGCTCCTCGGTTACGTGGGAATCGTAGAGCCAGTCATGAAAGCCGAGCTTCTGACCGGCGAGCGTCACGACGGGGTCCGGGCGGTTGTGCAGATCTTCGCCCCGGCACCACAGGTCGATGGAAATGGCTGCCTGGTGACCGTGGGCCACGGCGATGATGATGTTTCCGGGGCCGAACGCGGCGTCACCGCCGAAGAACAGGTTCGGAATCGACGACTGCAGCGTGACGGGGTCGAGTTCCGGCATGCCGCGGTCGTTGAAAGTGATATCGCAGTCGGGGCCGATGAATGGAAAGGCGTTCTGCTGGCCGATGGCGAGCAGCACTTCGTCACACTCGAACGTGACCGGTTCCGCGCCGGTGGGAACCAGGCGGCGGTTGCCCTGATCGTCGAATTCGGGCTTCACTTTTTCAAACCGCATGCCGGTTAATGTGCCGTTTTCGATGATGAATTCCTGGGGCGTCAGGTTTTCGTGGATCGGGATGTCCTCGCGGAGGGCGTCCTCGATTTCCCACGGTGATGCCTTCATGTCAGCCATCGGGCTGCGGACGATCACCTTGACATCCTCTCCGCCAAGACGCCGGGCAGTCCGGCAGCAGTCCATCGCGGTATTGCCGCCGCCCAGCACCAGTACTCGCTTCGGGGATTTTTTTACATGCCCGAAAACAACGCCGGCGAGCCAGTCGATGCCGATATGGATATGCTCATCCCCTTCGGTGCGTCCCGGCAGGTCGGGAAGGTCACGTCCGCGGGGGGCGCCGGTGCCGATAAAAACGGCATCGTAGTTTTTGGCGAGGATCTGCTTGAGATCTGACACGTACGTGTTGAAGTGGGTGGTGATGCCGCCGATGTTCAGGATGGTTTCGATTTCACTGTTCAAAATCTCTTCCGGCAGCCTGAAAGAGGGGACCTGGCTGCGCATGAATCCGCCGGCCCGGGACTGATCGTCGTACAGATCCAGTTCGTAGCCGAGGACCGACAGGTCGCGGGCGACGGTCAGCGAGGCAGGCCCGCCACCGACGAGCGCGATCCGCTTTCCGTTTTTCTGCTGCGGCGCCGTGGGCAGCAGGTGGGTGATATCGTCACGGTTATCGGCTGCTACGCGCTTGAGCCTGCAGATCGCCACCGGGTCGTCTTCGACTCTGCCGCGCCGACAGGCCGGCTCGCAGGGGCGGTCGCAGACCCTGCCAAGAATACCGGGAAAGACGTTGGAGACCCAGTTGATCATGTAGGCCTCCGTATACTGTTCATGCAGAATCAGTCTGATATATTCCGGGACCGGGGTGTGGGCAGGGCAGGCATACTGGCAGTCAACCACACGCAGGAAATACTCGGGATTCTTGATATCGGTCGGTTTCACAGGCAGGCTCTCATCGGGTGGTGAACGTTATAAGTAAGGTGACCTTCAGAGTTGAGTAGAATAGCAAAGACCAGTAAAAAAGCCAATATAATCGGTCACTGGTACCACCTCTAAAAAGGTAAGCTTTACCGATTGAAATTCAAGATTTGTCCTGCCTTCGAGCGGCGACGGCTTCACTTTGTCGCCGCTCGAAGGCTGTGGCGATTGCTACTCGGGGATGACCCTGATCGCACCGAGGTCGGCCGACGCCGCAAACAGCGCATACGCTTTCAGGGCTGTGGATACCTGCCGCGGACGGGCAGGGGGCTTGAATGCATCGGTTCCTTTCCGTTCCTCCTCCTCGCGCCGTTTCTGCATTTCTTCCGCGGAAATGTCGACGTCGATGGTCCGCTTCGGAATATCGATTTTGATCGTATCTCCCTCCTTGATCAGGGCTATGGCGCCGCCGGAGGCAGCTTCGGGGGAGATATGGCCGATCGATAACCCCGACGTGCCGCCAGAGAACCGGCCGTCGGTAACCAGCGCGCATGCCTTGCCGAGATTCATCGATTTCAGGTAGGAGGTGGGATACAGCATTTCCTGCATACCCGGCCCGCCTTTCGGGCCTTCGTAACGGATGACGACCACGTCGCCGGCCTCGATTTTCCCGTCGAGAATCTTATCGCAGGCCTCTTCCTGGGAGCTGCAGACGCGGGCGGTGCCGGTAAACGAAAGGATGTTTTCGTCGACGCCCGCGGTTTTGACGATGCAGCCTTTCTCGGCGATGTTGCCGAACAGGACGGCGAGGCCGCCGTCCTGCGAGTAGGCGTGCTCAAGTGACCGGATACAGCCGTTCTGCCGGTCCAGGTCGGCCGCTTCATACTGTTTGTCCTGGGAACCCATCACCAGGTTGCGGCCCATCGCGCCGGGTGCGCTCAGGTACAGCGTCTTGGCCTCATCAACAGCGTTGCCGCCGGCGATGTCGTACGCATCGAGAACCGCTTCGAGGGTGGGACTGTCGACCCTGCTGACGGACGTATCGATCAGACCGGCCCGGTTCAGCTCAGCCATGATGCCCATGATGCCGCCGGCGCGGTTGACGTCTTCCACGTGATAAGAGGAAGACGGGGCGACTTTACAGAGGTTCGGAATTTTGCGGGACAGCGCGTCGATATCGTTCATCGTGAAATCGACTTTGGCTTCCTGGGCGATGGCGAGCAGATGCAGGACCGTATTGGTGGATCCGCCCATCGCGATATCGAGCGCCATCGCGTTCATGAACGCCGCCTTGGAGCCGATGGAGCGCGGCAGCACCGACTCGTCGCCGCGGGTGTAATAGGCCTCGGCCATGTCGATGATGCGGGCGGCCGCCTTGTCAAACAGCTCGCTGCGCTTTGCGTGGGTCGCGACCACCGTGCCGTTGCCCGGCAAGGCAAGGCCAAGGGCTTCATTCAGACAGTTCATCGAGTTTGCGGTGAACATGCCTGAGCACGACCCGCAGGTCGGACAGGCGCTGCGCTCGATGCGATTTATGTCCTCATCAGATACGGACTGGTCTGCGGCCATGATCATGGCGTCGATCAGGTCATATTTTTTGGTGCCGTCGATGCCGGCCTCCATCGGGCCGCCTGACACGAAGATTGCCGGAATATTGAGCCGCATCGCCGCCATCAGCATCCCGGGTGTGATCTTGTCGCAGTTGGATATGCAGATCATCGCATCGACCGTATGAGCGTTGCACATGTATTCGACGCTGTCGGCGATCAGGTCTCTCGACGGCAGCGAATAGAGCATGCCGTCGTGGCCCATCGCGATGCCGTCGTCGATCGCGACGGTGTTGAATTCAGCGGCAAAGTATCCTCTGTCGCCGATGAGTTTCTTTACATGCTGGCCGATTTCATGCAGGTGGACATGGCCCGGTACAAACTGCGTAAACGAGTTGACCACGGCGATCACCGGTTTGCCCATGTGTTCCTCGGTCATGCCGTTGGCTCGCCAGAGACTGCGGGCACCGGCCATGCGTCTGCCCTGTATGCTGGTATTGCTGCGTAATGGTATTGCCATTTTTTTTAACCTCTCACGGTGATGATTTCCCTGTCCTCCGATGCCGGAATGATCGGAAAATGTTAGAAAAAACTGTACTTTTTGCAAAATCTATAACAGTATAATATTACACACACGGGAGTATTGCATAATTTTCAGGAGGATACCATGAAAAAGACGGAGATTGACTATTGGATCGCCGAAGCACTGGAATCCCATCCCAATGTTTCCGATATCAATGTCACAGTCGGTAAAACCCTGCAGGTTGAATCGGCTGGTGTCCTGAAGGAGGTTGAGGTAAAACCGCCGGTCAGGGAGATCACCCCGTTTCAGGCTGAAGCCTTCGCGCTGAACCTGATCGGCAACAACAAACGGCTGTTGACCGATCTGGTCACGAACGGCTCCTGCGACCTATCCTATGCATTCAGCGAGGATGCCCGTTTCAGGGTAAATATCTTCACGTCGAAAGGACAGATTACGACGGTCATGCGTAAGCTGGAGAACACGATTCCGTCCATCGAGAGCATGAACTTCCCGCATGCATTCGAGAACATGGCATCTGAATTAAATGGTATCGTCATTTTTACCGGTGCGACCGGTACCGGTAAAACGACGTCCCTGGCTGCGCTGCTGAACCGCATCAACGAAGAACGCGCGGTTCACGTGGTTACGCTCGAAGACCCGATCGAATATATGCATACCCACAACCAGGCAACGTTCAACCAGCGCGAGCTCGGGCATGATTTTTCGACTTATGCGATGGGCATGAGGGCGGCGCTGCGCCAGGCACCGAAAGTGATTCTGGTCGGTGAGATGCGTGACCGCGAAACGATGGAGATCGGCCTGACCGCGGCGGAAACCGGCCATCTCGTCCTGTCGACGCTGCATACGATCGATGCCGGCCAGGCGATCAACCGCTGTCTCGGTATGTTCGAGCAGGATGAACAGCCCCAGATTCGCAACCGCCTGGCCGATACGATCCGCTGGGTCGTTTCCCAGCGCCTGCTGCCGCGCGTCGGCGGCGGCCGGATCGCGGCGATGGAAATACTCTGCACCAGCCTCCGGGTCAAAGACCTGATTTTGAACGGAGAGACTGAAGATAAAACGTTTTACGAGGTAATCAAAGCGGGATCGGCGCTCGAGATGCGTACGTTCGACCAGCACATTCTCGAGCTGTTCAGCCACGGCCTGATCACCGAGGAAACCGCGGTGCAGTACTGTTCGTACCGCAACGAAATTTTCCGCGGAATCGACCAGATCAAGTCAGCCCGCGGCGAGGCGACATCGTCGCTGAGAGGGCTTGAAATGCAGGAAGATGAAGATACGTCACTGGGATATTGAGGCATCATGGCAGTGAAGCGTCGGCATAACTATCAGGCAAGTCAGCAGAAGAGAGACGAATATGGATATCATATGTAGCGCCTGCGGCACCTCCCACAAATCGAACTTTAAACTTGAAAAAAGCCTGGAACAGCTGAGGCCTGGACAGAAAGTCAGGCTCAAATGCAGCAAGTGCGGCGAGCCCATTGCCGTCGGCAGGGAAGACCTGTATGGAAATGGAACCGGGTCGAGCGGCCTCAAGCCGCCGGCAGCGCCGGATACGGCATGGTTGAAAGAAGGGTTGTTCGAAGATGAAGAAGTCGTTGCCGATATTCCGCAGGCGCTTATCCTGATGAAAGCGGGCGATGCGCGGGAAAAGATGATCGGTGCCCTGGCGGGGCTCGGCTACAAAGTCGATACGGTGGAAGCCAGCCTCGAGGCCGTAAAAAAAGTGCAGTTCATCAACTATACGTGCGTTGTCCTGCATGACGGTTCGGTGAACGGCAGTTTTGCGGACAGCGCGCTTCACCGATACATGAGCACAATGGAAATGGACCGGCGGCGATATATCCTGTATGTCGTGATCGGAGCCGGTATGAAAACCTTCTATGACATGCAGGCGCTCGCCAGTTCGGCAAACCTTGTGGTCAACGACGCCGACATCCCCTATTTCAGCGTTATTCTGCGTAAAGCGATACCCGAATACGAAACCTTGTTCGGGCCCTATATGGATGAGTTGAAGATACAGGGCAAGTAACGTTTCGACCCCAATCGACCGGCCGTCCGCAGCGTCGGGACGGCCGGCTTCTTCCCATTGCGCCGCCGCGCGAAATGCCAGTTCCACTCTTTACATTTTTACGGTCGAATTTATCGTAGTGCAAACTGATAAATAAAACGCAATAAAACGTTGTCTCTCCAATGTTTTTGTGATAAAAGAAACAGTTCACCTGTTGGGGTTGCCGTCTGATTTCCGGATTGCACCCTAATAGGTAAGCTACAGTTGTTTTGGAGCCGGTAATGATGCCGGTATGAATTAACCTTAAAGAACCGTATGTTGGAAGGCATACAACGAGTAAACCATGACAGAAGAAACCAACCAGTCAAACCCAAACGAAACCAGTGAAGAGCTCAGTTTTGCCGAGCTTTTCGAGATGGAAGAAAACAATAAGGTCGTTGAAGTCGGCAACGTGGCATTCGGAACCGTTATCGGTGAAGACGACGATTGTTTCCTCGTAGATGTCGGTGACAAGGCCGAGAGCTATATCCCCAAATCAGAATTCCGCCTGGACGAGGTCGAAGAGATCAAAGTCGGAGACTCGATCGAAGTATTCGTCGAGCGGCGCAAGGATGAAGGCGGTCTGCTGCTGTCCAGGGAAAAGGCCATTGCCATTAAAGTATGGGAAGATATCGCCAAAATCCAGGAAGCGGACGGTACGATTCAGGGCAACATCGAGAGCCGCGTCAAGGGCGGCATGTCCGTTGATATCGGCGTTCCGGCATTCCTGCCGTATTCCCAGATCGACCTGCGGCCGGTCAAGGATCTCGACGGTCTGATTGGTCAGGCGTACGAATTCAAGATTCTCAAGTTCAACCGCAAGCGCAACAACGTGGTCATCTCGCGCCGCGCGATTCTCGAGGAAGAGCGCAACAAGCTGCGTGAGGAAATGCGGTCGCGTCTCGAAGAGAACCAGATCATCAACGGTACGATCACCAACATCACCGATTACGGTCTGTTTATCGACATGGGCGGTATGGACGGTCTCTGTCATATCACCGACCTGAGCTGGGGGCGGGTGTCGCATCCCGCAAAACTGTACAAGGTCGGACAGGAAGTTGAAGTCAAGGTCCTCAAGTACGATCGCGACAACGACCGCGTATCACTGGGCATCAAGCAGCTCCGTGAAGATCCGTGGGCAACGGTTACCGAGCGTTACCCGCTGGGTGAAAAAGCGGTCGGTAAGGTCGTATCGATCACCGATTACGGTGTATTCGTCGAACTCGAGGAAGGCGTCGAAGGTCTGATTCACGTATCTGAAATGACCTGGTCGAAGAAACCGCGTCATCCTTCCAAAATGGTCACCGTGGGCGATCAGATCGAGATCATGGTCCTCAACATCGAGCCGGAGACCAAGCGTATTTCACTCGGCATGAAGCAGCTGCAGCCGAACCCATGGGATATGGTCATCGAGAGTTATCCGGTCGGTGCGATCATTGAAGGCAAGATCAAGAACATCACTGACTTCGGTGTGTTCATCGGTATCGAGGAAGGCATTGACGGACTGATCCACGTGTCCGACCTGTCCTGGACCGAGCGCATCAAGCATCCGGCCGAGAAGTACGCCAAAGGCGACACGATCCAGGCCGTTGTGCTTAAAATAGACAAGGAAAACGAGCGCTTTTCACTCGGTGTCAAGCAGCTTACTCCGGATCCGTGGCAGACCGCGTACAACAACTATCCGTCCGGAACCGTGGTTGAGGGCGAGATAACCAACGTTACCGACTTCGGCGTATTCGTGAAGCTCGAGGAAGGTATCGAAGGGCTGGTTCATGTTTCCGAGATTCCGAAAGACAAGGTCAAGAGTCCGGCCGAACACTACAACGTCGGCGACGTTCTCAAGGCTATCGTCATCAACGTGTCCGCGAAAGACCGCAAGATCGGTCTTTCCGTGAAAACACTCGAGGACGAGGGCGAGGCGGAGGCCGTCGAGAAGATCAAGAAGGCTGAAGCCGAGATTGCGGAAGCTGCGCCGGCGACCTTCGGGGATCTGCTCAAAGCCGCTGCCGAAGGCGGGACGAAGACCGAAGAATAAGGCGGTTGTCGGAAGGCAAAAAGGTTGTTTCGCAGCACCCGCGAAACAACCTTTTTTTTATATATTAGCGCGTGAATCTCTCACGAATCGAGATAGTAGATGAGTATGTTAAAAAAAGAACTGGTAGACAAAATCAGCGATAACCTGGCCCTTCAGAAACAGGATGTCAGCGTCGCTGTTGATATAATACTGGACTCCATGGCGGATGCACTGTCCGAGGGGCGACGGGTTGAACTCAGAGGGTTCGGGAGCTTTTCAACGCGCAAACGCAAGGCCCGGCAGACGAAGAATCCGCGGACGGGCGTCATGATGGACATCGGTGAGCGGAAAACCATCCACTTCACCATGAGTAAATCTCTGAAAGAGTCGCTGATCAACGGAAAGGGGTAACGTCCCCTTTGCCTTCTCTGAGCACTTCCGGGTAGTTGCCGGTCAGATCGATCACCGAGGATGGATCCGGATAGGCCGGACCGCCGTCGATGATGATGTCGACCCGATTGTTGAGAAGCATCTCGATTTCGTATGCTTCGACGGGCGGAGCTGTATCGTCATCAACCGGAATACTGGTGTTGATGATCGGATTTCCGAATTCTTCGAGTAGTGATCGGCAGATAACGTTTTCGGGTACGCGAATACCGACGGTCTTCTGCTTGGTGGTCATGACCTTCGGTACCAGCTTGGTTCCGGGCAGTACAAAGGTATACGGGCCGGGCAGATTCTTTTTCAACAGCCGATAGGCCGTATTTGATACATGGGCGTATTGGCTGATATTTTTCAGATCCGAGCACATGAACGAAAACGGCTTGTTCGGCGGCCGCTTTTTCAGTCGCTCTATCTTTTTAATCGCTTTCGGATTAAAAATATCGCAGCCGATTCCATATCCGGTGTCTGTGGGGTAGCAGATAACGGCTCCATGCCTCATCTGCTCCGCTACTTTTTTGATATTCCGGAGCTGCGGGTTATGCGGGTTTATTTCTACGATCATATGAGAATCCGGGAAACTGGCTTTCCGGCTGGCTAAGCATCTGAAAATTCAAGCAATATTGAACAATTACCATCTAACACTTTCGAAAACGGCGGAGCTGTTATACAATAGAGAAATTTATTTTGCGCTACCAATATTCTCAAAAATTTTAGTATGTTGGAGAACATGCTGCCCATAAAAGGAGTCCCCTATGTTACCAGATAATGTTGAAATGGCACTAACTTTCGATGACCTGCTGCTGAAGCCGTCGGCATCGAAGGTCCTGCCCCACGAAGTGTCGCTGAAGACCAGGCTTACCAGCGAGATCAATTTGAACACGCCGCTGATCAGTGCGGCGATGGATACGGTTACCGAAGCGGCCGCGGCGATAACCATGGCTCGTGAAGGCGGCATCGGCGTCATCCACAAGAATATGGGGATTGACCGGCAGGTACGTGAGGTCGAGCGGGTCAAGAAGTCTGAATCGGGGATGATCACCGACCCGATCGTCGTCAATCGCAACCAGTCGGTTGCCGAAGTGCAGGAGATCATGGCCCACTACAAGATTTCGGGCCTACCGGTTATCGACGAGGGCAAGCTGGTCGGAATCGTCACGAACCGTGACCTGCGTTTTGTCTCAGACCCCCATCTCAGGGTTTCAGACGTGATGACGTCGAAAAACCTGGTGACGGCAAAGGTCGGTATCACGCTCGAGCACTCCAAGGCGCTGCTGCATGAGCACCGTATTGAGAAACTGCTGGTAGTCGATGATGCCGGCAACCTGCAGGGCCTCATCACGATCAAGGATCTGGAAAAAATCAAGAAATATCCGTATGCCGCCAAAGATGGATACGGACGGCTCCTGGTTGCTGCCGCCATCGGTGTCGGCGATCAGGTCGAGGAACATACCCAGAAGCTGGTTGACGCCGGCGTGGACGTTGTCGTGCTGGACTCTGCGCACGGGCATTCCGCGGGGGTGCTGGGGTCGATTGAACGGGTTCGGGGGGCCTTTCCGGACCTGCAGATCATCGCCGGCAATATTGCCACGGCGGAAGCTGCCGAGGACATGATCAAGGTCGGCGTCAATGCGATCAAAGTCGGTGTCGGCCCTGGATCTATCTGCACGACCAGGATCGTAGCAGGTGTCGGAGTACCGCAGATTACCGCGCTGCGCGACTGCGTTGCGGTGGGCAGGAAAAATGGAATCCCGGTTATCGCCGACGGCGGTATCAAGCATTCGGGCGACCTGGCCAAAGCCATCGGTGTCGGAGCATCGTCGATCATGATCGGCAGCCTGTTCGCCGGGACCGATGAAACTCCCGGTGAAACCTTTCTCTATCAGGGGCGCACATACAAAGGATATCGGGGAATGGGATCACTGGGGGCAATGTCCGAGGGGTCGTCCGACCGATATTTCCAGGAGCAGACCAGCGCCGCATCCAAACTGGTTCCGGAAGGAATCGAGGGCAAGGTTCCGTATCGCGGCCCGCTCGCCAATGTTATCTATCAGCTTCTCGGCGGCCTGCGCTCGGGCATGGGATATGTCGGCGCGGCGACTATCGAAGAGCTGCAGCAGAAAGCACAGTTCGTGAGGATTTCGGCAGCCGGGCTGCGCGAGTCCCACGTCCATGACGTAATTATTACCAAAGAAGCACCCAACTACAGGATGGCATAAAATAAGCTGTGCGGGGATGGGCTTCAGTCTGTCCCCCGCACTCCAATCCCAATACCACAGCAAAGTGAGAAACCATGAGTGCACACGGTGAGATGATTCTCATTCTTGATTTCGGATCCCAGACCACGCAGCTTATCGCCCGGCGCATCCGGGAGCAGAAAGTCTATTGTGAAATCCATCCGTTCTCTATGCCCCTGGACAAGATCAGGGAAATGAAGCCGGCTGGTATTGTGCTTTCCGGAGGTCCGTGCTCGGTCTACGACGCGGACGCCCCGCACTCCGACCCGGCTTTGTTTGAAATCAACATACCGGTCCTCGGTATCTGCTACGGCGCGCAGCTGATGATCCTGCAGCACGGCGGGCAGGTCGAAAAAGCCAATAAAAGGGAGTTCGGTAAGGCGGAGCTGGAGCTTCTGGATACCGAAGGATTGTTCGCGGGGCTGGAGTCGGGCGAGGCCCGCCATCAGGTCTGGATGAGTCACGGCGACCGGGTGGAAGTGCTGCCGGAAGGCTTCGAGGCAACCGCGGTGAGCGCGCATTCTCCGTATGCGGCACTGCGGCACCGGGACAAATCGCTGACGGCGGTACAGTTTCATCCGGAAGTGGCGCATACGCTGATCGGTATCGATGTGCTGCGTAATTTCATTTTCGGCTTTTGCGGCTGCAAACCCGACTGGACGATGCATTCCTTCATCGAGACCACCGTACAGGAGGTCAGGGAACTGGTTGGGGACGAAAAGGTGATCTGTGCCCTTTCCGGCGGGGTCGATTCGTCGGTTACGGCGGCTATGGTGCATCGGGCCATCGGCGATCAGCTTACCTGCATTTATGTCAACAACGGCTTGATGAGAACCGGCGAGTCGGAAGCCATCCTCAAATTTTTCCGGGAAAAAAGCAAACTCAATGTAATCGATGTCGACGCCACCGATTTCTTTCTCTCAGAACTTGACCAGGTGGCTGACCCGGAAGTAAAGCGCAAGCGGATCGGACTCGGCTTCATCAAGATTTTTGAGGAAGAGGCATCCAAGATCGGCAATGTCAGTTTCCTTGCCCAGGGGACCCTGTATCCCGACGTCATCGAGTCCGTGTCATTCCGCGGTGAAGCTCCGATCAAATCTCATCATAATGTCGGCGGCCTGCCGGAGGTGATGAAGCTGGATCTGATCGAGCCGCTGCGTGAACTGTTCAAAGATGAAGTGCGGGAACTCGGCCTGGAGCTTGGGCTTCCGGCTGAAGCAATTTATCGTCAGCCGTTCCCGGGTCCCGGTTTGGGAATCCGAATCATGGGCGAGATCACCCGTGAGCGTCTCGATATCCTGCGCCAGGCGGATGTAATTGTACTCGACGAGATGAAGAAGCACGGCTGGTATCGAAAGGTATGGCAGTCGTTTGCCGTGCTGCTGCCGATCCAGACGGTCGGCGTGATGGGCGACGGGCGGACGTATGAGCATGTGATCGCAATCCGCTGTGTCGATTCCCGCGATGCCATGACGGCGGACTGGTCCCGCGTGCCCTACGATATTCTCGGCACCATATCGACGAGGATCATCAATGAGGTAAGAGGCGTCAACCGGGTCGTGTACGATATCTCATCAAAACCCCCGGCCACGATAGAATGGGAGTAGCCTTGCCTGAACCCGATAGGTTGATATGCTAAAAACAGGAATCTACGTCGATGCCGAAAACGTGCGGCTCTGCGGCGGCTACGGGATGCGCTACGATATCCTCGTTGATCTTGGCAATGCCGGCAATTCAACGCTGCTCCGGGCCAATTCGTATCTCGCCGAAGACCGCACCCGGACGAGGGACGACGCCGAGTATCGACAGAAACTCTACAACTATCACGACATCGTCCGGCAGTGCGGCTTCAAGATTATCAAGAAGTATGTGAAGCATTTTGTCGACGACGAGGGGATTCTGACGACAAAAGCCAACGCCGACATGGACCTGGCCATCGATGCGCTGCTCCAGGCACGCAACCTGGACCGCATCATCCTGCTGACCGGGGACGGAGATTTTATCCGCCTGGTGCTGGCTCTCCAGAATATGGGCTGCCGGGTTGAAGTGATAGGCTTTAACCATGTCAGCCAGGAGCTCAAGGAGGCAGCCGACAGTTATCTGTCCGGATTCCTGATTCCCGGCCTGCTGCCGATGCCAGCGAGCGACGGAAACCGGCAGCGCGGCATCCCGATCAACTACAATCAGGATCGGGGGTTTGGATTCATGCGATACTACGTTCTCGGTAAAGACGGACTGTCCACGGAAACGGTGTTTTTTCACTGCTCCAAGTCCAATGTTGCAAACGACGCCTTGTTTCTTGATTCCAACAATATCTTTGAATTCGAAATCGTCCTGAATCCGGAAAACAACAATCGCACTGAAGCGGTACATATCACCTTGCTGGAAAATTGACCGGGCAAGGCGCATCTGCCCTGAAAAAAGCATGAAAGAGGAGAAGACATGAATATTGCAGACTGGGTATCCACAGAATTTATTGTTGCCTGGGGAATGCGGATTGTTGCCGCAGCCCTCATCCTGCTGATCGGAAACTGGATTGCGAAGAGGTTGGCGGCCCTCTTCGTGGCGGTTATGGATCGCAACGGCGTCGACGAGACGCTGACCAAGTTTTTACGGAACATCATCTATTATGCGCTGCTCGCCGCCGTGGTGATCGCCGCTGCCGGGCAGCTCGGTATCAACACGGCTTCGTTCTTGACCGTCGTCGGTGCCGCCGGTCTGGCAATCGGTCTGGCCCTTAAGGATTCCCTGTCCAATTTTTCGGCGGGAGTCATGCTGATCCTGTTCAGGCCGTTCAAGGTCGGTGATTTCGTGACGGTCGGCGGGGAATCCGGCACCGTTGAAGAGATCACCATTTTCAATACGGTGCTGAATACCCCGGACAACCAGAAAAAGATCATTCCCAACGGCGTCGTCTCCAGCGGGGTGATCACCAATGTCACGGCAAATGACACAAGGCGGATCGACCTGGTTATCGGTATCGGCTATGACGACGATATCAAAAAAGCGGAAGAGATACTGCACGATGTGATTGAAAAAGAGCAGGACCTTCTCGCCGAACCCGCAGTAACAATCGCGGTATCAGAACTGGCCGATTCGTCGGTGAATTTCGTGGTGCGACCGTGGGTCAAGACGAGCGACTACTGGAAGGTTCGCTTTTCCCTGACCGAAAACATCAAGATCGCGCTGGATGAAGCCGGTATTACCATACCGTATCCCCAGCAGGACGTATATCTGCACCAGACAGCAGGGCAGGAGCAGGCTGAGGCCTGATCTGGTCCTTCACGATCAGTCCACCCGCCGGCCGATACAGCAGCCGGCGGGTGGACTGAGACCGATCGTCTTTTATCCGGGTCGCCTCAAGACAACCGCTCGGTTCGACCATGGCTGCCGACAAATCCCGTCAGATAAATTACGCTGTTGCCGCTTTCGTTGCGGACATCGGTGCGGTGCGCGCCGTGGGCAGTCTTGGCGACGGCAATATCAACGACACGTTCCTGGTCGAATTCCATGATCGACCGTCAGTGGTGCTGCAGCGGATAAATTCAACGGTTTTTCCGGACCCGCGCGGTGTTGCCGCAAACAGCGCCCGGATATCGCGTCATATGGCGACTGAAATCGGCGCGGAGATCATACCGGATCACGGGTATCGGTTTCCTGCTGTCATTTCGACCGTGGACGGTTCAGACTGGTTCGAGGATGCTGACGGAGAGGTGTGGCGCGGCCAGCGCTATGTCGGGAATGCAGTTTCATACCGGCATGTTGCGGTTGACCATGCGGCTTTTGAGGCGGGCCGTTTGCTGGCATACTATCACCGCAAACTTGCTTCTTTTGACCACCATGCATTGTCTGTCCCGCTGCCCGGATTCCACGACCTGCAGGGGTACCGGGCGGCATACGTTGAAGCGGTCCGTATGCACAAACGGGAACATACGCCAGCTCTGGCATATTGCCGGGACGCGGCGGCACGCTGCCTGGAGCTGCCAACCCTTCCTGAGCGTGCGGCGGCCGGAGGGGGGCGGGTTCAGGTGATACACGGCGACACCAAATACGATAATTTCCTGTTTGATGCCGATTCAGGCCGGGCCGTTGCCCTTATAGACCTCGATACGACGGCGCCGGGGCTGACGGCGGCCGATATCGGCGATTGCCTGAGGTCGTTTTGCAATCCCGGAGGTGAAAAAAGCGCCCAAGCGGTTGTTTTCGACATCGGTATCTGCCGCCGGCTGGTTGCCGGGTATCAATCGGCGGCAAGCATGAATTCTGCGGAACGAAATCTCATCTACCACGGCGTGCACGTGATGACCTGCGAACTGGGGTTCAGGTTCTTGACCGACTACCTGGAAAACGACCGCTATTTCAAAGTGACGGATGGTGAGGAAAACCTGAGGCGGGCGACCGTGCAGTTCAAACTGCTGGAAAGCATCGAAGCGCAGCGCAGCACCATCGAATCCATTGCCGGTGGTGCGTCAAATGGATGAAAACTGCGGGGACAGATTCAGGTCAGCCCCCTGTATACTGGTCTACCGGAGTTTTATCGTCTGCAGATACCGATCGATTGACTGGTCGAGTACCGGGTAGCTCTGCGTGAATTCCACGCCGATGCGAATCCCCTGCTCGTCCTTTTTGAAGTTCTGAACGGTACCCGACAACTCGAGCTGTTCACCGATTTCCGGGAGCGAACAGCTGAGGGAGAGCTGCTGTTTGATGTCGATATCGGGCACGCGGTCGTTGCCGTTCTTGATGACCTTCAACAGGGCTCCGGAACTGCTGATATCCTTGAATACGGCGTTGAACGCATTGCCGTCCTGGGTTCTCAGCAGGCAAGGAAAGGATGCTGCCGCACGGGCGGTCTTGCGGATATCGTGATAGTGTATGACCGCGGGGTATTCGAGGATCAGCAGGTGCTGGGGAGTATTGAGCACCCGGGAAATCCTCGCCCTGAATAGAAACAGCTGCTCCATGTGGGTAAACTTGACGACAATGAAGGTTCCCGCGGAAACCTCGGTACCGGTTACGATAAAATGCGACGGGGTGGTGATGATCAGGCAGTGGTCGGGAATCATGCCGACCAGCATTGATTCAAGCTTGTTGTTCAGCGAATTAAATTCAATGGTCAACGGCTGCCCGATATTGAGGGCCAGCCGCATACCCGCAACCGAAACCTGCTGCAGTTTGCGCCGGGATTTCAAGGCGGATGCAGCGGCGGTATCGGAAAGGTTTTGTTCGTCCTTGCGCCTGATCCCTTCCATGATCAGCGATATGAGCGGGGTTGAAATCTCATGCTTCCGGTAGCCGTTGAAATATCTGATATCGATGATGACCTCATCCCAGCCGATCAGCTCGTAAAAAGCTGTTTCTCCCGAGAGATCACCATATTCGGCGTTTATCACGTTCCCGTTTTCAACGAACACATACCCCTCGCCGTCCGCGGAAACGACATGCAGCGTGCAGGTCTGGCCGTCGTTTTCATACATCTGCAGGAGTGAATGCAGCGGCACCCCCTGAACGGTACCGGTATTGGATGCTTCGGCGAGGTCCGCGATCTGCTCGAGCAGTTCATACCGGCTGAACGGCTTTTGAAAACAGGCGCAGGCTCCTGCTGACAGTGCATGCTCCTGGTCGCGTGACGGTTCATCTGAAATTGCAATGATCGGGATATACGGATAGCTTGCGGCAATTTCTTCAAGCGATCGGCATTGCTCTTCGTCCTCAAAACTGGTCGAGCAGAGGACCAGGTCGATCTGCCGCTCTTTCAGTACGGCGTGGCTTTTCTGCAGATCGCGGGCCGGTACTACGGTCAGGCTGTCGGAACTGCGCCGGCAGAAACCCATCATGGATTCGAGATCTGAGATGACCGGTTCGATAATCAGGATTGTATTCATAACGAGATTGAGCGCTTGTGAATTCTGTTTCGGTTCGGATCATTCCGAAATGATAGTAATAATTATGATACTCCAGTTTCTAGTATGCATGAATTCTGCCGGGAAATCAAAAGATAATGACAAAATAACTGGAGCGCGTATTGTGTAGCAGATCAACCGCAAACCCGCGGGGCCAGGCTGTTGTCTGCCCCCTAACCTACATTACGAATCCGATGCAAGACCAATCCCCGTACGTGCTCCACCATAAATCGAGCGAATGCAACGCCCGCCGCGGCCAGGTCGCGACAAAGCACGGTATCGTCCAGACACCCGTGTTCATGCCGGTCGGCACCCAGGCCAGCGTCAAAGCGGTGACGGTCGAAAACCTCAAGGAAATAGGCGCCCGGATCATTCTCGGCAACACCTATCATCTGTTTATTCGCCCGGGACATAAGCTGATCGAGTCTTTTGGCGGACTGCATCGATTCATGAACTGGGACCGTGCGATTCTGACCGACAGCGGCGGTTTTCAGATTTTCAGCCTGAAGGAACTGGCGACGATAACCGAGGAAGGGGCCGCATTCCGATCGCATCTCGACGGGTCTAAACTGTTTCTGAGCCCGGAGGATGCCGTTGGCGTTCAGGAGTCGCTCGGCTCGGATATCATGATGTGCCTCGACACCTGCATCCCGTATCCCGCGGATAAAAAGCAGACCGTCGATTCGACCGCGCTTACCGGCCGTTGGGCGAAACGGTGCCGGGATGCGCATCGGAAACGGGATCAGCTGCTGTTCGGCATAACCCAGGGCGGCATGTTCCCGGAACTTCGGAGGCAGTCGGCCGAAACGCTGATCGATATCGGCTTTGACGGATATGCGATCGGCGGCCTCAGCGTCGGCGAGTCCAAAGCGCAGATGCACGACATGACGGAGGCTACCGTTGTTCACCTGCCGCAAGATTACCCGGTATATCTGATGGGCGTCGGTACCCCCGCAGACCTCGTTGAAGGTGTGTGGCGGGGAGTTGATATGTTTGACTGTGTTATGCCGACGAGAAACGCCCGCAATGGGACCCTGTTTACCTCCACCGGCAAGGTCGTTATCAAAAACTCACGGTACCGCGAAGATCACGCCCCGCTCGACGAGCAATGTGACTGCTATACCTGCCGGCACTATTCGCGTGCTTATCTCCGCCACCTGTTCGTCAGCCGGGAGATTCTCTCCTATCACCTGAACACGATTCACAATCTTCATTATTACGTGAATCTCATGAAGCAGATCTGTGAAGCCATTGAAAACGACAGCTACAAGCGGTTCCGGGACGATTTTTATGGCAGGCTCGAGGGTGAATGATTAAGGTAGGGCCCAGAAATGGAGGATAGTTAAATCGATCTTTAATTGTGGAGGTAGTCACATGACTTCTGTAGCGTATGCGGCCGGTGCTCCGGCCGGCGGAGCGGGCGGTTTCGCATCATTTCTTCCGCTCATTCTCATTTTTGTCGTCTTTTATTTCCTGCTGATCAGGCCCCAGCAGAAGCAGGCCAAGCAGCATCAGGCGTTTCTGAGTGACCTGAAGAAGGGCAACAAGGTTATTACCAAAGGTGGAATTTACGGCGAAATCACCGGGTTGACCGACACGGTTCTGACGCTGGAAATTGCTGAAAATATCCGCATCAAAGTGGACCGCAATTCAATTGCCGGATCCCAGACCCAGGAAGGTGCCAAGGACGACGGCAAGAAGAAAGCAAAACCAGCCGGAGGCTGAGGCATCAAAAGCTGTTAATCTGCAGGTTTGTAGAAATGAGAAGAGGGGACGGTCCGCACCGCCCCTTTTTTTTATTGCCGGCCATCGGCACTATTTGATAGTTATTACTGTCATAGAATCAGGATTCTAACGATAAAAAATGATTTGCCAAAGAAGGATGACATCCATGGCCCATACACATACCCTGGTGGCTGCAGCGACACTGTTGGTGGTTTCGGCGGCAGCCCCCGTATACAGTCAGTCTGGATCCGGTAACATGGATCGTCCCGGCGCGGCCGGCTGGACCGGCATGGTGCGGGGCGGTGGCATCGTGCAGACCGACACCGACCTTGATGAAGGCGGCAGTTTTCAATCCACCCGCTTCAACATCCAGGCGGGGCAGGGATATCGCTGGGGTTACACCGATGCGGTTTCGCTGACGCTCGGCTACAGCTATGACGGGTATGATTTTTCAAATGGCGGAGACGGCCTGGCGGCACGGGATCCCTGGAGCGATATTAATACGATTTCGCTCAGTGCTCCGATGCGCTACGGTATCAACCGGCAGTGGTCGGCATTTCTGATTCCGTCGGTCCGTTCGACCGGTGAAAGCGGGGCCGATTTCGGCGATACGCTCAGCGGCGGAGCTTTCACGGGGGTTTCCTACCGGTTCGGGGACAGGCTGACAATCGGCCCGGGAGTCGGGGTCGTTGGCCAGGTCGAGGACAGTGCGACGATTTTTCCGGTGCTGATCATCGACTGGAAGATCACCGATACGATCAGTCTTGAAACCGGTCGCGGTCTCGCTGCAACGTTGGGGCCGGGATTGACCCTGACCTATCAGCCCCATGAGCGTTGGCGGTTCTATGCCGGCGGCCGTTACGAGAAGCTCCGCTTCAGGCTTGACAGCAGCGGGACCATCCCCGGCGGTGTCGGCGAAGACAAGTCTTTTCCGCTTTATGGCGGATGCTCCTATACCGTGGGGGAGAACACCACGATCAATTTTCTGGCAGGAGTCGAACTGGGCGGCGAACTGCGGCTGGAGGACGAGGACGGAGAGAAAATCGCAGACGACTCGTATGATTCAGTCCCGTTTT
>Ga0180435_10000809_pt1 | contig 32891 bp, 23 predicted proteins | sample SS_ome_3_FD_132467 | JGI IMG/M metagenome (GOLD analysis project Ga0180435, IMG submission 132467) | Hypersaline lake sediment archaeal communities from the Salton Sea, California, USA - SS_3_S_1 metaG | ecosystem: Environmental > Aquatic > Non-marine Saline and Alkaline > Hypersaline >... | reverse complement strand
CCAGCCATCTGCACCAAGGGGAACCTGAGCCTGATGCTGCTCCGGGACGGCACACCCGATCAGGTGGCGCACGCGACACGGGGGATGGTGGATGCAGTCCGTGGATTCCGGCACATCCACTCCACGGCGGACGCGGTGCTTACCGGCACGCCGGCGGAGAACTTCCTGGCATTCCTGCGGACGGCGCGCGAGGCCGCCGCGGCCTAGAGGGTGCCCGCCTCGCAAGCCCTTACCATCATGCTGCCCATACCCCAGCGATCGCGTTGCCAGTGACCCTGGAAGACGGTTGGCTCCCAGTCAGGCGGCCATTTGAGACTGTCATCGCACCGCGCCCAGCACCAATCGGCGCCGTCCCACAGGGCGAAGCCACCACGGTGCCAGCCTGGAATACGCACGCCGGCGACAGTCGCCGGCCCATGGCGCTTCCTGAGGTCAGAGACGCCTATCGCGTCAGGAAAGAGGATCTGGAGGGCCCCAAGCACTTCGCGTAGCGACTGGAGGGGGTAGCCGACGAGCCGCTTCTCCCAGATCAGGCGCTGGGATGCGGTGGCTGGAGGGGCGTACCCGGCTGCAAAGTCGAAGGCCAGCTGCCGAGCGTCCCCTGCGCGCCCCAATGTGGTGGCCTGTTGGAGCATGGCTTGGCGGTTGACGCCCAAACCGTCCGCCGCGCCAGACTTGATAAGGTGAGTGGTTTCTCTGGGCTGAAGCGAGACCCTGACTAGCAGATCTCGCAGGTCCGTGAACGGTGATCTTTCGCGCGCGCGGACTATCCGGTCGACCGTGGTGCGCCGTAGGTCGCGGACGAGGTCAAGCCCCAACCACAGCACCGGATGCGCGTTGTCGGTGCGATCAAGCGTCACGTGGGCCACGCTGTGGTTGATGTCGGGGAGCCGGACGGCTATCCCAAGGCGCGTTGCTTCGGCTATGTAGACTGCTGGGTGGTGGTAGCCGCCGTAGTTCCGGATCCGGGCCCAGAAGAAGGCGGCCGGGAAGTGCACCTTCATGTAGGTGGAGCGGTAGCTGACGTCGGCGTAGGCTGTGGCGTGCCCCTGGTTGAAGCCATAGCCGGAGAACGCCGATACTTGCTCCCAGAGACTCCTCGCTTGCTCACGGCTGAGGCCTGGACCGTCCGGTCGCTGGCAGCCCGCGATGAAGGCGCCGGCAAGATCCCGCATCTCATCCGGCTTCATCTTGCTCATCCCGCGTCGTATGTGGTCTGCCTCACTCCACGATAGTCCGGCGACCTCCGTTGCCACGCGGAGTACTTGCTCCTGGAAGATGAGGACGCCTTTGGTGCGCTCCAGGATGGGTTCCAGGGCAGGGTGCTGGTAGCGAGTTTGGGTCTCGCCCCGATAGCGGCTCACGAAGGCGTCGGCCTGCCCGCCTGTGGCGGGTCCCGGTTTGAAGAATGCGTTGGCCACGGCCAGGTCCTTGACTGTGCGCACGCGGAGTTTCCGAAGCGTACGCCGTGCGCCGACGGAGTCACACTGGAAGACGCCGATGGTATCTCCCCTTGCAAGCGCGTCAGCTGTCGCGGGGTCGTCCAGCGGGACAGTGTCCAGACTGAAGCCCGGTCTCACTTCCGCAGCGGCCGCGACGGCATCAGCCAAGACCGTGAGCGCGCGAATGCCCAGCAGGTCCAGCTTGGGCAGTCCGACAGCCTCACAGTCGCCGTGACTGTACTGGGTGGTGAGGAAGCCCTTGGGTGACATCTGCACGGGCACGAGGTCGGTCAGGGGACCAGGTGTGATGACGAGACCTCCGGCGTGGATGGAGAGATGATGGGGGAAGCCGGCGATTCCGTAGGCGGCGCGGGCCACGCTCCGTATCGCCGGATCACTGATCTCGGCCAGGACCTCTTCCTTCGACTTCCTCTTCTGGCTGGGGTGGTAGTGGCGCGGCAGTTGTGCCAGTAGTCGCTTGGTCCTGCTCTCATCGAGGCCGATAGCCTTGGCAGTCTCCCTCCCGGCAGAGCGCAACTGCAGGGTGCTCATCGCACCCACCAGTGCGACGCGGTCTTCGCCGTAGGTCAGGCGCACGTAGTTCTGGACTTCCTCACGACGGCGACTGCAGAAGTCGAGGTCGATGTCGGGCGGGTCGGCCCGCCCGGGGCTCAGGAACCTCTCGAAAAGCAGGTCGTGCTCGATAGGATCGACGGTGGTGATCCCCAGGGCATAGGCGACCAGGGAGTTGGCGACGCTGCCTCGTGTGCTCACCGGAATGCCCCTCTGGCGCGCGTACCGGACGATGTCGGCGACGACCAAGAAGAGCGGGGCATAGCCCTGGAGACTGACTTGGGCAATCTCTCTCTCGAGCCGTGCGCTGACCTCCCCCGACACGGGTGGGCTGTAGCGACGCTCTGTGCCCGCCAACGCCTCGTGACGCAAGGCGGCTGCGGGATCGAGCCCGTCTGGCAGCGACAGGGTCGGCCACCGGAGACTACCGTGAGGGAGCACCCCGTCGCCGCACCGCTGGGCGATCTCGTGGGTGGTCTCCAGGGCTTGGGGGAAGGGCGCGTACCGCTGTCGGAGCTGATCCGGGCTGAGCCAGTGCAGGGTGACTTCGAGGTTTCCTCTGTCGGGTAGGGCATCCGCCGGCACATCTGCCACGCGACAGTTGCGGTCGATGGCAGCCAGCAGCGTCAGGCGCTCTCGATCCCCGGACGTCAACGCATAGACGGGAGAGACGGCGACGGTTTGGAGGCCGAGGAACCGGGCCTTCTCTGTGAGGTGCTCGGCCGCGGCACGATCGCGCGTGGTGTGGAGCTCGAGTGCGACATAGGTGTTCTCGGGTCCGTAGATGCCGGACAGTCGACCGAGGTAGCGGTGGACTGCCCTGTCGCTCGGCGCCGATGGCGTCTGCAGGCATCGGTACAGGAAGCCGAGCCGACCGCCGGTGACGCAGATGATGCCGTCGCTCGCCGTCCGCAGGTCGGCAAGCGACAGTCCCGCTGAGGTCAGGGTCTCGCGTCGGGCGTCGCCCTTGAGCCGGTGGGTCAAACGGCACAACGACCGGTACCCAGCAGGATTCCTGACCAGGAGTACCAGCTGCCCGGGTGACCCGCTTGCCTCGGGAGAAGCTCCCAGAGCCTCGGGCCAGGCCACAGAGACGGTCATCCCGATGACCGGGCTGACGCCGGCCGCCCGGCAGGCGCGATCAAAGGTGACGGCACCGTACAGGGCATTGACGTCCGCAAGTGCCAGCGAGGGTACACCCTCCGCGGCGGCGCGTGCGGCAAGCTCCTCGGGAGAGGCTATCGCTCCAAGCAGAGTGTAGTATGAGTGGGCCCGGAGTTGTGGGTAAGGCGTCCGCGGCATCGGGGATTAGGGCTGCCAGATGCCGGAGCGTGAGCGAGCCAGTATGCCCAGCGCCGTCGCCAGCGCCTCTACTCGAAGCCGCGTTTGCCGCGATGCCGGTGGGGCATCGATCAGCTCGTCGGCGGCTGCCCCAAGGGGCGCCAGGTTCCCAGCTTCGATGCTCAGCCACGTCGCCGGGCGGTCGGCGTTTCCCGCCTCGAGCGCGGCGAGGTGCGCGCCAACCCGCTGGCTTGCCGTGACCATGTCGCCCTCTCGGAGGTCATCCAGGGCGTAGTAGGCCACTTCGCTGGTCCACGCGGCCATGGCGTGCTGAAGCACCAGATCAGCAGGGAGCCTTGTGGCCGAGGTGCCGGTCGTCAGCGCCTGAACGGCCTCGGCCGGGTCCCCAGTCTCAGTGTCCACGTAGGTCACGCGGAGCTGGCCTATCGCCAGATTGTCCGTGCCGGGCGGCACGGCGATCTCGAGCACCAGCCAGTAGGCATCGCCTGCGGCTGCATCGGGAACCACAATCCAGAGGCCGCCGTCGGCCCCAGCCGACGGCGCGGATGTATCACCGGCTGTCTCCCCGACGGCGGCCCTTGAGATTGGCTGTCCGACCTGGTCGTGGCCGAAGAGGTGGCGAATCTGTACGTCGGGTCGCAGATCCAGGTTGAGTCGAACGTCCGTTGCCAGTAGGCGGCCTCGGCGGGCTAGATCGCTAACCAACGTCTGCCCAACGGCCGCGGGATCGGTGACCAGGTCGTAGCTGCCGCCCGTCACACCGGCCAAAGCATCGAGCTCTCGGGCGTTGGCGTCGGCGCCGAATGCGAACGTGGATAGGCGTACGGCAGCTCCGCCGATGGCAGTGACCACATTGGCGCGAATCTGCATCCAGTCGACAACACGGTCGGTTGGGTTGCCGTCGGAGAAGAGCACGACCTGGCTGACCGTGCCGAGGTCGCCGCCGACCGACAGCACCTCACTGATGGCGGTCGACAGGCCGAGATCGAGATCCGTCCCGCCTTGGGGCAGGAGCTTGGCGAGGGCGGCATCGAGATCTGAGAGCTGGAGTTGAGCCAAGGATGTGGGCGGGAGAACGGTGCTGACCTGGTCGTCGAAATCGACAATGCCCAGGACGTCCTCCTGGTGCATCTCGGTGAACAACGAGCGCATGGCAGACTTGGCCCCCTCGAGCTTCGCGCCGGACATGGACCCGCTCGTGTCGACCACAAAGACGTAAGCGACCGATGGCGCCGTTGCGGCGACCTGATCGGTTGGATCTCCGTCCACCCGCGTGCGTAGGGCGACCTCGAGGTAGTGTGTGGCGGCTGCATCGCGTTTCTGCTCCCAGGGGATCTCGGTCAGGCCGAAGCTGAGGGTGAAAGCGCCGCCGTCAGTTTGCGGCCTGGGCAGCCGCACGCCATCCTGTAGAGCGAATGGCGCCACATCAATCTGCTCAGGGCCCTCTGCCGCCGGCGCAGCACCGACTGTGCTCGACCGCTGGTTGTGACGCCGGATGTAGAGCCCGCTGCGGGGGAGCGGAACGGTCTGCGCGACCAGGGGCAAGGGTGTGGGTGTCGAACCGGCTGGTGCCGTGGGTCTGGGCGTGAAGACGAGCTGCACCGGTGTCGGCGGCGGAGCCGTGGGTGTGGGCGGCACAGGCGTTGGGCTGGGGGTTACCGTAGGGGTTGGCGACGGCGGCGTGGTGGGTGTGCTTGTCGGCGTGGGAGCCGTGGTGGCAGCTGGCGTGCTCAAGGGTTCGGTGACGGCCGGTGGTGTGGGCTCCGGCAGTTGAAGCAGGACAGCCACCGCAACCACCAGGAGCAGCAGTATCGCCACCAACCCCACGTCGATCGGTCTCATCCGTCCAGTCAGCACAGCCCCTCCACTCGATCCCTACTGGCAATCTCCCGCAATTATACTCGTCTCAAGAGATCCAGCTATCGGGCTGGCGTCTGGGGCACGCGAGCCACGCGGCGGCGAGCTTGACATGGTCATTAGAAATGGATATTATAATGATACATATAGAGAGAAAGGTGTTGTTCGGGGTCGACTGGTGATCCCTGATCTCTGCGCGAAATACTGACGGGCTGACCAACACACTGGAGGGTAGCGATGGCAGTGTCAATCGACACGGACGTGAGGCGGGATGGTAGCGTGGAGACTCCTGTGATGGGGGAGGGGTGTGAGCTTCCTATCAACTTTGAGATTGGCGCGCGGACGCACTGCGAGGACGGGCCCTGTGGGAAGCTGGTGCGACTTGTGGTCGACCCTGCCACAGACGACGTGACCGACATCGTCGTCGAGCGGGGCCTCTTCCAGAAGCACGATCGAGTTGTCCCCATCGGCGCCATCCAGCGCATGGAAGGGGGGGAGATCCACCTTGGCGTGCAGAGTAGCAGACTGGCTGACTATCCCGAGTATCGGGAGGTGGAGTTCCGCGTGCCGAAGGTGGGTTGGTCATCGTCGACCCACAGACCTGACGACGTTCGCTACTGGATGACATCGTATCACGATGCCAACGTGAAAGGCGTTGTGCCTGCGTCACGCCAGCGGGTCAAGGAAGGGGTGGCGTTCGGTTCTGAGGTCATCGGACGCGGCACTAAGGTGCACTGCGTCCGGGGTGGGGCTGGGGAAGTGGATCATGTGTTAGTGGACTGTGCAGAGGGTCAGATCACACACCTGGTCGTGAAGCGGAGCCTAAGGAACGAGTATCACATCATCCCTGTAGGCTTGATCCTGGACGTTGGAGAAGGTGGAGTTACGCTGTCCGCGACCCGTGAAGAGGTACTGGCGCTGCCCCTCTACAACCCGCGCAGCTAGCTAGGTGCGGGCAGTACGGCTCGAGCCGTACTGCCCGCCTGATGACTGTAGTCTCGGTAGGTTCGCCTAGCGACGACTCCTCTTGAGGAAGACCATCATCACGACCAAGATGGTGACGACGATGGCTGCGATGGGTGACCAGACGACACCATCCATCAGAGACGCGGAACCTCCCCTCATTATGAAGAACAACCCCGCACCCGCTGCCAGGACCAGCAGCCCGAGCAGGACCGCAATCTTCTGGCCCACGGCTGATCCAGCCCCACCGATCTGGGTGCGATAGGGATCGGTGCCGGACGCTCCGATCGCATCATAGGTCTGAGCTCGCCTGGGACGCCGCAGGATCAGGCGCTCGTCGTCGAGCTTGATGACCATCTCCCACTGGGCGCGTCGCTCCTCCTCCAATACCTGCTGGAGCCGCTCCGGTTTGCGGAACGCACCCAGATACCCTTTGAGGACCTTGAACTCGTACTTGTCCTCCTTGTCCTGGGCCACTAGTTCGGCGAGGAGGGTCTCCTCACGCTTCTGCTGATCTGCCGCTGCCACAATCGGCGCAATCCACGCCATCTCGTACCTCCCGAAGGTTGGGATCCTGGTGACTGTGCTTCCAGTGTACTACCGACCTATGCGCGACGCATCGGCACAGAGGATGAACTCGATCCTGGCCGATGGTACGGTGACCCGGACCGTGCATGGGTGGTTCGCTGCGAGGGCTGCTGGGCTGCCGCGGCGGCGGAGATTGCTTGCCTAGAGGCCACCGGAGAGCGCGCCTGAGCAATCAGACTCGATCAGGTCGCCGTGGATGGCCATCACACCCGGTTCCGGGTCGAGCGTGTACATGACCTGGAGGCCACAGACCTCGCAGTGTGCGGTCCAGAGCGGGTGTCCCTTGGTCTTCTCGAAGGGAGAGAGGGTGTGGCCTCGGTCAGCTGCCAGGCGTTCGACCTGCTCGATCAACCCGACGCGCTCGGCGTGGCAGTAGTCGCCGTCACACGCTCCCAACAGCTGAGCTACACAGTTCCTGCAGGTTGTCATCGTATCCCTCCGAGACTCACCGGTAGTACGGCGTATTGACTGACTCGCGGAACGCTGCCAGGCTCGCTGGTGTCTCCGCGATGGACCAGTTGATGCTCGGATACTCGCGGTCGGACCTCACCTCAAACAGCAAGACGGCGCGCACCTGAGGATAGCTGGCGGGGAGCGCTGTGAAGGCGTCCCTCAGCCATTGCGCCTTGTCGCCTCCGGCTGACGCGGTGCCAAGTTCGACGATCATGATAGGTTTGTTCCACTGAAGCGCAGCCTGGTACTGCACGTCGAAGAGCCGGCTGAACGTTCGCCACTCAGCCCAGTCCTCGGGTATCTCCGTGCCGTGGTTCAGGATTGTCGTACCCACCCAGTGGACGACATCGGCGCCGGGATAGTATTCGTCGGCCCACTGGTGGAGCCACATGGCGCTCCAGAAGAACTCCACGTTGTCGGCCCCTTCTTCCCGGAAGACCTCGACGATGTGCCGGAAGGCTTCTCGGTAGCCGACGGGATCGCCTTGCCAGGGATACCACGACCTGACTCCTGGCTCCGTACTCTGCTCGTGGGCAAACCGAATGACGATCGGCACGTTCATCGTGGCTGCGGACCGTGCCCATGAGCGGATGTACTCGTCTTGCAGGCCGGCGGCAATCGCCTGGAGGGTGAAGTCCGGCTGGGTGGCGACAGTATTCGTGAAGTCACGGCGCCACGGCTCCCACGTGATGACGGGGATCAGGCCGCGTCGGTGCGCATCCCAGATGCGCCCACGCGCGAAGGCGCTGTCCCCGTCGCCCCACGCCTGGAACCACAGGACGTAGGACATCTTGTGTCTCACCTGCGACTCGAAGCGGTAGACCGAGTCGAAGTTGTCGTAGGGGACATCGACTGTATAGATTCCGAGTCCGACGGTGCCCTGCGGATTCAGCGTGGCGACCGGCGGCGGCAGCGGGGTCCGGCTCGGTGTCGGTGTGATGGTCGGCGTGGATGTGGGTGTCGGCGTGAGCGTGGGGGAGGCCGTGTGCGTCGGTGTCGGTGTCGCGGTGGGCGTTGCGGTGACCGTGGGCGTGGCCGTCGGCGTTGGCGTGGTTGTCACCGTCGCTGTCGCGGTTGAGGTGTGAGTTGCCGACGGCGTTACGGTTGGGTACTCTCCCGCCACAGGCCCGCAGCCGGCGACGAGTAGGCTGGTCAGCCCGATCTGTACGAAAGCCGCGACTGACGGCAGGTGGAGCAACCGGCGACGCTTGGACAACGACATTGATCTGTGTCAGGGTCCTGCGCTACGCAGGACCAGAGGCAGCCATGCTCGCAGGCGGTAGAGTGCGGTCAGCCTCTGGGGCGAAGGTTGGCCCACGATGGTGTGGATCATGGCGCCGTTGTCGGACCAGGAGGCGAATGGGAGCGAGGCGAACGCGGCCGATGCCTCGATCGTGCGCGGCGCGTTCACCATCATGGAGATCGTGAACGGCGCGGTATAGGTCGTGCCATCGTACTTGATGGCGGCACCTGCGGGATCGCTTCCGAAGGTGTAGGGCACTGCCTCAGGAAGTAGCTCCACACACTCCGTGTCCGCCAGGCCAGCGCTATCCGTCGCGGTCAGGCAGACAAAAAGCGTCGTGTTGTCGTTGTGGAGAGGCACGTCAATTGTGCCGGCTGCGACGCCGGCGAGCGTGAAGAAATCGGGATGGAAGTGGCCGTTGTAAAGGAGGCGGGCGTTCCACTGCAGATCGGCGGTGGGCACCGACTGGTCATCCTTGCTGTCGAAGGCGCTCCCGCTGAAGGCCAGCTGCGTGCCCATTGTGTAGACAGATCCGGAAGCCGGGGCGTTTATCGTCACTGTGGGAGGCTCATCTCCCACAACGATGGTGAGCGCGTCGCTGCTCGACTTGCCCTGCGGTGTCGTGATCGTCAGGATCGCGGTGTAGGTACCGTCCAAGGTGTAGGTGTGAACCGGTGCCGGCTCGGTAGCTGAGGCACCGTCGCCGAAGGTCCACAGATGTGCCAGCTGCTGCGACTCCGAGGAAAGGGTACGCGTGAAGCGGACGGTATGGGGCACGCGTCCATATAGTCGGTCGGCGCCGACTTCGACCGATGGCGCGCTGGTGTAGAGCACGCGCCGAATCTCGCTCTCCCCGCTGGGATCGGGGTTGAGGGCAACGTAGTAGAAGTACCCGTCCGGTCCCAGCGTGAGCTGCACGGGCCCGCCCAGCGCCGAGATGTCCTCGAGGAGCGTCTGCGCCGTTGCCGTGTCCCCGTCGCCCAGCGTGACAACTTTGATCCAGCGCTCGTCATAGTCGGCGATGAAGAGCGAGCCCAGATACGTGCTGGGGTAGCGTGTCCCTGTGTAGAAGTCGCCGACAACGATGGCGGCGCCCGCAAGGTTCTGGTAGCTGTAGAGCGGGGCGTCGACGCCATTGTCCGGCTCCGCGTCGTAGAGTGGATCGCAAGTGCCGGCTGTGCCGGCGAAGCTCTCATATAGGGAGTGGCGGACGTTCCCGCTGGCGCCGCCCTCGTAGCACGGCCAGCCGTAGTTCATGCCAATGCCGCCGAAGTTGAGCTCCTCCCAGGAGTACCAGCCGACGTCGCCGACATAGATGGTGTTGCTGACCGGGTGGAGCGCGAACCGGAAGGGATTGCGCAGGCCCAAGGCCCAGACGCGTGAGCGGTTGCTGCCTGGGTCCAGCTCCTCGTAGTAGGGATTGCCGGGTGCACCTTCGCCCGTGACCGGGTCGATCCGCAGGATCTTGCCTCCGAGGCTGTCAACATCCTGCGAACGCACAGCTCGCGTCTCCGGATTGATGTAGGGGGCGCCTTCGCCGTTGGTGACCCACAGGTAGCCGTCGTGACCAAACTCCAACCATCCGATGCTGTGCGATGGACCCTCTGACGGTAGGCAATTAAGGGTGGCAGAGCCGTCGAGTTCGGTGCATGCGGGGCTGGTACCGTCTTCGCCCCCAGCGTCGGCCGGGTCACCCGTCGTCGTGATCGTGCTGTTCGCGCCCAGGATGACCTGCTTGGTGCCTGGGACTGCGGTCCGGTAGTCCTGCGAGGCATCGGCCTGGACTCGAACCAACCTGCTGACGCGGGCGCCGTTGCCGTCGGGGCCATCCACCGTCCCCGGGGCCCCCGGCAACTCGGGCGGGTCATAGGTGTAGAGCAGGTAGACATAGGGTTGGGTCGGAAAGTCCGGGTGCACGTCAATGCCGATGAGCCCACGGTTCCAGTTGTTGTTGACCTCGCCGGAGAGATCGATGAAGGTCGTTAGCGTATCGTCGACGTATGTCAGCACCCGGCCACCCTGGTGAGCGATATACATGTGCCCGTTGGGAGCCCAGTCGATGGCCGTCGGTTGGGAGAGACCCCCGAGCACACGCTCGGTGGTGAAGTCGGAGGCCCGGGGAGAGGGTCTCGTGTAGACCCACACGCCAGAGAAGCCTGCGTAGAGTGTCTGCGTGATACTGCCCTCGCCGACCGCGAGAGCTGTCGCAGTCTGCCCCTCCGTTCCCTGGTTGATCGGGGCGCTCCAGTCGCTCCACGTCAGCCCGCCGTCGATTGTCTCGGCGATGTGCCCCGGTCCGGCGAGGTAGAGGTGACCGGCCAGACGTTCATCCATAGCCAGCAGGTTGCGGTTGGCCTCAGCGAAGGAGCGGATAGGCGGGAGCCAGGTGAGCCCCCCGTCCACGCTCTTGAGCACGCTGTGGTCATCCGTGGCGTAGACGACGCCGGTTTGCTGGCTGTCGAAGGCGATGCTATGGATACTGCCTGATCCAGCTCCGTAGACCAGGACCCACGTCGTGCCGCCATCCGCCGTCCGGTAGATGCCGGCTGTGGAAGGCGCGACGCCTGTATCTGTCAATCCCAGGAGGGCCGTGTCGAGGCTTGCCGGATCGTAGGCCAGCGCCGTGATGCCGGAGTCTTCCTGCGTGAAGACTGGGCTCCAGGTGAGTCCGTTGTCGTCGCTCGCCAGCAGCAGCGATGCCCCACCGTCTCTGCCGCCGGCCAGGACCCTGTCGGTGTCGGCCGGTGAGACCGCTATCGCCGTGATATCAGCCGTCCCGGTGACTATCGCGCCAAACGTGTCACCGGCATCGGCGCTTCGTAGCAGCGCGTCTGCGCTACTGGCGTCCACGCCGGCATAGACGATGCTGTTGTCCTGGGGGTGTATGGCCACAGAGTTCACGCAGCCGCCGCTACGGCGTTCCCAGGTGCCCCCTCCGTCGGCCGTTCTCCACACCCCATCGCACCCAGCCGCAACGAAGATGCGCTGTGACGTCTGAGGATCGACAGCGATATCCAGCGGAGCGGTCGAGGGCGCTATTCCCTCGTTCCAGTCGCTCCAAGTCTGTCCGCCGTCGGTGGACTGAAAGGCTCCGTCCTTGCGCGTGCCGATCGCCACCGTTCGCGATGGACTTGTGGTGTCGACCAGCAGCGCCTGCATCACATCGGGGGTCAGTGTCCCTCCCACACGCGGTGTCCACGTGTCGCCGCCGTCCGCGCTGTAGGCGAGCTCCCGCCAGTCGTCGGCAGCGTAGACCCCCGAGGGTGGATCCAGCGCCAGGCGGAAGCCGCGGTCGGTATATACGCGCGTCCACGTCAATCCGCTGTCTCTGGACCGGTAGACAGCCTTGGGCGTCTGGCTCCCAGCATACACTAGGGTGGGCGTCATCGGGTGGACCGCCAGGTCCGTGAACTGCTGGCTAGCGCCGTACGTGTCGGTGAGAACCAGGGTCCAGTGCGCGCCGGCATCCTCAGAGCGATACACCGCTGCCACTTGACCGTCCGGTTGCTGCGCGTACCCGCCGGCGTAGACGGTGGTCGGCGTCACCGGGTTGGCGGCGACTGCATAGAGGTCTCCGTCAGTCACCGTCAGCACTTGGGACCAGACCGCGCCGCCGTTGTGCGATCGGTAAACAACGCCGTTCCTGGAGTACGATGTACTGGGGCCCTGCTCGACGCCGGCAACGTAGACCGTGCCCGGTCCATCCGCAGCGCGCGTCACCGCGCGGAATGCGCGGTTGTCGCCGGATGTATCGGTGTAAGCCTCGGCCCACGTGATCCCGCCGTCCTGGCTGGCAACGACCGTACCCTTGGCAGTCGACGTCTCCCCGACTGCGTAGACGGCTGTCCCGGAGGCGGCCATGGCGTGGAGCGTGCTGCCTGTCCCTGAGTAGACGCGGGTCCAGCCCTCGGTCCCGGGCGTGGTCGTATAGACAACGGTCTGTCCTCCCCCGTGTGGATGTCCAACGGCAGCGAAGAGTGTGCCGTCCGGACCGGCGGGACCCACCAGGGCATTGACTTGACCCAGGGGGCCGCCCAGGGGCTGCCAGACATCTGTCAGCAGGATGTCGATGCTGCCGGCTGAGCCGCCCAGGACCACGACGGGGTCGGGCTGGCCGTTGCCCTCATAGTCGTACCAGGCAAACGGCTCCACACCGGTATCCAGGATGCTGTCCCCGTCGATATCGAGATAAGCGAAGACGAAGTATGTCCCATCTTCCACATCGGGAAATGTGTAGGCGCTGTCCGCGCTGGTGGCCTGCGTGGTGCTCCCGGGCTGTGGTAGGGGCTGCACCGTTGTGGTGTACACCGAGAGCTGAATGGGGATGACGCCGGCTAGGCTGCCGTAATAGGTCACGGCGCCCGAGATGTCACCTGTTTGGGCGCGCGTCTCCCCCGCAAGCAGGACGAGCGTGGACAACAGGAGCACGGCGGACCCGACCACGGCAAGGCTCAGGCGTCGGTACATCGGCGATCCGTTCACGCGTCTCATTGGAGTCTCCCTTGGGGCAGCCCATCCACGTGGGAACCAGCACGAGCCGACCCGCGCCGGCGGCGGCTGACGACGGCGCCGCTCGCTCGCTCGACAACCTGCGATACGCTGACCCCACGGGCGGCGTTGATCACGGTCCGGCTGAGGGCCAGGACGTAGAAAGCGGCCCAGAAGAGGCTGCCCAGGTCGGCTGTGTGCAGCAGTGAACGCGTGAGCACATGGTAGACGGCTGACACAGTCAGCGCCGCCATCAGGAGGGCCTGGGGCAACACTTCGCGCCAGTAGAGCCGGTGTACGTGCTCCTTCCTCGTGACGCGGTAGGTCGGCTTGCGGTTAGGCCCGTACCGAAGTGCGATCAATGTGGCTCGGGCATAGACAGGGGCCATACCCACCCAGGTCTGCCGCGCCCGCCATAGTGACTCGAAGGGGAGATCACCTGCCAGGCTGACCAAGAACAGCTCGATGGCCGTGGCCAGGGGCCAGAAGTGCAGAGCGTAGCGCGCGTTGGTGGTCACGATCGGGTAGATGTCGAAGAGCAGTGAGACGATAGGGGTGATGGCGAAGGCCAACACCGCGAAGCTCAAGAGGTAGAAGAACCCCAGCTCGGCGAACTGCAGTTGCTGCCCAAGCGTGAGGCCCTGCTTGTCCCCCCAGAAGGTGAGCCGCATGGTGTCGAGGGCCCACGTTCCTCTCTGCTTGATCGCATTGGCTGTGTCCTCTGGCGCGGTCTGTCCCATGGCTCCCACGATCGGAAGATAGGCGCCCCGCCATCCGCGGCGCAACGCCTCAACACCAGATTGCAGGTCCTCGACGAGGTTCCACGCGGGGAATCCCCCGATCTGCTCCAAGGCGGCCCGACGCCATACAAGACCGGACCCGCAGGGAAAGACGGCATTGGCTGCATTCCGAGCGGGCAGTGCGTTCCGGTAGAAGAGGGGCTCGAGGTTGCCGAACGGATCTCCGGGGCTGACCTGGGCCTCTTTGATCGACTGGGTAAAGGCCAGATTCTGATCCGAGGTGAGCTGTTCCATGGCGCAGGCCAGGAAGCTGGGGTCGCCGACCAGGTCGTCAGCATCGCGCGTCTCCACAAACTGCGGGGGATTGACGCCTGACTGGATGAAATCAAGTGCGGAGTTGAGGTTGCCCGCCTTCGCTTCGCCGACCCTGCGGGGATCGCCTCGGAGCGGGGGTTCGTGGTAGTAGATGGTCGCGTCCGGATAGGCCCTCCCCAGGGGAGCGACCAGCTCTCGGATGGCCAGCCGGTGACCGTCGTCGCTGATGATGAGACTCAGGTGCTCAACCGGGTAGTCCTGCCCGAGCACCGACTCAGCAGTCCTGCGGACCATCTCTGGCGGCTCACCATAGGTGGGTACGATCACGGCGACGTCGGGTGCGTGCGCGACGTCGATGGGGCGCGAGGTGCCGCGATCTGAGGACCAGTGGTTGATGGATGTGATGACAATCATGCTGGCCATCAGCAGGGCCGCAAGCGCGAAGGGCACCGACAGCCAGGGCGCCTCCCAATTGAGGTTGGCCAGCAGCCAGGGAATGTACCACCCCAGGGCCGCCACAGAGGCAAGTCCTGACGCCCTCGACCGCCACTGTCTCATCTCATCGATCTCCGTCGGCGTTGCGCCAGATTCTGGTCGTGACCGGGTAAGCCACGTAGGTGAGATCTGCGCCTGGGTTGACTACGGTGCTGGTGTGCTCGGCTACCTGGACGTAGCTGGGGCACGCAGCCAGTTGGCCCCTCGTTCCCTCAGACCACGCGTAGGAGCCGGCGGTGTCCACCACCCAGTCGAAGTCACAGACATCGGGTGCGGAGGGTTCAGTGGAGAGCCGGTACTGGTCGTACACGTCCCAGGGCGACTGGAGACGGCCCCGATCATAAAGCTCGAGCGTGATGGGCCATCCCTCACTGGCCAGAATGTGATCGCCGGGCTCCACTTCCTGTGCCAGGTAGTTCGCGGGAGCGCTGAGGTTTGGCCACGCCCGGTCCACGCGCGTGACCTGGCCGAGCGCCAACCATGCCAGACCAACCACAACCAGCAGTGCCGTAGCCTTGTTCCATGGGACGCGCGGTGCGAGGTCCCACAGCCGCGAGAGGCTGACGCCCACCAGCGGCGAGGCAAGGAGGAAGCCGAAGACGATGTGCTTGTTAGTCCCCACGGGATCCTGGGCGAGCAGCTGGTAGGCGGGCCAGATGGCGAGGCAGAGGAGGAGCAAAGTGGCCATCTGCCGGCGCTCTTTGGAGAGGACCCAACCAATGATCGCCATCACGGTCGGAACGGTGCTCAGGTAGAATATGGCGTAGGCGATGACTTTCAGCGGAACGCCAAACCCGGGCTTGTTCTGGAGACGCCAGTCGAAGAAGCCGCCTATCTGGTCCCTGAGCGGCATGTAGAGGGCCAGACCGAGCGCGGCGGCGATGAACAGAAAGAGCGCGGCGTCCGCATAGCCTCGCTTGCCTCGCAAGATGGGCAGCAAGGCGAGCAGTGGAATCACCATGAGGCCGATGGGGTACTTGGCGAAGACTGCCGCAACCCAGGCCAGCGTGGCCGTGACCAGCCAGAGGCGGTGATCCTGTCGTGCCAGCTCGGTGATCGCCCAGAAGCTGACGGCGATGCCCGCGAGGGCGAGGCCATCGTAGACGCCAAGGCGTGCAAGGGAGATCAGCGCGCCGTTGAGGGCGAGGCTCAGGGTTGCCCAGAAGCCGACCCGATCCCCGTACAGGTTTGCTGCTGCCTGACCCGCGGCGGCGACACTCGCGGTGCCCAACAACACAGCGATGGCGCGTGTACCGACGATGCCGCCGACCCGCCACCCAATGGCCGAGAGCATAGGCCACAGAAGCGTTCCGGCGAACCAGGTGAGGTAGCCGTCGGTCATCCCGTGCCCCTCGAAGGTGCGGATGCCGGCGACGATATAGATGCCCTCATCGAAGAAGGGGCCATTATAGGCGAGCGTGACCGCACAACCCGCGAAGAAGAGGGCAACGACGACCCATCTCGCTCGGACGAAGGAGAGGTTCAGGTTATTGCTCCGGGCAACAGTATTGACTTGCAGAGCAGGACGCATATGAGTGTTGTGGCCGCGATGGACCGTCCAACTTATGCGCATTATAGGGCAGACGTCGGCCTGGGTCAACGTTGCCGGGGCCTGCCGGCGCATGCGCGACCCTTGACAGTGGGTCCCAAGTGCGCTAGAGTAGGTGACATTAGATTTTAATCTGGTTAGAATCCCCGACTCAGTTGCAGCCACTACCGTCTCCATACCCTTCGTCCGAACCTATACTGTGGGAACTGAAAGGATGATGGCGAATGAGGAAGCTGGGAGTTGTCCTCTGCCTGCTTGGGGCAGGGCTTGGCGCTGTCTGGTCTGACACCGGCGTGGTCTCGTCGCAGCCCGGCCTGTCCTTGGATCGGAACGTGGAAGCTGCTGCGGCGCCGGCCGAGGCTTTGCCCAACTTGATCGATCCACGTGCGCTCCACGCACCGGGCGATGACATCTATGTTGACGCCGTCAGTGGGCATGACAACGATGACGGCTTGACCCCCGCTACTGCGTACCGAACGATCCAGAAGGCGGCGAGCGTGGCTGGTCCCGGCGCCACCGTTCGAGTACTCCCCGGTATCTACCGCGAAACCGTGCGGCCCCAGACCGACGGCACACAGGCCGCACGCATCACCTACCTCGCGGAGAGCGGCGCTGGCACCGCAGTGGTACGTGGATCCGAGCCCAGCTCGTCGCTGGCCTGGACGCAGTTGACCGCCAACACGATCGGATTGCCGGCTTCTGTGAATCCGACGAGTCTCTACGTGACCGACCTGTCTGCGTGGGGGCTGAGCGGTGCCCCTCGCTTTGTAGTGCACCTGGATGGTTCTGGGGAGGTGCAGTCGCGGCTCCCTCTGGCACGTGAGCCAGACTGGTATGTCGCGACCCCCTGGCGATACCACGAGCTCTGGTGGACCGCTGACGGCGGCGTTGATGTATCGCCATGCGATCCCTCGGATCCGGTCAATGACTGGAACTGCGACGTGGCCAACAGGTGCGCCACGCGATTGACCGACAGGAGCGCGTACGCGGAGCCCGACCCGCGAATCGAGGCGGGTGACCTGACGACGCTGGGCAACCTGACTGGGGCCGAGTTGATGTCGTTGGACGCCAAGTGGGGTCACTATCTCTTCCGCCGCGAGATCGTCGGACACGAGGTCGGTGTCGGACGGATCACGGTGGAGGGGGACTGCCTGCAGGATGGGGGATACAGTGATCCTGGTCTGGGCTGGGGCAGCAAGTACTACGTGGAGAATCACCCGGCCCTCCTGGATACGCCGGGCGAGTGGTGGTACGACGCTGCGACCGGCCTCCTGTACCTCTGGCCCCTCTCCCCGGGCAATCCATCGTCGCAGGCAGTCGAGATCTCGCGGCGGGACCATGGTGTCGATCTGACGGACCGGTCGTTCACCACGCTTGACGGTCTGACGGTTGAGTTGGTCAACGAGAACGCTGTGGACCACGCGAACTACTGGGCGGAGCGATCTCACGGCAACACGCTCCGAAATCTGACGCTCAGGTACGCCAACCACGGCCTCTATGTGCAGCAGTCCGTCCGGTCTGATCAATCGCCGGACTATGTCACACGCGACTTCCAACTGCTGGACTCCGAGATCAGTCATACGGACACCCATGGCCTCTTCATGTCCCCGTGGTGGGACGGTGCTCCCAATCCTGATACCTTCCCGTGGTCCGGAGTGTACGATGTGGTGATCCGTGGCAATGAGTTCCACCACCTTGGCTTCGAGGCGGGCGAGGACAATGCCATCGGGCTGGAAATCCAGTTTCCTGACAGACTGACTTTCGCGGACAATCACGTCCACGATGTGGCGCACAACGGTGTCCAATTCCTGTGGTCGGTGATCGACTCTGGCAAGAGCTATGACTTCGCGCCGAGCGAGATCAAGACCGGCGATATCCTGGTGGTGGACAATCTGTTTGAGGATACCTGTCAGCTTACCACCGACTGCGGCGCGCTGAAGTTCTGGGGACAGCCGCCGAACAACCACGTGTTCCGCGATGTGTTGGTCGCGGGGAACGTCTTCCGTGACGTCGCCGGCTGGACCTATGTGGCCACGCAGCGAATTGGGTGGTGGGCCGGGGGGGAGCAATGCCAAGTGAACGGGCAGGCCGGGTTCGGGCTCTACCTGGACTACGCGGCCGGCATCCACGCCTACCGGAATCTATCGTACAACAACAGCTACGCAGGCGTGATGCTCGCGGGCACATGGCGTGACGGAGACCTGGTCTTTGCCAACAACACCGTAGCCAACTCGCTGTACGGATTCCGTCTCAGCGGGGTCGAGGCTGACACGCACGGTGGGAGCGTGGACACGCGCATCCTGAGCAACATCGTCGTTGGCAGTGAGGGCTACGGCATCTACCAGTGTACGACCGATCAGAACTTCGGCAGTCTGCAGATCGACCACAATCTGTACTTCAACAATGGATGGCGTCCCTACGAGCAGGGAGGCGTGTACAAGCCCGGTCACATGGCGGTGCGCAATCCCTCCGGGCAGACTTATTATCAGACGTTGGCCGATATACAGAGCCATCCATACCATTGGGAGGCGCACGGGGTGGCTGGGGACCCCGCGTTCCAGGTATACGATCCGGCGGATCACGATCCGTACGATGGGTCCTGGCCCGATTTCCGGCTGTCGTCGGGCAGCGTCCTGGCCATCGATGGCGGCTCCGACTTGCCGGCAACGCTGATATCGCTTCTGGCGAGGTTCGCGGTGGATGATCCCTATGCAGGGTCGGCACGGGACATCGGGTGGCGTGAGGGTGGCATCCTAGTTTCGGTCGATCCGGTGCAGCGATCGATGGAACCGGGAGAGTCGGTCACGTTCACCGTCTCGGTGGAGTTCGCCGGTGGTGATGCGACGTCGGTGTCGCTGTCGGCTGACGATCCTGATCCCGAGGTCTCTGTGTCGTTGTCTCCATCGGTGCTCACAGAAGATGGTGACGCAACGTTGGCCGTGACCGCGACCCCACAGGCGGATGCAGGGTTCTACGAGGTGCTGATCACGGCAACCGGCTCGGGCTTCAGCCAGCAACTGACGGTGGGCGTCCTGATCGCGGACGCGTACGTGTTCCTTCCCCTGGTTTTCCGAAACTAGACCACGCTCGAGGCAGGGCGAGGCGGCTCCCGCTGGGGCCGGCTATCCCTGCCTCGCCTCCGTCGTATAATCCCTGGAGTGCCCGCCGGGCCCGGTGTTCGGCACCAGACACCCACGGGAGCTGTGACTTGCTTCTCAACATTGTTCTGCTTGCCATCAGCGTCTTCTCGGCCGCCACGGCCGTGATCATGATCAAGGCCAGCACCGTGCATCCGGTTCTGCTGGCATCCCTTCGGCTCTTCGTGGCGGTGATCGCTCTCCTGCCGGTCTTCCTCCGCGATCTGCGCAAGCATCGGGCGGCGTACACGACTGCCCACCTGCGCGCGTCGGTGGTCCCCGGCCTTGTGCTGGCGATACATCTGATCACCTGGGCCATAGGTGCCCGGATGACGCCCACAGCCAACGCCAGCTTGATCGTCAACCTGGTGCCTCTGGCGATGCCCTTCTTTCTGGTGTGGCTCGTGGGCGAGCCCCTAACACGATCTGAAGTCGCGGCCACAGCAGTGGCGCTCTGCGGCGTCGTGGTGCTGACCGGGGCTGATCTGAACCTGAGTAGGGCGTTCTTTGTCGGCGACCTGGTCTGTTTCGGGTCGATGCTCTTCTACGCGCTGTATATGGCTCTAGGACGGAGGAATCGTCACCATCCCACGGTCTGGCTTTACCTCGTGCCCCTCTACGGCGTGGCCGCCGTCGTCAGCCTGGCCGTCGCCATCTTCTTCGTGAATCCGATACAGCCCTATCCCTTGCGTGAGATCGGCTTGATCCTGGGTCTAGGGCTGGTGCCCACGGTCCTTGGGCATTCGCTCATCAACCGGGCGATGAAGTACTTTCGCGGTCAGGTTGTGAGCATCGTGAACATGACGCAGTTCGTGGGGGCAGCGTTCCTCGGTTTCCTGGTCTTCGGTGAGGTGCCGGTCTGGTCGTTCTATCTTGCCGCCGTGTTGATGGGCGTCGCGGCATATCTGGTCCTTGCGCAAGCGCGAGGCACTCGGTCCCAGGAGGCGTTGGATGACCAAGCGTGAGGTGGTGCAGACGATTCTCGATGGGTGCCCCGCCGCCTACGTGCCGTGGGCGATGGGCTTCACCTACGAAGCAGCTGAGAAGCTCCGAGCGCACTATGCGATGCCCGATCTCGAGTCTGTCCTGGCCAACCACACTGTGGGCCTTGGCAACGGGATCGGAGTCTTCGAGGATCTGGGCAGCGACCTGTTCCGCGATGTCTTTGGGGTGATCTGGGACCGCAGCGTTGACAAGGACATCGGGAACGTGGTGAACCGGGTCCTGGACAAGCCGACAATGGCGGGCTGTGAGTTGCCGAATCCGCGGGACGCCAAGTTCTTCGACGACATCCCGTCCAAGCTGTCCCGGCGCGGCGACTGCTACCGCATCTACCAGATCGGTTTTAGTCTCTACGAGCGCGCCTGGACAATGCGCGGCATGACATCGTTGATGATGGACTTCTATGACAACCCTGGGTTTGTGCACGAGCTGTTGACGGAGCTCGCAGACTACAATATCGCGCAGGTAGAGAAGGCACTGACATACGACATCGATGCCGTCTACTTCGGTGATGATTGGGGGCAGCAGCGGGGGCTTCAGATGGGACCGAGGCTGTGGCACGAGTTCATCTACCCGCAGCTGAAGCGGATGTACGGGGCGGTCAAGGACGGCGGTAAGAGGGTCTTCATCCACTCGTGTGGTGACGTGGACGAGCTCTTCGATGATCTGGTCGACATCGGTCTGGACTGCTTCAACCCGTTCCAGCCTGAGGTGATGGATGTCCATGCGCTCATGGCCCAGTACCGGGGCCGTTTGAGCTTCCACGGCGGCATGTCGACGCAGCGGACACTGCCGTACGGCACCGTTGACGATGTTGTCGACGAGACGCGGAGGCTGTTGGCCGCCGGGGCAGGCGGCAACTACATATTCGCCCCGGCGCACGCTGTGGAGGGAGATGTGCCTGTGGAGAACATCGTGGCAATGATTGACGTGGTCCAGGGACAGCCGGGTTACAGGTAGGACCGCACCCCGCGAGGGTCAGGAGTCGCAATGGACAGTCGAGACACAACGTGGCTGAACGAGATCCAGGTACAGTATCCGTTGATCACGGAGACATCGTTGTCACCGGATGGAAGTCTGGTGGTCTATGGCGTGCGCGAGCCGCTGATGACCGATGACGAGAGCCGGTATCTGACGCATTTGTATCTGGTGGCGGTCGCGGGTGGGGACCCCATCCAAATCACGTGCGGAAGCTGCGCTAACCACACTGCGCGCTGGTCGCCCGACGGACAGTACCTTGCCTTTCTGTCTGATCGAGGGAGCACGGACGACGAGCGTAGAGTCAACGTGTACGTGTTGCGCTTGGCTGGCGGCGAGCCATGGGCGTTGACTTCGTTCACCGAGACCGAGGCCGCCGACCTGGCGTGGTCCCCAGACGGGACGCGACTGGCGTTTCTGATGGCCGACCCTCCCAGTGACGCGAAGACCGCGGCGAAGAGGGCCAGGGACGATGCTATCCTGTGGGATGAGGACTTCGATTTCCGGCACGTCTACACGGTACCCTTCCGCGAGATGCCGAGGACGTTGCCCGCTGCATCGAAGCTCACGGCAGGCCGATTCCACGTGCTCAAGCTGGCGTGGTTGCCGGACGGCGGCTCTCTAGCCCTCACCACTCAGCCGACACCCGGAATGGATGACTGGCCAGCCGTTCAGCTTGTGACGGTACCGTCCCGCCTGCCGGACGGTGGCGAGCCATTCGGCCCCGAGGCGCTGTGTGTGCTGGGCAGCACCCCGGCCTTCGAGCCACAACCCTTTCCCTCACCAGATGGAGATTGGATCGCGTGTCCGGTCAGCGACATGCCTGCGCGCTGGGCCGGCAGTTGGCGTATCGCGCTATTCCGAACAGATGGGAGTGAGCAAGAGCCCCGGATGCTGGCGGCGACACCCGACGAGAAGTGCTTGCCTCTCGGTTGGTCGGCGGACGGGAGTTGTGTGCTGGTCTACGAGGGGTGCCGCCTATCGGGGCATGTGCTGGCGTTGCCAGCAGACGGTGCCGCCTGCAGGACAGTCCTCACGACACCGACTGCGAAGTTCGCGTATGGTCGAGCAGAGAGCAACGTCATCACCTTTGCCGAAGAGGATTTCGCGCAGCCTAACGCTGTCCAGGCGCTAGACATAGCCACTGGTGCCGTGCGAGCGGTGGCCGCGCCCGCAATGCCCGCCGCGTGGCCGGCAGAGCTACCTGAAGTAGAGGTGCTAAGGTGGCGGGGGCCTGGAGGGCTAGAGGTGGAAGGTATCGTCACCTATTCGCTGGGGCGCGCCGAAGGGGAGATGTGCCCGCTGGTCGTCCACGTCCACGGTGGACCCGCCGGGGTCTTTGAGCGTCGCTACCTTGCCTGGCCAGACCGCCAGTGCGATACACTGGCGCTGGCGGCCCGTGGTGTGGCCGTGCTGCGGGTGAATCCGCGGGGCTCGAGCAACTACGGCAAATCGTTCCGATATGCCAACTACGGTGACTGGGGCGGCGGCGATTTCGGCGACATCATGGCGGGCATTGATCTGCTTGTGGAGCGCGGCGTAGCGGATCCGGACCGGATCGGTATCCTGGGCTGGAGCTACGGCGGCTATATGACGAGCTGGGCGATCACGCACAGCGATCGGTTCAAGGCAGCCGTTGTGGGAGCCGGGGTCACGAACCTGATGAGCTTCACCGGAACGGCGGATATACCGGGCTTCCTGCCCGACTACTTCGATGGCGAGCCGTGGGAGGTCCTTCAGAGGTATCTGGACTATTCTGCTATGGGCAGTGCCGACAACCTGTCGACGCCAACGCTAGTCCAGCACGGAGATGAGGACCTACGCGTTCCGTTGGGACAGGGACGCGAGCTCTACAACGCGCTAAAACGTCAAGGGGTGCCCAGCCAGATGGTGATCTATCCGCGGCAGGGACACGGGATATCGGAGCCCCGGCTACGGATCGATGTGCGCGGGCGGGCGGTCGAGTGGCTGCTCCGTTGGTTGGACACCGACGGCTGAGCCGGGCACGCGTCTGGCGCATTCCACTCGGGCCACAGCCCTGTGGATGCTGCGCATCCGATGGGGAGGGCCAATGAGTCGCCGGACCTGGTCGCGACCGAGAGGCGGACTTCGTTTGCTATCGTGTCCTCCCCAGGGTACCTAGTCAGCCGGAACCAAGGCCAGCACCTCATCGACTAGTGCCAACAGCTGGATGTGCTGTGATCTGCGCGCCTGCTCGCCGGTGCCTGGGTAGAGAGTGGCCTCGACGCGTTCCCTGAAGCGGTTGGGCATGATCTCGAAGCCGTCGGCGAAGCGAAGGTTCTTGCCATCGCCGGGATAGTAGGTCTCATTGAGGGCGAAGAGCACACGCAGCGCGTCGTGAACTAGCCTTGAAGTGATTCCCGCCAGGAAGACCACATCGCCACGATCGACCTTGTTCGCGTAGTGGTAGTCGGCGCGCCAGTAGCGCAGCGAGGCTGTGTGCCTTTGCACCAGGGCAGCCTTGAGTTTGGACGGGTAGGTGCTGAGGCGATTGCGCCAACCGTCGAGTATCCCGAAGGGATCATCGACCACAGCCTGGTTGTAGACGTCGGTGAGGATGTGATAGCCCCAGATGGTCCAGACGAGGTTCGGAGCCTTGCCCTTTCCCTCAGACCACAGATCGAGCTGCGCCTCGATTTCGTCGATGGTCCTGACCCAGCAGCCGTCGATGACGATGCCTCTGTCGGCCCAAGCCTCGATGGCCTTCCTCAGTCTGCGGCGGGCGCCCTGATCAGGCGCCCGCGCATCGCAGAACAAGCGGAAATCCAGATCGGACCGGCCGTCGCTGGTGCCCTTGCCGTAAGAGCCCCCCAGCGAGACGGCATACCTCCCCTGCCCGAGCGCGCGGCAGAGGGGTAGCAACTCGTCGATGGCCGTCTGCACCTCGGTCGGGAAGCCCACGCGGGGGCTAGGGGTCACTGCGGGAGTTTCTCCATCGCTCTCGCGACCTGAACCGGGCCGCTCTCCTCAGCCTTGACGCCCGACATCCCCTGAGCGATCGCGCCGACGCGTGTGCACAGCGCAATGGCGCCATCCACATCGAGTGTCTTCGGAGTGTCGCCGGCGATTCGTCTGTAGTTGCCGCCGTAGATCTTCTTGAGCACATCATCGGGGAGCGCCATGCCCTGGACAATGCCGTCCTCTGGCTTCCCGAGTAGCATGTCGACAGTCGTGGGGATTCGGAACGTGTCGTCGGACTCCAGCCAACGGTAGACGATGCCGGCACGACCGATGCCTTCCTCGACGGACAGACTGGAGAAGATATCCGTGCCGAAGTAGATCCGGTCGGCGTACTTGATGAAGAACTCACGTGCCTTGTCGACATCGCGTGATGTGTTGTAGAGCATCTCGATGCCGGGCGTGAGGTCGATACCCACTGTGGGGTGCGCGTCGAGGAAGCGGCTAGCTCTAGGCAGGTCGGCGGAGAGGAAGTAGAAGTGGGCGAAGATGATGTTCAGGTTGGGGTGCCGGCCCAGGACCGAGTCCACCTCAGCATAGAGCGCCTCCTTCTGAACATCGTCTGGCCCGTATCCCCAGCCCTTCTCCTGCGCCCACTGCGGGAGAAGCTCGGGCGTCCAGAACTCCTCAGGGTCGTTGACGTGCCAGGTGATGGGCAGCCCCAGTTCCTCCACACGTGCCCAGTAGTCGGCGAAGTAGGGTGCATCCACCGGAATGTCCATGCGCTGGCGTGAGGTGGGCTTGCCCTCGATCATCTTGATCCCATCGCAGCCGATCGCGACGAACTCGTCGACCTGGTCCGGCAAACTCAGCGTGCTGACCTTGCCATCGGATAGCTTGGCCGCGTGGTTGAGGCCGGCGAATACGTAGAACTGACCGGGGTACTTCGCCTTCATGTACAGGGACTGCGGCAAGCCCATTCCGGACATCGGATCCTGGATCGAGACGAAACCGATCTTGTCGACGCCCGTCGCGTCGCGGACCTTGAGCACGTTGTACTCATCGGCGATCGGGCCCATGAAATGTACGTGGCTGTCGATGATGCTACCTGCGAACTTGGAACTCCACTCTCCCATTGCTGCCTCCTGATGTGTGAAACCTGAGTATTGCCGGATGCTGAATCGTCTTTGGCGGGCCAGCGCCGCGTGCCTTGGACACTTGGCTCAGCCGTCAGTGTAGGCCTACGTGGACGGCAGGGCAAGTGCCTTGCATTGGGACGTGGGTCGCGTCATCGACGACCTTACGGGTCTCGAACGCAGCGGTAGCTGTGACGGGGATTGCCGCCGAGCTTGTAGGTGGCGTTGACCCAGCCGTTGTAGCTGACGAAGACACCGTCTCGTTCGCCGCCCTCGTCGGCAGTCCAGTAGTAGATAGCCGGCGAGTCCGTCGACCAGAGCGGCGACTCCTTGTCTGGACGGATCTCGCAGTCGACTGGCACAGGCACATTGCCATCCCACCTGCACCCTGCGTTGTGACCGTGGCGTGCCAAAGATCTCACGATCTCGTCTGTGGTGGGCATCCGCCAGATATCCTGGACCGTGTCCTGGATTTCGGTCCCGTCCTCGCTCAAGTAACGACAGAGCTGGGTCGCTGTCATATCCGCGGCGGTCGCGAAGATTGTGCGGTCTGCCCGTCGGCCGTAACCCGGCTTGTCATCGAAACCGACGGGTTCCACGCCATACAGTGCTACGGCCTGCCAGGAGGGGTAGCCGCCCCACGGCTGCCTGTAGTTCCAGCCCGGACCCTCCGGCGCCCAAACCAGGGTCAGGCCGTTGCCCTTAATGAGCTGGGCGGAGCGGTCGCCGTTGTCGATGCGTGTGAGGACGATGGGCAAGTTGGCGGCGGAGACGCCCACTGTCGTGAGAAAGGGAAGACCCAGCGCCAGAACAAAACGGAGGTTTCGTCGCCACCAGGGGCTCGGACCGGGCGCAGACGCGGCTGGTTGCCGGCGGCGCGGCTGGTTGAGGGTGTCCACAGCTTCGGTGTCGGAATTCGTGGTCTCGGCCGTGCGGGTCGGGGAAGAGTCGGCGCCTCCATCAGGGTGAGCTGAACGGCGCAGGAGGATGCCGTGGACGATGAAGAGGGCGCCGATACCGACCATGGCTGCGAAGATGATGGCGATGTTGGCGAAGAACCAGCCGCCGAAGATGCCGAAGGCCACGATGACTGCTCCACCCACGATCGGCCACCGGAAGGCAGCCAGGGTGGGGACCAGGCAGACGGCGACGGGGGCCAGGTAGGGGAGCCGGTTGACCCAGGCGCCCCACCAGCCCTCGTGGTACATTTCGGCGATGCCCCAGTACGTCCAGAAGGTCGTCAGGGCGATCATCGTCAGAGAGGCGATCCAGCCGGGAATGGCCGACCAGCCCTTCAGGGACCGCCCAAGCATCGGCTCCGTCTCGGGGCCGCCGGCACCGTCAGTTGTACGCATCCCGTGTCGGTTCGTCGGCCATCGTCGGTGCGGTCAGTGCGTCCCACTTGGGCTCTTCCCAAGTACCGAGCTTGGTGTGCATCTCGAGGTACTTGGTGGGGATGGGGTGGGTGCCCACCACGACCTCAACGCCATACCGTGTCTCAAGATAGGTCCTGAAGTCCTCGATGTATGGGCATGGCGGGTAGCCGACCACCAGGCCGGTGGCCAGGTGGATGACGTCCGCGCCGTTCTTGACCATTTCGTCTCCGGCGTACTCGACGTTGCCTCCGGGGCAACCGTCGCAGGATGTGTAGCCGACGAGCTCCACGTCCTCGTCGGCTGGATAGATGCTGAAGGCGCCCTCCCGGTTCCTGAGTGAGCGCAGGCACTTGCCCCCGGCGCAGCGGCGGTAGCGGTCACAGATGATGATGCCGATCTTCTTGGTCACGGTGACTCCTTGGCTTGCGAATGGGCGCGACCGACGCTGGCGGCGGACGGCCGGCAGGCGGCCCACCGGGCCGCCCCTACGAAGGGTTGTGTGCTAGGTCAATAGAGCCGCGACTGACTTCAGTTCTCCCAGCGCGTACTGCTTGTCGCCGTCGTCCTCTATACGCTCGGCGGCAGCGTTGCCCAGGTCCAGGTACTTGCGGCTCTTGCCGGCATCGCCGGCCACGGCGTAGCCTCGGGCCATCGCCTCGTAGGCGAAGGCGATGTCGAAGTCGGCGATGCCGTTGTCCTGGCAGATCTGGAGACATCGCTGGGCGTGGTAGAGCGCCGGCTCCGCACGTCCTAGCGTCGCGTAGACGCGGGAGATCTGCCACTCGCCGCGCTCGAACTCCAGCGGCGTACCGATCTGTCCCCAGTGGTAGCGCGACGCGTGGGCAGCGTGGATCATTTCGTCGGCCTCCTCCTGGGTTCGATCGGCCTTGTCTAGTAGATCCCAGGCGCGGTTGAACAGCTCTACTGCGAGCTTGCGGTGGAGCTTGGCTTCGTCGGAACTCTGGTCGGTCATCGTGGTCCTCTTCTTGTTGTGGGCCGGGGTAGTCGGCATTCCACAAACCGCGATACGGGCACGGCCCCTAGGGCCTAGGGTCTTGAGTCAGGTGCCCGCAGCAGCGATTCTGCCCATCCGCAGGCACTGCGCTTCCGCTCGCACCCAGACACAAGACCCTAGAGCTGGACGCAGCCCTGCATCGTGAATGGTGAATCGTAGTGAGTGGCGTTCACTCAGCCAGCGCTCCCAACGGCAGTGGGTCGAAGGTCGTGCGCAGGTCCTGCGCGACGCCAGTCTCCGCCGCGCGGTAGCCGGATTCTATGATGTCGATGACGTGGCGAGCTTGGTTCGAGGAGACCAGGCTCGGCGTGCCGTCCCGAATCCAGTCAACGAGCTGCATAACGTCCTCGAAGACGTGGTTCTCACGCAGCGAGGGGTGGACGCCGGTGACGTGTGGCTCGTGATCGCCAGGTTGCTTGAGGTCGGTATCCCCCATCTTGGTGCCCACGATGCTGCCCTCTGTGCCGAAGAAGCTGGGGAAGAAGCCCTGCGTGACGCTGCCGGCGATGGTGGCGGCGATGATGGCGTAGACGGTGTCGCCGAAGTCGATCGAAAGGATGGTCTGATCGTCCATCTCGGTGACTATGGTCTTATCGTGGTGGGTGCGCGCTGGGATGGCGATGCCGGAGAGCGCGGTGACGCGCTGGGCCGGCCCGAGGATGCCGGTGAGGTTGTGGAGAACGTAGACGGTGACGTCGTACTGCGGCCCACCACCGGGGCGCTTGAAGTACCATGTGGGGTCGACGCTGGTGAGGATATCGGCGCCCGTACGGAACTCCTCGTTGAGGTGGTAGGTGCCGCTCCCGGCTGAGGTGCCGCCCATGGCCCACGCGAGGCGGCCCAGCTTGCCCTCCAGGATGGCCCGGCGGATGCGCTGGTTGTGAGGGTGGAGCATCATCCCAGGCGAGGCCACGACCTTGATGCCGGCTTCTTCTGCAGCCGTGAGGAGGGTGTTTGCCTCGTCAACCGTGGTGGTCATAGTTTTGTTGAAGTGGATATGCTTGCCCGCGGCGATGGCCTGCATGCCCTGCTCGAAGTGCAGGCCGATGGGCGAGCACAGGGTGATCGCGTCGACGCCGCGGTCGGTGAGGAGCTCCTCGTAGGTCAGGTAAGCGTTGGCGACGCCGTACTTGGCAGCCGCAGCGTCAGCGCGGCCCGGCACCGGGTCGCAGACTGCGGCGAGTTGCACGGTCTTCTTTGCGTCGTCCTGGCTGAGATGCATCAGGGCGCCGCGAATGCCGATGGCGCCGGCGCCGACGACGCCGATGCCGACTGTGGATCTAGTCATGTTGTGTTCCTTTCGCTGGGTGACGAGTCACGAGTGATGAGTCACGATTCACCATTCACGATTCAAGGTACAGCCCAGGGCGCTCGGGTCAGTCGAGATACATACGCCAGGAGGTCTTGGGCTCCCAGCCGACGGCGTCGCGGAGGCGTTGGTTCGAGAGGAGCGACGCGTTGCCAGGTAGGTCTCGGACGAGGGGGAGGAGGTCGGGACGGAAGCGCTCGATCAGCTCAATGGAGGGTTCGAGAGCCGTGGTGTCGTCGCCGTTGCAGAAGTAGACGCCGTGCGCTTCGATGTCGGTGGCCTTCTCCATCAATAGCCGGTGGGCCGAGGCGGTGTCCTCACTGCCGATCCAGCACCAGAGCCAGGGATTCCAAGCTGTGGCCGGCTTGGCGTTTGAAGCCATGGCTCGGCGCCGTTCGTCGTTGGTGATGCCGGCGGCACGGACCATATAGGTGCGGATGCCGTAGGCTCGGGTGTAGCTGGCGAGGAGCTCCTCGCCGACGAGCTTAGTGTAGGAGTAGGCGTCCTCCACGTCGGAGGGATGGGCCTCGTCGATGGGCAGGTACTGGTAGGGGAAGGGGCGGTCGCTGATACGGAAGCCGTGCCCGAGGGCGCAGTTGCTGCCGGTCATCACGAAGATGCCGATCTCCTGGGCCAGCGCGGCTTGGAGCAGGTAGTACGTGCCCATTATGTTCGACTTCATCGTGGCATCGAAGGGAATGCCCTGCTCAGCGGCGCGCTCCCGCATCGTCGGATGGTCGACGGGCCACGGTTGCGCGGCGAGGTGCTGGATGGCATCGAAGCCGCCTCCAGCCAGCATCTGCTGGCAATCCTCGAATTTGTTGATGTCGCCCTGGATCCAGGGCCACTTGCGGATCTCCGCTGCCGGTTCGCGGCGGGACGTCATCACGATCTCATGACCGGCCTCCGCGAGGTCATTGACTACGAACGGTCCCAGTCTACCGCTTGCTCCTGTGACGAGAACTTTCATCGACTTCCTCCCTATGGATAGTTATTGCCCTAGGTCAGTGACGGCATATCGACAGCGTTGACACGCTTCAGCCCGGATGTGCTCTCAAAGGAATCCGGGTAGCGAGGAGGGAGATACGACACCTCGTTGAGGCGCTGCAGCGGCTCCCCTTCAAGGCGCCAGCCAGTGGCGCCGATGTTGTCCCGCAGGTGATCAACGGTGCGGACGCCGGCGATCACCGACGAGAGCCCCGGCTGCTCGAGGGCCCACCTCAGGGCAACCTGTGCCGGTGTCTTCCCCAGCTCCCTGGACACGTCCAGGAGGGTTTCCAGGATCAGGTCGGCCCGCTCGTTGAAAAAGCGCCCGTGCCACGCCCACTGGTCCGCGGCGCGGCTACCAGGGATCTTGCGCTCCCCAGGTTTGAATTTGCCGGTGAGGAAGCCGCTGCCGAGGGGTGCCCAAGGAACAATGCCCATCCCCTTGCTGAGGCAGAGCGGGACCAGCTCCTGCTCAATGTCCCTTACAAGGAGGCTGTACTGGGGCTGGTAGCAGACGAAGTTGGATAGGCCGTGCGTCTTGGCGGTCCACCAGGCGTCGCCAAGGCGCCAGGCCTCGTAGTTGGAGCAGGCGATGTAGCGCACTTTGCCCTGGCGCACAAGGTCGTCCACGGCGCGCAGCATCTCCTCAAGGGGCGTGAATGGGTCGACGTGGTGGATGTAGTAGATGTCGACATAGTCCATCTGCAGGCGGCGGAGACTGTCCTCGATGGCCTGCATGACGTGGATGCGCGACATCCCCGAGTCGTTGGGCCCAGGGCCCATCGGGTTGAAGAACTTGGTGGCGACGATCGCGCCGCGCCGCCGCCCCTTGAGCGCCCTGCCGAGGATCTCCTCGGAGCGTCCGCCGCCATAGGCGTCGGCGCAGTCGAAGAAGTTGATCCCGGCGTCGAAGGCGAGGTCGACGCTGCGCTGCGCTTCGGCCTCGTCGGTGCGTCTGCCAAAGGTCATGGTGCCGAGGCAGAGCTCGGAGACCTTGAGTCCACAGGTCCCTAGGTTGCGGTATTCCATTCTGATTGCTCCTCTGTGACGGAATGCGAACCGCCAAGGGGCTAGGAGAGCCAAGAAGGAGGAACCGGCCGGCCTGCTTGCCCCTGGCGGTGCGTCTGTGGTCTAGTCCGGTAGGTATTCCTCGCGCGCTGGGGCGAAAACCTCGATGATGATCGCGTCCTCAAGGACCTTGACGCCGTGCGGCTCGCCGCCGGCGAAGGCCCAGCTGTCGCCCGGAACGGTGTCGATCTCGTCGTCACCGACAAGGAAGGTGACGTGGCCGCTGACGAGGCAGCCGATCTGTTCGTGGGGGTGGCTGTGGAGGGGAATGGAGGATCCCTGGGCGAGATGGAACTTGGTCATCGATGCTCGTTCGCCCCACGCCAGGGGTTCCAAGATGATGCCAGGTAGCGTCTCGCGCGACGCTGAGGTGTCCTGCTTTCGGAACATGCGCCCCTCCTTGGGCTCAGTGGCTGCATCGTTTAGCATAGTGGCGGTCGCTGCAAAGCGCAAGCTGCGGCGGGTCCGGCGGATCAGGGCGGTGCTGCCTGTCCCAAGTTAGGATCGACCATCAACCCCGACACGTCGACGACCTCGAAGTCGCTTCCCTCAAGTTGGTGCAGGCCGTGGAGATCATCGTTGTCCCAGCGCTCATCGGGCACGCCAGAGAGGTACCAGGCCGAGCCGTTGTCCGCCAGCATCATGCCGTAGGTCTTCAGCGCGGTGAGGACGACCTGGACCTCGGGCGAGAAGCCACTGGTGTCGGCGCTTGCCTTCAGGCGCACTCGAAGTCCCATAGGCGGGTACGTGGGATTGCTGCTTCCTGCCTGGTGACGCGCTGGCCACAGGAACGTGTCCTGGGTGCGCGGCGCCGTGAATCGAAGCGCGTGGCGGATCTCGCCGTCCGCCACTTCGTCATATCGGACCAGGCCCGCGAGGATGGGCAGGCCAGCTGCGTCGGCGGACGTCCACCCCAATGTGCGAAGCGCGTGCGAGGCAAGGTCGAAGATTGCTCCGGAGCCGGCATGCCAGGTGCCGTTCTGTTGCGGATAGGCGGCAAAGAGCTCATGGAGCACACAGGCGTCGCGGTCGATCACCAGGACGTGGCGGTCTCCGGTACCCGCCGGGCCGCTCTCGATCGGAGCGTCGGCAGGGATGGGGTAGGGGCCCGGGTCCGACTCGCCGACGTAGTCGAAGGTCACCTGTACGCGCTGCTGTGTTTCGGGTACGTCAACGTAGGGAATGCCGATCGGGCTTCCCGAGCCGGGCGGCCACTCTCCGGCTCCGAAGTCCGCGTGGACGTGGGCGTCCAGGCCAATCGCGGCTAGGTAAGTGCCTGAGTTGGGATGCACCGGCAGGCCATCGACGCGGGTGTTCCAGATGCTGTCGTGTGGAAATACGGCACACTCCGCGATGCGTGGCGGCGCGGCGACCTCGGACCACCGATGTAGAACCACTGGCAGGAACAGCCGCGCGACAGGTTGCCAGGCGCGCACAGCTGCGGGGGACACAAGGCTGTCGCTGCCTCCGGTGCCTGCGACCGTCAGCGTCACCGTATACTCGCCGGCCTCTGTGTAGGTGTGGCTTGGATGTGTCAGCGTGCTTGTGATGCCATCCCCGAAGACCCACAGGCCGCTCTCGTAGCCGCCGGTGGTCTCGTTCGTGAGGGCGACCGCAAGCGGCACCGGGCCCCATGTGGGAGACACGCTGAGCGCTGCAACAGGCGGCGGTTGCGCGCTGGGCTGGGCCAGCGCACTGGTTGGCAGGCCCGACTGTGGCCCTGCTGCCAAGCTCACGACTGCCACTGCAGCCGACAACAGCACCAGCAGTGGGCCACGCCGCCTGTGTGTGGTTCCGGTTCTGGGCAAGGCGTTCATCGCCTCGTGGACCGCTCGGCGACGAGCTCGTCGAGCTGACGGAGCTCGCGGCGACCGAGATAGTGATAGCAGAACAGCTTGCCATCCAGGACGATGCTGAAGACGCCGTAGGGAGAGGGGGCTGTGGCCCGGACTCGTG
>Ga0180435_10000808_pt1 | contig 32922 bp, 28 predicted proteins | sample SS_ome_3_FD_132467 | JGI IMG/M metagenome (GOLD analysis project Ga0180435, IMG submission 132467) | Hypersaline lake sediment archaeal communities from the Salton Sea, California, USA - SS_3_S_1 metaG | ecosystem: Environmental > Aquatic > Non-marine Saline and Alkaline > Hypersaline >... | reverse complement strand
CGTTTGCAACCGGAAAATAATTTCCCTTGTAACCCAGCGGGGCATCAAAATCGCTGTATTCCAGATCGGTTTCATGGATATTCGATTCCTCAAATAGCTCACGTAGTTCCACAAAAGTGATGGCCAGGTCCACGCGGCTGTCACCCTCGAAACGAAGGATTTCGTCTTTGCTTGCTATGAGGGGACTGATATGGACCAGTTTTACGTCCTCGCCGGCTATTTGTCGAACCACCTTGGCACTTGCGGCCACCGGGGGAACAATGGGAGCAAGGTTCGGAACCAGAGCAGGCTTGTATTTTTCTACAAAGGAGACGGTCACCGGATCGTTGGACATGATGTAGTATTTCCCCTTGCTTGCCTTAAATAGCTCCTTGTAGGCACGGGCCACCAGATCGACCCCGAAGGCCACTTCATGTACCCTGCTGAATCCCAGGGTCCGGAGCATCTGCACAAACTTTCTGTAATCGGTTATGTCAGGGAACTCCCCCGCAATGGATGGATCGACCAGGGCTGCCACATTTTTATGTTCAGCCAGCATTTGCTTGAGATTGTTTTTCGCATCCCGTACCTCAATGGCTCCCGGTCCGCATACTGCCAGGCAGGATCCGCAGCCAATGCATCTCTGTGGAATGATCTCCGGCTTAATGCTAGCCGACTGTACCCTGATGGCTTTCACCGGACATGCCCTTACGCAGGCATAACAGGCAATGCACGTTTCCGGATTTATTTTCAGAAGAGCTTCCATAATGTTCTTTTTTACAGGTCTCTGAATTCCTGGTCCAGTATCTCCAGGACATTCTCGCTGCTAACCTGCTCGTAAACCTTGTTACCGATCTTAAGCACGGGTCCGGAACTGCAATCACTGAAGCAATGATTGCCTTTCAGGACGATCTCTCTTTCCAGTTGATGGTCCTTCAGATACTTTTGTATAATCTGGAGGGTTTGTTTGTTTCCCCGACTGAAACAGGAGCTCCCCATGCAAATCTTAATCTCTTTTCTAATCAGCACCATTGGGATATGACTTCAAAGTTAAGAAAAACGGCCCAAGCCGTCTGTAATTTATAATCGTTTAAAACTGGTTACTGTTTTTCAAATAACAAACATAATCAATATCTTTGAGCGTTCTGTGAAATAAGTCAAAATTCATAGATTATTTAGTTGATTTTACTCCATTTATGGAAAGTCATAGCGCACGCATGGAAGAGATTCTTCATCGCTTCCCCCAGATCAAACGGAATGCCCTGATTCCTCTTTTGCAGGCTGTACAGGATGAATTCGGATATATTTCCGAGGAGGCTGTGGCAAGCATTGGCTCCCATTTATCCCTGCCAACCAGTAAAGTTTACGGATTGGCCACTTTCTACAACCAGTTTACATTTTCTCCGCGGGGTTTGTATCATGTGATTCTGTGCAACGGAAGCTCTTGTCACATGGGAGGTGCGGGTGAATTACTGAACGAGGTCTGCAAATTGCTGGAGATAAGCGATGGTGAAACAACCCGCGACGGCAGGTTCAGCCTGGAGGTGCAATCCTGCATCGGAGCCTGTGGTCAGTCGCCCGTCATGTCTGTTAACGGCAATTATTACTCGGGAATTGGGGTGAAAGAGGTCAGGGAGATCATTAAACGCTACCAGGAAGATGCAGAATGATAAAGAGTTCCTGTTGAGACTGGCGCAGCTTGAGCCTTCAGAGTTGAATGCGGAGGAGGAGCAGAGCATGAAGCTCTTAAATCGATCCCAAGTCAGCCGGCCCATGGTAATGGTAAACTCTTCCACATCGGGTATGGTGGCGGGAGCAGGTCAAACCATGGAAGCCATCAGGAAATACGCCAGTGAACGCTCCATAGATATTGACCTGGTTGAAACCGGAAGCATTGGCCTGAGTTCGGAAGAACCTGTGGTATCTGTGCAGTTACCGGGGCGGACCCGGGTTTTCTTTCGCAGGATCACAGAAGATAAGGTGCACAGTATACTGGATGATTTGTTTCACCAGGTCGTTCCGGGCCAGATGCTGATTGGTCAGGTTCGCAGGGAGGAGCAGGAGCCATGGGCCGATGTGCCCTTCCTGGACGAGATACCCTATTTTGCTCTGCAGAACCGCATTGTGATGGGAAAGTGCGGTATTATTGATCCCTTTTCTTTCGGAGAATATGTGGCCAATGGAGGATACAGGGCATTCTTAAAAACCATCCGTAGCTATACCTTCAGCGAAGTTTGTGAACTGGTAAGAGAAAGTGGTTTAAGAGGTCGCTCAGGGAGTGGTTATCCCACGGGTGAAAAATGGAAAATGGCTTTTCAGACCCCTTCAGATCAAAAATACCTGGTATGCAATGCTGAGGAAAGCGATCCGGGTGCCTTTATGGACCGTAACCTGATGGAGGGTAATCCATTTCAGTTGCTGGAAGGAATAGCCATTGCATCCTACGCCATTGGATCCAACCGGGCTTACATCTATATAAGAAGTGAATACAGGGATGCCATAAGGCGAATAGACCATGCCATCAAGGAGCTAAGAGCTTTAGGTCTTCTGGGCGATAACATATTGGACAGTGGTTATAACCTGCAGATCTCGCTTCGAAAAGGACCGGGTGCTTTTGTCTGTGGAGAGGAAACAGCCCTGATTGCCAGTCTGGAAGGGAGAAGAGGAATGCCATCTTCAAAACCTCCCTACCCCTCAAGTTCAGGCTACCTGGGAAGACCGACCGTGGTAAATAATGTGGAAACCCTTTCCAACCTGCCGGCTATTATACGTGAAGGGCCGGAGTGGTTCAAGGCCATCGGAAGCCCTGATTGTCCGGGTACAAAAATCTTTAGTGTTTCAGGACGTGTGTCCACGGCCGGACTGGTTGAGGTGCCCATGGGAACCTCCTTTGATGTGATTGTTAACGAAATCCTGGGAGGGGTTGGGAAACAGCGGGAATTAAAGGCGCTCCATGTGGGAGGTCCTTCGGGGTGCATGGTCCCTGTGGACCTGATGGATATTCCGGTGACCTTTGAAAGCCTCAAGGCTAAAGGACTGGTCATGGGCTCGGGTGGAGTTCTGGTCATGGACGACAAGACCTGTGTGGTGAATACGGTCAGGTATTTTATGGAATACGTGGATAAGCAGAGCTGCGGAAAATGCATTCCCTGCCGTGAAGGCACCCGGAGAATGGCTGAGATCCTGGGAAGTATTACCCGAAAGCCCGAGGATGAAGAGGGCCGCACCACCCTGGAAAGATTTAAGGGAGTTATGCAGCTGGAAAGCCTGGCCGAAGTCATGAAGGATACTTCCTTATGCGGCCTGGGTCAGAATGCTCCTAATCCGGTTATGAGCACCCTGAAGTATTTCCGGAATGAGTATGAAGAACATATTTTCGACCGGAAGTGTCCCTCCAATTCATGCACCGAACTGAGAAGCTGGTTCATTGATGTGGATATGTGCACCGGTTGTTCTATTTGTGCCAAAAGATGTCCGTCGGAAGCCATCATAGGTACTACCAGGCATCCCTATTTCATTGTGCAGGAGAAGTGCATTGGATGCGGGATCTGTTACGAGGTCTGTAAATTCTCGGCAGTTTATTATAAATAGAGGCGATATGGGTATTAAGCTAGAGGTGAACGGTAGGACCATTGAAGCTGAAAAAGGAGAAACCATTCTCTCAGCCCTTAACAAAAGCGGGATGCATGTTCCAACCATTTGCAGCATGAAGGATCTTTCTCCTTCGGGAGCCTGCCGGATGTGTGTGGTGGAAGTGGAGGGCCGCGACAACCTGGTACCAGCATGTTCCTTTCCCATCGAAGGCGACATGAAGATAAGGACCCACTCTCCCAGGGTACTCAGAGCCAGGAAGACCAATGTGGAATTACTACTGTCCAACCATCCCGACGACTGCCTGTATTGTGAACGTAATGGTTCCTGCGAATTGCAGACACTTTCGGAAGACCTGAACATCAGGGAGCGCAGGATCCCCGGGAAACGGAGTCCGCATAAAATTGATAAATCGAGTCCGGCTGTTATCCGCGATCCCGCCAAATGCATATTGTGTGGCAGGTGTGTAAGGATCTGTGAGGAGATCATGTGTACTTCCTCCTTTGATTTTGCTCACCGGGGAAACGAACTGAAGATCTCTACCACCCTGGCCAAACCCTTGAATTATTCCAATTGTACTTCCTGTGGACAGTGCCTGATAGCCTGTCCCACCGGTGCATTGATAGAGCATGTGCAGTTTCCCGAAGTGGAGGCAAGCATCCATGACCCTGAAAAGCTGGTGGTGGTTCAGTACGATCCGGCTGTGACCATTTCAGTGGCCGAATTACTGGGGAAAAAGCCGGGTACCGACCTGAGTGGTATCATTAATGCGGTGCTGCGCCGTTATGGCTTTGACAAGGTTTTTGAAAGCTCCTTTGGAGGCGATTTGCTCATCCGTGAGCAGGCAGAAGTATTCCGTGAAAGACAAAAGGAAGGAAGGAGCTTTCCTTTAATCACCAGTTCCTGTCCCGCATGGGTCCATTATATGGAACAGTATTATCCCGATCTCCTTCCGGAATTATCTCCGCTGAAATCGCCTCAGCAGATCCTGGGAGCTTCCATCAGAGAATGGCTCCAGACCGGGAATGAGGAAAAGAAAGAAATTGTTTCGGTGGTCATATCATCCTGTACAGCAGCCAAAACCGAAGCCAGAAGAGTGGAGATGACCAGCAAGGGTGTGCCAATCGTTGACCTGGTGCTGACCACACGGGAACTGGCACGAATGATCAAACTGAGCGGACTGGACCTGGAGCAGCTTGAGCCGGAAGAGCCTGATTCACCTTTCTTTTCATCCTGTTCAGCCGGAAAACTTACCGGCGTGGCGGGAGGTGAAGCCGAAGCTACCATCCGGACTCTCTACCACCAGGCTACCGGGAAAGAAATACTTCCCTCTAAATTACATCGTTTCAGGGTCCATAAACCCTATCGGGAAATGACCGTAAAAGCCGGCAACAAGGAGATCAGGATGGCAACAGTAAGTGGCCTGTCCCACGCCGTGGCCTTGATGGAAGAGCTTAAGTCCGGAAAACGAAAACTGGATTTTCTGGAGGTGATGGCCTGCCCCGACGGATGTGTTAATGGCGGCGGACAACCCATACCGGCAGATGAAGGAATCATTCGTGCAAGATCCAAGGCTATCTATGACCTGGATAACGGCAGTACGATCCATGCAGCCCATCAGAGTCCTGCGTTGAAAGAATTTTATGAGGATTGTCTGGGAGAACCCGGCGGGAAAAAAAGCAAGGATTTACTACATACCACTTATACCTTAAGGGAGGTGCTATTATAAATGAAAGAGGCATTGGATAAGCGGGCTTTGGTATATACCGTAAAGGATCTTTGCAGAGTATGTTATACCTGTGTTAGAGAGTGCCCGGTGAAGGCTATCAGGATCATAGACGGACAGGCCGAAGTGGTTCCTGAGCGCTGCATAGCCTGCGGCAACTGCACCATAGTCTGTTCTCAGGGTGCCAAAGTATATGAACACTCCATCGATCGTGTGGCCAGATTGCTGGGCAGTAAAGAAGAAACCATTGCCATGGTGGCACCCAGTTTTGTGGCAGAGTTCGAAGAGCTAGGAGACATGAGCCTCTTTGTGGGCATGTTAAAAAAACTGGGTTTTGAAAAGGTCTATGAAGTGGGGATGGGGGCCGACCTGGTTGCGGGTGCTTATGAGGATCTGATAAACCAGCAACCCGATAAGGGCTATATCAATTCGGATTGTCCGGCCATCGTTTCTTATGTGGAGAAGTATCATCCAGACCTGATAAACTCACTGACACCAGTGGTTTCGCCCATGGTGGCTACAGCCAGGTACATCAGGGAGCACGGAGGCAGAGAAGCAAAACTGGTGTTTATAGGGCCTTGTATTGCCAAAAAGGAGGAATCTCAGGAGGTGGATGAGGTGCTCACCTTTTCTGAATTACGTTCTTTGTTTACCTCAAAGAGGGTCAGGCCTTCCAACGTGGAAAATGCAGAATTTACACCTCCCCTCGCCAGGAAGGGAGCAGGATTTCCAGTCAGTCGCGGGATGCTTCAATCCATGGATTTAAAGGGGAACCATGTGGATCAGCGGGTGCTTGTGGCAGAAGGCAGGGTGAATTTCCAGGAGGCTATCCGTGAATATGCCTCTGGGGAGCTGGGTTCGATGCAGCTGGAACTGCTCTGCTGCGAGGGTTGTATTATGGGTCCGGGTACCAGTCCCGATGGAAAGAAATTCATACGACGAAGCCATGTGCTTCGTCACCTTCATCATAGACTTGAACGGGCAGAACCCCAAGAAGAGGAATACGGGGAAGAACGCCCCGGATTGGATCTGACCAGGCATTTTGAGCGCGACGATCAACGTATGAGCGATCCACTTAACCACGATATAGAGAAGGTGCTGCATGGCATGGGTAAGTTTTCCCAGCAGGACCACCTGGATTGTGGCGCCTGTGGATACGATACCTGTCTGAGTCATGCCAGGGCCATTGCTCAGGGCCTGGCAGAGGTTGAGATGTGCCTGCCTTATTCCATTGATACCCTCCATCAGACCATCCACAAACTGGCAGATTCGAAACACAAACTCAGTTCTGTGGAGCAGGCTCTGAAACAGAGCGAAAAACTGGCAAATATGGGCCAGCTTTCAGCGGGAATTGCACATGAATTAAATAATCCCCTGGGAGTAGTCATCATGTACAGCAACCTGTTACTGGAGGAGGTTAAGGAGGATCAACAATTAAAGGAGGATCTGGAACTTATTGTAGAACAGGCGGGCAGGTGTAAGAGCATTGTGGGCGGACTCCTTAATTTTGCACGAAAGAACCAGGTAAAATACGAACGTACCCATGTGGAGGACCTCATGCGGATCAGCACCAGTTCGATGATTTTTCCCGCTTCAGTCGAGTACCGGCTGGAGAACCATCTCAGCAATCCCTATGCAGAGATGGACCAGGAACAAATGGTACAGGTCATAAGCAACCTCCTGAAAAACGGGATAGAAGCCATGCCCGAAGGAGGAGTCCTGAGTGTGTCTCTTTCAGACAATCACGATTGGGTGATTATTCGCGTAAGGGATGAGGGGACAGGTATTGATCCTGGTGACCTGGAGAAGATATTTGAACCCTTTTATACCACTAAGGGAATCGGAAAGGGGACAGGCCTGGGACTGGCCACTACCTATGGCATTGTGAAGATGCATAGGGGACAGATAGATGTGCAGTCGAATAAGGATGCTGAGAAAGGTCAGTGCGGAACAGAATTTATCATACGAATTCCCAGGAAATCATAAAATATATGGCAATGAGAGAAAACAGGAAGAAAACCATTTTGCTGGCAGATGATGATCCCGACCAGATATTTCTGCTGGAACATCACCTGAAACAATGGGGATACGAGGTAGTAAGCGTGGAATCCAGGGAGGAAGCTGAACGATACCTGGAAAGCGCATGCCCCGACCTGGCCATCCTTGACCTGATGATGGAAGAGGAGGACAGTGGATTTATACTCTCATACAGGATCAAAAAGTGTAAGCCAGAAGTGCCGGTGATCATATCTACGGCCGTGGCAGCGGAACGTGGTATCAGCTTTGATATTAATGCTCCCGGCAGCAAGACCTGGATCAGGGCAGATCATTATCTGGAGAAAGGATTTAGAATGGAGCAACTAAAAATGCTCGTTGAAAAATACCTGAATTAAGTTATGGAGAAGTTGAGTCTATTGGTGGTGGACGATGAGCCGGGTATCCGATCCGGAGTAAAAAGAATCCTCTCGGGTCATACAGTCAGTTTTCCTTTCATGGACGATGATTATTCCTTTGAGGTCAGTGAGGCTTGCACGGGCGAAGAAGCTCTTGAAATTCTGGAGCAAAATACGGCAGACATTCTATTGCTGGATAATAAGCTTCCTGGTATCAATGGCATGGAGGTCCTGGAGATTATCAGGCAGCGTAAACTGGATATCATGGTTGCCATGATCACGTCTTACGCATCCCTGGAGGTGGCTGCTAAAGCTACGGACGACGGAGCCTGGGATTTTATACCCAAACCTTTTACGCCTGCTGAGTTAAAGGCAAGTATTGACCTGATCACCAAGCAATTATTCCTGAAAAGGATTACCACCGGGATGAAGGAAGAAGGAAAAAAGATCAGGTACCAGTTCCTTTCTGTCCTGAGCCACGAGCTCAAATCGCCCCTGAATGCTTTGGAAGGTTACCTGGAGTTGATTAGAAAAAGAGAGTTGGGAGAACATGTTTCAGACTATGACCAGGTCCTGGACCGCAGCCTGCAAAGGGTGGAAGGCATGCGAAACCTGATCCTGGATTTATTGGACTTCACCAAAATCAGGCTGGAGCGGAAGGAAGAAAAGATGGAAAGCATCGATCTGAGTGAACGTGCGAAGATGGCCCTGTCAACCATCAATCTCCTGGCTATTCAGCGCAACATAAGCATCAATTTTACAGGGGATGAGGTTTTTTATAAGGCCGATCCCTCCGATCTGGACATTCTGTTTAACAACCTGCTGTCCAATGCGGTAAAATACAATCGTGAAGGTGGAAATGTAACTCTAAGCGTGCACGGTACTTCAGAGGGGGTGGAAATCCTGGTGAAGGACACAGGGATTGGTATGAGCGAAGAAGAAGTCTCACAGCTTTTTAAGGAATTTGTTCGAATAAAGAACAACCGGACCCGGGGTATTTCCGGCTCCGGACTGGGCCTTTCTATCGTCGCTAAGATTGCCAGCTTGTACGGAGGCCGTGTTCATGTGGAAAGTATCCCTGATCAGGGGAGCATTTTCACGGTGACATTACCCGAAAGTGATAGTTGATTTGGATCATCAGATTTGTTGATCCGAAGCTGTGATTTAATTAACAATATTTTGTAGTATTGTAAGCAAAGATTTCGAGCCCCATGACTCTACCAGAACGCACTGTTGAACGATTGAGTGAATACCGTCGGTCCCTGCTCCAATGTCTGGAGGAGGGAAAAACCCATATTTTTTCACATGAGCTTGCAGAACTTCATCACAATACAGCAGTTCAGGTTCGCAGGGATATCATGTTCATTGGTTATACCAGCATGCAGAGGAAAGGCTATGACGTGAGGGAGCTGATCGATGTCATAGGCGATATTCTGGATTCGGAAAAGGGTCTGAATGTTGCCGTAATTGGTATTGGTAACCTGGGACGTGCCGTCACTACTTATTTTGTAGGAAAGAGGTCGAAATTAAACATCATTGCCACCTTTGATGTGGATACCACGAAGATTGATCGTGTCATTTCCGGGGTTAAGTGTTATCCCCTGTCCAGGCTTAGGGAGGTGGTGGCTTCCCACAATATTACAGTGGCCATTATGACTGTGCCGGCAGATTCAGCCGCAGAAGTATCAGCCCAGCTGGTGGAAGCAGGAATCAAAGGGGTATTAAACTTCACCACTGTGCCTCTGGATGTAACCGAGAATGTATATCTGGACGAATACGATATGATTACCTCTTTGGAAAAGGTAGCCTATTTTGTGAAGACTTCCCAAAACTAAGATGCAGGTTCATTATTCTCTGGATCATTTGCCGGTGATCCCCAGGCCGGTAGTTACCGTGGGTTCCTTTGATGGGGTCCATGTGGGGCACCGGGTCATCATTGACCGTCTGAATGTCCTGGCCAGCGAGGTTGCCGGTTCTTCCGTACTAATAAGTTTTCATCCCCATCCCCGCAAAGTTCTTTATCCCGATACTGCCGGGAAGGATCTGAACATGATTAATTCTCAGGCCGAAAAAATCCGGCTTATGGAAGATACCGGTCTGGATCACCTGATCATCATAAAATTTACCCTGGACTTTGCCAGAATTAGTTCGGAGTCCTTCGTCAGGGATCAATTGGTTAACAGGCTCCATGCCCATACCATTGTGGTGGGTTTTAATCATTATTTTGGATACAATCGGGAAGGAAATTTTGATTCCCTTTACCAGCTCAGGCAGGCCTTTGGTTTCGAAGTGGAGGAAATCCCTGAACAGGAGATCCAACATGAGACTGTGAGCAGTACCAAGATCCGGAAGGCGCTGGCCGAGGGAAACATTCAACGGGCCAATGCCTACCTGGAACATCACTTTCTGATCCTCACAGAAATGCAGCAGGACCATACGAAAACTAAAGACCTGGGTCATCCCTGCTATGTAATCGGCAAACAGGATCCGGAGAAATTGGTACCGCCCCGGGGTAGTTATGCTGTTTCCCTGAGCACAGTCCAGGTAAACAGGAAAGGTTTCGTCCGCATCGGCGAAGAAGGGATGCTATTCTTCCCTTTGGAAAGCGATGGGGAAAAGGGGATATTTAAGGGTGAGATTCGCTTCCATAAGAGGATCGCACCAGACGGCGTCCTGAATCTTCAGACCATGCTCGACGAGGTTCGTGAACTCATTTATTAGTATATTTGATGCATGGAAACACGAATTGGAACGGTCCTGGTACTGGTCTCCGAAGAAGGTGATATTCACCGAATCAACTCCATCATTTCGGAACACTCAGATTTAATCCTGGGCAGACAGGGCATACCTCTCAGAGACCGTTCAGCCAGTGTGATTTCCCTTGTTATGGAAGGAGATACCGACAGGATCGGTTCGCTTGCAGGTAAACTGGGAAGGCTGGATGGAGTAAAAGTAAAATCGGTTCTGACCGGATAAATGTTAAAAAACCGAGGCCATTTGTTAAAACTCTTCCCCTGAGAAACCTTTTTGATTTTAATTGGTTAATATAGCTGGAAAGTAATTGTTGGGGTGCAAGGCAAGTTGCGTATCTTTTGAGGGTTTTAGGGAGAGAGCAACTTGCCTTCTTTTTTTTTATTTTCCTGTTATTGGGCAGTGTTCTAAGACAGTCCCATTCTCACCGAGACACCAAGCAGCTTTGTTATCTTTGGATCAGTTAAGCTGATACAAATGATCAATCGTCAACTCATTGAACCAGAGAGTATTGTAGTTGTCGGGGCTTCCAATAACAAAAGCAAGCCCGGTGGCAAATTACTCCATAACATCCGAACCGGAACCTTTCGCGGGAAGCTCTGTTCGGTCAATCCCAAAGAAGATGAAATTCAGGGACTTCCTTCCTTCAGGGAAATAAAAGATCTGGATCCCGTCGATCTGGCCTTTCTGGCCGTTCCCCCTCCTTTTTGTGCAGATATTGTTGAAGAACTTGCCAAGAGCAAAGGATGCAGGGCCTTTATTGTTGTTTCGGCTGGATTTGCAGAAGAAAATACTGAGGGTGAGGCCATTGAGAAAGAGCTAAAGGAGATATGTGATCGCTATGATGCCGCCCTGATTGGTCCCAATTGTATTGGAGTGATGACACCTGCTTACCAGGGGGTGTTTACTCTGCCCATTCCCAAACTGGATCCCAGGGGTTGCGATTTTATTTCGGGAAGTGGAGCCACTGCCGTATTTATAATGGAGTCCGGATTGCAAAAGGGACTCAAGTTCAATCACGTATTTTCGGTGGGAAATTCTGCACAACTCGGTGTAGAGGATGTATTGCAGTACCTGGATGAGACACATTCGGACGAACATTCCTCCCGTGTCAAGATCCTCTATTTTGAAACCATCAAAGATCCCGAACGGCTCCTCCTGCATGCTTCCTCTCTGATTGCGAAAGGATGCAGCATCGCAGCTATCAAGGCCGGGACCACGGATGCTGGAAGTCGGGCAGCTTCTTCACATACAGGAGCCATGGCCAACTCCGACATGGCAGTTGAGGCTCTTTTCAAAAAAGCCGGGATTGTGAGATGTTTTGGACGGGAGGAGCTAACCACAGTGGCATCGGTGATGCTCTATCCACCCCTTAAGGGACCAAATCTGGCCATTATCACGCATGCCGGAGGGCCCGCAGTTATGCTTACCGATATGATTGCCCAGGGGGGCATGGATGTTCCGCATCTGGAAGGACCCCAGGCGGAAGAACTTCTTAGTCATTTATTTCCCGGATCATCGGTAGCCAATCCCATCGATCTTCTGGCCACCGGAAATGCTGAACAGGTGGCGCTGAGTATAGACTATTGTGAAAGGCATTTTAAGCAGATAGATGGTATCGTGGTGATTTTCGGCACTCCGGGTCTGGCTCCTGTATATGACGTATATAATGTTTTATGGGAGAAAATGCAGAGCGGCCTTAAACCCATATACCCCGTGCTCCCTTCAGTTACTACTGCTGCCGATGAGGTAAAGGAGATTTTATCCAGGGGAGCTATTAATTTTCCCGACGAAGTTTTGCTGGGTGAGGCCTTAACGCGTATTTATGCCAGCGCTGCTCCGGCTAAAAAAGAAAGCATGCCCTCGGACATCGATCTGGAGCTCATTGCAGAGACCTTAAAGGCCTCCGGAGATGGATACCTGGATCCTGAAGCCATACAGATAATTCTGGATGCTGCCGGCATACCCAGGGTAAGCGAGGGAGTGGCGACCGATGATGCCTCCCTCTTTGCACTTGCACATTCCACGGGATTTCCACTGGCAATGAAGGTTGTGGGACCTATCCATAAATCGGATGTGGGAGGGGTAGCTCTGGGAGTTGACACGGATGTGGAACTGATGGAGCAGTTTGAGCGCATGTGTAAGATTGAGGGTTGCAGAGGAGTCCTGATTCAACCCATGTTTGAAGGAATGGAAATATTCGCCGGAGCCAAATACGAGCCCGGATTCGGACACCTGGTCTTATGCGGCATTGGGGGAATATATGTGGAAGTACTCCGAGATATGGCCAGCGGACTCGCGCCCTTATCCCATCCGGAAGCTCAAGATATGATAGGATCGCTCAGAGGGATAAAAATGCTTGAGGGGATGCGGGGACAGCAGGGAATCAATCTGGCTGCCTATGCCGATATCCTGGTTCGATTATCCTGGGTACTGAAGCATCATCCGGAAATCGCGGAGATGGACCTGAATCCCATTATGGGTAGGGAAAAGGAGCTGGCCGTAGTAGATGCCAGAGTCAGAATAAGTAAGTCATAAACTATTATAGTATGAAATCTACACCCATAGCTTCCGAAGTGGTCAATGAAGTGATTGATGCTTTTGGAATTCATCCAGCCGGGAAAGCCACCATCCGGGAACTGGTTAAGATTGTTAATGACATTGAAAACATTACCGGTGAGGAGTTTATTCGCATGGAAATGGGTGTGCCTGGCCTGGATCCCACCTTTGTGGGGACTGAAGCAGAAATGATCGCTCTTCGCAGAGGTGTGGCTTCCAAATATCCAAATATTGAAGGCATAGCTCCTCTGAAAGAAGAAGCCGCCAGGTTTGTGAAAATGTTTATGGACGTGGAAGTTCCTGCCAGTCACTGCATCCCCACGGTTGGCTCCATGATGGGAGGGATGGCTTCCTTTATGGTGGTAAACCGTTCGGATAAAAATCGCACGGGCACACTTTTCCTGGATCCGGGATTCCCGGTGCAGAAGCAGCAATGCCTGGTACTGGGCCATCAGTTCGGTTCCTTCGATCTCTATGATTACCGCGGTGAAAAGCTGGCCAGTAAAATGACCGAAGAGATCGAAAAAGGTCACTATTCCTCTATTCTTTACTCCAATCCCAACAATCCCTCGTGGATCTGTCTCAATGAAGAGGAGCTGAAAATTATAGGGGAAATATCCAGAAAATATGATATAACCGTGATCGAGGATCTGGCCTATTTTGGAATGGATTTCAGACAGGATCTGAGTCAGCCCGGCCTTCCTCCCTTTCAGCCCACAGTAGCCAAATACACAGATAATTACCTCCTTCTGATTTCCAGTTCCAAGGCTTTTTCCTATGCCGGACAGCGCATCGGGATGATGATCATCTCCCCGGGCCTCTACGAAAGAAAATATCCGGATCTGAGGCGTTATTATTCCTCGGATAAATTCGGACACGCAATGATCTATGGAGCACTTTATGCCTTATCGGCGGGTGCGTCACATACAGCCCAGTATGCCCTGGCTGCTATTTTTAAGGCTGTGAATGATGGCTCCTACAATTACATTCAGGAGGTGCGGGAATATGGAGAAAAGGCAGTTGTTATGAAGGCCCTTTTTCAGAAATACGGATTCCAGATTGTGTACGATAAGGACCTGGATCAACCCATAGCTGACGGATTTTATTTTACCCTGAAGTATCCTGGATTTGATGGCCCCCAACTGGTGGAGGAATTACTCTATTATGGGATCAGCGCTATCTCACTGGGAATTACAGGCAGCACCCGAACTGAGGGTTTAAGGGCTTGTGTATCACAGGTTAGAAGGGATCAGTTTGAGGATCTGGAATCACGTTTGAAGCAGTTTAACCAGAACCATCCCATCCCGAAATAATTATTTTCATCCCTAATATGGAGTGAAAAGCCAAACCTGTCCAATAACACTTAAGAAGGAAATTGAGAATTACTACATTTGAATTTGACTAATAAAACAGCTAGGTATGGCAAAAGCAAAAGGAGCCATTGTGGTAGATATTGAGAGATGCAAGGGTTGTCAGGTCTGTATGGTGAACTGTCCCACCGACACCATTGGAATGGCAGAAGAAGTAAATGGAAAGGGCTACCACTACGCTTACATGAAGAGCCCGGAGAGCTGTACTGGTTGTACCAACTGTGCTGTTGTCTGTCCTGATGGTGTGATTACTGTGTACCGGGTTAAACCAAATTAAAGAGAATCTGTATGAAGGAACTGGCACTTATGAAGGGTAACGAAGCCATTGCCGAAGCGGCCATCAGGGCCGGGGTGGATGGCTATTTCGGCTACCCCATTACGCCACAATCGGAGGTGATGGAATACCTGATGCTCCAGAAACCTGAAGAACGGACCGGAATGGTAGTTCTGCAGGCAGAGAGTGAGGTGGCTTCCATCAATATGATCTATGGTGCAGCAGGTACCGGTAAAAAAGTAATGACCTCCTCTTCCAGTCCTGGCATCAGCCTAATGCAGGAGGGCATCAGTTATATAGCCGGAGCAGAACTTCCCTGCCTGATAGTAAATGTGGTCAGGGGAGGGCCCGGACTTGGAACCATCCAGCCTTCGCAGGCCGATTATTTTCAATCTGTCAAAGGTGGGGGACATGGCGATTATCGACTGATTGTACTGGCTCCGGCCTCGGTCCAGGAAATGGCCGACTTTGTGGATCTGGGATTTGAACTGGCCTTTAAATACCGTAATCCGGCCTTGATCTTAACGGACGGTTTGATCGGGCAAATGATGGAAAAGGTGGAATTACCCACTCAGAAAGAGAGGGTGAGTGAATATGATCAATCGTGGGTGACCACCGGAAAGACAAAGGACAGAGAAAGGAACATTATCACCTCCCTGAACCTGGATCCTGATTTGCAATACGAGCACAACCTGAAACTCCAGGAGAAATATAAGAGTATGGAGGAGGATGTGATGTTTGAAAATATAGAGTGCGGTGATGCTGATTTTCTTTTGGTGGCCTATGGTTCAAGCGCCAGAATCTGTCAGAAAGTGGTGGAACTGGCCCGCGCCAGAGGTAAAAAGGTCGGCTTACTCAGGCCCCAGACCCTTTTCCCTTTTCCTACCAAAGAGATAGCCAGAAGAGCTCGCAGACTGAAGGGTATAATGTCGGTGGAACTCAGTGCCGGTCAGATGGTAGAAGATGTTAAACTGGCCGTGAATGGAAAAGTACCTGTATATCATTACGGCATGCTGGGTGGAAAGATCCATTCGCCCGATGATGTACTGAAAGTACTGGAAGAAAAATATATGGGAGGATACTAGATGGAAATCAAGGAAATTATTAAAGCAGAGAACCTGGTTTACAGGAGGACGCCATTGATGACGGATGCCACCCTTTCCTATTGCCCGGGCTGTGGACACGGCACCATTCACCGTCTGATTATGGAAGTGGTTGAAGAGATGGGGATTCAGGAAGATACCATTGGAGTAGCTCCGGTAGGTTGTGCGGTACTGGCCTATGACTTCATGGATGTGGATTGCACCCAGGCTGCCCACGGACGTGCACCGGCTGTGGCAACCGGGATCAAAAGGCTCTGGCCTGAAAAATACGTATTTACCTACCAGGGAGATGGCGATCTGGCTGCCATCGGGACAGCTGAAACCATTCATGCCTGCAACAGAGGTGAGAACATGACCATCTTCTTTGTCAACAATGCCATTTACGGGATGACCGGCGGACAAATGGCTCCAACCACCCTGGAGGGAATGAAATCCTCCACTTCCCCCTATGGAAGGAACAATGAGACCATGGGGCCTCCCTACAAAATCACCGAGATGATTGCCCAGTTGGAAGGGACCTATTATGTTACTCGTCAGGCAGTGCATAAACCCGGACCTGTCAGAAAGGCAAAAAAAGCCATTCGGAAGGCCTTCGAACTACAGAAAGAAAACAAGGGTACTTCATTGATTGAATTTGTCTCCAACTGCAATTCCGGCTGGAAGATGACTCCCAACGAATCAAACATCTGGATGGAAGAGAACATGTTCCCCTTTTACCCCATGGGCGATATTAAAGTGGACGGACAACTGGTTAAAGATTAGTAAGATATGACGGAAGAGATCATAATTGCAGGTTTCGGGGGACAGGGTGTCCTCTCCATGGGGAAGATTCTGGCCTATTCGGGCATTATGCAGGACCAGGAAGTGAGCTGGATGCCTTCCTACGGACCGGAAATGCGCGGAGGTACTGCCAATGTTACGGTGATCCTCAGCGATGACCGGGTTAGTTCTCCCGTACTCCAGAGTTACGATACAGCCATTCTCTTAAACCAGCAGTCGGTAGATAAATTCGAAGCCATGGTGAAACCCGGAGGCCTGATGATCTATGATCCCAACGGAATTACCCGGCATCCTGAAAGGGATGACATCCGGATTTTCCAGGTTGAGGCCACCGAGGAGGCGGTACGTATGAAATCTCCCATTACCTTTAACATGGTAGTACTGGGCGCCTACATCAAGGTGAATCCGGTGGTGGATTTTAACAATGTGATCAAAGGTTTGCGCAAGTCCCTGCCAGAGCGTCACCATCACCTGATCCCAAAGAACGAACAAGCTATTCAGGCCGGGATGGAAATTGTGAAAGAGGCTAAGCTGGCTCAGGGATAAATATCACTCGGATATATTGCCGAAAGGCAGGGTGATGCTTAGCCAGGGGATGGCAATAAACTCGCCCAGGTCGGTACCCACCGGAAGCACCAGGCCGTAATCCACAGCCAGACGTTTCTGGACACTCCGTCCGCCCAGCATAATGATTCCCATAGATTCTCCTTCACCCACACTCAGGTAATAGTTTTCAGTGATCAGGTAGGTTTTTTTACCCACGCGAGTCATTCCGCTGAGCATCAATGTGACGCGATCCGACCAGTCCCAGTCGGAATCGTAAGCGCTAAATCCCCAGCCGGCACCCAGGGTCAGGTTTTTTTCCCTGTTTCCGAATGTGCTGGCACCATAAGCAATTCCGAAACTACTGCCATCGCCCAACACATGCGCGAATAACAAGCCTGCACCCAGGTTAAATTTATCCTTGACCACGGGAAAGGATACTTTTGGGGTAAGTATTACAGGGGTTGGAGAGCCTGCAAATAAAAACAGAGGCAGGACCCCGCCGCCAATTTGAAGATGGTCCGTGATGCCGTAGTTAACCTGGTTGAGAAGTATCCAGGTGTTCTGATAATATCCCTCGCCCTTCCGTAAACCATAAACATTGGGACCAAAAAAGTAGCGGGTAGCGTGGGGATTCCCAAACCAGTATTCCCCTTCCACCAGGCGGTCCGATTCCAGCCGGCGAAGTTTCTTTATATCCCCGTCAGCCACATGCAGCTCTCCATACATGGAAGTAAGCAGGATAATTCCTGTACTGTCCTTAAAGAGCAGAGCACCGGTAAACTCATTGCCATCTGTGGTCTCCAACATCCACAGAGAGGTAGTGTCAGGACTTTCCTGGGAATATACAGGTAGCAGTACCAGCAGGAAAAGAATGGGCAGCAGTTTTTTCATAGCTTATTCATAAAAGTGCATTTCACGCATATACCGATAGGCTTTGGCCGGTACCAGATGACGGACGTCCTTGCCTTCGCTTATGGCTTTGCGAATAAAACTGGAGGAGATTTCCATAAGGGGAGCATCGACCAGGCTTGCATTTTTTAATTCTGAGCTTAGCTCCTTGTGTTCCCCAGGCCTGGGATAGATCAGTCGGTGGTATTTTTGTTCAAGCAGATCAGCATGCTTCCACTTGTGAAAAGTCTTAAGTCCGTCGGCTCCCATGACCAGCTGGAATTCCTTCCCGGGGTACTTCTCTTCCAGGTAAGTCAGGGTATCTATAGTGTAGGAGGGTGTGGGCAATTTAAACTCTATATCGGAAGCTCTGAACCTGTCATCGTCTTCCACAGCCAGTCGTACCATCTCCAAGCGATGGTAGTCTTTGAGCAGGCTGCGCTTTTCTTTCAATGGATTCTGAGGACTCACCACGAACCAGAGCTGATCCAGATCGGTGAATTCAATCATAAAATTTGCAATGGCCAGGTGACCTATGTGGATGGGATTAAATGAGCCGAAATAAAGTCCTGTTTTCATAGTCCCAGAAATTCGCGCACCAGGGTTTCGGCTTTTGTCTTTGCTTCTTCCAGGTCGTCGTTGAGCAAAATGTAATCAAATTTGTCAGCAAATTGCATTTCAAATTCTGCTTTTTCCAGTCGTTTTTTCAGTGAATCCTCATCATCGGTGGCCCGATCGCGCAGCCTGGTTTCCAGAACCTCGAGGGAGGGAGGTGAGATAAATATGGCGCAAGCACTGTTGCCACTTAGTTTTTTTAAGTTTAATCCCCCAAGCACATCGATATCAAAAACGGCATGTCCACCTTCATCCCAAATCCTGTCCAGTTCACTATGCAGGGTTCCATAAAATTGACCGGGGTATACTTCTTCCCATTCGATAAATGCTTCTTTCCGGATTTCTTCTCTGAAGGCATCGGGTGAAAGAAAATAGTATTCCCTTCCATCTTTTTCACCTTCTCTGGGCTTACGTGAGGTGGCCGATATACTAAATGCCAGTCCCAGATCCCTGCTCATCAGGTGCTGAACAATGGTGGATTTTCCCGATCCTGAAGGGGCAGAGAAAATAATTAGCTTCCCTTTCATTATAGAACGTTTAGGACCTGTTCTTTAATCCGTTCCAATTCATCTTTCATTTCCACCACCAGCTTCTGGATGTCTGTATGGTTGGCTTTGGATCCCAGGGTATTGATTTCGCGGCCCATCTCCTGGGAGATAAATCCGAGTTTTTTTCCGGCAGGAGCTTCATCTTCCATGGTTTCCATGAAATATTTGCAATGATTGGCCAGGCGAACTTTTTCTTCTGAAATATCTAGCTTCTCCAGGTAGTAGATCAGTTCCTGTTCAAAACGGTTTTCATCCACGGCATCTTTTTTCAGGAACTCAGCCAGGTTGTTCCCAATTCGCTCCCTGATATTCTCCATGCGGGAGTCTTCAAAGGAGCTTAGTAATTCCAGTTTCTCTGAAATGGCCTGAACCCTCCCACGCAGGTCCTTGTCCATCGAATGTCCTTCCTGGTTTCTGAATTCACGAACCTGCTCCAGGGCATTCAAAAGCGCTTCCTTAACCAACAACCATTCTTCTTCGGCAAGATCTGCCTTTTCGGTACGCAGGGTATCCGGCAATCTCATAACCGTACTCAGCAATTCCATGGAGGTAGGCAGACCCAGCTCGCCTGCAATTTTATAGAGTTGCTCGTAGTAGTTCTTAACCACCTCCTCGTTGATGGTTCCGGAAGCAGCATTCGCGGACAGCTCGTAGTGGAAAGAGCATTCCACCTTACCCCGTTCAAGACCCGCGGTCAGGACTTGTCGGATTTCCAGTTCCTTTTCCTTATAAAGAGAAGGCAAACGGGTATTGCTATCCATCTGTTTGCTGTTGAGGGATCTGATTTCGATGGTCAGCTTTTTATCGGGAAGAAGGCATTCGGCTTTGCCGTAGCCGGTCATGGATCTGATCATAGGTACTTAGGGTATTTTCGGCAAATTTACTATTTATGCCATTCAATACAGACTATTGTGCACTTATTTAATTTGCCACAGGTACGGTGAAGCTGAATGTGGTACCCTGTCCGGGCTGACTTTCGACCTTAATTTCCCCGCCATTTTTTTCTACAAATTCCCTACAGATGATAAGGCCCAATCCGGTACCCTTTTCTCCGGCAGTGCCCGTAGATTTAAATTTTTCATCTATCCGGAACAACTTTTCCATGTTCTCAGGGTGGATTCCTACCCCTTCATCCACAATGCTAACCGCAATTTGTTTCTCGAGGTACTGTACTCTGATTTCCACCTTCTTATCCTTGTCGGTAAACTTCAGTGCATTGGTAACCAGGTTACGGATTACAGAATTGATCATGTCGCGGTCTCCATAGGCAAAAATTTCATCTTCCTCCGGAGATAGCAACATGATGCCCTTCTTTTCGGCCAGCAGTTTATGCAGATTGACATTTTCCTGGATCAGATTGCTCAGGTTAAAGCGTACGGGATCGTATTTTATCCTTCCCCTTTGGGATCTGGACCAGGTAAGCAGGTTTTCCAGCAGGTCCAGCAGGTGTTTGACCGATTGATTAATCTTTTTGAATCCTGCCTTATGGTCTTCCTTCTCAGTAGCGTCAAAGCTATCGACCATCAGTTCGCTGATGGAAAGAAGACTGGCAAAGGGGTTTTTCAGGTCATGGGAAATGATTGAGAAAAATTTGTCCTTGGTTGCATTGAGTTCCATCAGATTTTTTTCCGACTTTTTAAGGGCTTCGTTGGCCTGAGAAATTTGTTGATTCTGGTATTTCAACAGACGGTTGGTACGGGATTTCAGCAGGTAGATGTAGATCATAACTGCTATGGCTGTGGAAAACAGGACCTCCAGCAAAATAAACCACCAGGATAACCAAAAGGGAGGAGTGATGGTTATCCTCAGCTGCATGGGCGGATCACTCCTCTCTCCATCGGCATTTTCGGCCACAACCTTTAAGAGATAGGACCCTGCCTTCATATTGGCATAGGATACGTAGTTACGCGATCCTGCCTGGTTCCAGTCCGTTTCCAGGTTCTCCATGATGTAGGAATAATTCAGACTTCCCGATTGCAGGTTATTGAGCGCGGAAAACTCGATGGAGAAGAACCTGTGCCTGTAATCCAGGACAATTTCTTCCAGGTAGGTCACATTTTCACTTGAATAATATTCTCCTTCAAATTCCGCAATAAGGCCCGGGTACTCCTCAAATTCTTCCTCCAGGTCCACATCTGCAATCTGTACTTCTTTACCCAGTACTTCGATCTTCGTCAGAGTTACTTCAGTGACGTTTCTCACTGGGGCCACTGCATTGGGATCTATGATATTCATCCCGTAGACTCCTCCGAAATACAAAAGACCGTTGTGTCCGCGGTGATAGGCACCGCCATTAAATTCATTACTCTGGAGACCATCGTTCATGTCGTAGTTCTTAACCACAAAGGAGTCCAGATTGAACTGGATTATTCCCAGGTTGGTACTCATCCAAATGTGATTGTTGTCGTCGGGAAGTATACCATAGATGACCTCATTGGCCAATCCTTCATTGATCCCGAAGCGGCGGAAGGACTCAGTCGGGGGAAAGAACATGTTTAATCCGCTGTTGGTGCCGATCCAGAATCTGCCGTCCCGGTCTTCGTGAATACTGAAAACAATATTATCGGAGAGGGTATTCGGATCTTCCGGATCGTGATGATAACTTATGTAGCTGCCGGTTTCGGGATCCATTTTACACAAACCTCCGCCGTAGGTACCCACCCACAAATTGTCGTCATTATCCAGGTATATGGACGAGTAAATAAAGTTGAGAGGCGGTCCGTCCTCAGGTAAAGGGTCATTCAGAAAGCGCCTGAAGGAGTTTTCTTCCTCGTTGAGCAGATTTAAACCGTTCCGCGTTCCCACCCATATCCTTCCGTAACGGTCTTCATATACAGTACGAACCGAGTTGTCCGAAATGGAGGCAGAATCGTCGGGATTGTGCCTGAAATGCGTGAATGAACGGTCCTGGGGAATAAATAGGTCCAGTCCGCCCCCGTCGGTTCCAATCCAAATCCTTCCACGGCTATCCTGGTATATTTTCCGGATGGATGAGTGGGAAAGTGAGCTGGGATCGAAGGGATTGTGATCATAGTGGTTGAAAGTCCCCCTTTGCTGATCGTAGCAGGAGATTCCATGAGCATTGGTGCCGAACCACACCCTCTGGTCGGAAGTTTCACAGATGGTCCAGACAAAAGAACTGGCCAGACTGTTGGGATTAAAGGGATTGTTTTTAAATAGTTTGAAGCGGTTCGAATGGGGATCCATGATACTGATACCCGCACCAAAAGTTCCAATCCAGGTGACACCTGCACGGTCTTGAAAAATGCAATTAATGGAATTCTCAGAGAGGCTTTCCGGATCGGCCGGATTATGGACGAAGTGTTTGTAGCTTAGTGTAAGCGGATCGATCTGATAGATTCCGTTCCCAAAGGTTCCAAACCAGATTAGCCCGTCGTGACCTTCTTTCAAGGGTTCATTGGGATTAAGCGCCAGAGAGTGTGTGCTTCCCCCGGCCTGAAGAAATCTCATGAGTCCCAGCTCTTCACCCCTGTAGCAGTAAAGGCCTTCGGAAGTCAGGATCCAGATCTGACCGTACTGGTCGGGTAAAATGGTGGCAATCTGTGCGTCTTCATGCTCAAAATCCAGGGGAATCAGTTCATGCTGCCGGTTGATGGACAGGTCCAGTTTTACCAGTCCCTTGTCGGTGCCAAGCCAGAGGGCTTCATCCCTGGACGCCATATGATAAATGACGGTGCTGCTGTCGATAATTCCTTCTGCACTTTCGTTGAAGAACAATCCCGATTTCCTGTCGTAGGAGTATAAACCTTTGTGGGTGGCGATCCAGAACAGCCCGGATTCGGACTGCAGGAAGCCGGAGATTCTTGAACGCAGTCCAATCAGATCATCGTCATCCGGTTCAATTCTCTGCACTTCGTTGGTGAAACGATCCACATGGTTCAGCCCCCGGTAAGTCCCTACCCAGAGTTCATTTCTGAGATCCACTTCAATGGCAGTAATGGTATCGTTGGACAGGGAAGAAGGATCGGCAGGATCGTGTTGAAGGGGCGTGAATACACCCTTGCGGGGATTGTATTTGGTCAATCCACTCCGGGAGCCCAGCCAGATCATGCCCGATTTGTCTTCGTAGACTATCTCGACCCATTTATTGGCCAGAAGATTGTGCTGATCGGTGGTAGCGCCATATACGGTGATGCTCTGACCGTCGTACTTATTTAATCCATCCTCGGTACCAAACCACATAAAACCTTTGGAGTCCTGATAAATGTCGTAGACCGAGCTGAGTGACAAACCGTCATTGATGGTGATGCGTTTAAAACGCACATATTCATCCTGTGCCGCTGTAGGAAAGGTAACAAGCAGCAGAACAGATAGTAGCACAGAGAACCTTGTCATTCTAAGAAACGTGGTAGCGTTAGTCCTCATTTGACGTACAAATATCGAACCAAGTTACCTAATCGGCGTGGCTAAATCAATGAAAGAAAGGTTAAATAATGTTATAAGGCCTTTAGCGAGTAATGGTGGCTGGTTCTACCTTGGCTTTCACCACCGTCTTGGATTTCCACCTTCCTGTTTGGTAATAGATGATTGAGAGAATCATTCCGAAAGCCCATCCTGAAGGTATTGACCACCAGATTCCTGCTTCCCCCAGGCCCGCCCCCCGGATGTTGATCCCCAGGAAGTTTACGCTTTCCTGGCTCAGGAAGACAGCAGCAGGAATTCGAATTAGCCAAAGTGAGATCAGAGTGATAAACATGGGCACCAGCGTATCTCCGGCTCCTCGCATCACACCCCCGTAGGTGAACATCCAGGTGAACAAGAGGTAAAAAGAGGTAACAATGGTCAGGTAGTCTCCCCCTATATGGATTACCGCCTGGTCGGTGGTAAAGAGACTCATAAGCGGAGTCTTGAACAGGATCACCAACAGGGTAATAAGCACCGCTGTGGCGGAAGACATCAATAGGGTTCGCTGCAGGCCTTTCTTTACCCGTTCGATTTTTCCGGCTCCGATGTTCTGGCCCACAAAAGTGGCCAGTGCCTGTGAAAATACCATGGAAGGAATAACGGCCAGACTGTCAAGCCTTCCTGCTGCGGTATAGCCTGCCACCACGTCTGTACCATATCCATTCACAATTCCCATCAATGCCATCATGCCCAGGGCCACAAAGGTATGCTGCAGACCGGTGGGCAATCCGATTCTCAGACTTTGCTTAAATATCTCCCAGTCGAAGGCAAATTCCCTCAGGTTAAACCTTATAAGTTCATGGTTGCGGTTGAGGTAAAAGATGGCCACAATGAAGGCAACTCCCTGGGCAATGATCGTAGCAAATGCCGCTCCTTCAATTCCCCATCCAAGTTTGACAATAAAGAGCAGGTCCAGAGCAATATTGAGGATGGTGGAAAGGATAAGAAAATACAAGGGGGTCATGGAATCACCCAATCCCCTGAGAATGGCTGCTACCACATTGTAACCGAAAAAGACCACCAGACCGGAGGTATAAATGGTGAAATAGGTGGTGGCAGTGGGCATAAGCTCTTCGGGCAGTTTCATTAAGCGGAAAATGGGTTCCGCAAAGGAAATCCCCACCACCGTCAATATAACTGAAAAGATGGCCATGGCTATGAAAATGGTATCGATGGCCCGCTTTACCTTGGTGAAATTTTTGGCTCCGAAAAACTGGGAGATCACTATGGTTCCCCCGGTGGCAATCCCGATGATGAGTGCTATCAGGGTGAAGATCACGGGGAAGGAGGCTCCCACAGAGGCCAGGGCTTCCTTGCCCAGGAAACGGCCCACAATGATCTGGTCCACAAAGGTGTATAACTGCTGGAACATATGTCCCACCAGCATGGGAAGGGCAAAACGGAAAATATTCCTGCCCTCACCTCCTGTGGTCAGATCTTTCATGCCGGATTTCATGGGGTACTTTTAATGAAGCGGCTAAGGTCGGGATTAATTATGGAATTGGGAAATGGCCTCTGGACCGGATTCAGCCGGAGTCCGGCCGAAATAAGCTGTTTTGTGGCAGTTCACTTCTTTTTCCGAAAAATAATCCTTAAGATAGGGTACCCTAAACAATTGTACTAAAACCCAATGCTTTCTGATCTATCTGCAGGATTTTCGCTCTGTAACACCCAAATACGATTTGATATGAAAAATTTCAGACATCATTTGATGCTGGTATTCCTCTTTGCAATGGTGCAGGGAGGCTTTGGCCAGATTGCCGGAACAGCTCATGATTTTTCCACAGAATCCTGGGCTCCTACCACCAACAGGGGATGTGGGGTTTGTCACACAACCCACCAGTCCATCAGTATCATCAGTGCACCCTTGTGGAACCATGAAACCACAGTGGTGGCTGGTTACACCCTCTACAATTCCCCCACCTTCGATGGCAACTCCACCATTACGGATCCGGGGGCAAGCTCCAGGTTGTGCCTGAGCTGTCACGACGGCACTGTGGCCCTGGAGAATTTCGGAGGCATCACAAATGGAACAAACTTTATTGATCCCGGTGCCCGCATCGGCGGAGTATCGGGAAATGATCTGAGTACCGATCACCCCATTTCCTTCGATTACACCGACGCCCTGGCCAGTAGTGATGGAGGATTGTTTCCACCGACCACCACCAACAGCGGGCTGGGGAGCACCATCGATAACGACATGCTTTTTAATAGCAGAATGGAGTGTGCCTCCTGCCACGATGTGCACAACCGCTTTGGGGTTTTGCATCTGCTTAAAATGTCCAATGCCAACAGCGAGCTTTGCCTCACCTGCCATAACAAGTAAGGCGATGCAGACATCAACAAGACTGAAAGACAGCTCATGAGGAAGTTAGTCTCTTTACTCCTTCTGGGAGTAATTATACCCATTGGCCTGCTGTGCAGCTGTATGCGTCAGGCTGTTACATCGGCGGATCCTGATTCCCTGGTCATTTTTCCTCCACCTCCGGATAGCACCAGAATTCAGTATCTGACCCATTTCAGCTCGTCTGCCGATCTGGTGAAAAAGCGGGGAGGATTTAAAAAATTTCTATTTGGGGAAGAGGAAATCCTTGAAATCATTAAGCCCTACGGGGTCAGCATACATAAGGAAAAGGTATATATCTGCGATACGGGACTGGGCGGATTGGAGATCCTGGATCTTTCGAGTGGAAGCTTCGAATATTTCATACCCGGCGGAAAAGGACAGTTGCAATTACCCATCAATTGCTGCCTGGACGAAACGGGGATTCTGTATGTGGCTGATGCCAGGCGGCAGCAGATCGTGGTCTTCGACCAGGAACTGAAATTCCTGGCTGCCTTTGGAGAAGCAGAGAATTTCAAGCCTACCGATGTGGCCGTTCATCGGGATAGAATCCTGGTGGCCAACGTGCAGGATCATTCCATATATGTGTACGGATCTGAGGATTATCAGCTTAGAGAAAAAATACCTGAAGTGGAGGCAGGGGAGAAGGGCTTTATCAGGCAATGCACCAACCTTGTCCATGGGCCGGAGCACTTGTTCGTTTCGGATATGGGTGACTTTAACGTAAAAAAATACTCCTCCGGAGGAGAATTCCTGACCCAGCTTGGAGGCTACGGCAATCATCCAGGGAGCTTTACCAGGCCCAAGGGTGTAGCGGTGGACAGAGATCAAAACCTCTTTGTGGTGGATGCAGCCTTCGAAAACGTTCAGATATTTAACAGCCGTGGGCAACTCCTGATGCATTTTGGAGGATCCTATGGAGGTAAGGGGGCCATGTGGCTCCCGGCGGCTGTAGAGATCAGCTATGAAAACCTCTCATATTTTCAACCCTATGTGGATGAAAGTTTTGAATTAAAATACCTGATTTATGTGACCAACCAGTACGGCCCTGCCAAGGTAAATGTCTATGGAAGGGTGGAGGAAACAGGCAGTTTACCCTGATAGACTGGATCATGAAATACCGAAGCGGCATAAGGTTTGGATGTGTATGGGGCCTGGTAATGGTCCTGATGAGTCAGTGCTCTCCCTATGCCGGCCGGAACATGTTGAATTTCTTTTTTGACGGAGTTCCGGAACACGACAGCCTGAATGTGGAGCTGGCTTTGGCGGATAGTGCTGGGGCCGATACCCTGATGGCCAGTGAGAACCTTTTTGTCATGCAGGAATTTTCCAGGTTTACGCACTATCCCTATGAAGAAGGGGATTGCGCCACCTGCCATAACCGCCAGGCGCTGGGGACCATGGTGGAAACGCAGCCGGCGCTATGTTACCTCTGTCACGAAAACCTGGAGGAGACTTATATTCATTTACATGGACCGGTGGCCGGAGGCTTTTGTACCGCCTGTCACCATCCCCATGAATCGGACAGGGAGAAACTCTTACGATTCTCTGGCGATGAGCTTTGCTATCATTGCCACCTGGAGACCAGTGTATCGAAGAACGAGATGCATCAGGACCTGGATGGTATGTTTTGCATGGATTGTCATCATCCCCACGGCGGAGAGGATAAATACATTTTTCAATAGAGGCAGTAAGTCTGATGAGAATTGGCAAATGTTTATGCTTGTTTCTGGCGTTCCTGGGTCCGGCCTGGGGAGTGAGCTATGCCCAGCATTCCCTGGGGATATGGCAGCTAAGGCATATCTCCGGTGAGCTGAACCTTAAAGGGCAGTACCGGCAGCTTGAAAGCACCTTCAACGAGGTATTTGAGGATCAGAGGAGCGCTTATTTGCTGAGCGGCATCAAATTGAACACTTCCAGTTCTTTGTGGGACAAAGATATCCTGTTGATTGATCTGGGCGCTGCCTATAGCCCGGAACTTCGGGACGAAAAGTACATTACCGTGCCAGACAGATCCGAAGTAAGGACTCTGAAAAAGGTGGACCTGATGGCAACGCTTTTTAATAACAAGCCCATCACCCTTCAGGGATTTTACAATTTTGATCAGAATTACTTTAACCGCGAACTGCTTACTCATGTAAGGTCCAACAATCGGCAAGCCGGAGGCATTCTGTCTCTGAACAATCGTTTCCTGCCACTAAGCTTTACCTACCGCGATCAAGCCTGGAGCCAGGAAGAAATTCAGACCGGTCGCTTGTTCCAGATGGACCAGGAAAGTATTCAGGCAAGGACTTCCAAATCCTTTGGATCCAGAGACCGGACAGAACTGCTTTATTCCCGCAACTCCTACCTCTACCGTTATGCCGAATTGCACCAGACAAGCCATATCATTAACCGGGCAGCCCTGAATAACAATTTATTTTTTGACAATGCCAGAAAATTCAACCTGAATTCCAGGTTCACCTGGTACAAACAGGACGGCACCAGCAGTTTTCGAAGAATTGAGCTGCTCGAAAGCCTTACCTTGAGACTGCCCCATCAATTTAAACTGATGGGCAATTTTAACCTCTACAACCTCAAAGATCCTATTCAAACCTGGGACCAGAGAAAGATCCGGACCGCCCTGCAGCATAAATTGTACAAGAGCCTGACATCCAGAATATTTGTGGATTATACCAGAATCAGGCAGGAGGCAGCGAGCCTGCATACAGCCTCCGATACCCGGGCTGGTGTGGACCTGAAGTATAGCAAGAAGATCCCCGGAGGGATCCTGAACCTGGGATATCGTTATTTCAGACAATCTCATTCCACCGAGGGTGTCCAGGGTGTGCTCCAGGTACTGAACGAAGTCCAGGTGCTGAACGACGGGGACCTGACCCTCCTGAACAAACCTTATGTGGAGCTGCCTTCGGTAGTGGTGAAGGATGTAAGCGGGACCCTGATTTACCAGCTTAACTTTGATTACACCCTGATTCAGCGTGGCGCTTATGTGGAGGTTCAAAGGATCCCTGGCGGGATGATCCCCAACCAGGGCGAAATTTTTGTGGACTATAGCTATATCCAGCCCGGTTCCTATGGCTATGGGGCGAACAATAATCATTTCAGCGCCGGAGTCCTTCTGTTCGATCGCTTGTTGGAAGTTTATTACCGCTATTCTGTACAGGACTATCCCAGGATACGGCAGGGCGATTTACTGACTTTGAACTTTTTTAAGCAGCATGTCTATGGTTTTCGCCTCGATTTTGCCATGCTAAGGGCCGGCGTGGAAGCGGATCTTTACGACAGCAATATCATTCCCTATCGCATGATGCGCTATTATCTGGATGTGAATTGGAATTTCCGTTCCAAACTTCTCTTTACCCTGAATGGGAACCTTCGGGATTACAGGATGATTGCCGATGAAGTGGACCAGGTATATGCCAACCTGTCCGGCAGGGTGGCCTATCAGATTAAACCCAGGATGAGGGTGAGCCTCGAAACGGCTTACCTGAATCAGCGGGGTTCTAACATCGATCTGGATTTGCTTACCTCCAGGGCCGAATTCCAGGCTTATTTTAACAAACTACAGCTCAGGTTTGGGCTGGAGATGTACCAGAGACTTTACCAGAACAGCGAATTTGCCTTTAAGGGGGCGTATTTACAATTTATTCGACGATTCTGATGTCCCCAATCCAGATACCATGACACAGCTGCTATTTATAGAACTATTTATTTGCCTGAGCCTTCCTTGGAACCAAGCCCCGGGGAAAGCTGAGGCGGGCTTGAGCTACCAGACTTCTGATTGCCTGGAATGTCACGAAGACCTGCTAAATAAGGAGATGAAACACTATCCCGCCGAGGATGCCTGCGACAATTGCCACGAAGCAACAGGTGCCACCCATCCCTTTGGCGACAGTCTGGGCTTCCGCCTGATGGACAGTTCTCCTGCACTCTGCTATTATTGTCATGAGGAGGCTGAGGCCTTTGCCTTTGCTCATACCCCTGTGATGGAGGGCCAATGCCTGGACTGTCACGATGCACATGCCTCCTCCCGCTCCTCCTTGTTGCTAGATACGGGAACTGAGCTTTGCCTGTCATGCCATGACAGAGACTATGGCAAGGACGGTAAAGGTACGGGCAACATAGGAAAGCTGATCAGGGGCAGCCAGAGGGTGGTTCATACGGCCATCACGGAAATGGGATGCACGACCTGTCACCAGGCCCATGGTTCGGAATTTCCTTCCCTTCTGGCCGACAGCTATCCGGAGGAGGACTATGTGCCTTCGGAAGCGGAGAATTTTGGAATTTGCTTCCTCTGTCATGATTCGGATATCCTGAAGGCTGAAGAGAGCGAATGGGCAACCGGATTCCGGCAGGGGAAAGTTAATCTTCACCGGGTCCACATCCAGGGGAACAAGGGCAGGAACTGCAGAATGTGTCACAATATCCACGGATCAGCTAAGCCCTTTCTGATTGAGGAAAGTGTGGTATTCGGCAGCTGGGAGATGCCCTTACATTTTGTGCCCTCCCCAGAGGGAGGCTCCTGTTTGACAGGCTGTCATAAAAAACTCTCCTATACGCGTGACCTATAAAAACCTATGGAAAAACTAAGCAGGGAGATATCAGGGCCGGAATCATGCACTCGCATTTACAGGGGGACGGCTGGCTTCCTTCTGTTCCTAGTCCTGCTTATTTCTGCAAGGGCTCAAAGCCCGGAAGAATACAGGATTCAATGGATCGGTCAGTATCCTTCCGAGGCGGAGTCAAAAAAGCCTGATCTGGGCGAGACCTTGTCCAGGCTTGTTTTTGGTAAGAAGCCCCTGGAACTTAGCAAACCTTTTAATGTTCTGGCAAAAGATCCGGGACATTTCTGGATCCTGGATCAGGGATCGGGAGGGATCCTGGAGGTTCAGGGAGATGAAGGCCAGATGATCAGGGCCCTTAAGAAAGCCCAAATGGACCTTCCTTCCCTGGTGGGAATTTGCGGAGCTCCGGGTGACAAAATTTTCCTGAGCGATTCCCGGGCTAACCAGATACTGCAAGTAAGCGGCGGAAAGTTGTCAGTTTTTGCTGAAAAGGTAGAATTAATTCAGCCCACCGGTCTGGCTTATCATCCTCTAAACCAGGAAATCTGGGTGGTGGAAACCGGGAATCACCAAATCTCCGTCTTTGATCTGCAGGGTAACCATATACATAACATTGGCGGCAGGGGGCTTGACCCCGGACTTTTTAACTATCCCACTTTTATCTGGATTGATGCACAGGGACGCGTGTATGTGGTTGATTCCATGAACTTCAGGATACAGGTTTTTGATGGGCAGGGCCAGCTTGAAAAAGTCTTTGGGGAAGCAGGCGATGCTACCGGAAATCTGTCCAGACCCAAGGGGATAGCTACGGATTCGAAGGGGCATATTTATGTGGCAGACGCATTGTTTCACGCGGTCCAGATTTTTAACAAGGAGGGCGAATTCCTGTATAGTTTTGGCAGTCAGGGACAGGGTGAGGGTGAATTCTGGATGCCCTCGGGTATCTACATTGATAAAGAGGACCATATCTATGTGGCAGATAGTTATAACACCAGGGTCCAGGTATTTCAAATGGTAAAAAACTGAAAATTATGAGGTTTTACCTTTACTTGCTCTTGCTGATAATGTGGATAAACGTCCCCGAAGTCCTGGGGCAATCCATCATCCACACCGAACATAATCTTTCTATTTCTGGACCTGGCCAGGTGAGGGCCCTCAGTGAATCGGAAATCTGCATTTTCTGCCACACACCCCACAATAGTTTGCCCGCCAGTCCCCTGTGGAACAAGGAAGATCCAGGTTATACCTATACGCTCTATCACAGCTCCACCGTGGAAGCGGTTCCCGGACAACCCGACGGGGCTTCCATCCTTTGTCTTAGCTGTCACGATGGAACAACTGCCCTGGGCAGTGTATTGAGCAGGTCCGGGGAGATCTCTTTTTCAGGAGGGATATCTTCACTGCCCCCCGGCAGCTCAAACATGAGTACCGATCTGGCCGATGATCATCCCGTTTCCTTCGATTATACCACCGGTCTGGCGGCTGCAGACGGACAGCTAAAAGATCCAACGGCCATAGTGCCCCCGGTAGCCCTGCAGAACGGCCGCATGCAATGTACTTCCTGTCACGATCCACACAAAAATCTGAGCAATAATTTCCTTCGGATCACCAATCAGAATTCGGAGCTGTGCTTCAGCTGTCATAACCGGAATTACTGGTCTTTTTCAAGTCACTCAAGTTCCATGGCCACCTGGAACGGAAACGGTGTGGATCCCTGGCCTCGTACAGCATATACAAATGTAGCTGAGAATGCCTGTGAAAATTGCCACAATCCTCATACAGCCGGGAATAAGCAGAGGCTGTTGAACGACCTGGCTGAAGAGAACAATTGCCTTCCCTGCCATAATGGAAATGTGGCTTCCAGCAACATTTTAGCCCAGCTGGCCAAACCCTATCTGCACAATGTTTACGGATACAACCTGGAACACGATGCGGCCGAAGATCCCCTGGTCCTGTCCATGCATGTGGAATGCGAGGATTGCCACAATCCGCATGCTGTGAATAATACCGTAGCGGAGGCCCCGGCGGCCAGCGGCAAACTGTCGGGCGTGGCCGGAGTGGATCAAAGCGGTAACCCTATAGATCCTGTGCAGAATGCCTACGAATTATGCTATCGCTGTCATTCAGACAGCCCGGGCAAACCCGTGAGCCTGACCACCCGGCAAATTGAGCAAAACAATGTAAGACTGGAATTTGATCCCGCCAATCCGTCCCATCATGCGGTAAATGCTGCCGGTGTTAACCCGGATGTTCCCAGCCTGATTGCACCCATCACAGAATCCAGCATTATCTATTGCACAGACTGCCATGGCAGTAATGGGTCCGGATCGCCTGCAGGTCCTCATGGTTCCATTTATCCCGGACAGCTTAAATTGCAGTATCAGACCGCGGATTTTACCGTTGAATCTTCAGCTGCATATGAACTTTGCTACAGCTGCCACAGCCGTACCAGCATTTTAAACGAT
>Ga0180435_10000807_pt1 | contig 32953 bp, 34 predicted proteins | sample SS_ome_3_FD_132467 | JGI IMG/M metagenome (GOLD analysis project Ga0180435, IMG submission 132467) | Hypersaline lake sediment archaeal communities from the Salton Sea, California, USA - SS_3_S_1 metaG | ecosystem: Environmental > Aquatic > Non-marine Saline and Alkaline > Hypersaline >... | reverse complement strand
TGGATGCTATTGGTCAATACTAATGAACGCTATTAAATTAAGTATTTTTGCTAACCGTATCGATGCGATCTGTGCAGAGATGGGCGTTACCCTGCAGAAGTCGGCTTTCTCACCCAATATACGTGACAGGCTGGATTATTCCTGTGCCATTTTCGATGCTCGGGGTGAGCTCTGTGCGCAGGCGGCGCATATTCCGGTCCATCTCGGCAGTATGGCCTTTGCTATGCGGGATATCGTTCTGGCATTTGACTGGTCGTCGGGTGATATGATCGTGGTCAATGATCCCTATAAAGGTGGAACCCATCTGCCGGATGTCACGGTCATCGCGCCTTTCTTTTCTGGCGATGAATTACTGGGATTTGTGGCTAACCGTGCGCATCATGCAGATATCGGTGGTGAAACGCCAGGATCTATGCCGCTTTCATCCAGTCTTATGGAAGAGGGGCTGGTCATAGAGCCTTCTTTGCTGGTTAAGCAGGAGCAGATCATCGAGGAATATTTTGATGAATTGATGTCACATATGCGTAATCGAGATGAGTCGTCTGGTGATTTTATCGCCCAGATCGCTGCAAATAGGCGCGGTTTGCAGCGATTATCGTCCTTATTGGCGAAGATGGGTGTTTCAGAGTATCAGCAGAGTCTGTCTGCCCTTAACGAATATGCTGCTTCACTCGCCCGGGCCAGCCTCAAGGGTGTGCAAGATGGTGAATACCTTTTTTCCGATGTGCTCGATGATGACGGGCAGGGCCACCAGGATATACAGATACAGGTTCGTGTCGTTGTTGAACACGGCAAGGTGAGCGTCGACTTCGATGGCAGTGCGGATCAGGTTGCCGGTAATATCAATTGCCCTTTATCGGTGACAGCGGCGGCTGTGTATTATGTGTTTCGCTGTCTCATGCCACCACAGACCCCTGCCTGCGCAGGTAGCTTCCGTCATATCGACATCATCGCGCCGTCTGAATCGGTGATCAATGCCAGTTACCCGGCTGCGGTTGCCGCGGGTAATGTGGAGACCAGCACCCGTATCGTCGATGTGGTTCTGGGTGCGCTCTCACAAGCCTTGCCTGATCGGATTCCTGCAGCGAGTCACGGCAGCATGAATAACCTCGCGATGGGACATGTCGGTGATGAGGGCGGCACGACTGATGCAGCGATAGCTTCCTGGGATTATTATGAGACCATCGGCGGCGGCATGGGCGCGAGTGAGGTCAGTGATGGGCAGGATGGCGTGCAGACACATATGACCAATACCCTGAATACCCCTGTCGAAGCGCTGGAGATGAAGTACCCTGTTCGTATCAGGCGTTACCAGTTGAGAGGTGATTCTGCTGGAGCTGGTCGACACCGAGGTGGAGAAGGATTGGTTCGAGAATATGAATTTCTCTCGCCTGCACAGGTAACCATCCTTTCTGAAAGGAGGTGCCACTCACCCTGGGGAGGGGCTGGTGGTAACCCGGCACGTTGTGGAGAGAATAGACTCAATGGTGAGTTGCTTGACGGGAAAGTGTCTATGCATGTCAGGCCAGGCGATGTACTGACGATCTGGACCCCGGGTGGGGGTGGTTACGGAAAGGCTGGTTAAGCCCTGTGTCTCATGTAAGTGGTGACATTGCATGTGTTATGACAACTACGCTAAGATGCAGCTCGTTGCCAGACCTGTCGACAATCCATGATCGACGACCTCTGGCTCAGAGACGTATTTCAAAAATACAGGATCAATACCTTGAATCAGTTTATGCTCAATGATGTGCTTGCACTGGTGACACGTACGCGTGTTATCACCATGGCGCTGTTGTTCGTACTGGTTCAGTATGCATCGATACTGCATGCCACCGATCATCCCTTCCATGCCGATGAAGTGTCATGTGAGACCTTCCACGCTATAGAGAAAAGCAAGTTTCTCGCCACTGATGCTGAGCATGTGGCTTTACCTGTTCACTTTAGCGGTCAGATTCATCTCGCAATCGTTGACTCAGTCGTTTCGACGACTGTCCGTACCTACCATCCTCGCGCACCTCCTGTTTCTTCACTCATCTAGATCCTGAATCTTTACGTGCAAGCAGGTTTTGTCCTGCGTGACTGTGCGTATCTTCTCTATGTAGCGTAAATGCTGCGATGGCTATTGGCCAACGCTATTGGCCAACAATTATCGAGTGAAAAATAAACATGAAAAACCGAAGCATCAACATACTTAAAACATCTACATCTGCCTTGCTATTAGCGGGCATCACAAGCGCACCTGGCGCCATTCAGGCAGCAACAGAAGCTGAGTACGAACAACGACTGGAAGATCTGGAGCAGAGGCTGAGCAACGTGGAACAGTCCGCCCCGTTATCGTCATCATCAACGCGTGGACTCGGCAAGCAGAAGCAGGTTACCGGAAATGCTTTCAATCCGGCAATCAGTGTCATCATCGATGGCGTCTATGCCGACTACAAGAACGATCCTGAAGACTATGCCCTGTCTGGTTATGCGCTCGGCGGTGAGGCAGGGCTTGCGCCACAAGGTTTTTCGCTCGGTCATTCGGAGCTGGTATTCAGCAGTAATATCGATGATAAATTCTATGGTCGGTTCACCCTGGCTATCGTCGAGCACGAGGGTGAACTGGAGATCGAACTGGAAGAGGCATTCTTCGAAACGCTTGCACTCGGACATGGCTTTACCGTCCGCGGTGGTCGATTCTATTCCGGTCTCGGTTACCTGAATCAGCAGCATGAACATCAATGGGATTTCTACGATGCACCACTGATCTATCGGGGCCTGTTCGGTAATCAGTATCTGGACGACGGTATCCGTGCCAGCTTCGTTGCACCAACCGACCTGTTTTTCGAGATCGGTGCCGAGGCGTTCACCGGTAACAAGTACCCTGCTGGCGGTGAGCATGATGGACTGGACAGTTTAGTGGGCTTCGTTAACCTCGGTGGTGATATCGGCGCCAGTCACAGCTGGCAGACGGGTGTCAGTTACTGGCAGGCTGACAATATCGCGCGTGAATACGGTGGTCATGCACACGACCATGCAGGTGAAGAAGAGACGCCTCACTTTGAAGGTGATAGCACTACCGTTGGCCTGAATGCCGTATACAAGTGGGCACCTCATGGCAATTATCGTGATCAGAACTTCAAGTTACAGTTCGAATATTTCAAGCGTGATGATGAGGGCAATATCGAGCTCGAAGGTAGTGATCCACTGGAAGAGAGTAGCCTGGATGGTTCGCAGGATGGTTGGTATCTGCAGGGCATCTGGCAGTTTACTAGAGGCTGGCGGGTCGGTGCGCGTTATGACGCTGTCGACAGTGATAACCGCGGTTCCGATACAGATGTACTCGACGAGGCAGGTCTGCTGAGCAATGGCCATAAACCGGAGCGTGTCAGTCTCATGACCGAATGGGTGCCGAGCGAGTTCAGCCGTATCCGTCTGCAGTACAATAAAGATGATTCGTACCAGGAATCGGATGAACAGTTATTCCTTCAGTATACTTTCAGTATAGGGGCGCATGGTGCACATTCATTCTGATATAAAGCGGGGTTTATGCCTCCTGCTGTTATCTCTGAGTGTGCTCACTCCGGGTACCTCACAGGCTGATGACACATTGAGTGTATTTGCCTGTGAGCCGGAGTGGGCGGCACTGGCCAAACAGCTGGGGGGTGACAGGGTCGATGTCTACAGTGCGACCACGGCGAAACAGGACCCGCACCATGTGCAGGCACGTCCGAGCCTGATAGCGAAAGCGAGGCGGGCCGACCTGCTGGTCTGTTCCGGTGCTGAACTGGAGATCGGCTGGTTGCCGCTGTTATTACGCAAGGCAGGAAACAGCAAGATCGTTTCTCAGGGTGGCCAGTTCTTTGCCGCCGATTATGTCGACAAGCTGGAGGTACCGCAGGAACTGGACCGCCGTCATGGAGACGTCCATGCCGCGGGTAATCCGCATGTCCATACCTCGCCCGTTAATATACTCATCATTGCTGAACAGCTGAGTGAAAGACTGGCGGCGATCGACAGCGAGAATGCTGCACATTACCGGTCGGCCTTTTCCTCGTTTGATGCCAGATGGGGTGAGGCGATGAAGCGTTGGCAAGCACGCTTGTCAGTCCTCAATGGCACCAGAGTGATCACGCATCATCGTTACTGGAGTTATCTGAACGAATGGCTGGGTATCGAGTTGGTAGCAACGCTGGAACCTGTCCCCGGGGTCAGCCCCAGCAGCAGTTATCTTGCCGGTCTGATCAAGACCGTCGAACGAGAAGATCCGGCGTTCATCATGTATGTCGACTATGTCAGTGACCGGCCCGCAGAATGGTTGTCGGAAAGGACCGGGCTGCAAGCTATACCGCTGCCGGCCAGTGTAGACTTCCAGGGGGGCGGGACCCTGATACAATGGTTCGACGCCCTTGCCGACGGGCTGGAGGCGGCCGTGTCTAAAGAGAGAAATAATGCAGGTGGATAATGCGACGCTCAGTATCATACTTCCAGCCCTTGTTGCCGGTTGTATTGTACTGTTAACCCATATCCCGCTGGGTCGTGAGGTGATCCGCCGCGGTATCATCTTTATCGACCTTGCCGTGGCGCAGATCGCAGGTCTCGGTGTCATCATCGCCTACCAGTTCGGCTGGCATATCCACGGTGTCGAAGCACAGGTCGCGGCGATCAGTAGTGCACTGGTCGCCGCGACAGTGATGCGTGCGATCGAGAAGAAGGCCGGAGAGCACCTGGAAGCGTATATTGGTGTCATCTTTATTCTCGCTGCATCTGCCAGTATCCTGCTGCTGGCGAATAATCCCCATGGCAGTGAACACCTGAAGGAACTGCTGGTCGGGCAGATCCTCTGGGTCGACTGGATACAGGTGGCAATCGCTGCAGTCATATCGATATCGGTATTCGCATGCTGGTACGGCTACAGGGACAGGATCGGAGGCATCGGTTTCTATGTCCTGTTCGCGGTCTCTATAACCGTGTCGGTACAACTGGTCGGTGTCTACCTGGTATTCAGCAGCCTGATCGTGCCTGCGTTGGCGACCTACCGTCTGCGGGAAGGTCAGGCGGTGTTGTTTGCTGCTATCATCGGATTCTCTGGTTACCTCGTCGGCTTGTTGTTGTCGGCTGTGTTCGACCTGCCGAGCGGTGCAGTCATCGTCTGGTGCCTGGTTGTATCAGCGATCATAATCTCGATGCTGATACCGTCTTCTTTAAAGTCTGATACAGGAATACACTAAAAATGTGCGGATTGTGTGGTGAGTTAAGGTTTGATGGACTGTCGCCCGATCCATCTGTGATCGAGCGCATGAAAACGCAGTTGGCCAAACGCGGTCCGGATTCTGAAGGTGCATGGGCAGGCGGCCCGATCGCCCTGGGTCATCGCCGCCTGTCGATCATCGATCTGTCTGATAAAGCAGCACAACCGATGGCGGATGCTGACTCGGGTGTGGCACTGGTGTTCAACGGCACCATCTATAACTATCCAGAACTGCGCACACAGCTGCAGGCGCTCGGACATCATTTCAATTCGACGGGTGATACAGAAGTTATCCTGCGCGCCTATATCCAGTGGGGTGAAGATTGCATCCAGCGTCTGCAGGGCATGTTCGCTATCGGTATCTGGGACAGTAAACAACAGCGGCTGTTGCTGGCGCGTGATCGCTGCGGTATCAAGCCGCTGTACTTCTCGCAGACCGCTGAGCGATTGTTGTTCGCGTCCAACACGCAGGCACTGATCCATGCTGATGACGCTATCGATACCACGCTCGATGCAGCGGCCCTGCATAACCTGTTCTCTCTGCACGCCGTAGTACCAGCCCCACGTACCGTCATAAAAGGTATCCGCAAGGTTAAACCAGCGCATTACATGGTCATCGGTAAGGATGGTTCGGTCGAAGAGAAACGTTACTGGCGATTGAGAGCAAAACGTCCGGATACCGCGATGAGTGAACAGGACTGGGTGCAGGCAGTGCATGATGAATTACGCCGTGCAGTAGAGAAGCGAGTGAAGATTGCTGACGTGCCGGTCGGCGTGCTGTTATCCGGTGGCATCGATTCAAGCCTGCTGGTCGGCCTGCTGGCTGAAGCCGGTGTCAAAGACCTGAAAACATTTTCGGTAGGATTCGAAGATGCGCCGGAAGAGAAGGGGAATGAGTTCGAGTATTCCGATGCGGTAGCGCAGAAATTCAATACCGAGCATCACCAGTTGATGGTACCGAACAACCAGGTGCTGCCGCGCCTGCCCGAGGCGTTCTCCAATATGGCCGAGCCGATGTTCGCTCAGGATGCGGTGGCTTTCTACCTGCTGTCAGAGGTTGTTTCGAAAGAAGTGAAAGTGGTGCAGAGCGGGCAGGGTGCTGATGAGGTGTTCGGCGGTTACTTCTGGTATCCGCGTATGCATCACTCGGTCACGCCGGGTATCAAACGATTTTCGGATGAGTATTTCGACCGCGATCATGACGAATATCTGCAGACCGTCGATGCACGCTTCCATACCGATGATGTTACCTCGCAGATGATGCAGGACCTGCTGGATGAGGTCGAAGCCGATGACTATCTCGATCGGGTACTCACTGTCGATGTCACTACCCTGATCGTAGATGACCCGGTGAAGCGGGTCGATAACATGACCATGGCATGGGGACTGGAAGCACGCGTGCCTTTCCTCGATACCCAGTTGGTAGAGCTGGCTGCTACCATGCCACCGGAGATGAAACTGCCGAATGGTGGCAAGCATGTGTTGAAGGAGCTGTCTCGAGGTTTCCTGCCGGATTCTGTCGTCAATCGCAGCAAGGCATACTTCCCGATGCCGGCACTGAAGTATGTGCGTGGTCCATTCCTCGACTTCATGAAACAGATACTGCTGTCTGATGGCGCCAGGCAGCGAGGTTTATATAATCCGGCCTATGTCGAGAAATTGCTGGCGAATCCGGAAGACTACCTGACGCGGCTGCAGGGCAGCAAACTGTGGCACCTGGCGGCGCTCGAGTTGTGGTGGCAGCAGAATATAGAGAAGCACTGAGATAGCTTCAGTTGAAGCATTGATATTCCGGGAATCATCCCCATACTCTTTTTCACCCGCTATTCGATGGGGTTAATAACACGTATTTTTGGGTATAATTCCCCGGAATAATATTGAGACAGGTATTTGATATGGCTGATGTATTAGACAGAATTGATGAGCAGGTGAAAGGCAACAAGGTGATGATCTATATGAAAGGCACACCGCAGTTTCCGCAGTGTGGTTTCTCAGGTCGTACAGTGGAAGCGCTGAAACAGGTCGGTAAAGAGTTCGCTTATTGCAATGTACTGGCTGATCCAGAGATATTCCAGAACCTGCCGCGTTATGCAGACTGGCCAACCTTCCCACAGGTTTACGTCAATGGTGAACTGATCGGCGGTTGCGATATTACGCTGGAGATGTTTGATAGCGGTGACCTGAAGAAGATCATCGATGAGGCTCACGACAAGTAATCACGAGTTTGTATCTATAAAAAAAGCCGCTCAATCGAGCGGCTTTTTTTGTGGCATGAAAGCAGGATTTAAAGGATTAAGCGGTTAATAAGCAATGTGGTTAATAAGCAATACTCAGTGAATTATCATAACGCGCCTGATCCAGTTTTGTCCCCGCCTGTTTGATCATCTCATCGACGGAGATGATCGCTTCATCGCCGCGATAATAATGTACTCCAATACAACCGCTGATGTTCAGGTTGCCGGCTGTGGTCTTGTAGGCACGGTTGTTGATCGTGTTCAGGACACGTTCGATCGACGATGGCTTGTAGTCTTTCACCTTGGTGTGATGCATGATGATGCCGAAGATGTTGTTACCCATACGGGCAACGATATCGGTTGGGCGAACGGCACGTCGTAACCGGCGGTGCTGGCTGACGAGGATCTCGTCGACGATAAAGTCACCGTGAGCGGCTGCGATATCGTTTAGTTCACGCAGCTCGACCAGCGCCAGGCAGACACCGCCACGTCGGGTCGATGCTTCCAGCAGGTGTGCTTTCAGGTTCTTGGTGAGAAAGTTCTGATTGCCTGCACCAGTGAGTTCGTCGACCAGTGCCAGTTTTTCCAGGTTTGCGATGGTCTTCTGCATCTGGCGAGATGTTTCCAGCAGGTCATTCTGTAATTCGGCAACGCGGGCAGCGGCGTTTACCCTGGCGGCAAGTTCCTGTGGATTGGGCGGTTTACAGAGGTAGTCATCGACACCGTGATCGAATGCCTTGACCAGGTATTCCACGCCATCGTGGGCGGTGAACAGGATGATGGAGGTATAGGTGCCTTTTTCCTCGTCACCCTGACGGATCAGCTGGGTGAGTTCGAGACCGTCCATCTCCGGCATCATCCAGTCAGCCAGTACCACATCGGCGGGCTGCTGTGCGATCATCGCCAGGGCTTCTGTCGCACTATCAGCCATGCGTACGCCGTTGTAGCCCGCCTTTTTGAGTGCGGTCTTCACAACGATACGGCTGAATTGCAAATCGTCTACGATAATTATTGAGAGATCTTTACTTCTCATATGATCTATTACGCTTTCCTGCGATAATCAATCTTCAGTTGTTTCACCTGTTTAGACTATAGCGAAGTTTTTTAATTTTTTCTCTTTTTTAATTAGATAGGTTTTGATATAGATGGTTGGTAGATGGTGTTTCAGCCGGTATTTTCATCGCTCCATACCGGGCCGCGAGATTCGGTCCAGCTGTTCGAGATGATGCAGAAAAGTTCGGCTGTCTGTTTGGCGTCGTACAGTGCCGAGTGAGCTTCGCTGGTGTCCCATGGCAGGCCGGCTGCCTGTGCTGCCCGTGACAGTACCGTCTGTCCGTAAGCAAGAGCGGAGAGACTGACAGTATCGAAAGTGCTGAACGGATGGAACGGGTTGCGTGAAATCTTGTTGCGCTCAGCAGCAGCGAAGATGAAATCGTGGTCCAGCGTCGTATTATGGCCGATCATGATGGCGCGTTTACATTTATGCTGCTTCATCTCCTTGCTGATGAAGCGAAACATGTCACGTATCGCCGTCTCTTCATCTTTGGCAGCGGCGATACGGAACGGATGGTGCGGATCGATACCGTTCACCTCGAGCGAGGCAGGATCCATATTGGCACCTTCGAACGGGTTCACATGGCAGTGGTACTCATTATGTGGCTTCATCCAGCCGTGTTCATCGATCTTCAGCGTGACCGCGCCGATCTCCAGCAATGCGTCTTTCTTGCAGTCGAAACCACCGGTCTCGACATCGACGACCACCGGGTAGAAGCCGCGAAAGCGACGGAGCATTATCTTGTAATCTTCTTCATTCATTATTCTGTGGGGGAATCAGGTAACAGGTATAGCAGCAAAGCTGTCCGGCGCCGGACGGTTATTGTTCAAGCTTCCAGCTCAGGGTCTGGCCGGCGAGGAAGGGAACCAGGGTTTCGCTGCCCATCGGATATTCGTCCGGTACCTGCCAGTCCTGTTTTGTCAGTGTGATGGTCCTGCTGTTGCGCGGCAGGCCATAATAGTCGGGGCCATTGAAGCTGGCGAAAGCTTCGAGTTTATCCAGCACGCCCTGCTGCTCGAAGATGGTCGCGTATATCTCGATAGCCGCATGCGCAGAGAAGATGCCGGCACATCCGCAGGCGCTTTCCTTCTTGTGTTTTGCATGTGGCGCGCTGTCGGTGCCGAGGAAAAACCTGGTGCTGCCCGAGCGTATCACTTCCAGCAGCGCTTTCTGATGGGTGTCGCGTTTCAATACCGGCAGGCAGTAGTGATGCGGCTGCAGACCACCCTGGAACAGGGCGTTACGATTGAACAGCAGGTGCTGCGGGGTGATTGTCGCGGCGATGTGGTCGCCACCCTGACGCACGAAATCAGCGGCATCTTTGGTGGTGATATGTTCGAACACGACCTTGAGTTCAGGAAAGCGCTTCATCAGCGGTTCCAGGGTCCTGTCGATGAATACTTTCTCACGGTCGAATACGTCGACCGCCGGATCGGTGTCTTCACCATGAACCAGCAGGGGGATACCGGACTTCTGCATCTGTTCCAGGGTAGCATCGCACTTGCGTATGTCTGTCACACCTGCATCGGAGTTGGTGGTCGCACCTGCCGGGTACAGTTTAAGCGCCTTGATGAAGCAACTCTTGCGGGCGGCGATGATCTCTTCGGGCGATGTATTGTCCGTCAGGTACAGTGTCATCAACGGCTCGAAATCGGTACCGGCAACGGCGGCCAGCACACGATCGAGATATTCCACTGCCATCACCACGGTTGTCACCGGTGGGTTCAGGTTGGGCATGACGATGGCGCGGGCAAATTGCTTCGCAGTGAATGGTGCCACGCTGTTGAGCGCTTCACCGTCACGAAGATGCAGGTGCCAGTCGTCAGGCTGAGTGATTGTTAGCTTTATTTTTGTCATAATAATACCTTCTTCTATTATACCTTGTTGAGATGTCTGTACTTCAAAAAATACTGGCGATGCTGTTATTAAAATCTGCACCGCAGGATCTACCTTACTCGCCGAAGCTCCCGGTGCAGATGGCACTCGTATATGTTTTTTCCGGAGTGGTGGTATTGCAGACCACGATTAACCCTGATGATCTGCTCGGTGGTCTGCTGCTGAGCCTGGCTATTCAATTCCTGTTTACCTACATCATCCTCGGTGCATTGGATAAAAGCGCTCGCTTCGTGCAGACCATGAGTGCGATATTGGCTGTCAGTATCATGTTTAACCTGTTATCGTGGCCGGTGTTTATCATCATTGCTGACAGTACAGCGAGCGAGACATTGAAATCGACCATGTCGCTGCTGTTCCTGTTTGTCATGAGCTGGGAAGTGCTGGTGAAAGCGCATATCTTCAGGCATGCGCTGGAAATGAGGATGTTCAGTGCGCTGGCGCTTTCATTTTCGCTGTTATTTATTTCAATCGCCCTGTCGCAGATGTTTTTCCCTGCCGAGAGCGCTGGTTAGAATAAGTCACATCAATAATTAAGATCCGTAAGAACAAAGAGGTTAACGGGTGAAGATACATATTTTAGGCATCTGCGGTACGTTCATGGGCGGCATCGCGGTACTGGCGAAACAGGCCGGGCATGAGGTCAGCGGTTCGGATGCGAACGTCTATCCACCGATGAGCACCCAGCTTCAAGAGCAGGGCATCAGCCTGTGTGAGGGTTTTAAGGCAGAAGATATTCCGGCCGATGTCGATGAGGTCGTCATCGGTAATGCCATGTCACGTGGCAACCCGGCGGTCGAATATGTATTGAATAAAGGTATCGCTTATTCATCCGGACCAGAGTGGCTATCGAGGAACGTATTGAATAACCGCTGGGTGCTCGCAGTGGCGGGTACGCACGGCAAGACCACGACATCGAGCATGCTCACCTGGATGCTCGAATATGCCGGACTTACTCCCGGCTTCCTCATCGGTGGCGTGCCGGGTAATCTCGGTCTCTCGGCGAGGATCGGCGATGCACCGTTCTTCGTGGTCGAGGCAGATGAGTACGACACCGCCTTCTTCGACAAGCGATCCAAGTTCGTGCACTACCGTCCTCGCACCGCGATACTCAACAATCTCGAATTCGACCATGCAGATATCTTCGATGATCTCGATGCGATAAAGAAACAGTTCCATCATTTCGTACGCACTATCCCCGGTGACGGCCTGATCGTAAAGAACGGCGAAGATGAAAATATCGATGCTGTGCTGCAACAGGGCTGCTGGTCGCAGATTGCAGCCTTCCATAAAGAGCACGATGTGAAACACGAGAAAGATGACTGGTCGATCGGCGAGACCAGCGAGGATGGTAAACGCTTCGATGTCCAGCTGGACGGCAAAGTGGTCGCCACCGTCGAATGGGCATTCCATGGGTTGCATAACCGTCTGAATGCGCTGGCAGCGATCGCTGCCGCGCAGCATGCAGGTGTGCCGGTCGAGCTGTCCTGCGAGGCACTGAAAGGGTTCAAAGGCATCAAACGCAGGCTGGAAGTCAGAGGCACGGTCAACGGTGTTACCGTGTACGATGATTTCGCACATCACCCGACGGCCATCGAAGAGACGCTGAGTGCGATGAATGAGATCAAAGGTGACGGCAAGGTGATCGCAATCCTGGAGCCGCGTTCCAACACCATGCGTATGGGTGTACATAAAGACAGCCTGAGCGGTTCGTTGCAGCAGGCTGACGAAGTCTGCCTGTATCAGCCTGAAGGCATGGACTGGGCGCTCGACGATGTAGTGACACAATCTGCTGTGCCGGTAACGGTTTATTCGAGTACCGACAAGATCATCGATGCCGTTAAATCCAAAGTGTCCAGCGGTGATCATGTGCTCATCATGAGTAATGGCGGTTTCGAAGCGATCCATCAACGCATGCTCGATGCTTTGTAAGAGTGAAATACTAAGAATAGAATCATGAAGACAGCTCAACAGGAACAGATTCAAGATCATCAGCAGATTATCTCGCTAGCGATTACCGGTGCCTCCGGAGTACAGTATGGTTTTCGTCTGCTGGAGATGCTGCTGCAGGAAAAGCATGTCGTCTACCTGATGGTGAGTAAGGCGGCGCAGGTCGTCATCGGTTTGGAAACAGACATCAAGTTGCCGGCGCGCGGCCGGGATATGCAGGCTTTTCTGGTCGACCGCTACGGTTGTCACAGTGAACAGCTGCAGGTGTTCGGTGAAGATGAATGGACGGCACCGCCGGCAAGCGGTACCGGCCTCGTCGATGCGATGGTGGTCTGTCCCTGTTCGATGGGTGCACTGTCGGCTATCGCTACCGGTGCCAGCAACAACCTGATTGAACGGGCTGCGGATGTGATGCTGAAAGAGCGCCGTAAGCTGGTGCTGGTGCCTAGAGAGACGCCTTATTCAGATATCCACCTGGAGAACATGCTGAAGCTGTCTCGCATGGGGGCGGTGATGCTGTGTGCAAACCCGGGCTTCTATAATAATGCAGAAACCATAGAAGACCTTATTGATTTTATCGTAGCTAAAATACTTGACCAGTTATCCGTAGCGCATAATTTGCAGCCGAGATGGGGTGAATAATTAATGAATATTTTTTCACTGTTGCTTGTGATATTTGTCTTTCTCGTTCTTTTTTACGGCATTATCATTATCCATGATATTCCATATGAAATTGCAAAACGACGTAAGCACCCACATCAGGATGCCATTCATGTGGCCGGCTGGGTTAGTTTATTCACATTACATGTTATCTGGCCGTTTCTCTGGATATGGTCAATGTTGTACAGCCCTGATCAAGGATGGGGGATGAGTACAGTAGAAAAAACACAGCGAGAATTACTGGAGCAGGTAAATGCCTTGCAGCAGCGAGTAGATAAACTCGAAAAAGAGAAGGCATAGTCATGGATGTATTGCTAGTTCTCACATACACCGCTTTCAGTATCGTGGTTTTCAAGGTGTTCAAACTGCCACTGAATAAATGGACAGTGCCGACAGCTGTGCTCGGTGGTATCGTTTTGATCGGTAGTCTTATCATTACGATGAACTACAATCATCCGTATTCAGAGGTCAGCCGTTCTTATTTCGTTACGGTGCCGATCGTACCGCAGGTATCAGGGCAGGTTATTGAAGTGAAGGATGTCGCCAATGAGGTTGTCGAGGAAGGAACGGTATTACTCAAGCTGGATCCGGTACCCTTTCAAGCGAAAGTCAGTGAACTGGAAGCCGAACTGAGAGAAGCGAAGGTGGATCTGGCTCGTGCAACCAAGCTTGCTGCAAGAAATGCCGTGGCAGAAAGAGAGCGTGACCAGGCGCAGTTGCTTGTTGATGAACTGGCACCGAAACTGGAAGCGGCAAAGTGGGAACTCGATAATACTGTTATACATGCACCATCGCGTGGCTTCGTTACACAGGTAGCAGTCAGAGCTGGAATCATGGCGGCTTCTTTACCACTACGACCGGTGATGGTATTTGTTCCACTTGAGCAGCGTATCATCATCGGCTGGTTTCGACAGAACAGTCTCCTGCGCCTGCAGGTTGGCAGCCATGCTGAGGTCGCATTCGATGCAATACCGGGTAAGGTTTTCATGGCGAGGGTAGAAGAAGTATTGCCCGCGATGTCTGAGGGACAGGTGCCAGCTGGTGGCAAACTGATGGATGGAGCAACACTCGCTAATCGTGTTCCAGGTCGTGTGGCGGTGAAGCTTGTCATCGATGATGCATCGTTTGATGAGTTTGAGTCACTGTTGCCCGGCGGTGCATTCGGACAGGCGGCAATCTACAGTGAGTATATGCATCATGTTGCTATCATGAGAAAGGTTCTTCTTCGCATGTCATCGTGGATGAACTACCTGTTTCCTTTTCATTGATAGGCGTACTCTCTGGTGAGTGGCAATAAGTACTGGGAATCTAAAACACTGTTACAGATGACTGAGCATGAATGGGAGTCGTTATGTGATGGCTGTGGGCTGTGCTGCCTGGTTAAGATCGAAGACGAGGATCATGGTGGTGTCTACAATACATCGGTAACCTGTCGACAGCTCGATATCGAAAGCTGCCGTTGTCGCGACTACGAGAACCGCCTGTCAGAAGTGCCGATGTGTATACAGGTGACGGCCGATAATCTGCCGCAGCTCGACTGGCTGCCTGAAAGTTGTGCTTATAAGCGTTTATATGAAGGCAAGCCGCTGCCTGAATGGCACCCTCTGATTACTGGTGATAAGGCTTCTGTTCATGATGCGGGGGTGTCGGTTAAATGGTTTGCGGTGTCAGAGGAGTACGTTCACCCTGAACAGTTAGCTGAATTCATCATCGAGCGAGACAATGAAGACAGTTAAAAATCTGCTCGGCAAACACAGGCAGTTGAACCAGAGTGATAACATGAAGGTTTTCTCACACGTTCAGCGCGAGCAGGGTGAGTGGGTGCTCAATACCCTGATGATCGATGGATATGATGTCGCGTTCAAATACAAACGCAAGAAACGTTATAAAAGCGTTCAGGGGCAGCGTGTCAATTTGACCTACTATCATACGACCGAGACGGTAGCTGGCATCGAGATGGAGGTCATGAAAGTTGTCAGGATAAAGATCGCTTGAAATGCTCGAAATACTTTCCGCAAATGAACGCGAATAAACGCAAATAAATACAAATATAATCCCGCTAGTATCATATTTCTAAGTCGATAATCTCACGGCTAGTATCGCAGGTGTTAATGCCAGGATAGTTATGTTTATCACTCCCAGAGTAAAAAAATATCTGTTGACCGGGTTGTCTTACCTCGTAATGTTATATGTGCTTTCACAAGGGATCAGCTGGTGGAAGTCTCGTGATGCACTGACGGGTGATCTGTCCGAGTTCAATGTCGAGTTGATGGATGGTTCCCGGTTTATGATCTCGGCGTTTTCCGGTGAGCCTGTCCTGTTACACTTCTGGGCAACATGGTGTCCTGTCTGTGACCTGCAGAAAGGCAGTGTAGAGTCGATCGCTAAAGACTATGCTGTGATCAGTGTCGCTTCATGGTCTGAAGGAGAGGCAGAAGTAAAAAGTTATATGCAGGAAAACGGGCTGACGTTTCCAGTCATGCTGGATGATAGCGGGCAACTTGCCCGGTCTTTTGGTTTGAAGGGAGTGCCTGCCAGTTTCATACTCTCCCCGAGCGGTAAGATCAAGTTTGTTGAAACAGGCTATACAACGGAACTGGGTCTGCGCTTTCGTCTCTGGTTGTCGAATGTAAATGACTAGTTTTTTCTGTGGGTATGGGAGCCCCAATAATACTGCCAAATAACTCTATCTTAATCGACCGCCCTGAGTTTAAGCGATGAGCTCACCCTGTTTTTGCCGGATTGTTTTGCCGTGTAGAGTTCGTTATCTGCACTTTTGAACAGCTCTTCGACATCTTTCGTGTTTTCATCCCGCGTTGAGACGCCGATACTGACCGTCGTCTCAAGCAGTGATGAGTCATGCATTATTTCCTGTGTTGAAATTCTGCTGCGTATCCTTTCTGCCAACTGGGTTGCCTGGTGTATCGTTGTCTGTGGCAGCAGGATGGCGAACTCTTCACCGCCCCAGCGTGCCAGTACATCGCCGCTGCGAATCGTGTTGTCGAGTATGCGAGCGACTTCCTTGAGAACCTGGTCACCTGCCGCATGGCCATGTGAATCGTTTATCGTTTTGAAATTATCGATGTCGAGCAGGATGAGGCATAAAGCCTGTTTGTGTCGTTTTGCCGTGTGCCATAAAGGTGTGCTGATCTCGGTGAATGATCGACGGTTATTCAAGCCGGTCAACAGGTCGATGCGGGCAAGCTGCAGTGCCCTGGTGCGTTCCCTGTTTGCGCGTCGTATCTGTTCTGCCAGCGCGATGGATAATAACAGGGCATCAATCGAAATTGCGATCTCGGCTGCACGATAGGTCAAGGTGGTGTAAGGGATAAAGGCATACACAGCCATGGCTGTGATCGTTACCCCGATCAGTGTTGCCATCGAGGCGATCAGGTAATAGACCGCTTCACGATGTCCTTTCTTCAGGCTGATGATGGCCGAGTAGAGGATGAATATCGAGAAGAACATGACGAAAGCAATCGAGGTGGCGACGCCGGCGGTCTGCATATCGGCCATCAGGAATATCATTTGCAGTCCCCAGAACAGGATCGAGAAAACGATGGTTTGATCGAACAGGGTTGGGAACAGCTTGCGAATATTCAGGAAAGCGAAGGCGAAGAAGATGCCACTGGTAGCAAACAGGGTTATCGATACCGGGTTGATCCACTGTTGCAAGAAGACAGACTCTGACCAGAACCACATGTAGCCATGGCCGGTGTAAGACATGTTCATGAATAAAAACATCAACAGGAAGGCCACGTAATACAGGTATCTCGGCTGGCTGATGATGATATACAACAGCAGGTTGTAGATCAGGAGTGCGCCGATGACGCCATAGAGCAGCCCGTAACTGAAGCTGTCGCTGGTATTTTTATCGATGCTGAACTGGACATCGCCGAACAAAATCGGCAATACCATCGGGTCGGGTGTTTCTGCGCGTATGAAGACCCGGGTGCTGCCAGGCTGGAACTCGAAGTCAAAAGCAAAGAACCGGTGCTCTATCGGCCTTTTTTCATAACTGAACAGGTCCCCCGCTTTCTGCTGCGCGATGACCTGATTGTCTTTGAGCAGGTAGACATCAATCCTGTCCATCCAGGATGTCTCGATGACAAGACGCCGTAACGCTTCTATCATGTCATCGTTCTGCACGGTAAATGTAACCCATTGCGGCTTAGTACCGATGCCCTGGCTGAGGACAGGTTTGTTCCATCGGCTGAAACTGCCATCAGCATACAGCTGAGCTGCATCGCTTATTGTTACCTGGTGGTCAGTTTCAGTGTAGTAATCGAGGTGCTCACCGATGGCATAGTAGTTGGTATCCGTGTTGACAGCCCTGTTTTCTGCTGCAAGCACTGCAGACTGTGTTGAAAGCAGCAATACAGTCAGCAGCAGTCTGAAGATGAGTTGTGACAGAGGCGTAGACATCGGCGCTTAAGGGTTAACAGCTTGTGAGTGAATAGTTATTCGGGCATAAAATAAAAGACGGTCACTAGAGTATATCCAGTGACCGTCTTTTTTGTATGGAAAAGGCTGTAATTAGTTTAATTACACGCCCGTTACTTCATGTGCAGATTGCCCTACGCGCTGGTGACATCAACGGCCTGCAGGCCTTTCTCACCTTCTGTAACCGAGAATATGACTGCCTGACCCTCACCCAGTGAGCGATGTCCTTTACCCTGGATAGAACGGAAGTGAACGAAGACATCTTCGCCGTTCTCACGGGTGATGAAGCCGAAGCCTTTAGCGGCATTGAACCATTTGACGGTACCGCGCTCCTGCCCGTTCGCCACGGCTTTTTTTGTGCTGCCTGCAGCAGATGAAGTGAGTTTCACAGAAAGCAATGAGGCTATCACGATGCTGATGAAAGAGATTGCCCAGACTTTTACATAGTTTTCAGTAAATAATAATGAGGCGCTGTCTGCGATGCTGGCTGTATTGCCTGGTTGCGCCTGGATATTGATGACCGAAGCGATGATCGAGACGATGAAGCTGATTATTAGAATTTTTATGAATGACATTTAGTACTCCGAATAAAGATATAGTTAAAACAGGAATTGGTTAATTTCCTTATATTCATCAAGGGCTTATCGCAAGAAAATAGTGCCCGAGAGTCGCGGTATTATAACCGAGCGAACCGCTGTCGAGTAGAGTTGTTACGGAATAATTACGAGTGGAAAGCAGTACCGATATCGGACCAGGGCCGGTTGAGACTCTATTTAGACAGCGAACTTAGCTGGAAGCTTCCTTGTTCTTGCGCTCAGCGATACGCGCCATAATCTCTTCCAGCGTCTCATTGGCGGGTAGCTGGATATGAAAACCGTGCTCGTTCAGGTTGTCGATCACTCTTTGGGTGTCTTCTCTAGCCAGTTTCGTCTCCGGCGTAAGCTCCAGTTCCATGGAGAATTCGATGATACCGAGCGTATTGAACAGCTCTTTCGGTACATTATCGAATACATCTTCCTCGGCGAGGTAGACATACAGGTCTGGCCGGTTGCTGCAGCGGTAGATAAAACATTGCATGGTGCTAGCCCTGCCGCCTAAAGAGACTTCAGTACCTTGCTGGCAGCATCGACAGTCCTCTCCAGGTCATCTTCGGTGTGAGCTGATGAGACAAAGCCCGCCTCATAAGCAGACGGTGCCATGTAGACACCTTCATCCAGCATGCCGTGGAAAAATTTCTTGAACTGCTCGATATCGCACTGTGTTGCCTGCTCGAAGCTGTTTACCTGCTTGTCGCTGAAGAACAGGCCGAACATACCGCCGACACGGTTGCAGGTCATCGCTACACCGGCATCTTTCGCCGCAGCGAGGATACCATCGGTCAATGTCTTGACCTTCTTCGCCAGATCGTCGTAGAAACCTGGTGCCGAGATCAGCTCCAGTGTCTTCAGGCCGGCAGTCATCGCGATCGGGTTGCCGGACAGTGTACCGGCCTGGTAGACCGGACCGAGTGGTGCAATGTGTTCCATGATCTCTTTCTTGCCGCCGAAAGCACCGACCGGCATGCCACCGCCGATGACCTTGCCCAGCGTGGTCAGGTCCGGGGTGATGCCAAAATGGCCCTGCGCGCCGCCGAGGGCGACACGAAAACCGGTCATCACCTCGTCGAATATGAGTACGATATTATGCTTGGTGCAGGTCTCGCGAACACCCTCGAGGAAGCCTTCCACCGGCGGGATGCAGTTCATATTGCCAGCCACCGGCTCGATGATGACGCAGGCGACCTGGTCGGCAATCTCTGCAACCGCAGCGTCAAAAGCAGCGAGGTCGTTATAAGGTAATGTCACCGTGTGCTCAGCCAGTGATGCGGGTACGCCCGGTGAACTGGGTTGGCCTAAGGTGAGCGCACCAGAACCGGCCTTCACTAACAGTGAGTCAGCATGGCCGTGGTAACAGCCCTCGAACTTGATCAGCTTGTCGCGACCGGTATAACCGCGGGCCAGGCGAATCGCACTCATGGTTGCCTCGGTACCGGAGCTAACCATGCGCACCATGTCCATCGATGGTACCAGTTCGCAGACCTTGTCGGCCATCACGGTCTCGATCACGGTCGGCGCACCGAAACTGAGGCCGTTGTCCGCCGCTGCTTTCACCGCCGCGATGACCTTGGGGTGAGTATGGCCGAGGATCATCGGCCCCCATGAGCCGACGTAATCGATGTACTGTTTATCATCTTCACCATAGATGTAGGCGCCTGCTGCGCGCTTGATGAAAACCGGGTCACCACCGACGCCAGCGAAGGCGCGAACAGGTGAATTGACCCCACCGGGGATATGATGTTTTGCGGATTGAAACTGGTCTGACATGGTATTGCTTCGGTGTTGATTTCGAAAGCAGCAATTTTACCCTAATTTGGCATCTTCGCCGACGTTTATTGGTTGATGATATTAGGAATTAATCATGGCTGAGGTTAATGATGACGGGCGGTTACCTGGTGATTGAGGTATAACCACGCCCGGTATGTGCTGTCATCGTTTATCGCATGCAGGGCCGACTCGTAATCGAAGCGGCTGAACATCTGGCTCAGGATCCAGTGCAGGTACGAGTGACGGTCGGCATCTGTCGTGGTCTGGATTTCCTTCATGGCAGCATGGAAGCGATTCTCGATATCCACCTGTTTTTTAATCTCGGCGGCTTTCCCGGGCACGTCCTGCTTGAGGAATCTTTTGCGGCGGATATCTTTATCAGGTTCTTCATATAGCTCTTCTGAACCGGCGTACCTGGATGTATATACAAGGTGTCGTGTCATTATCGATCTCCATCTGTTGCTACACCTTAAAGTATCGATAAAAAACGGGTGTTTATCTTGTTCAAAGCCGCCTGCTCATTGACTAAATCTGCCATTTTTTATAGCCGAGCAGGGGCTATCGATGTGAAGTGAGAAATTCAGGGTGATGTAACAGGTAGTGAGAGAACAGGAGCTACCGATGTTGCTTCAGTGACGACGGTGATTATTTTTACCTGAGCGAAATCTTCATAGTTATTTCAGCATGGCTTACTGTTATATATTACTTTTCTGGAAATACTGTTTTCCAGTCCTGCTTCATGTCGACCACGGTCCAGCCCTCTGCTGCGGCTTCATCAAGACCTTTGTCAAAACGACCTATATGTGAAGCGCGGTCGTAGGCCCACTCGCGTTCAGCATCGGTATGGTGAATATACAGACAGAAGCGTTCATTGTTTCTGACGTTATGGCCTTTGCAGGTCCACTGCAGCATCTGCAGGTCGCCATCGGAGTTGCCGAAAGCGGCGACAGGTTGACGGCCAATATACTGGTTGATCGCAACAGGCTTTCCTTCCTTATCATTGATGAAGTTGATTTCAGGCAGGCGTACCAGGGTCGGTGTGCCATCACGCATTTCGAATTTTGTCACGATGCTGCTACCGATAACCTGCTCGGGAGGGATACCATAGACCGCTTCAGTCCACGGCCGCATGAACTCGATTCCGCCGCCAGAGACGATATAGATCTTGAATCTGTTGTCACGCAGATAATGGAGAAGTTCGAGCATCGGCTGGTAGATCATTTCGGTATAGAGACGGCCGGTCTTTGGGTGGCGAGCAGTTTTCAGCCAGTCTTTTACGATTTGAGTGAACTCTTCCGTGGTGTTGCCAGCATGGCTTGCCATCACCAGTTCGAGCAGCGCGTGATGACCATCGGCGATAATGGTGTTCAGGTCGCCTTCGAGTGCTGCCTTGAAAGGCTGGGTGTCTTTCCATTCAGGATGCTGCGGTGCAAGTGTTTTTATGCGATCGAGTGCAAAAGCCAGCTGGAAGTACAGCGGTTGCTCTGACCAGAGCGTACCGTCATTGTCGAATACAGCAATGCGTTCGGCGGGCGGTATGTACTGCTTACTGGTTTTATCTGTAACCGTATCGACGAATTCTATGATCGCCTGTTTTGACTGTGCTTCATTCCATGACAGCAGGACGTCGGTCGATTTGCCTTGATTGCACGAAGATAGTGTGAGTGCGAGGAAGATAAGGAATATAAAGTGAAAAAGTATTCTCATTATCAGGGTGCTCCTGCGTAGTGAAACAACTTCTCACCTTACCGGGGCAGGGCGCCCGGGCAAGGTGAGGTTGTCAATATCAGTGATAGCTATGAGTAGGATTTGTCGCTCCAGTTAACCACCAGGGGGCGACAGCTTCTCCATCACCTGGTCGAGACTAAAGCTTGCTGCTTTCTGCCGTGGCGGGAACTCCTGGAAGGTACTCAGGAAATCACCGACATAAGCCTGTGCAGGCACCAGCAGGTAGGCGCGATCGAGCAGCCAGTCATAATAGGTGTTGGAGGTGACGAGGGCGCGTTCGTAGGGATCACGTCGTAAATTGATAATATAAGGCAAGCGTAATGTTACAAAGGGCTCTATCCATGCCTGTAAGGTTGCTTCGGCACGCTGCTCCATAAAGATAAGTTTCCAGTCAGAATAGCGCAGGGCGGTGAGGTCACCGTCATCAGAGAAGTAAAAGATCTCCTTGCGTGGACTCTCTTTTTCTTTACCTGTCAGCATTGGCAGGATGTTGTAACCATCGAGGTGTACCTTGTATGAGCGGCCGATGGCTTCTACATTACCCTTTTTGAGCTTCTCTTTAATCTCGGGCTCGCCAGCTGCAGCGACGAAAGTTGGCAGCCAGTCCATGTGATGTACGATCTCGTTGCTCCAGGAACCTGCTTCGATCTTGCCGGGCCAGCGGACGAACGCCGGTACGCGCCAGCCGCCTTCCCAGTTGGTATTCTTCTCGCCGCGGAACGGTGTCATCGCTGCATCCGGCCAGGTATTCATGTGTGGACCGTTATCGGTTGAGTAGAACACGATGGTGTTGTCTGCGATTTTCAGTTCATCAAGCAGTGTGAGAAACTTGCCGATGTGCATATCATGCTCGACCATACCGTCAGAGTATTCATCCTGGCCCGAGATGCCGCGTAACTCATCTTTGACATGGGTACGGAAGTGCATGCGAGTACCACTCCACCAGACGAACCATGGCTTGCCGGCTTTTTCCTGTTCACGGATAAATTCCAGCGCACGATCAGAGGTCTCGTCATCGACAGTCTCCATGCGTTTTTTGGTCAGCGGGCCGGTGTCTTCGATCTTCTGCGTGCCGTCCGGCTGAGCCCATGAATGGATAACGCCGCGAGGGCCGAACTGTTCGCGGAAGCTTTTACCGTTGGCCAGTTTCAGTTCGCCAGGGTAGTCCTCATTCTCAGGCTCCTCTTCGGCGTTCAGGTGGTACAAATTCCCGAAGAACTCATCAAAGCCGTGGTTGGTCGGCAGATGTCTATCCTGGTCACCGAGGTGATTCTTGCCGAACTGGCCGGTAGCATATCCCTGTGCTTTCAGTAGGCCCGCAATGGTAGGTTCTTCTTCACGCATACCGAGTTCGGCACCGGGCAGGCCAACCTTCGACAGGCCGGTACGGAAAACACTCTGTCCCATGATGAAAGAGGCGCGACCAGCAGTACAGCTCTGCTCGCCGTAGTAATCGGTAAAGGCCATGCCTTCTTCGGCGATACGGTCGATGTTGGGTGTCTTGTAGCCCATCATGCCCCTGGTGAAATAGGAGATGTTGGACTGGCCGATATCATCCCCCCAGACGACGAGGATATTAGGCTTCTTTTTCTCCTCAGCATCGGCGCAAGCCACCATGCCGAAGGTACTTACCAGGATGATTATTGTTCTTAGTGTTTTCTTCATCACACATACCTCGTGGGGTAATTTCGATTAGACTGGATTTAGTGACGATAGTATCGACTTTTATAAAAGATGCAACCTGTGTCAGTAAAGTTTAATAAGTAATAACGAGGTAAAGCCTGTCGGGAGTAAGGGTTTTGTGAATCAGTATATAAAGGAGGCTGATTGCCTCTCTATAAGGTTGTATACTGCTTATTGAAATGCAATGATTTTAATATCATCATATATTTTTCTTACCTTGCGAGATAAAGATGAACGCGCTTGTATCAAGACTATTCTGCATTGTACTTATTGCCTTCACTCTGCATGCATGCTCTGGTATTACGGTCAGCCAGGACTATGAGCGTAGCTTCGATTTTTCTGTATATAAAACATATGCATGGCTGCCAGAAGAGATGAAGAAATACGGTGTGCAGGATAATGACCTGGTCGACAATCGTATACGCCAGGCGATGATCAGGTACTTTGATAGCAAGGGTTATAGGCAGATCGAGAGTGACAAACCCGACTTTTATATAAGCTATCAGATGTCGGTCGAACAGCGGGTTAGTAACACTAATGTTAGCGGTGGTATTGCTATCGGTAGAGGCAGTTATGGTCGTATGGGTAGTATCGGCATCTCCACGGCGCCACAGGCGAGGGTGTATGATCAGGGTAAGCTGCAGATCGATATTACTGATGCTGCCAGTGGTGAACTTGTCTGGCGCGGCCTGAGTACGCAGCAGATGTCACAGCACTCTGATCCTGAGAAGATGACAGAGATCATCAACGAAACTGTTGCAGCAGTGCTGGAGCAGTTTCCGCCGAAACCCTAGTGCTGTTATAAATTAATACGGGTATAAATTAGTGCTCGAATAAAAGAACTCATTCCAATTCGATAATACGCCTACCGGGATTTCCAGATGCGCATCCTTCTGACATTGCTGCTTGTTACTTCTTTCTGCTCAGTGATGGCCGAGTCGTTAACCTATGCTGGAAGAGATAAATGCGTACAGTGTCATGCTGAACAGGATGCGTTATGGCAGGGCTCGCATCATGATCTTGCGATGCAGCATGCTGATGCTGATACCGTGCTCGGTGATTTTTCTGACGCTACTTTTGTGTATGCCGGGATCACCAGCAGGTTCTATAAGAAAGGTGACGGCTTTTATGTACGTACTGACGGCCCGGATGGCAAGCTGCATGACTATGAGATCAAGTACACCTTCGGTGTAACACCGCTGCAGCAGTATCTCATCGAATTAGATAGTGGTCGATTACAAGCACTCTTGATCGCCTGGGACTCGCGGGCAAAATCTGAGGGTGGCCAACGCTGGTTCCATCTTTATCCGGATGATGCGATAACCCATGCAGACGAACTGCACTGGACACGTAATGCCTTCAACTGGAACGGCATGTGTGCAGAATGCCACTCGACCAACCTGCAGAAAAATTATGATGCAGAAAAAGATGTGTTTGACACCAGCTGGTCGGAGATCGATGTTTCCTGCGAGGCCTGCCATGGTCCTGCGTCTGCTCATCTAAACTGGGCTAATAAAAATAAAGCAGGTGAGGCGAGTTCAGGCGATAAAGGTTTTAGCTTCCGATTTGATGAGCGTGAAGGTGTCCTATGGAAGATGGATGCCAAAACAGGTAATGCGATACGCAGCAAACCGCGAGCGACGGTGAAAGAGATCGAAGTGTGTGCGCAGTGTCATTCAAGGCGCAGTGTTATCTCATCTGATTATTCACCCGGGCAGCCTTTTCTCGATCACTACATGCCGAGACTGCTGGATGAAGGCATGTATCATGCTGATGGCCAGATTCAGGATGAGGTCTATGTCTACGGTTCATTCATGCAGAGCAAGATGCAGCACATGGGGGTTACCTGCAGTGACTGCCACGAACCACATAGCCTTGAGCTGAGACAGCCGGGTAACGGCGTCTGCCTGCAATGCCATTCAGCAGATAAATTCGATACAAAGAAACATCATTTCCATGATGAAGGCAGTAGCGGGGCATCGTGTGCCGAATGTCATATGCCCGAGACAACTTATATGGTGGTCGATCCGCGACGTGATCACAGTATACGCATGCCAAGACCTGACCTTTCTGTCTCGTTGGGTGTACCTAATGCATGCAACAACTGCCATATAGATAAAGATGCCAGCTGGACAGCGCAGGCGGTCAAGCAGTGGTATGGTGAAATGTCGCGTGGTTATCAACAATATGCAGAGGCACTGGATGCAGGTCGTAAAGGCAAGATGGATGCCGGAACAATGATGGAGAAAAGTATTCGTGATATACAGACGCCTGATATTGCTCGAGCTTCACTGATCAGCTCGATTACCCCGTACCTCGAGCAATCAAATTTCGATGTCATTCAGGATGGTTTGAAGGATAAAAATGCAACCGTGCGCATGGCCAGTGTGTCAGCGCTGGAAGCTTTTCCGCTAGAGATGCTGGTCAAGCTGGTTTTTCCTATGCTGGATGATCCGGTTAAAGTGGTACGCATAGAAGCAGCCCGGGTTCTGGCGCCGGTGCCGGCCGGGCAGCTCAAAGGTGAGCAACTAGTGATTTATAACAAAGCGGTCGAGGAGTATCTCGAATCACAAATGGTTAACGCAGACAGGCCGCAGGCGCAGTTGAATCTGGGTAATTATTATCTGGCAAAACAGGATGTGCAAAAAGCAGAGGCGGCTTACCAGCAGGCTATTTTACTTGAGAGTGCGTTTACACCGGCATATGTCAACCTGGCTGATCTCTACCGGGCGCAGGGAAAAGAAGTAGAAGCCGAAGCTCAATTACGTAGGGCGATTGAAGGTACACCGGATGATGCCTCAGTACATTATTCGCTTGGATTGCTGCTGGTGCGAAAACAGCAGGCTGGTGATGCCATAGAGATGCTCGAACGTGCGGTAGAGCTGGATAATGATAATGTGCATTATGTATATGTTTACGCCATCGCCTTAAACTCATCGGGTAAAGTGAAGCAGGCGATCGAGGTGCTACACGAGGCTCACCTTCGTTACCCTGAGAATATAGATATCCTGACGGGACTGGTAACGTTTAATCGAGATTCAGGTAATGATTTTGCAGCGCAACATTATATGAAGAAGCTGGAAATGCTGCGATGAAAACTTAGGTGATTGATATGCTTAATTTTATTAATACGATAAAAGCTTTTGTTTTATGTGTGTTTACTACAGGCTTATATAACCTGTACTCATCAACGAGTAGCTATCAGCAACAACTGGCAAGAGAAGGGCAGGAAGTCGGAAAGATCGAAGCCATGATGCATTACTCGACATTGACTGATGTTTGGTCACGCATGCTATCAGGCTGGTTCCATCTTTTCGTAATATGTTTTATTTCGTGCCTGTTATTTTTACTTTGGTTAAAGTTGCCTGATGAGTCTGATTAGTCGAGATGAACAACCAATGTCGTGTCGACCGATTGAAACCACAGCCGGAGGCGATCGATTGATTATGATCGACGTGTACTATGATGGTGAAGGGATTCCTTATATTAAAAGTTGCAGCGTGCGTGATACGTATTCGGATAACAAGGAGACTGAATAAATGAACTCGATAGAAGTAATTAGAGAATTCCTCGGCTGGTGCTCAGTTATCAATATATCGATATTGGTCCTCTCGACGGTCTTGCTGACAGTCATGCGAGGCTGGATTGTCAGCTTCCATGCTAAAACCGGCGGTGTGAATGAGGCCGATCTACCAAAGATATATTTCGAGTATCTCGGTAACTACAAGATACTGATCTTTATCTTTAACATTGCTCCCTATCTCGCGCTGAGAATAATGGCATAAGTCCTGCGCAGGCAATACGGTTACTGTTTCTGTTCGGCGTTCTCCCTCTTAGGGAAGGTAAGAGTCATAAGCTCGCCGAGTGACTGCTGCATTTCCGCGACGGTGAAGTTGCGGTCGACGCGGCCACCCCAGTATTCGCAGTCCAGCTTGATGACATCGGTGTCCTTATCTGATTCCAGGTAGACGATGGTGTCGAAGCGCCTGATGTTGGGATAGGAGTACCATTCCTGTCCATCTTCGCTACGGGTTATCCTGAAGACTTCCGGCTCGATCGTCCTTGGGCCGAACTCTCTGAAGCCCAGTCGGCAGTTGATATCGTATCGGTTAACTTTATTCTCCGTGGACTGCTGGCTGGCTTGTATGTACACATGTGTCTTGCCTTCCGAGATGGTTAGCGGTTTGTTGAGTGAAAGCGTAGAACCGGCAGGAATCTGGAAGTTCAGCGAATCTGGATCGTCTGACGGCGTTGTTGCACAGGAGCATAAGACGAAGATAAAAGCGGGTAGTGCATATAGTTTCATGGCTGACGTCCTCATACGTGTTGGCGTTTCATATACCGTTAAACATCATTGAATATTAACCATAAATGGTCGCGATATAAAAGTATCTGCTGTGGCAGAATTTTGTGATCTGACAATCATCTCGATGTGATTATACCGCTCTCGATGACCGTGTTCAGCATGTCTGCAGGCTATTGTGCGGAATACCTGTTTTCATCAGGTATATGTAGAGTGTCTGTTCCATAAGAATACCTGCCTGCTCAGTAGTCGTATCTCAGTCCCACAAGCAGTTTAAAGTCGTCTTGTTCAGGTGTTACGCCCTCTGCATTTTCAACCGGTCGTCTCGTTCTGTCCCATGCGAAAGATACATCCAGATAGAATTCATCGAGCAACTCGGTCTTGACTGTAAACATCGAGTGGTGAGAATAGTTACCTGTTGATTCGTCGCCCAGGGTGGCGATGTAAAAACCTTCCAGGTTAACTCTGCTATTTAGCCTGGATTCATAGCGGGTAGATACTATGAATGTGAAAGTGTTGTCATCTGTTTCCTGTCCGGGCTGCACACTATCGAACTCTGTTGACTGGTATGCCGGGCCGCCACTGATATCCCACTCGGTATAAAAATTTTTGATAAGCCAGTAACCTGCGCCTGCACCGACATAGATTCGATTATTTATGTTTTGAAAAGGGTCGCGGTACAGTTCTCCGACCACGGGTGACAGGAATAAGTGGCGGCCAAAAAATATATTGTAAGCAGCGTTCAAACGGTGGTTGTTAATGGTCTCGGTCTCTTGCACTTCGGTAAAGTTTCCCAGGTAGTCGAGGGTGACTCTCGAGAAAGCAGTCTGACGCTTGGTTTGTATTTTTGAGGTGAAGTCAGTCTGGTCTGTGTTGCCGCGGCGCAGGTTTATACTGAGGGTAATATTGAAAGACCAGAGGCTGAGCTCTGTCTCTTCGCCCGAGGCGATGGTTAGCAGTTTATTGCGGTCAAAGGTCTGGTTATCATAGTCTGTGATTACATAGACCTTATCTGGCGTTATTTCGACTACCCCTACCGCTATGGCCTGGTCATCAAATCGCAGCCTGTATGGCGTGGCGCTTTTTATATATTTAACATTTCGCCACTTGAGGATAAGTTTCTTTAATTCATCGCTGTAGAACTCAAGTTTGAAATCTTGCATGGCGATGATCCGACCTCTCAGCCATTCACCCGATTTGAGCTGTACCCAGTCTGCATTTACCTGGTATGGGCGTAATTCGGTCCAGTTCGTGTCCTGTGTGCTGTTATCTGTTTCTTGCTGAGCTGATTCTTCTGTATCAGTAGTATCGATACTGTCCGGTCGAGCGCTACTATTCTGTGTTGAAGTGGCTTCCTGTGCATCGATCAGCGGCGGCTGCGGTGTCGGTTCAACGGTTTGTTCGATGACTTGCTCAGCTGGCTGGCCTTTTGTTTCTGGCGTAGTGCTATCAATCGATGCTGGTTCATAACTCGGTTCTGATTGTGCATCGAGCAGTGGTGGCAGTGGTGTCGGTTTAGCTGCTGGGCCCGTCTCTTGTGCGTTTACTGCAAATGCGAAGCAGGAGCATAAGATTGCTGCAGTAAATATAAAATGATTTATTTGAGGTCTGAGGTTTTTCACCAGAACATTAACTGAAGTGTTGTCTGAGTAAACGAGCACGCTGCTGGATGTCGCCTGCGGCAAACAGACTGCTGATAACGGCTGCCATATCGGTGTCGTGCTGTATCAGTTGATGAATATTTTCTTCGGTTATACCGCCGATACCGCATACTGGAATGTTGAGTTGTCGTTTGGCTTCAGAGATTATGTTCGGCGTTGCCATCACGGCATCAGGTTTTGTCGGTGAGGAAAACATGGTGCCGAATGCGACATAATCAGCCGAATTTTTTTCTGCAGTAAGGGCGAGTCCGATATCGTTGTAACAGGAAACGCCGATGATGGCATCGTCACCAAGTGCTTCACGGGCTTTTTTTAAAGACTGGTCGTCTTTACCAATATGCACGCCGTCTGCTTCGACTTTCTGGGCTAGCTCGATATCATCATTGATGATGCTGATCGCGCCATATTGCTGACAGAGCGATTGCAGGGTACTTGCCTGTTGTAGTCGTTTGTTGTTGTCGTCAGATTTATCACGGTACTGGATGATGCTGACACCGCCCAGCAGGGCTGCTTCGATCGCCGATAAAAAATCAGCTTCGCTTATCAGGTGCTGATCAGTGATCGCATACAATCCTTTAAGTTCGTGTCTGCGTCCCAGGATGGATGGGGTCACTTCTCATCCCAGTAGAAGCGATTGGGATGGTATTGCCCCATGCCGATGCGGTTGGCGTGCAGCAGGGTCTTATGGGTGTATTCCAGGGCCTGTCTCACGGCACCGACGACATCCTGACCGAGAGCCAGGTGGGCAGCGATACTGGATGCCAGGGTGCAGCCGGAACCATGATATTTATGCGGCAGGCGTTCGTTATGGAAGGTCTCGATATTGCGATTGCTGCTAAACAGGGTGTGAACCACATCCTGCGTCTTGCCGTGCGTGCCCGTGAGCAGGATGTATTCTACATCGGATTCCAGCAGGCCCATGGCGGCTGCAGTCGGTGTATCCGAACCCGGTGCCAGCTGGTGTACCTCGTGGATGTTCGGGGTTAATACAGTGGTGATCGGTAATAACAGTGTACGTACGGTATCTACCAGATCCTCGGTGCTCAGTGCGCCATCAGTCTCGGTGCTGAATACCGGGTCGTAGACCACGGGTATCTCCGGGTAATCGGCAAGGATGGAATGGATCGCCATGGCGATCTCTGCGCTACCGACCATGCCGATCTTGATGGTGCTGACGGGCATATCTTCGAGGATGGCACGTGCCTGTTCGATGACCAGGTCAGCAGGCATCGGCGCAAACGAGATGACGTCGACGGTATCCTGAACGGTAGCCGCAGTGATGATCGATGCCGCGACGCAACCGTGACTGCTGATGGTCTCGATATCAGCCTGTATGCCAGCGCCACCGGTTGGGTCGGCACCAGAAAAGCATAAAACTACGGGTGGGTTCTTTATTGTCATTGTGGGTAACCGCTAAGTCGAAGGCCGTATCAATTTCGTGGATTTAACCGGTGTATTTTCTGGTCAAATCCTTCATGTATTATCTATTCTAACGTAATCCAGTCTGCATAGACCAGACTGTGTAGAATCGTTAGATTATATAATACGGTCGATAATATTAAACACAATTACTATGGCAACAAAGAGTAAGGCGTTTTAGCCATAGAGAAGCAGGAGAGAACATGTCGTATAAGACTTATGAGTGTACCGTGTGTGGCTACATCTACAATGAAGAGCTCGGTGATGAGGAACATGGCCTGGCCCCTGGTACCCGCTGGGAAGATGTACCGGATGACTGGGAATGCCCCGAATGCGGTGTAGGCAAGGCCGATTTCGAGATGGAAGTTATCTGACCGGGCAGCTGGGCAGGGTCAGTGTCGAAAAAAGATATGGTGCGGGCAACGAACAAGATGCAGGCACTGTTTCTGGATAAAGCCTCGCTCTATCCGGATGATCTCGATCTTACTGTACTCGAGGACCTGGCTGACTGGCAGTGGTTCGATAAGGCAAACCCTGGAGATATCGGTCATAGTCTGCAGCTGGCTGAGATCATCGTCAGCAACAAGGTCGTCATCGATCGTGCGCTTATTGAGCGATGTGAAAACCTCAAGTTGGTCTGTGTCGCAGCAACCGGCTTCAATAACATCGATATCGCGGCGGCGAACGAGAGAGGCGTCAAAGTCTGCAATGCGCGAGCCTATGCCACCGCTTCAGTCGTGCAGCACGTGTTCTCCCAGGTACTCAGCCTGAACCGGAAGCTGTCCTCATATCATCGGGCAGCCATCGACGGGCACTGGTCACGGAGTGACTTCTTCTGTTATTTCGGTGAACCGATCAGTGATCTCGAGGGTAAGACGCTGGGGATCATTGGTTACGGTGAGCTGGGCAAGCATGTGGCCAAAGTTGCTGAAGGATTTGGCATGGATATCCTGGTCGCCAGGCGTAACGACGGTGACAAACGTGTCGGCCGGGTAACGCGTGAAAAGCTGCTGAAAGCGGCGGATGTGATCTCGTTGCACTGTCCATTGACGAGTGATAACTACCACATGATCTCGGCACATGAGCTGTCGATGATGAAATCAACGACCATCCTGATCAATACAGCACGTGGCGGTTTGATCGATGAGTCTGCTCTGCTGAGCGCGCTGAAGGATAATGAGATTGCCGCGGCCGGCCTCGATGTGCTCGAGCATGAGCCGCCGGTGGCGGGCAATCCACTGCTGGATTATCATGCCGATAACCTCATCATCACACCGCACATCGCCTGGGCCAGCCAGCAGGCAAGGCAGCGCCTGCTAAATGAGATTGTGCTTAATATACAGGCATACCAGTCAGGGCAGCTGCGTAACGCAATTTTGTAGTTCGAATTAATAGCGAAAAATAACTGCAAAAGATTAACCGCAGAGGACGCAGAGAACGCAGAGTAAAAACATTTTTATGTCATTTCGAACGGATGTGAGATATCTTCATCGCATAGAAGTACACCATACTGGATTAAGATCTCTCACATCCGTTCGAGATGACAGCGAAGCACACATATTCTCTGCGTTCTCTGCGTCCTCTGCGGTAATAATGCTTTTAAATGGTCACAACTAATACTATCGATAGATTAATGGGTGTAACATAAAAACCGTGTGAACTTTAGCAAAGATGGATTTGTGGTCGCGAGGCTGAATGGCGGGTCGTTTAACAGGTCATGCTGAGAAAAATATTACTACCGACAATTCTGCTGATCCTGGGATTTGGCTTCTGGGTAAGTACGGATTTTAAGACCATCGCTGCCGGTGTTGCGATCTTCCTGTTTGGCATGCTGTCGCTGGAAGAGGGCTTCAGAACATTCACCGGTGGGGCGCTTGAACAGCTGTTACGCCGCACGACATCGAGCACCTTTCATAGTCTCGGTTTTGGTATCGTCAGTACCACTGTCATGCAGTCGAGTTCGCTCGTCTCTGTCATCACCATATCGTTTCTCAGTGCGGGGCTGATTACGCTGGCGGCCGGGATCGGTATCATTTTCGGTGCCAATCTAGGTACGACCACCGGTGCCTGGCTGGTGGCGGGTTTCGGTCTCAAGGTCAATATATCTGCTTACGCCATGCCGATGCTGGTATTCGGCGTTATCCTGATGTTCCAGCCTTCGAAGCAGATGAAAGGCTTCGGTTATATCCTGTCGGGCCTCGGTTTCCTGTTCCTCGGTATCCACTATATGAAAGAGGGTTTCGATGCTTTCAGTGGCAATATCGATCTTTCTCAGTTTGCTGTTTCAGGCTACCCGGGGCTATTCCTGTTTGCCCTCATCGGTATC